>Ga0209118_1000166_pt1 | contig 43725 bp, 35 predicted proteins | sample BlaSpr_A8_Ref_M1_FD_187988 | JGI IMG/M metagenome (GOLD analysis project Ga0209118, IMG submission 187988) | Forest soil microbial communities from Thunder Bay, Ontario, Canada - Black Spruce, Ontario site 2_A8_Ref_M1 (SPAdes) (version 2) | ecosystem: Environmental > Terrestrial > Soil > Boreal... | reverse complement strand
AAGCCTAAGGATTGAGGAGATTTTGGGTGGCCTTTGCGGTTTCGTTCTTCGCAAAGTGTGGGTGGCGGGCGGCTAGTCACAACTCGAATTATCGGTAAAAATGCCGCTGCCGAGCATGGCACTCAGAAACTTGCCGCAATTCGAGAATTTCGCCAACACTGGATCGTTCAGCACGGCATTTGGCTCCACGGTCCTGGCTCCATTGAGGGCTCGGCGTTCCGCAAGAACCTCGCCCTCCCACTTCGCCAGGTTTGCAAATTGAGTGCTGAGCAATTGAAGAGCATTGTGGTCGGAGTTGGTTGACGCCGCCACGTTTGCTTGCGCGATGCTTGTCTCTACCCGGTTGTGATACGTGTGAGCCCACGTCTCGTCAAAAGCCAATCCAAAAGTGGCCATTGCTCCCAGCGCACCCTTCCACTCTTTCATTTCCGCCAGGGCGGCGATAGCGGCGCTCGCAAAGTCCTTTGACAGCCCCTCCGCGGATTGGGAGGAGACGCCATCGGTGTTCGCGTTAGGAATTGTCAATACGATCTGATTCGCTTCGAATGTGACCGATCCGTTGGTGATCTGAGCTAGAGTTTCGATATCCACGTACGAGTGGCCACCGGCCTGTAAGACTGCTGCTTCAGTAGTTTTCCCGTTGACAATCAATTTCTTATTGGCCGTTCGCTGTGCGAACAGGACTCCGGCGAGAGATAGGCAAAATCCAAGCAGCACTACCCTTTGAAGATTGAGGCGTATTTTCATGCTTTACCTACCTCGAGCGGCCGGAGTGGCCGCTGGATGAATGGCGAGTGCAAGCAACTTGGAGTTGCACTTTCGTACTGGAAACTGGTGAACAGTGGCAAGCGCAGCCCGCAAGCATCCCATGGATTCAAAGCATGATGCTAACGACACTCCGGACAAGTATCTGTCTGGTTGTGAACAGTTACCCTGTAATTCCGCAGAAGATTGCGAAGCGCCGCCATCGTTGAAAAGTGTCATGCGAATTGGCTGAGGATAAATCATGGCAGCTCGGCTCAGTCGCGGATGGGACGGGGGGCATTTTCGAAGGAGATGGTGACGGGTTCGTCGTCAGAGTCCTCTACGTGGCGGACCTCGCGGAGGGAGCTGAGGAGTTGGGCAGCGATATAGGTGAGGATGCCGGCGCGCTTGGCGGAGATGCGATTGCGGACGAGGAGAAACAAGAGCCGGGCGAGGAACTCGTTGACGTCATAGGCGGAGTGGAATTCGGTGAGCTTATCGAGAAGGTCGGCGGAAAGGTCGTCGGGGTCTTGCTGGCGCTGGCGGAGGCCGGCGTGACGGAAGCAGAGACCGGAGCGGGTATCCCGGACGGGGAGCTGACAAGGATGGCCTGCACGGGTGCGCTGCTTGCAACGGACAGCGCCCTTTGTTTCGCTATGGCTCCCTTGGCTCTCGCTCTGGGCAAGCTGGGTAGAGGAGATGGGCAAGTCTTGAGAAGAGAGAGAGTTAGGTGATGATTCCTGCATGAAAGCACCTCGAAGAAAGGATGGAGGGGGGTATACCCCCCTCGTTGTGAAAGAAAGAGTCCGTAATGGCTTGAAGAGAAAGAAGATAAGAGCGTTTCTGTTGGAGCGCAACGGGACAGCAACGAGCGATTCGTGATTCGTGACTGGTGACTCGTGACGGGTGGAAGAGGGGAGAAGAGCGCTCTTGGCCGGGTCGAAACTCTCCGGCCAGGTCCCCGAGAATGTCGGGGCAACCCCGAGGAGTTCGGGACAAGTCCAGAAAGGCGCTCGACCGATTGGGGCGGGCTGGAAACGGACTATCACAACCCATGATAGCATGGAACTGTTAACGTGTCAAGTATTATATTATGTAGTAATCGTTCGAACGAGGAGAGACAGCAGTTGGAGGCGGGATGTTAAAGATTAGAAAGAGGTTGCGGCGCAAATCGGCGGAAAAAATGGATCGTACGTTCGAACGAACCCACCCTTAGAAACCAAGGGTGGGGCGCCCGCAAGAAGAAGAAAAGAAAGAGTTAAGGGGGAGACGCAGAAGACAAAAATGAGGTGGAGATTATTCGAATGATTCCTACTCGAAAAACCGGCAGGGAAAGGCCGGGAAAAGGCCCCACACGCAAACGCGGCGTATGGGCCACCCAAATTCGTCTTCCGACTTTACGTCCGGGCCACCCGCCTAGTTCGAAATGTTCTGAACCTCTAAGCCTGGTCCACCTGCCATTCATGCAACTCCATTTCTACATCTACCTGACTGGCCCCTGGCTCAGCGGGTAATGACCGCTGCGACCTATTCAGTCTTTGGACCCGTGGCTCTTGGGTGCTTGACACAAACGTGGGCAGCAAACTCTTTGTCACGCTGGGCTTCGTACTTCTGCATCATTTCATCCAGTGATTCTCTAAGGAACACACCAGAAGGCTTAAACACGCAGTTACACTCGGAGCAACCGTAGCCCTGAAAATTCTTGTTCTCAATCCATACCAGCTTGCGTGGCATTGCCGAATTATAAGGCTAACCATGTGCAAAACAGAACAGTGTCCAGCGGCTGCCACCTGCTAAAAAAGCGGGCGGAGGTGTCCCATGCCCAAGAACTGGATACATCGAGTGTTCAATATTGGATATTTGGTCTGAAGCCCTACCGAGCGGAGTTGGCTCGTGACAACGGACAAGTCGGCCGCGGTGCCACCGGTCTCAAAGGGGAAAAATAGAAGGAAAAGGAGAAACAAAATGCGAAAAGCCGTTGGATTGATGTTGGTGGCTGTTCTTTTGGCAGGCTGTGGAGACAGTGGCAAGAAAGGTGGAGGGGGAGGAAGCGGCCCCGTCGCATTGGGGTCAGCCTGTACTTTCGGAATCTTGGCAGGTTCCACAGTCACAAACGTTCAGGGCACACCTAGCACCATAAGCGGTGATGTTGGGGTGTCACCAGGCAATGCCATAACAGGGTTTCCCTCAGGGTCAGTAACTGGTGCAATCCATGCTGGCGATGCGGTTGCCGCAACGGCTCAAGGAGATTTGACCAAGGCGTATCTCGACCTTGCTGGACGAACCGCACCGGCTCCGATCAGCGCGGCTGGCGATTTAGGCGGAAAGACGCTCGCCCCAGGTCTGTATAAATCTACTTCCTCTCTGGGAATAACCGGCGACGTGACACTCTCTGGCGATGCGAATGCCGTCTGGACCTTCCAGATAGCTTCCGCACTCACAACCGCAACCGGAAGTCGGGTTGTGCTTACTGGCGGCGCGATAGCGAAGAACGTCTCCTGGCAGGTAGGCAGCTCGGCCAGTGTCGGAACCGGCGCCACCTTCGAAGGAAACATTCTAGCGCTCGACTCCATCACGCTCAAAACCGGCGCGAAGTTGAATGGGAGAGCGCTGGCAAGGAACGGAGCCGTGACACTAGACAACGGAACAATTACTGTTCCGCCGTGCCCATAAAGCGATGAAAGAACGCCGCCAGAACCAAAAACAGCAACACCGGGGCAAACGAAGCCGTGAATGTCCTTGTGCCGATGCGGATCTCAGCCACAGTCGAGCGATTCTACACCGGCATGGCTGTTAGACGGTGATGCGGCCTCTGAATTCGGGCAAACGAAAATAGTGACTAGCGTCGGGCCATCTTCTGGGCGATGTGCAACAGGAGCTTGCGGTTTTCCTCGTCGGTCTTGCTCAACAGACGGCGAAGGTTTTTTAGATACCGTGCATCCTTGCCGGTACTGCCCCAAGCGCCTTCGTCAGACGACTTTCGCGTGGAAAGATTCGGCAGTTTGGGGGGCTCCTCACCATCGTAGAAAAGCTGGTACATGGGAATTTCCAGCGCGCTAGCCATCTTCTCCAGCGTTTCAATTGCGGGAATGGTGTGGTTGTTTTCAACACGGGAGACATAGCACCGGATCAGGCCCGTACGCTTTTCGATGTCGCCCTGGGAGAGTTTCTTTTCTTCGCGTAGTGCGCGAAGGCGGTCGCCAATAATCATGGCCGGATTATTTCACTGTGGTACATGTAAAGCAACTACGCACAACATCTTAGCCGTAACTGCCGCCCTGAGCTTCCGTGCGGAAAGAACTGTTGCAGCGCAGAGCATGGCTTACGTCTGTTGTTCGTCCATCCTTTCCGTAGAATCCACTTGTCCGGTTAGCGCGCCCTTTTATAATGCGTTTATCAGGAGTTATACGAAGGCCGTTGTCCAACCGCCTATAGTTCCTTAGGCTCGCTCTGCGAGAGGATAGAAGCAAACAGCCCGATGTGCCGCGATTCGACCAAAGAGGCCGCCAGCTGATTCGCCGCTGCTAGTGTGAGGAGGTAGCCTTTTGATTCTTAACCTGTAGTTCGTTCACGACCTGCTTCACGTTTGGAACTGCCGACGCGATCTTTTGAACGTGTGCGCGCCTGGCTTGAGAATTAACCTCGCCGGTCAACGTCACAACGCCATTCTTTACGTCGTATTTAACACCCTTGTTGAGCCTGTGCTGGATGAGAGCAGCATCCAGATTTTTCTCGATACCCTTGTCCAGATCCGAATTGACTGTCTTAGCTTCACTTTCGGCAGCTGGCGGAATCACCCCAATCTGGTTTGACACAACTTGTCCGCCCGCAATGGACTGGGCAATGGCTTCAGCTTGTGACTTGTCAACGTCAGATGGAACGTGTCCGCCAAGGGTAACGACGCCTTTATCCCGATCCTGGCTTACCGAAACAGCCTGGAGACCGGCCTGGTCTAACGATTTGCGGATGCTGTCAGAAACATCGGGCGACTTCGTTGTGCCTGAGCACCCCGCAAAGGTTCCGACGATTAAGAGCGTGAGCAAGGTTACGGACAATCTGACCGTTTTCATGTCTTTCCTTTTATGGGGCTAAGATATTTGAAACGGCTCCCACCCGCGCCAAGCGGAGCTGTTCACACTATTTTCCGAGGACTTTCTTCACTTGGCCGATTTTCTTTTGGACTTTCCCGCCTATCTTTTCGCCAATACCTTCGGCTTCTAAGGGCGCGACAGTTGCTCGTGCTGGTATAGAGCGAGGATCTAACCACTGCCACATTACGCCACGCGAATGTGGTTCATTACTCATGCAGGACGACACTTAGGAGGGAAGAGTCGACGTGGAGACCGCCATTGTATCTAATGAAGCCCAGTTTCCTGAATTTATTCATGAAGAAGTTTACCCGGGAGCGCGTTGTGCCAATCATTTCCGCCAGCATCTCTTGCGATACTTTGGGAAGCATCTTTTGCGGTTGGGCTTCCTTGCCATAGCGAGCGAGCAGCAAAAGAGTCCGAGCCAGCCTTTTCTCACTGGAGTTAAAAAGCTGATCGATCAAATCTTCCTCGATGCGGATATTCCGTGAAAGCATATAAGACACGAAGCGGTCAGAAAGCTCATGTTCGGCGTGGAGCACGCGCATCATCTCGTTTTTTTCAATGACCAGTATAGCCATGGGTGTAATCGCGGTGGCCGTCCCCATGCAAACACTCTGACCTGCCAGGCACCCCTCACCAAAAAAATCGCCAGGTCCCAGAATCCCCACGACTGCCTCTTTGCCGACCTCATTGACAACGGAGATTTTTACCCCGCCTTTTTGAATGTACATCACGCTCGTAGCGGGATCACCTTGAGAGTAGATCTTCTGTGATCTTTGATATCCCACAACTCTTCTGGCTACACCGGCCGAATCGAGAAAAGTTTGCGCGTCGAACGCGGGCACCTTTACATAATTGAGTTTTTTGACCATCGCAGCCATGTGAGCCCCCCAAACTCACTCTAACTGCGAAGAAGGATTACTGTCTGTAGGGTATCGAACACTATCGGTAGGCTATTTCAGTCCAATCTCGCGATTATACTGTTGGATAACTCCGTAACACTCGCAGGTGCAGTCTTCGAGTTTCGTGCGGCTCAGAATCTGCACTGCACCCCGCGTGTACTCGATAATCTGCTTGTTCTGCAAAATACCAGCTGCCAAGCTTACGGTGGGCCGGTCCGTCCCTAGCATCGTCGCAAGGAAATCATGGGTGATAGCGAGCGCCGGGGAATCCACTCTGTCCTGAGTGATCAGTAGCCAGCGCGCGAGGCGCTGTTCAATATTGTGGAGCCGATTACACGCGGCTGTTTGTGCGAATTGCATCCCCTGAACTACTGCATAGCGGGTCAGAATCCGTTGAAGCTCTGGAGCTGATTGCAAGATGCCTTGCAATGCGCCAATTCTCACCCTGAACCCGTCTCCTGCGATTTGTACGATCTCGCGCACTTGGTTCCTGTTTATGCCAACCGCCGCCTGTATCCCTGCAAACCCTTCCCTGCCAACCTCCCCCACTTCAACAGTCTTTCCATCTTCGGTCGCAATTACAAGAGACACCATACCTGTATTCGGAAAATGCACAAACTCTAGCGGTTGGCCCGGTTCGTAGAGACTAAGATGGTGAGGCATGCTGAGAAATTCCAGGTGAGGACGAATCAGGGCGTACTCCTTGTCGGAAATTGATAAAAGGATCTTGTTGCCTACTCGGTTCCCCGCAGTGGTTGTCCGTTCGTTCGGCTGCATGATTTGAAAGTCTCTCCTTTCAGCAACAACGTTTGGTCCCACCGTGCGCAAAAACCGGGATACCTACAGGGGCTCCGCCTGTCACGGCCTGCAGTGTAGGCATCTACACTAGAACGGAGGTCTGAATTAAACCACAACTGGGACCCGAGGTTCGCCATTTTGCTCCCAAGCGATTGAAATGGCGTGAGCCGAAAGCGAAGCACCCAAATCCAGAGGCAGCGCTAAATGACTTGCCTCACACTTCCCTTGGCACGTGTCTAGGGCTAGGATTTTGGCGGAACAAAATTTCTCTACCCAAACTCACTTGAAGTGAACTCTTGGCGCTGCGGATAGATGTTGATAAATCCCCTTATCACCAGTAATCAGGCCTGGAGCGGCGGGCTAACTTCTGGCGCGCGTGAAGCCAGGCCCTACAAAAACCTGACATCTTCCAGCAGGCTGCTACGCTACCTTTTGCGTGGCGCGTTCGAGGAGCTCGTGGATCAGAGTTTGATAGGGCTTGGACTGTTTGGAGGCGAGGCGGCGAAGCTGGGCGAGGAGACGCGGAGCGATGCGGATGGCGATGAGTTGTTTGGCGTGGCCGGTCCGCGGCCGACCGACGCGGCGGGCGTGGCGGAGCTCTTCGCCGGTAGACTCCGCGATATCGGAGAAGTTGATTTTGCTATCCGGCATAGGCTTGGCGCTCTTTGCGGCTCGCTTGGCGCGCGCTGATGATGCGAATGGTTTCCTTGTCATTTTTCAATCTCCGCGATGTATAGACGATGAGAAGGATTCTTCCCGGGGCTGAGCGCCCTAGCCGTTTGGAGCGACGCTCCGATAGAGAATGGCCAAGATCTTCCCAATCGAGGCCTTCGGGATCACCGAAGACGGTGGCGGCTTCTTCAAAGGAAACGCCATGCTTCTTCAGATTTGTCAGCGCTTTCCCGGCGTCCCAGGAGAACACATTAATGTATATACACTAAGTCGGGCCGCGTGTAAATAGCAATGTGAGGGTGGCAGGGCGGGTTGCAAAATATTTCCGGCGACCGTGCGTGTACGTAAGCCTAGCCACGATCCCTCCACTGTGCGGCTGGCGCTCGCGTTCGCGAGCGGAGGAAAAAACCGGCCGCTCCGGTCGGCATGACAAAAAATAATGACGGGCAGAGTGGGCAACCGCTAGGCATAATGCCAACATGTCTCTTATGGCGAGGACTTTCCCGCTGGAAACTGCGCGTCGCGTCATTCGGATTCAGGTTCTTACGCTTATCTGGATGAGTGTGGAAGCAGCCGTGTCGTTGGGCGCGGCTTGGATGGCGCGAAGTCCTGCGCTGCTTGGCTTCGGTGGCGATAGCGCGGTCGAACTTCTCTCAGCGACCGTTGTACTCTGGCGCTTTTCGCGTCCCTCTGAGGATAGCCACGCGGAGGAGCGAGCGGCCAGAATCGCAGGGGGTTTGCTGTTCGTTTTAGCAGCATTTGTTCTTCTTGCTTCAGCACTGACATTGCTGGGACACATCGAAGCGCGGCCCAGTCCGATTGGGATAGCTCTGGTAATTCTTGCCGCGGTGGTGATGCCCTGGCTTGCGAAGCAAAAGAGGCAGCTCTCTGCGGCTACTGGCAGCGCGGCGTTGCGGGCCGATGCTGCCGAGTCCGCCGTGTGTGGCTATCTGGCGTTGATTGCTTTGGCCGGTCTGGCTGTCAATGCGATTTGGAAAGTAAATTGGGCAGACCCTGTTGCGGCGATAGCCTTGCTGCCATTGATTGTGCGGGAAGGTTGGGAAGCCATGAAGGGCAAGGCGTGCTGCCATGCGGTCTGAAGTGAGCTGTGTGCATCCCGGTTGGCCAGCCGTCAAAACCACCGGTCTGAAGACCGGCCACTACACAAGCCCTGCCCGAGGTACGCGTCTGCTTTGTCGCGCCAATGCGGATCAACTCGACCTGCCCGAACGGTCAGTTTCTGAAGTGCGCAAGGCAATCCCATTTGGTGGTTGCTTCGGTTTGCAGCAAGCGCCTAGAGTGAATGCAAGTTGGTCCCTCCCGCCCGGGGCTGATGCCATTCATAGAATCGGATAAGGGAGGAATTATGTGGACCAAACAACAGTTGGCAGAAGTACCCGGCGTTTCACCCGCCCCGAAAACAGAATCGAACGTTACGCCTTTCAGCGCACCTTCTACTCTGAGCCCGAGCAACCCCGCCGCTCGCAGTTCCGCGCGTCTGGGTTCCAGTCTGGAAATCAAGGGTCAGATCATCGGCACGGAAAACTTGCAGATCGATGGGAAGGTTGATGGCCCGATCTCGCTGCGTGGCCACGAACTGACCGTGGGCTCGACCGCGCACCTCAAGTCGGAAATTGACGCGCGCGAGGTGGTTGTCTACGGCAAAGTTGTAGGAAATCTCCGCGCGCGCGACCGCGTGGACGTGAAGAAGGATGGCTCGGTCGTCGGAGATATTTCGACGGCGCGGATCACCATCGAGGACGGCGCGCAGTTCAAGGGCCGCATCGAGATTGATCCGGGCAAGGCGACTGCCGCAGCGGATTGAGCGAAGACAGCGCGGGTTCCGCGCAGGATTGGGCCTGGTACGCTCCAACTGCAATGAATTGTCGTGTATATTGCGGGGAAGGAAAGGGGGCGAAACCATGCATGCCGATCGAGTGGAAGTTTCCTGGGATGCCGGCAAATCGAAATGGCTGGTTCGCATCCAGACGGGCGAAGAGGTGATTCGCCGCCACAGCAATTTGGCGAAGAATGTAGACGAGCAGACGCTGCGCTCCGCGGCGCAGAAGACATTGGCGGACGAAGGTTACGAAGCGGATGCTCCGCAGGTAAGCATCCAGCGCTAGCTGGAATTTCTTCTGTTCCTGCAACATTGTGCCGTTTTGAATCGAGGCAAGACGGCAGTTCTGCTTCGCATCTGCTCGTGCACCCGTGCACATTCCTGAAGAATAATTCATTTAAAATTCAGTTCACTGCGAAAGCAGGTGCTCTATGATTTGAAACCGGGAGAAGTGTGCTTCCGTCTTGCATTAATATGACCCGGAGAAAACGAACAGTGCAGTGGACCGTCATGATAACGCTGCTGGCGATGAGCGCCGGCGCGCGAGTGCACGCGAGGATTCCGGAAAAATCAGAGGAGCAGGAAGCAAAAGTTGCGCGTGTGATTAGCGGAACGGTGCTGGATCCTTCGGGCGCGTCAGTTGCGGGCGCGAAAGTGGTTCTCGCCACGGCGGGCGGCGAAACCATCAGCGCCACGACTACCGACACTAGCGGCGGATTTCGATTCGAGAAAGCTGGGCAGGGAAATTATCAGATTCGGGTGCAGGCGGCGGGGTTTCAGGATTTCAAGACAGAAATAAATATGGATGCGAAGGCCCCAGCGCCGGTGCAGATTACTTTAACTATACAAGAACAGAACGAAGTAGTAACGATAGGGACGACGGATTTTTCGCCGCAGGTCACCGCGGACGTTTCGGAAAATCAGAATGCCAACATGCTGGATCGCTCGACACTGGATCGCGTGCCGGTGTTCGATCAGGACTACATCACGACGATGTCGCGGTTTTTGGACGACAGCGCTGCGGGGACTAACGGAGTCACGCTAATCGTCAACGGGATTGAGGCGAACGGGCCGGGAGTAACGCCCTCTGCAGTGCAAGAGGTGAAGATCAACCAGAATCCATACTCGGCGCGGTTCGCGAGGCCTGGGCGAGCTCGTCTGGAAATTACGATGAAAGGCGGCACCCCGAGTTATCACGGCTCAGTGAATTTCATGTTTCGCGATTCGGTATTTGACGCCCGGAATGCGTTCGCGCAGGTGAAGCCGGGGGAGCAGCGGCGGTATTACGAAGGATCGCTGACCGGGCCGGTGGGGAACAGCAAGAAGACGACGTTTCTGCTTTCGCTGGACCGGGATGAAGAGGACCAGCAGGAAATCGTCGTGGCGGCAGGCTTGAATGGAGCCATCAATGAAAATGTGCCCGCGCCGACGCGGCACTTTTTCGGTTCGGGGCGGATTTTTCACGACTTTGCGAACGGGGATCAATTCTGGATCGGATATTCCTACGAACAAGGGTCAAACAAGAACGTAGGCGTCGGGGGAACCGTTCTGCCGGAGGCGGGCACCAACACGGAGTTCCTCGAACACGAAATCAACGTGAGTTACCGGCACGTCATTTCGACGAAATGGGTGAATCAATTGCGATTTCTGGTCGGGCATTACGACGCGCCGATAAGCAGCTTGAACGAAAACCCTCAAATTGTGGTTTCGGGGGCTTTCACCGGCGGCGGCGCACAAGCGGACTCGCGACGGACGGAATATCACTTTGACGGGACGGATATCGTCACGTACGTGCGAGGGAAACATGAATTGAATTTCGGGATTGATGTTCCGGACATCAGCCGGCGTGGGATGGACGATTTCACGAAATTCGCCGGGACGTACACGTTTGACAGCCTCGCGAACTTTGAGGCGGGGAGACCGGCGACATTTTTGGAGCAGCGCGGGCAGGGGCACCTGGTGTTTGTGGAAACACTTTTGTCCGGCTTCATCGAGGACACCATACGGCTGAGGCCGAATTTTTCGGTCACCGTGGGCGCGAGGTATTACTGGCAAAATTATTTTCATGACGAGACGAACAATATTGCGCCGCGGCTGGGATTCGCTTATGCGCCGACGAAAAACAGCAAGACAGTGTTCCGCGGCGGGGCGGGGGTATTTTTTGACCGCACGGGCCCGCGGCCAATTGCGGACTTGTTGCACTTCAATGGAGTGAACCTGCTGCGGTTTATCGCGGAGAATCCTTCGTTTCCGGTGACGCCCGCGGAGCTGATGGCAGTGCCGACGAGCGAGGTGGTGCTTGATCCGCGGGCGAAAATACCGTACACGGTGCAATACAGCATCGGAGTGGAGCGGCAAGTCACGGAGAAGAGCACGTTCAGCGCGACGTACGTGGGATCGCGCGGAATCGATCTATATCGTTCGCGCGACATCAATGCGCCGCCGCCGCCGGATTTTCTGGCGCGGCCGGATGCGGCGCTGGGGCAAGTGCGGCAGATGGAATCGGAAGGGTACCAGAAGAGCAACGCGCTGGAGCTGACTTTTCGCGGGAGGCCAAGCAAATACTTTACCGGGCAGGTGCAGTACACGCTGGGAAAAACGTACAACAATACGAGCGGGATTACCTATTTTCCCGGAAACAGTTTTTTCCCTGCGGCGGATTGGGCGCGTTCGGACAACGATCGCAGGCATAAATTTGATTTGCTGGGCTCGACGCAGGCGACGAAATTGTTCACGGTGGGTGTGGCGCTCTCGTTGTACTCGGGCAAACCCGTAAACGTTACAGCGGGGGGCGACGACAATCACGACGGAGTTCTGAACGACCGGCCAGCGGGGTTCGCGCGCAACACGCTGCACGGGCCGGGAACGATCGAGCTGGATTTGAATCTGGAGCGCGATTTTTTGCTCTCGAAAGCAAAAAAGGAAGGGCCAAGAATCACGGTGGCGCTTAACGCGTTCAACATATTGAACCACACGAACGACACGACGTTCGTGGGGACAATCACATCGTCTTTTTTTGGTCGGGCCGTCGCCGCGCAACCGCCGCGGCGGATGCAGCTGAATCTGCAATTCAAATTCTAAGGATTCTACTAGACGCAAATGTTGCGGTCCTCGAAGAGCTGCAGAGCTGTACTGTCTTTGGCCGAACCGTACTGCCTTTGACTTGAATCCAGCGAAGTTCCTACTATACTCACCACAAATAGGTACGCCGTTCATGATTGGGCAGACTGTCTCCCACTACCGCGTCATCGAAAAGCTCGGTGGCGGCGGGATGGGTGTGGTGTACAAGGCCGAGGATACGCATCTCGGGCGTTTTGTCGCGCTCAAATTCCTTCCGGAAGGCGTTTCCCAAGATTCACAAACGCTGGAGCGCTTTCGCCGTGAAGCGCGTGCCGCCTCCGCGCTGAATCATCCCAACATCTGCACTATCCACGAAATTTCCAGCCACGAAGGCCAGCCCTTCATCGTTATGGAATTCCTGGACGGAATGACACTCAAGCACGCCATCCTCGGCCGGCCGCTGGAACTCGATGCATTGCTCTCCCTGGGTATCGAAATCGCCGACGCCCTTGACGCCGCTCACGCCGAAGGCATCATCCATCGGGACATCAAGCCCGCAAATATTTTTGTGACGCGGCGCGGACGCGCCAAAATTCTTGACTTTGGCCTGGCCAAACTTTCCCTCGACAGAACAGCACCGGCTCACTCCGGCTCATCGCAGGCCACCCTCGAAAGAACCCATGAGAATCTGACCAGCCCGGGCACGGCCCTCGGTACTGTTGCCTATATGTCGCCCGAGCAAGTTCTGGGCAAGGAATTGGACCTCCGCACCGATCTATTTTCTTTCGGCACTGTCCTCTACGAAATGGCAACGGGCAAACTGCCGTTCCGCGGAGAGACCTCTGCGGCCGTATTTGATTCGATTCTGCACAAAGCGCCCGTCGCTCCTGTGAGGCTCAACCCGGACCTGCCGCAGCGGTTGGAAGAAGTCGTCAATAAGGCGCTGGAGAAGGACCGCAACCTTCGCTACCAGCACGCCGCGGATATGCGCGCGGACTTGCAGCGGCTGAAGCGCGATACTGACTCCGGGCGTACCGCCCAGCACAGTTTGCCGGAAGAAGTTGTTGCCGCGTCAACGGCTGCGCCCGCGCAATCACAAGCATCGAGCAGTCAACAGATAACGCCATCTCCTGCGCCGCCTGCCCCGCAGAAAAAGCCGTTCGCACGCGATTGGAAGTTCCTCGTTCCTGCGGGTGCGCTTTTCGTGGCCGTCTTCGCTGGCGCTCTCTACTGGCGTTCCACAAAAGCCCACGCGCTCACTGAAAAAGACACCATTCTTCTTGCAGACTTCATCAACACGACCGGCGATCCGGTTTTCGACGGAACGCTGAAGCAGGCGCTGGCGGTGCAACTCCAGCAGTCGCCCTTTCTCTACATCTTGCCCGACAAACGCGTTCGCGAAACGCTTCAGTACATGGGGCGCTCTCCTGATGAACGCGTCACCGGCGCGGTGGCTCGCGAACTCTGCGAACGGGAAAACATCAAAGCGGCTCTAAATGGTTCCATCTCGGCCCTGGGAACACAGTACGTAATCTCGCTTGATGCCTTGAACTGCCGCACCGGCGACTCGCTGGCGCGCGATCAGGTGACCGCCGACAGCAAAGAAAAAGTTTTGTCTTCTTTAGGCGAAGCGGCTACTCGGTTGCGCAAGGAGCTCGGCGAGTCCCTAGCCTCGATTCAGAAGTTTGACCGACCCATCGAGGAAGTAACGACCTCATCGCTCGAAGCGTTAAAGGTTTATTCGCAAGCGGCCCAAATGGATAGCTCAGGGCAAGAACTAAAGGCCATTCCCCTATATGAACGTGCGGCCGAACTTGATCCCAACTTCGCCGCCGCCTACTGGAGCTTGGCAAGTATCTATGCGAACCAATTGGAGGAAGCGCGGAGTATTGAATACGAGAAGAAGGCTTATGCGCTGCGCGACCGCGTGAGCGACCGGGAAAGGTTTTCCCTCGACACGAATTATCACTGGATGGTCACTGGAGACCTGGACAAGGAAATGGAAGTAGAGGAGTTGTTTCGGCATGGATATCCTCGCGAAGAGGACCCTGTCAACAATCTTGCGGTGAATAATTGTGTATTTCTCGGCCAGTTCGAGAAAAGCATTCAACTGGGCAACGAGACGCTCAAGATTAACCCTCATTCCAAGGGCGGCTACTTAGGGGTGGCCTCTGGATATCTTGGCCTCAACCGTCCGGATGAGGCAAAATCCTTCTTGGAAAGCGCTCTTTCACACGATCCCGATCATCCAGTTGTGCACGAACTCCTTTACAGGGTCTACTCTGCACTGGGGGATGAAGCTGGAGCCGAGCGCCAAGTCCAATGGGCTCCAGGCAAATTGCAGGGAGTGGGAATTATTGGCAACTCCGTGGGAAGAGCAGCATACCTAGGGAAGATTCGGAAAGCCCGTGAATTTTCGGCCCAGGCCCTGCAAATTTTCAAAAGCAACAATTTTAAGGATAGCGCGGCCAGTGTGGCTGCCTTCCTGGCCCTGACAGAAGCCGAGGTGGGCGATTTTCCGGCGGCACGCCGACAAGCTACTGCGAGCGTGGCGCTCTCCCGCACGCGGGCAAATCTGCCCACTGTAGCGGTGGCGCTAGCCCTTGCTGGCGATTCCAGTGGAGCGCGCAGCCTCATGGACGGTCTCAAGCGCCGCTATCCCTCGGACTTCCAGGTGAATAGTGTTTTTGTTCCATCGGCTGAGGCGCTCATGCAATCCAGCCGCGGGAATAGCTCAATAGCCATCCAAGCTTTGCAACCAGCGGGTCGCTACGAGATGGGGCTCGTCTGGGGGTTCCTCCCTATCTACGTTCGCGGCCTGACCTACCTTCGGGGCAAGCAAGGAAAAGAGGCGGTCGCCGAATTCCAGAGAATTCTCGATCACCGCTCCTTAGGGGCCACCTTTCCCCTCTACGCGCTCTCTTACGTCGGGCTGGCCCGCGCCTACGTCCTCACGGGTGATACGCTAAAGGCCCGCGCTGCCTATCAGGATTTCCTGGCCTTGTGGAAAGAGGCTGACGCGGATGTTCCCATCCTGAAAGAGGCGAAGGCCGAGTACGCCAAACTGAAGTGAGTTCGCGGCGGAAATAAGAACCTATCTCATAAGTAGGTGGGCTGTCCGTCCCACCGAACCTCAGGGGTTGAAGCCCCTGAATTTGGGGCGCTTTTCGGCAGGGCTAAAGAGGTTGCGGAGAAAATCGAACTGCGCCCGCGACGGTCCGCGGCCGCTACAGTTGAACGAACATCGTGCGTTGCATAACACCGAGAGTTGAGATCCTTTCCGGCAGGAGCCGGAATCGCGGATCGGCCCCGGGGAAAAACACCGGCGCTTCAGGATGACACGCTTTCCTATAGTATTTCCGCAAACTGTGAAACCGTGTCCTGACGGAATTCATTTATGAGATAGCTTCAAGTCTGGAGAAAGTTATTTCGTATCGGTGAAGACGACTTTGCCGCCGACCATGGTCGTCAATACTTTGGTCTTGCCGATTTCGTCGTGAGGAACAGCAAAAATATCCTGCGAGAGAACGGCGAGATCGGCTTCTTTTCCGGGCTCGAGCGTGCCGAGCCGGTCGTCGGAGAATCTTGCGAAAGCGGAACCTCGCGTGTACGCGGTGACGGCTTGTTCCACGGTGATGCGTTCGCCCGGGACATAGGATTCGAGCGTGGGAACGCTGCCGGCCTGGCCCGCGCCGTCGAAAACTCCTCCCACAATTGAGCTGGCGGCGGCAGAACGCCAAACCTGGCGGGTGACAGCTTCCTGAATGCTGACGAAGGGGTCGGGCGGCCAGGTGCACGGCCAGTCGCTGCCGAAGGCCAGCGTCGCTCCGCTTTGTTGCAGGCTCTGCCATCGATCGGTCGGCGTTTTGTCCTGCGGATCAAAGTTCGCGCCGACATCGCTGCAACAGAAACTTGGCTGCATGCTGACGAGCACCGAGAGTTTTGCAAAACGTGGAATGTCTTCAGCAGTGAGAATATCGGCGTGCTCCATGCGCAAGCGGCGGTCCCTCGGGCCATTCGTTTTTTCCACTTCCTCGTAGGCGTCCAAGACCATGCGCGCTGAATCCGAGCGCAGAGCGTGGGTCATGATCTGATAGCCGCGCTTATCCAGCTCAAGGACGAGTTTTCTGTATTCCGCGGGGTCGTAGGTGAGAGGCGGAATCATTCCGCTGCCACCATCGGCGAAGAATTTCACGAGATTCGCGGAAACCCAATCATCGTGGTAGAGCGTGCGCGCTTTTTCCAGATCGGCGAGGAATTCGGGTGTCAGATGGTGGTTCACGGCCACCGCTCCGAAAGCGGCGCGAATGCGGACGGTGAGCTGGCCACGGTCGCGCAGAGCGGCGTAGAGCTGAATCTCGGCGAGGCTTCCGGTCGCGTTCGCGACGCTGGTGATGCCATAGCGATTCATGTATTGGCTGGCGTCGCGAAGGAGCGCGAGTTTTTCGTCGAGAGTGAGCTGGGCGAAGACGGCGCGCTCGACGAGCTCCATGGCCGCTTCGAGAAGAAGGCCGCTAGGATGACCGCTGGCGTCGCGGATGACATATCTCTCCTCCGACGGATCGGCGACGGGTTTGCCGGTGATTCCGGCGAGAGCGAGGGCTTTCGAATTCACCCACAGGGCATGTTCGCTGGTGTTGTGAATGACCACGGGACGGTCGGGAACGGCGCGATCCAGAAGTTCATGCGTGGGCGTCGAAGGCGGCACGGTGCCGAAATCGGCGCGGCCAAAGAGCACTTTGTCCTTCGGATGACTTGCGGCGTAAGCCTTGATTTTTTCGATCAAGGCGTCCGGGTTGTCCGGAGTAGTGCTGGAGTCCGGAGTGGACAGATTGAAACCGTGGAGAGCCAATGCGCCGAACCACAGGTGCGTGTGGGAATCGGAAATTCCCGGGATGACCGTCTGTCCGTGAAGATCGATGACCTGGGTCTTGTCCTGGCGCCGGCTGAGGATTTCCTGATCGGTCCCGACGGCGTCAATGTGCGTTCCCGTGACAGCCAGCGCTTGCGCCCAAGGCGCCTTGGGATTTCCCGTGTAGATGTGTCCATGGATGAGGAGGATATTGGCGCCATGCGACGCGGGCTGCAATAAAAGTACGGCAAGTGTGGCGCAGAGGGCAGCAAACCACCGGCCAGCGCTCATGATGTTCCTCCTGTTGGGCATTTCCCAGCAGGCGGGATTGTACAGTGAAACGGCGTCCGGGAGCGTCTCCGCGTTCTTCGCCGGAGAAAATGTGACGACTTGCGAGATGAAGCGGGAAGTTCGATAATCGCACAAAGCGCTGAGCTCTCAGAATGGAGATTCCCACCATGTCTGACCGGAACGGATTTTCCAAATTGGATGAATGGTTGCTTCGAAAGATTTATCACTCGGCAGGGCGTCCCCCATTCCGATTCACGCTTGGTAACGGCATAGAAGTTTCGCCACTGACTGCCTCACCTGTGGCTACTATCCGCTTTCGCGATCGCGGAACGCTCCTCAAATTGGCGCTTGATCCAGAAATTGGATTTGGGGATGCATATAGCGAGGGCCGCATCACCGTCGAGGGAGATCTGATTGCCGCTCTCGAAATCCTGTATCAATCGATGCAGGCGATTGACGATAGCAACTGGTACAGCAGAATTGTGTCGAAGTTCATGGAGCGTCTCCAACGCAACTCTTTGAGGGGCTCCCGCAAGAATATCCACCAGCATTACGATTTGAAAGCCGACTTCTACGGGCTCTGGCTAGACCCTCAACTTGTGTACACCTGCGCGTATTTTCCTTCCGCGTCCGCGACGCTGGAAGAAGCGCAGATTGCCAAAATGGATTACGTATGCCGCAAGCTGCAGCTCTGCTCGGGCGAGCGCGTTGTGGACGCGGGTTGCGGTTGGGGCGCGCTAGCGCTTCACATGGCGAAGCATTACGGCGTGACCGTTCGGGCCTTCAATATTTCCCACGAGCAAATCGTCTGGGCGCGGTGGCGCGCAAGACAACTCGGACTGAGCCAACGGGTGGAATTCGTGGAAGACGATTACCGGAACATCCCCGGGAGATGCGATGCGTTTGTGTCCGTAGGGATGCTGGAACATGTCGGGTTAGAGCATTACAAGGAGCTGGGGAACATCATCCACCGTTCGCTGGATAAGGCCGGGCGCGGGCTTCTCCACTTCATCGGGCGCAACAAACCTTGCCCCTTCAGCACCTGGCTCAGAAAGCGCATTTTCCCGGGAGCTTACGCGCCCACACTTCGTCAGGCGATGGAAATTTTTGAGCCGCATGATTTGTCCGTCCTCGATGTCGAAAATCTGCGGCTCCATTATGCGCGGACCCTGGAATATTGGCTGAATGAATTTGAGAAATCCGCCAACCAAGTCAGTGAGATGTTCGGTCCGGATTTCGAGAGAACCTGGCGGCTCTATCTCGCCGGGGCGATCGCGGGATTCCGCGCCGGCAGGTTGCAACTTTTTCAAGTAGTCTTTGCGCGGACGGCTTGCCAGCAAATTCCGTGGACTCGCGCTCATCTCTACCGGCAGAGGCAAAACGAAGACGAGGATACGAGATGGATTCGTGCGATATCTTGATCGTGGGCGCGGGGCCGGCCGGCAGCTCCTGCGCGTGGAAATTGCGGGATTCCGGGCTAACGACGGTGATCTTGGATAAGCAGAATTTCCCTCGCGACAAAGTTTGCGGAGGATGGGTCACGCCTCCCGTATTGCAGGAACTCCAGATTGATCTTGCCGAGTATGCGCGAAGCCGGGTCCTGCAGCCCATCCACGGTTTTCTGACCAGCGTCATGGGCGGCCGCGAGATGGAAACCGATTACGGCGAACCCATCAGTTACGGTATCCGCCGCTGCGAGTTTGATGATTATTTGCTCAAGCGCTGCGGCGCGGGCATTCGGCAAGGAACGCCGCTAAAAAGTTTGGAACGCTCCGGCGAGCATTGGATTGTAAATGATCAATTTCGGGCGGGGCTCGTCGTGGGCGCGGGCGGACATTTTTGTCCTGTAGCTCGAAGTCGAGGCGCAAATGCACGCAGTGAAATCAGCGTTGCCGCGCAGGAAACCGAGTTCGAGATGTCCGAAAGCCAGAGCAAACTATGTTCAATTCAGCCCGAACTTCCCGAGCTCTACTTTTGCGCAGACATGAAAGGTTATGGGTGGTGTGTCAGAAAAAACAACTTTCTGAACGTGGGTTTAGGCAGGCTGGATCCGCATGCTCTCCCCGAGCACGTTGCAGGTTTTTTGGATTTCCTGAGAAAATCGGGAAAAATCGGATTTGATTTGCCATCGCACCTGCGGGGTCATTCCTACCTTCTTTACGGACATTCGAAACGGGATGCCGCCCGAGACGGCGTGCTGCTGGTGGGCGATGCAGCCGGTTTGGCGTATTCACAAAGCGGTGAGGGTATTCGGCCGGCGGTGGAGTCAGGATTGCTCGCGGGGAAGGCCATTCTTGCCGCGGATGGGAAAAATGGTCCAGCGCTCTGCAAAACGTACAAAAGCCTCCTCGCGACGCGCTTCGGAAAATCACAGAAAGAATGGGCTTTCGAAATCGGCGGGCATCTCCCTACGAGGCTGGTAAGTTCCCTGTCCCGATTTCTATTGGCGAGCCGGTGGTTTTCGCGCCGCGTCGTCTTGGAGCAATGGTTTCTTCATTTTGATGAACCCTCCTTGAGTTCCTGAAACTTAGCAAGCAACTGAAAGAATCGGAGACCCACCACTGTGGTCAGTGAGGATTGACAGTGGAAGCAGGGAGCACTAAGCTCGCTCGGATTTTCAGGTAAGTCCAGGGGATGGAGACGAGATGAAAAATACCGTGAAGAAAGTTTCGGCGGGGTTGTGCGCGCTGGTTGTGGTGTGGGTGTGGATGAAAGCGCATGGGGTCCGGGCGGAAGGCGATGCGGCAGAAGCGGCGATGGCCACGATCCGGCCGGAAGCAATTCGCGCGAACATGAGGTTTCTGGCGGACGATGCGCTGGAGGGCCGCGGCACGGGAACGCGCGGGCACGAAATCGCGGCGAAGTTCATGGCGGCGCAGTTCGAAGCGTTGGGGCTGCAGCCAGCGGGCGAGAACGGAACGTATTTTCAGAGCGTGCCGTTTCGTTCCGGGCGGCCGGATGAGGCGAAGACAACGTTGACGCTGGTGCGCGGCGGAAAAGAACAAAAATTGATTTACCGCAAGGATTTCATTACGACAGTGGACCCAGGGAGGACAGATAGTTCGGTGGAGGCGCCGGTGGTGTTTGTTGGAGATGGCGTGACCGCGCCGGAAGAAGGGTACGACGATTACAGGGAGATTGATGCCAGAGGAAAGATTGTGGTGATGGCGTTCGAAGCACCCCAATTTGAGTCGTCGCTGAAAGCGCACTACTCCGCGGCCGAGGTGAAGGAAGCAATTGCCGTAGCGCACGGCGCCGTCGGAATGATCGTGATTTCGGACCCCATCTTGGAGGATATCTATCCGTACAGCAAACAAACGCGGGATCTGGATTTTCCCCAGTTTCACTGGCTCGATAGGCAGGGGCGGCCGAATGATTATTTTCCGGAGCTGAAGGGCGGAGCGATATTGAGCCTGGAAGAAACGAAGAAACTCTTCGAAGGGAGCGGGCATACGGCAGAGGAAGTTTTTGCGGACATCAAGGCGGGGAAGCCGAAGTCCTTTGCGATGCCAATGATAGCGAAAATACATAATGTGACGAAGCTCGAGGACGTGCACAGCCCGAACGTGGCGGCCAAACTGGAAGGAAGCGATCCGAACTTGAAAAGTGAGTACGTGGTGTACAGCTCGCACTCGGATCACCTGGGAATCGGAGAGCCGGTCAAGGGCGACAAGATTTATAACGGAGCACTGGATAACGCGTCGGGGTCGGCGATATTGCTAGAGCTTGCGCGCGCATTCAGCAAGATGAACCCGCGGCCGCGGAGGTCGATCTTGTTTGTTTCGGTAACCGGTGAGGAGGCGGGGCTTCTGGGGTCGGATTACTTTGCGCGCTATCCGACGGTGGTGAAGGGCGCCATCGTCGCGGACGTGAACATGGATGAAGACTTAATGCTGTGGCCGCTGGAGGACATCATTCCGTTCGGTGCGGAACATTCGAGCCTGGACGGAGTGGTCAAGAAAGCCGCGGAACGCATGCATTTGGGGATCAGCCCGGACCCGATGCCGGAAGAGACCGTTTTTATCCGCAGCGATCAGTACTCCTTCGTGAAGCAGGGTGTGCCTGCGGTGTTTCCGGTGCCGGGATTCAAGTCCAGCGATCCGAAAATCAATCCAGCGGCGATTTTCAAGAAATGGGAATTGGAAAGATATCACGAGCCTGGGGACGATATGGAACAGCCGGGGCTGCTTTTCGACGAAGCGGCGAAATATGGCCGATTCGTGTTTTTGTGCGGATATTTTATCGCGCAAGAGCCGGAGCGGCCGGTGTGGAATAAAGGCGACTTCTTCGGATCTCGGTACGGAAAAAAGAAAGAGTAGCTCGAATTTCACATCGAAGAAAAAACTCCACTCTTTTAAGAGGGCGGCTACAGCGAATTGCCGCCTGTTCCCGTGAATCGTGGCGCTGTAGCCGCGGATTGCAGCTCGCGGGGGGCATCCCAGGCACGAAAGCTTGAGGGGAAGTTCGACGAATCCTCTTGGAGGTCGCGATTCAAGTTGTAACGTAGCTGGGCGATGCGATAGCCGGAGCAATTGAAAGGGCGATGGCGCTTGGAAATGGTGCGGAAAAGGCGGTCGAAGAAAAAGAAGCCGATGCCGAAGTTGCGGTCCATGCGGCCCTGATCATTAAGGGAGCGATGGTGAATGTCGTGGAAGCGGCGCGCCTGCACGAACCAGGATTTGAGGAGCGGCACTCGTGTCATCCAGAAATTCCGCAGGTGCATGCGGTCGTGCAAATAACTGAACATGAAAACCGGCCAGAACATGAGAGTGGAAAGAGCAATGGCCTGGTAAGCGCGCGATGCATGCAGCCAACACAACACTCCCCAAGCTGAAGCCAAGATCAGGGCCGACGGAACGAGCCATTCGAGCCCGATATTTCCGAGAGAAAAACGATCCTCCGTGGCGTCCTTGTACTTTTCCGCGCGCAGAGGCTGCTTGGGGCCGTAGATGAGGAAGTGATGGATGAGATGGCCACGGCTGAGCGCCGGGAACCGGTCGCTGTGGAGCAGGCGATGGAGCCAGTAGCCGGAGAACTCCGCGACGAAGCAGGAGCCGGTGATGGTGAACAGCAGCCCCCTCAAGGTAACACCGAGAATCGCGAGGAACATGATCAGCTCTCCTTTGCAGAACGCACCGGCGCACCAGCGGCGCGAAGGAGTTGGCGCAATGAATTTCGGAAAGAGCTCAGCGTGGTGCTGATCAGAAAGAGGAGTCCAAGAGGGAGCAGAAAATATTTCGGCATCGGAGGTCTCCTTTAATAACTTCGCGATTTTGGCCTCGTGAGCAGACGCTACAGGGGAGGCGAGACGGCGTTCAAGCGACAAGGAGCGATGCGGGAGAGGTGGCGTCGAATACCGCTGAATGTCGCACCTGAGGCGGTGTTTTGACGGATCGGGACGGAGCGAGGCGGTGAGAAGTGTGTCTAACTGTAGACAATTTCGCCCAGGAAACAGTGGAAGTAGGAGGGAGTGAATCTTTAAGCTTGGCCAGCTTTAGGGCAAATGCAGGCGATTCATAAGGTCGTGGAATCGGGGGTCGGCGCGGAGTGGGTCGGCAATGGGGTCGACGGCGAGGTAAACGAGGAAATTATTGCGCTCGCGATAGGCCTTATCGAGCCAAGAGAAGGCCTGGTCCAATTCGCCGAGCCCCGTATACATCCCGGCGAAATAGAGCGCGGGCACGTAACGCGATTTGGAGAGGTGTTGCAGGTCGGCGAGAACTTTTCGCGCGGCGGCTTTGTCGCCGGAGACGCCGAGAACATGGCCGTAGGCCATCAACATGGCAGGATTATTGGCGAATTGCCGGCGCGCGAGGTCAAACTGCTCGATAGCTTGCGGGTACATTTTTTTCTCGCGATAGGCGGAGCCGAGCCAGAAGCGAGCCAAGATGAAAGTGGGAGATAGTTCAAGGGTGCGCTGGGCTTGAGAGATCGCGGCGTCATAGTCGCGAGCGTAGTAAAACGCTTCCGCACGAGCGGTGTAGAAGATGGGGGAAAGAGGGTCCAGATCCAGAGCGAGCTTGGCTTCCTCCTGCGCTTCCGGGATGCGATTGCGCGCGATCAAATATTCCGCGTACCACTGGTGAGCCGTGGGGTTGTTGGGTTCAAGGGCAAGCGCTCTCTGATAGCCGCGCTCGGCGGCCGCGTAATCCCGGTCATAGCTGAGAGCGAGGTTGGCGAGAACGCAGTGAGCTTCCACATTGGTGGGATCGGAAGACAAAGCGCGGCGGGCTTCTTCTCGGGCTTTCGGCGCGGACTCGGCGGGAGGCATGCCGTCGTTAGGAACCTCGCCAAGAACGACGTAGGCGCTGGCGAGGCCTGAACGAGCAGGAACGTAATCCGGATTTTTCTCGAGCGCTTTCTCGTAAGCGTCAATGCTGCGGCGGAGATCGCGATTGGCCCAAGAACGGCGGCCCGCCAAGTAAGCATCGTAAGCTTCGGGATCAATTTGTTTTGAAGTTGCATGGGATGCGGCGCCGGCGGCTTCCGCGAAAGGTGATGGAATGGTGACGAGAATCTTCTTCGCGACGGCAGCGGCTACCTCGTCCTGGGCCTGGAGGATATCGTTGAGGTCGTTGGTGAAGGAATCGGTCCAGACTGGAGTTGGATCGCTCGCGGAAATCAGCTGGACGTCGATGCGGACCTTATTTGATCCACGACGGACGCTGCCCTCGAGGACGTACTGGACATTGAGATCGCGGCGCAGGTCGCCGATGGATTTGGTAGCAAGAATTTTCGAAGAAGTCGGAGCGATAACGCCGAGATATTTCGGAGCGAGCTTTCCGATTTGCGTGTTGATCTCGTCGGTGAGGCCTTCGGTGAATTCATCCTGCTTCGAATCGCCGCTGTGATTCGCGAAAGGGCGGACAAAGAGGCGAGTTTTTTCGGGCGCGCGGCCGGGCAGATGGGATTTGTTGACGAGAAGGAAATATGTACCGCTGGCGACGGCGAGCAAGATCAATCCAGCGAAAAGCGCGTTGCGCAAGCCGAACGATTTTGCGGGATTAGACTCGGCGGACGCGTCATCGCAGGGAATCGATTCGTCGTGAGGATCTTCCGCTTCCGGCTTGGGCTGGTGCTCGAGAAACCATTTGTCTAATTCGGAGCGGTAGGCGTAGACGGTGGGAAGCTTTCCGACTCGCAGACGCCTGACGGGGAGTCCGTGATAACGCTCCCAGCGTTGGACGGTACGAACATCGCGGCGCAAGTACCCGGCAATTTCGCCCCACGATTCGAGACGGGGTTCGTTGGCCGGAGGCTCCGACATCTGACCCGGTGAGGTGGCGGAATCCGACATTTAACAGCATTCCAAGTTGGCGAGACTGGGCGGAGTATACACCCGGCTACGTAAGGCTCCAAGTACGAGGCCGCCCCGGTTGTGGGTCAGTTTCCGATTTGTGCGTTATTCAGGACTTGAGAACCTCAGCCTGGAGAGGGTCAAAGGCCACCATGATCAACGTTCTCTTTTGTAGAACGCGGTTTTCGCCTTTTGCGCTATTAGAGAGATTCGCCCGAGCATCGGGAACAATTGAACTGCTGCTGTTCCGTGCGGTTACGGTTGAATGACTCGCGCGTGTTCTGTAGTATTTCGCGCCATGTGGCATAGCGATCCACCGCCACTCAATTGGCGGTGGATCGCTGCCGATATTGTTTTCGGAGATTGGACTTAGACGCAGGTCAGTAGTCCCTGACGCAACTCACTCTTCCAGTATTGGGGTTTGTATAGTGATGCTCTCCTGCTGGACATGGTGCGTCCTTACCTTGTCGGCCTTGGTCTCCGGTCTGCCCCGGCCGGCCCTGGTCTCCGGTCTGTCCCGGCCGGCCCTGGTCTCCGGTCTGTCCCCTCCGGCCTTGGTCTCCGGTCTGTCCCGTGTCTCCGGCCGCGCCCGTCTCGCCTTGTTGTCCTGACTGCCCTTGGTCCCCAGGCTGCCCAGATTGGCCGGTCTGGCCTGTCTGTCCAGATTGTCCCTGCGGTCCCGCTGGTCCTGGCGCTGGGTTCGTGTTGCACCCGGCAATAAGTAGCCCCAGCAAGAACACACCCATAACTACCAATATCTTCATTTTGATTCTCCTTTGTGGTGCCGCTCGACGCAAAACGCTGCCACCGCAGACGATTGTACGCAGCGAGGATCGTACCCAGAGTTCACCGGTGGGCGCTGTCCCAATTCGCACAGTGGTCCAACAACGTAGAGGGTGGGAATGACGCTTGCGTGGTTGATTGGGATTCGAATTCTCAACTGAGACGGTCGCTAACTCCCTGTAAGTCGGGTACTCGGAAACTGACCCACTGCAGCTGCCCCCGCAGGAGGGCGCAAGGGGACAAAGAAAATTCGGAGTTTTGGATTGGCGGAGGACTAACGAACTTCCCAAGTGTCGCCGGCGCGGAGGAGCTTGGCCAGGTCGCCGGGACCACGCTTGGCGATAACGTCTTTGATTTGCTGGTTCATGACGTCTTCGTAGCGCGGGAGATCGTCCCAGGCGCGGAGAACGCCCATGGGGGTGGGGAAGCCGGGGCGGTGTTCCATGTGCGAAAGCAAGAAAGCGTAAGAGGGGCGCGGGTGGTGCGCATCGTGGACGACGAGATCGGATTCGGCAATGCCATTGCCAAGCTGGACGACTTCGATGTCGCCGTCGGTCTTGCGGCGAATGCCTTTGTCTCGGTTCTTGCCGAAGACGAGCGGCTTGCCGTGCTCGAGCTGAAGGACGTGCTCGCTGCGGGCGTCGCGTTCGGTGAGAGAGAACCATGCCCCGTCATTGAAGATATTGCAGTTCTGGAGGATTTCGACGAAGGCGGAGCCTTTGTGGGCGGCGGCCTGCTTGAGTGTGTCCTTCAGATGCGCTTGGAAGACGTCCACGCTGCGCGCGACAAAGGTGGCTTCCGCGCCGATGGCCAGGGAAATGGGATTGAAGGGACGATCGACGGAGCCGAAGGGAGTGGACTTCGTTTTCTTATTGAACTCGGAGGTGGGGGAATACTGGCCCTTGGTAAGGCCGTAGATGCGGTTATTGAAAAGAAGAACCTTGATGCCGACATTGCGGCGGAGCATGTGGATGGTGTGATTGCCGCCGATAGAGAGAGCGTCACCGTCGCCGGTGGCGACCCAGACTTCGAGGTCGGGGCGGATGGCTTTGATGCCGGTGGCCACGGCGGGGGCGCGGCCGTGGATGGTGTGGAAGCCGAAAGTGTTCATGTAATAAGGGAAACGGCTGGAGCAGCCAATGCCGGAGACGACCACGAAATTTTCACGCTTGATGCCGAGTTCAGGGAAAACAGACTGCACGGCGGAGAGAATGGCGTAGTCGCCGCAGCCGGGGCACCAGCGGACTTCCTGGTCGGTCTGGAAGTCTTTTTTGGTGAGCGGCGTTATGGGCGGCAAAGTGGCAGTGCTCATTCCGAAATCTCCTAAAGTCCCAGCACTTCTTCGATTTTTTGTTCGAGCTCGGCTTGCTTGAACGGGCGGCCCTGAATTTTGTTGAGGCCGATGGCGTCCACGAGATATTTGGCGCGCAAGACCCAGAGAAGCTGGCCCATGTTGAGTTCGGGCACAAGCACTTTCTTGTAGCGCTGGAGAACATCGCCGAGATTTGCGGGCAGCGGATTGAGATAGCGCAGGTGCACGTGGCCGATCTTGCGGCCCAGGGCGCGCTGCGCGTTCATGGCAGCGGTGATGGCGCCGTGGGTCGAGCCCCAGGCGACGATGAGAAGATCGCCTTCGGCGTCGCCGACGGGAACCACGTCGGGGATGTCCTGAACGACAGCGGCAACTTTTGCGGCGCGGATGCGCACCATGTGTTCGTGGTTGAGCGGCTCGTAGTTGATATTGCCGGTGACGTCCTGCTTTTCGAGACCGCCGATGCGGTGCTCGAGCCCCGGAGTGCCGGGCACGGCCCAGGGGCGCGCCAAAGTGTCCGGATTCCGTTTGTAAGGCAGATAGCCTTCCGGAGAGTTGGGTTCCGTGGCGAAGCGCACGGGAAAATCCGGGATCTTGCTGACGTCGGGAATGCGCCAGGGTTCGGCGCCATTCGCGAGGTAGCCGTCGGAAAGAATGATGACCGGCACCATGTACTTGATGGCGATGCGGCTGGCTTCGAGCGCGGCCCAGAAGCAGTCGCTGGGAGTGGCTGGCGCGATGATGGGGATCGGCGCTTCGGAGTTGCGGCCGAAGAGCGCCTGGAGCAGATCGGCTTGCTCGGTCTTGGTGGGGAGGCCGGTAGAAGGGCCGCCACGCTGAATATCGCAAATGACAAGAGGGATTTCCACGGCGACGGCGAGGCCGAGAGCTTCGGTCTTGAGCGCCATGCCCGGGCCGGAAGTGGTGGTGATGGCGAGCGCGCCGGCGTAGGCCGCGCCGATGGAGCTGGTGATGGCGGCAATTTCGTCTTCGGCCTGAAAAGTCATCACGCCGAAATCCTTGTATTGCGACAGCTCGTGAAGGATGTCCGAAGCGGGCGTGATGGGATAGCTACCCTGGAAAAGGCGGAGACCGGATTTTTGCGAAGCGGTGACGAAGCCGAGGGCGAGCGCCTGGTTGCCGCTGAGATTGCGGTAGAAGCCGGGCGAGAGTTTGGCCGGCGGAATTTCGTAGCTGATTTGAAACGCTTCGGTGGCTTCGCAGTAGGAGTAGCCGGCCTTCATGGCCAGTTTGTTGGCTTCGACGAGGAGCGGCTTGTTCTTGAACTTGGCTTCGATCCAGCGGACGGTGGGGTCCATGGAGCGGTTGTAGAGCCAATAACACATACCGAGAGCGAAAAAGTTTTTGCAGCGGCTGACGGACTTGGCGTCGAGGCCGAGATGTTCGAGGGCGGTTTTTGTGAGGCGCTCGAGCTCGACGGAGAAAAGGCGGTATTTGTCGAGCGAATGATCTTCGAGAGGATTCGAAGTCATCTGGGCCTTGCGCAGATCGTTTTCCGCGAAGGCATCGGAATTCACGATGAGAATGCCGTTGGCTTTGAGGTCGGCGACGTTCATTTTCAGCGCCGCGGGATTCATGGCGATGAGAACGTCGACGGCGTCGCCGGGCGTGTAGACGTCGTTGGAAGCGAAATGCAATTGATAACCGCTGACGCCGGGGAGCGTGCCGGCAGGGGCGCGAATTTCGGCGGGGAAATCGGGGAACGTGGCGATGTCGTTTCCGTAGAGCGCGACAGTGTTGGTGAACTGGCTGCCGGTGATCTGCATGCCGTCGCCGGAGTCGCCGGCGAAGCGAATGACCGCCTGATCGATGACTTCGCGCTTGTGCTTCGGCAGCGGAACTTCCGTGATGGTCGACATAAGGATGAATTACCCTGTTCTTGCCCCGAATATGCCAGGTCCGACCCTGGCGAAAACGGGACTCCTCAGTGGAATTCCCCCAGAGGAGCGCGGCTCGCACAATCCAGTCAGGCGGCACGTTGAAAAGAATGGACTTCGAAGCGAACCGCCGTGAGCCTACACAAAAAGAATACCACACTGGCCCGCGCGCGGCGGGGAGAGACTTCGCCGCGCGGCAATGTGTCGTTAATGATAAAGACGCGGGAAAGAAAAGATGCGTTACGCAGAACCACGGCGGCGGAAGGGGGAGAAGGAGCCAGCCGGCAAAATAAAATTCGAGGCGGAAGACACGAAGAAGAAGCAAAAGGCTTGACGTTCGCTTTCTTTTCGCCTAATGTGGAAAGCACATGACCGCGGCGCGAGTCGCCCGGCTAGAGAGAAGAGCGGAGGTCCCACCCATGGCCCTGACCAAGCGACAGAAAGAAGTGCTGGATTTCCTGGTGGCATTCGAGACCAAGCACGGCTACGCGCCGAGCTTCGAAGAGATCGGCAAGGGATTGAAGCTGACGTCACTGGCGACCGTGCACAAGCACATCACTACGCTGGAGAAAAAAGGATTTATCCGCCGCGGATATAATCAGAGCCGCTCGATCGAAATTTTGCAGTTGCCGAAGCCGGTGAAGGAGCAAGTGCTGGACCGCAAAGTCCAGGAGCTGCCGCTGGTCGGGCGCATCGCGGCGGGCCGGCCGCTCGAAGCAGTGGAGGAACGCGAGACGATTTCGCTGGGGGATTTTGCGCGCGGAGGGAATTCGTTTGTCTTGCAGGTGAAGGGCAGCTCGATGATCGAAGATCACATTATGGACGGTGACTATGTGGTCTGCGAGCAGACGCAGGTGGCGAACGCGGGCGACATCGTCGTGGCGCTGTTGGGCGGGGAGGAGGCCACACTGAAGCGCTTCTACCGCGAGGGAGCCGGGAAGGTTCGTCTGCAGCCCGCGAATTCGGACATGGCGCCGATCATGGTTGCGGCAAATGACGTAAAGATTCAGGGGCGGGTGATCGGGGTGCTGCGGAAGTACTAAGTAAAGCGGATTCGCCACCGAGGCACAGAGAACAGAAGAAACAAAGAGTTAAAGAATTAGAGAGTTGAAGAGTTTTCCCCGACAGGCGCTTGTTTCCTGGCTATTGTTCTTCCGAAGCATCTCTCCTGAAAAGTCGATGCTGTGCGACCTTATCGCACGATGCCCCCCCCAAGCCACCCGACTTTTTTGCTAGTTGGGCATACTGATAGACTGCTGATTGTGCATTCTGAAGGCTTGGGTTCAAGTGCCAGCTGAATTCGAACAGTTGAAAGCCGCCGCGCAAGCGGACGCTGACGGTGAATTGTCAGATGCGGCTGCGGGAAAGACCTTCCGGTGACGATCAAACCGTGAGCGGTCCGAATCTTCATAAACATCAGGGATTTCGATCACGCTTCTTGAGGAACCAGCGAGACCTCATCGTCTATTTGCCGCCGGGCTACGAAGCACAGCACGTGCGGCGTTTTCCCGTGCTCTACCTGCACGACGGACAGAATCTTTTTGACGGGGCGACCTCCTTCATTCCGGGAATGGACTGGCACGTAGGGCAAACGGCGGACCGCGGCATTCAGGAAAAAAAGGTTCAGCCGCTGATCATCGTGGGAATTTACAACGCGGGGAAAGCGCGGGTGCGGGAATATACACCGACGCGGGTGCCGCGCCTCGGCGGCGGACGCGCCGACCGATTCGCAAAATTTTTACTGGAAGAGGTGATGCCCTTCATGCAAGAGAAGTACCGCACCATTTCCGGGCCGGGGTTCACAGGAATGGGCGGGTCGTCGCTCGGAGGGCTGCTGTCGCTCTATCTTGGATTAAAACTCCCGCACGTTTTCGGAAAAGTGGCGGCGCTGTCGCCGTCGGTGTGGTGGAATCAACGAATAATCACGCGTTTTGCCGAGGCGGCGGCCGTGCACCCGAGGCCGCGCATATGGCTGGACATCGGCACGCGTGAAGGGCCGCGCGTCGTGAAGGACGTGGAGCAATTTCGCGATGTGCTGCTGCAAAAAGGGTGGCGATTCGGGCAGGACCTGCATTACGAGCGCGTCGAAGGCGGGGAGCACAATGAAGCGGCGTGGGCGCAGCGCGTCGGGCCGTTTTTGGAATTCTTGTTTCCGGCGAGAGAGGGCACGGTATAATCCGCGCCAATTCACCGAAACAGTGAAGAGAGATTCCTTCCGCAAAGTGCGGATTGAGAATCTTAGACATAGAAGGGCAAGCGTGCCGGAAGGAAGCCCACTCACCATCCTGTGTGTCAGCTCCTACGAAAAAGGACAGGAGTTTATCCGCACGTGCAAAGGAAATGGCTGCCGCGTGCTGCTGCTGACGGTGGAGAAGCTGCGGAATGCAAACTGGCCGAAGGAGTCGATCGATGAGATTTTCACGATGCCGGAAGATCTGTTGTTACAGCACCTGATCTACACGGTGAGTTACATGGCGAGGTCGCGCCCGATCGACCGCATTGTGGCACTGGATGAATTCGACATGGAAAACGTATCGGCACTGCGCGAACATCTGCGCCTTCCCGGGATGGGCCTGACGACAGTGCGTTATTTCCGGGACAAGCTGGCGATGCGCTGCGGGGCGAGGGAAGCTGGCATCCTCGTGCCGGAATTCGTCCACGTGCTGAACCACGACAATTTGCGAGAGTTCATGGCGCGAGTGCCGAGCCCGTGGCTGCTGAAGCCGCGCTCGCAAGCCTCGGGCATTGGGATGAAAAAGATTCACGAAGCAACGGAGCTCTGGCCCTGGCTCGATAAACTCGGCGATCAGCAATCGTTCTATTTGATGGAGCAGTTCGTGCCCGGAAACGTCTACCACGTGGACAGCGTGGTGTCGGAGCGAGAGGTGGTCTTTGCCGAGGCGCATGTCTACGGCGCGCCGCCGCTCGACGTGTCACATGAGGGAGGAGTGTTTACAACGCGGACACTGGCGCGCGAATCCGCGGATGCTAAGAAGCTTTTGACAATCAATCGAAAGCTGCTGAAGGGATTGGGCCTGGTTCGCGGCGTAACCCACGCGGAATTTCTGAAGGAGCACGCCGACGGGAAGTTTTACTTTATCGAGGTGGCGGCGCGTGTGGGCGGAGCCTATATCGCGGACGCGATCGAAGCGGCTTCGGGAATCAACCTTTGGAGAGAATGGGCGAGGCTGGAAGTCGAGGCAGGGAGAGAACCGTATCAATTGCCGAGAGTTCGGGCGGATTATGCGGGAGTGATATTATCGCTGGCGAGGCAGGAACAGCCGGACACATCCGCATACAACGATCCGGAAATTGTCTATCGCGTGTCGAAATATCACCACGCGGGATTTGTATTGAAAGCAGCGAAAGCCCAGCGGATTCAGGAATTGCTCGATTCTTATGCAGAGCGCTTTCGCAAGGATTTTCTTGCCACCCAGCCGGTACCAGACAAACCTTCGGCTTAGCCGTACTAGGACGGACATTCCGGCGTCCCGGGATCGCGCGCTTAACAGGAATTCACCGTGTTTTTATCAAGACAGGGAAAGACAGACACTGGCCTAAAGTCTAGTAACTGTCAGGAACGGTGGGAGTATACTTCGTTTGCCGTCGGCGATTCCGGGGTCTACAGTTTGCAATACCCCGGCTAGAAATCGCCTGGGTGGTGCTGTCCCATGGAGAGCTATAATGTGGAGCAATAAGAAACCGGAAACGCAGCAAAACGCGCAGACGGAAACAAAGAATTTAGGAACGAATCAGCCGCCGAAGCACGCTCCGGCGACTTGGGAGGGAACAACGGCAATGAGTACAGATGCAATTCGTCCATTGGGTGCGACCGCGGACCGCGCGACGGCGCGGCTCGGGGCCAGCCTGCATGTGAAAGGTGAGATCTCCGGCAACGAGGATCTGTTGATCGACGGTTCGGTTGAAGGACTGGTCCAGCTCGACGAGCGGAAGCTGACGGTCGGGGCCACAGCCAAAGTTACCGCCGACATCGTCGCCCGCGAGGTAGTTGTGTACGGCACGGTGAAAGGAAACCTTCGGGCGAAAGACCGGATCGAGATCAAGAAAGACGGGTCCGTGATCGGAGACCTGACGACTTCACGGATCTCCATCGAAGATGGCGCGTACTTCAAGGGCTCGATCGAAATCGACAAGAGCGCGGAGAAGGAAAGCTCGCACAGCGCTTTCGCAAAGTCGGTGTCCAGTTCGGTGGGAGCGCCGGCCGGTAAGACGATTTAGTTCTATAACGATCGCAACAAGGTTTTCTCAAGGGCGGCACGGACACGGAGTTCGCGCCGCCCTTCCTTATTGAGTCAGCCTATGACGTCCAGGTTTTCTTATTTCTCAACTTGACAAGTATCTGATTCGGGGTAAAGTTTGGCGCAGCCATCCTCTCAGGCTAAGTGCGCTGAGCTCTGCCGGCCCTAGCAAAAGAGGGCTTTCGCAAGCCAGCGGCGCAGGATACGCGCGGGGGTCATTCCTTGGGACGGTTACGACAGAGCGTCCCGAAGTCAGTCCTCGGGATACTGCTGGCAGGTTGTGCCGGCTGCGGGCAGGGAGCCTCTTCCAGAGGCCTGTCAATTCAATCACCGCCGCCTCCGGTTCAGGATTTCTCGCTAACCCTTTCGTCGAGCTCGGTCACGGTACTGCAAGGTGCCACGACTTCCGCCTTGAACATCACTGTAAACGGACAGAATGGTTTCGGCGGTGATGTGCAGGTGATACTTGGCGGACTGCCGGGCGGCGTGATTTCGAATCCCACAAGTCCCTTTTCCGTGACGGCGCATACCAGCGTGCCGGTGGTTCTCGGAGCGGCCGGGAGCGCGATGACCGGGAGTTTCAATGTCACCGTGCAAGGCACAAGTAATGCGCTCTCGCATTCCGCCAGCTTGACGCTGGTGGTGCAGAAAGGAATCCTGTCCGGGCTACCGCGTACGGCCTACGTGCGGACCGATTCGATTGCCACGCTGGACGATCCGCCGGGAGAGCCTCGCCACCGGCGGATGGTTTACGATGCCGCGAATAAACACCTTTTTGTGGCTAATCGCGCGAGGAACCGTGTGGAAGTCTTCTCCACCGCGGACCAAACGCGAGTGGGAGAGATCAGCGTTCCCGTCGCAAGCAGCGCCGATCTTTCCGCCGACGGGAGCACCGTGTGGGTGGGCACTGTGCTCGAGGAGATCGTGGCAATTGATACCTCAACATTGCGGATCAGAAGCCGCTATCCGCTTGCCGGGCTTTTGCCGATCCCCAATGTCATTTTCGACAGGCCGATAGAAGTCCTGGCACTGTCCAATGGAAATGCGGCGGTGCGGTTGCGACAGCCGGAATCTACGGAAGCTCTTCTGGCGCTCTGGGATCCCGTAGCGAATATGCTGACGAATTTGACTTCCGTTGCACCGTCGCTTTTCCAGAGTGGCGTGGGTGCGATGGCGCGCACGGGCGACCGAACAAAAATTCTTGTAGCGGCGAATGACACGAGCGGGGAAATCGGCGTCTTTGACGCAAACGGGAACGTGGTGACGGGGCCGCAGACGCTGGGGAGCAGTTCCATCTCGCTGGTGGCGGCGAATGGCGAGGGCAGCCGATTTGCTGTCGTTCTTACTTCGAGCGGAAATACGGAGGTTCTTCTGCTCGATGCTGCGTTCAATCAACTAGCGGCGCGGGCTGAGACGAGCGTGCATGGGCTGACATTTTCGCGCGACGGAAAGCTGTTGTACGTGAGCGAAAATGCCAGCGCGCCCCCGGTGATCACCGTGCTCGATGGTCTTGATCTACATGTCATCGGACAAGTCCCGGATGCCGAGGTCCAGGGCGGGCGTTCTGAGATCGAAGAGGGGGACGAAACGCAACTGCTGTTTGGCGTGGCCAACCGCGGAATCAGCTTCATCGATGCAGGCACATCGGGCGCCTTGCCTGCGATAGCGCCGGCATTCGCTGCTGCGCCAAGCGCGCAGCCTTCGGAGAGTGCCATTACGGGAGGGACGGCGACTGCGCTGGCCGGACAGAATTTTGAAACGACGGCGCAGGTGAGATTTGGGACGCAAAATGCCACGACAGCCAGCGTGACAGGCCCCACGCAAATACAAACAAGCTCTCCGCCGAGCGTGGTGAACGGTGCGGTGAATCTTACGGCGTATTTTCCGAGCGGGTGGCTGGCAATTGCGCCGGATGCGTTCAGCTATGGTCCGCAGATTCTGGAGATTTTGCCCAACGCCAGCGCGAAGAGCGGTGGTGATACCGTGCAGATCTACGGCTACGGCTTCGGGAGTGACGCGAGCAAGATTGCGGTGAATATCGGCGGAGCGAACGCGATCGTTCAAAAAGTTGAAACTATAACAACGCTCGCGGCGTCTCTTGGGCTCGACTCCACGTATCCATTTTCGCTGGAGCGCATCACGATTCAGGTGCCTCCGGGCACAGCGGGGAAGGCGGATGTTTCGGTGAGTTCGTCCGCGGGAACGGCCACACTGGCGAAGTCATTCCAGTATTTGCAGAGTGAGCAGGTCTTCGCGAAGCCGGGGCTTTACAAGTTCTTGCTCTACGACAAGGCTCGGCAACGAGTGTACTTGAGCACGACAGATCACGTGGACGTGTTTGATCTGAAGGCACAGGGATTCTTGAGTGGATTGGTGCCGCCCGGAGGACCGCCGCCAAACGCCGCGATTCGTGGGCTTTCGATGACGCCGGACGGCTCGCAGCTCGTGGCGGCTGATTTCGGCGCGCAGAGCGTGTATCTCCTCAATCCGGATACGCAATCACCCGGAGGACCGGAAAGCGGCACCACGGTAGTTGTGGGCGGTGTGCAAGGGTTCCTGAATTCGGGTCCGGCGCGCGTGGCGGCGACAAGCGCGCAGACAGTGTTCGTCGGTTTGAGCGGTGAAGGCGGGTCTGGTTCGTGCAATGCTTGCCTCAGTCAAATGGATCTCACCGCCAGCCCGCCGACGGTTCAACCAGCTCCGCAGCCGCAGGTGACGACAGTGACGGGAGCGCCATTCATCCAGGCGAACGGCAGCGGCAATCGCGTCTTTCTCGCGTACAACAACAATCCTGCAGGCCCCGTTGGCGAGTGGGACGCGGCGTCTCCCAATCAGTTCACGACGTTTCCGGTGCAAGAAGCATACGCCGATTTGGCGGCAGCGGCGGATGGAACAATGCTTGCGATGCGCGTCAACGGGAGGACAGAGATTCGTGATGCGAGCCTAGCGCTGGCCAGCATCCCTGCAACTGCGGAGCTCGAACAAATACCTGGCCGCGTCGCCGTGCCCGGCTTTACATTGCATCCGAGCGGGGCGCTTGTGTATCAACCGTTCTTGACAGGGCCTGCACCAGCGGCTCCTCCTGCAACGGGAATTCAGGGTGGCGTGGACATTGTCGATGCGCACAGCGGACAACTGCGGCTGCGGATTTTCCTGCCGGAACCCCTCGCGATGCTCTCGAGTGATATTGACGGCTTGCACGGCGGGTTCTTAGCTGTGGATGAGAATGGGCAGAGAATTTTTGCGCTGACCACCTCCGGACTAACGATCGTGCAGCTCGCGGAGGTTCCGCTCGGGATGGGCAGCATAACACCGCGGTCGGGGCCCGCCGCGGGAGGCACAACGATCACAATCCGCGGGAGCGGTTTTCAGAGCGGGATCAAAGTCACGATTGGCGGTAAAGCGGCCACGGTGACATTCAAGGACATGAACACGTTGACCGCAGTCGTCCCTTCTGTCAGCCCAGGCGCACAGCAGATCGTCCTCACGAATCCTGACGGCGAGAGTGTTTCGTTGGACGCTGCCTTCGCGGCCAATTGACGCTCCATCCGTTGGCAGGGGCCGTCGGCTACGCGCGGAGATAGTCGGGCTTCCAGCTCTTGACGAGCTGCTTGATGGATTTGCGATCGTTGAGTTTTTCCTCGAGGACTTTGCGCGCCAGCGCAGGGAGTTCCGCGTCGCTGGCGAACCGCAGAGAAACGAACTGGCTTACGGTGAACTCTCCGATGCGGGGCTTTAGGTCGGCGGGTAGCAGGCGCTCGTAGCGCAGCCGCTCTTCGAGCCGAATCACGCGATCTTGGACGCTCAGCGCCATCCGCCGCGCGGACAGGAATCCAAGAGCCAATGCCAGGGCCACCACTACGGAGACGAATCCGTCAAGCGAAAAACCGGAAAGCTTCCACCGGTAAATGGACCAGCCGAAATTGATGAGCATTACGGGTAACACGAAAAAATGAAAGGGCGGAAAAAATCTAGCGTGATTCGAGAAATTTTGCTCGGTCATGGTTATTCCTCCGTTCGAACGCGCTCGATTCTAGCAGAGATGCTTCTGTTTGCTGTATCCTTCGGAAGAAAAGTATGGTGAGTTGGAGGAAGTCGATATGCCGAAGGCCATATGGGGTGGCAAGGTGATCGCGCAGAGCGATGCGTGCGTGGTCGTGGAAGGGAACCAGTATTTTCCTGCGGAAGCAGTGAAGCAAGAATTTCTGAAACCGAGCAACCACACCTCGGTTTGTCCGTGGAAGGGTACGGCGAATTATTACCATATCGAAGTGAATGGACTGCGCAACGATAATGCAGCGTGGTATTACGCTGACCCCAAGCCCGCGGCGAAAGAGATTCGAGGCAATATCGCGTTTTGGAAGGGTGTACGCGTCGAGGCGTGAGCGATCTGCACGAAAGCGGATGGATTGGAGATGGCGAAGGGAAGGAAGAGGCCGCGGGATGTGGCTTTTTTATTTTGCGAGATCGTTCTTGAAGATTGAACCGTCGTGCATGACGAAGTGGATGTGCTCGAGTTCGGTCACGTCCTTCAGCGGATCGCCTTTCACGGCAACGATATCGGCAAAAGCGCCGGGAGCGATCACGCCTATTTCGCCTCTCATGTCGAGCATGTCAGCCGCGCGCGACGTCGCGGACTGAATGGCATCCATCGGTGACATCCCCAGCCCGACAAGCCGGCGGAATTCCTGCGCGAGCGGCTCCGTCCAGGGCATTCCGCCCGTGTCGGTCCCGTAGACAATTTTCAGATGGGCCTTCAACGCTTTGCGGAACGTGACCTCGTGCACGGCGGCCCGAGCGCGGTCGCGTTTACCCTCGGGTGTGTCAGCCGGCGCCCAGTCTTCGTAGTACGCAGAGAGCGTGGGGCAATACCACGTGCCTTGCCGCGTCATCTGTGCCATCTGTGCATCGGTAATCTCGAGTCCATGCTCAATCGAATCGCAGCCGCCATCGAGCGCGCGTTGCATCCCGATCCCGTTGTAGGCATGGCACGCGACTTTCTTTCCCCACCCGTGCGCTTCATCCACGATGGCTTTCAGCTCTTCGACCGTGAGCGTGGGCTGCGAAACGAGATTGCCATTCTTGTCGACCCAAGATCGGTGCGTCATATATACCTTGAGCCAATCCGCGCCGTGTTCGAGCTGCTCGCGTGCAGCCTTGCGCGCTTCCACCGGGCCGTCGATGATTTGCGCGCCCTTGGGCATGACCAATTCGGGGGCATAACCTTCCAGGTTGTAACCGCCGGTTGACGAAATCGCCCGCGTCACCACAAAGAGCCGCGGCCCGGGGATGGTGCCTTCTGCGATGGCTTCCCTAATTTCGACGTCGCCGTAGCCCGCGCCCTCGGTCTCCACGTCGCGAAGAGTCGTGAAGCCTTGCTCCAGAGCGCGGCGCACGGCGAACGTAGCGCGGGCGGCGCGCAGCGCGATGCCTGCTTTCAGAATGTTAGCGTCGTAACCGCCTTTGGCGGGATCTTCACCCCAGAGAAAAATGTGCGTGTGCGAATCGATTAAGCCGGGAAGCACGGTGGCGGAAGATAGATCGATCACGAAAGCGCCGGCAGGAATCGGCGCGGAGGCGTCTGTGACTCTTTCGATTTTGCTTCCCCGCACGAAAATGAGCTGATTCTTGCGAGGCGCTTCGCTCGTGCCGTCGATAAGCGAGCCCGCGCGAATCACCGTAAGCGCAGTAGCGGGGGGCAAGGCCGATTGAGCGCGCGCGATGCCTGCGGTGAGGATCAGGGAAACCGCAATCGAAAGGGAAGTCTTTTTCATGGGAGACTCCTCGATGGAGGACGGTAGCTTGCCGCAAACACGCGGGGCATTGCAAGCTGCAAGCACACTTTCGGTCCGAGCACGTATCTCCGCACTCTGCTGGATCGCGCAAATTTGCGTCGCGAATCTTACTCTAAGGATCCGAGAGCAGACCTTGGGGCTGCCTCTTTATGCACAGTGGCCAGGTTCTATCTATTGCCAAAGGTCGATAGGTTACGGTGCTATAGGAAGGTACGACCTCCGACCTATCGGACTTGAAGGTGAAGGATGAGATGGCGGGCTCCCTTTCTGACTCTCGTGCTCGGTGTTCTCCTGCCGGGGATTGGCAGCGCTCAGAGTCTCGGTCAAGTAGAGTGCCCGCGTCAGGATGGCTACGTCTATCTTTACAGCTCGATGGTGACGCTGGATGTGCGCACCACCCTGCAATGCGGAGAGCAAGTGGAGATCACGGGGCGCTATGATCGCTATTATGGTGTGCGCACCAACAAGGGCGTAACAGGGTTCGTCCCTCTGGATGCCATCGTGCTATTGAAGGCACAACCGGGCGCGAAGCCGGCTCCACTGAGTGCCGGAGAAACCGCAAGGGAGAAAATATCCTATGACGACCCCAATGCACATGCCGAGACCGCTCCGAGCACTCCCGCTCAAAAGCAGGGTCTCGTTTTGCTCGACGGCACGCCGGTGCGCCTGAAATTCGCAAAGACAATTTCCTCTGCCGAGGCCCACGTCGGCGACGAGGTGGCTTTTGAGGTGACAGACGAGGTGGTGGCCGGGGGACTCACAGTCATCTCGAAAGGAGCGGCGGCAATCGGTGTGGTTGCCGAGGCCGCGCCCAAAGGGCTCTTGGGTCGCGACGGCAAGCTAAGCATAGGCCTCACTTACGTGCGGCTGACCGACAACGAGAAAGCGGGGCTGCGAGCGGTGGCGGAAAATAAAAGCGAACTCCATGCGGGCGGAGTGATTCTCCCCCTGAAGCATGGAAAAGACATCACCTTCGCGCAAGGCTCGGCGATCACTGCTTTCGTAAACGGTGACAAACGCCTCGCGGCAGCAAACTTCTCGGCAGCCAAGGAATCCTCAGGGCCCGCGCCATCAAATTCAACAGCAAGCGCTCCCCACCCTAAGAACTGAGAAGAAAATTACCAGGGCTCGCGGGCTAGGTGCCGAGGAGATTCGGCTGAAGGCGCGAGTAGCCGCGCTCGTGCGCCCAGAGAGTGAGGGGAATCGCGGCGAGATCATCGACGAGCGGCACGGCGTTGCCGTCCTTCGTGAGATCGATACTGCGCAGATAAAATCTGCAGGCGTCGCAGGTTTCCACGCGAATGTGGGGGAATTGTTCGGCGACGTAGACCGGCAATTTATTTTCTTGTTCTTCGCCGCATACCGGGCAGAGAATCCGGCGAAAATCCCATTCATAAGAGCAAAAGGAGCAGAGCAGAAACCGTTTTCCGCCGTCGCCTTCCGGGCGCAACACACCAAGGAGCGGGCGCGAGCCGCACAGCGGGCATACCATCGATGTTGCCGCGAGCGGAGGTTTCAATGCTTGCGACGCGAGGAGCTCCGCGTAAGGCTGCAGGAATGCGCGCGGGAAAAATTGGGCGAACGCGCCTACTTGCTGATCGCGGCGGCCTGCTTTAGTCCAGTAGGCATTGAGAAGCGAGATCCAGGAGTCCGATGACAGGGTGGAAATATGGCGGGCTGACTCGGCGAGCGCGGAGGGGCCTTTTTGCTCGACCAGAGAAAGAAAGCCCCGGAACTGCGGAAGCAGAAGGGTGAGGTCCAGATCGCCGCGCAGATCTTGGGCCGATTTTTCGGCGTGTGTTGCGCGGGAACTCGCAAACTGGAACAGAGTGCTTTGGAAGCTCGCGAGACTCCGGTACAAGTCGAGAAATTCCGCGGCGAAGGGATACGTGGCAGCGAGCCGCTCCGCGCGGCGTATGCGCGCGTCGTAGAAAGGCCCACCGGTCTGTGCCAGCGTCATTTGCGAGGCGAGGACGTGCCGCCGGCGATCTCTTCATACCAGCGCGGGTGGTAACGCTTTGCGAACGCTTCGGTGACATCCCCGCGGATGACGGAACCGAATGCGCCACGCTCGGCAAAAAGGCCCATATACAAATGGATCATGAACAGGCCGATGGTGAGTAGCGCAGCGCCAGGGTGAATGAGCACAGCAAGATAGCGCAAGAAACGAAGATTCCAGGAAACGTATTCCGGGAACCAGAGGACGACTCCGCTCAGGAGCAAGAACAGACTGCTCCAGAAGAATCCCCAGAAAAGAAATTTCTGGCCCGCGTTGTACCTGCCCGCGGGAGGCACCTTATCGTCTTGATTGGTGCTGTAGTAGCGGACGGCTTTCCACCACAATCTGTCCTCTTCGGTGTGACGCATCTGCGACGCCCACATTTTGTACATGTAGACCACCGAGCCGAAAAACATCAAGCCCGCCCAGGGATGCAACATGCGCGAGACGGGTGCGCCACCAAGAACGATTGCAATCCAGAACATCCACGGCGACCAAAACGCCAGGCCCGTAAGCAACAGATAAATGTAGGAAACTGCCGCAACCCAATGGTTGAGCCGCTCGCGCAACGTATAGCGAAGGACATGGCCGTGTTGAATGATTTGCTTGGGGTGGCTCACGACTTCCTTCCTCCCGCGATCATGTCATCGTCGTCGCGGTCTTTCGGACCATAGCGCAGATAGTGAACGAACAGTCCGATGAGTCCGCCGATCATGGCAACGTTTCCGAGCCACTTGAGCGGGCCCTTCCACAACTTCACCGTCCAGGGGATGCTCGGATCGGCGGGGAGCCCGCCGTATAGCTCGGGTTTGGTGATGTCGTGCAGAACGTAAATTACGCCCGTGCCACCCACGCCCGGCGGATCATACACGCCCGCGCTGGGGAAGTTGGAATGTTCGCGCAATTGCTTGGCGCGCCCTTCGGCCAGCGTCTTCATGTCGTCCTTGCTGCCGAAGTGCAGGCAGCCAGTGGGGCAGGCCTTGATGCACGCCGGCTCGAGCCCTTCGCTCACGCGATCCGAACACAGCGTACATTTGAAAACACGTTTCGTCTTTGGATTCAGCTTCGGGATGTCGAACGGGCATCCCGTGATGCAGTAACCGCAGCCGATGCAGTTAGCTTGCTGAAAATCCACAATGCCGTTCGTGTATTGCACGATCGCGCCGTCGGCAGGACAAGCCGCCAGGCAACCGGGGTCCGCGCAGTGCATGCACTGGTTCTTGCGCATGAGCCACATCAGCGTGCCGTCTTCGCGCTCGTGCTCGTTGAAAAGGATCAGGTTCCAGTAATTCCATCGCGTCTCCGGCATCGTCTGGTACGTGTTGTCGAAGATGGTTTCCCCGAATGGCAGGTCGTTCCACTCCATGCAGGCGACTTCGCAGGCCTTGCAGCCGATACATGTTGTTGTGTCAACGAGTTTGCAGACAGTGAATTCTCGCTGGGTGTCCTCGCCGGGGACGGTTCCCGCATGGCCTGAAATTTTTTGGATGCGCAGTGTGGCCTGGCTCATGCGCGCGCTACGCTTTCTCGAGCTTCACCAGGAAGCCCTTGAATTCCGGTGTGTAAGCGTTGGGATCAAACACCGTCGGAGTGAGCATATTCACCAGTGTCTTGGCGTCCTTGCCTTCGTCCTCGACGATACCGCGATAGCCCTGATGAATGGGGATGCCGATCTGGTAGACCTTTTTGCCGTCGATCATCATGGGCTTGATGCGCTTTGTGACCATCGCTTTCGCGACGTATTCCCCGCGGATGCTCGAAACCTTTACCTTTTCGCCCCCGCTGAGACCCATCTCTTGCGCCATTTCGGCGGAAATCTCGACGAACGGCTCCGGGACGAGCTGCACGTTCATCGGATTGTTTTTCGTCCAGTAGTGATAATGCTCGGTGAGGCGATAAGTCGTGCAGACAACCGTGTAGCCGTCCTTCGGCGTACCGTATTTGTCGTCCGGCGTCTTGAAGCGCTTCACCACCGGATTGTGTGTGTGCTCCGGATGGAGTGGATTGTCAATCGGACTCTCGATCGGTTCGTAGTGCTCGGGGAACGGTCCATCGGCAAAGGCCGCGAGCGGCCCAAAGATTCGCCCTACGCCCTCCGGATTCATGATAAATGGGCCCATATGATCTTTGGGCTTGGAGTCGGCCTTGAAGTCCGGCACGTCGTTCCCGACCCACTTTTGCGAGTCTTCGTTCCACCAGACTTGCCGCCGGGTCGCATCCCAGGGCTTGCCGTCCAAATCGCACGACGCGCGGTTGTAGAGCACACGGCGATTCGCCGGCCAGGACCAGCCCCAACCAGGGTGCACGCCCATATTTGAGGGGTCCGAAGGATCGCGCCGTGCTGTCTGATTTCCCGCTTCGGTGAATGAGCCGGAGTAAATCCAATTCCCGCAGGAAGTCGTGCCATCGTCTTTCAGCCACGCAAAGCCGGGAACTTGCTGGCCGGCCTTGATCTGCTGCTTCGTCGCCGGATCCTCAAGATCTGCGAGCGCTTTGCCGTTGATTTCCTTCAATACCTCGGTCAGAGACGGATTCGATGGAGTGGTGTAATTCCACGTCAGCTTCAAGACCGGATCGGGAAACTTGCCGCCGTCCTTCTTGTACAGATCGCGGACCTTCAAGAGAATTTGTGCGACGATCCCGTGGTCCAGCCGGCAATCTCCGGGCATCGGTACTGCCGCATTCTTCCAGAGCAGCCAGCGCGCCGAGTTTGTGAAGCTGCCATCCTTTTCGGCGAAGCCCGCGCAAGGCAGCCGGTACACAGTGGTCTGGATATTTTTCATCTCCTCGGGAGTAATGCCCGGCGACTTCCAGAATTCGCTGGTCTCGTCGGGATAAATCTCGCCGACCACCAGCCAATCCGCCTTTTTCAGTGCGTCAATATTTTTCCTGGAATCGGGACCGATCGCTACGCCGTTCATCCCAAAGGCAAACATGCCTTTCACGATGCCGTTGTACATGTTGTCCCACAGCTGCACCCAGGAATAGTTGCGGTCCACTTTTGGCAGATAATCGAACGCCCAGCCGTTTTGCTTTGTGGCCGCGTCGCCATAAAGGGCCTTCAGATAGCTGACCGCGAATTTCGGCGTGTTGCTCCAATAGTTGAACGAATCCCACGGCGCGGGCTTCGAG
>Ga0209118_1000165_pt1 | contig 43767 bp, 36 predicted proteins | sample BlaSpr_A8_Ref_M1_FD_187988 | JGI IMG/M metagenome (GOLD analysis project Ga0209118, IMG submission 187988) | Forest soil microbial communities from Thunder Bay, Ontario, Canada - Black Spruce, Ontario site 2_A8_Ref_M1 (SPAdes) (version 2) | ecosystem: Environmental > Terrestrial > Soil > Boreal... | reverse complement strand
TGCCGATCCGCATCACGCACCCAGAACCTGCCTTGATCATTGCCAATCGCCTCTGCTTCGCCTGAAAAAATCACTTGAACACCGGAATCGCTAGCACCGTACAGGCCGAATTTAAGCGACGATGAACCACTATTTAGAGCGAGCACCGAACCTACGTCAGTATTTTTGATGAGACTTCCAGGCAAAGTGAGTCCCGTTTATGCAGTCCACCGCCAGTCGCGCACTTCGGGCATGTCTTCGCCGTGCTCGCTGACATAAAGCTTGTGCCGCTGCATGGTGCTTCGGTAGCGCTCGGTCGCCTGGGTTAGCTGATCGCTTAGCCGCGGGATGCGGCGAATCGCGTCCAGCGCCAGTTGGTAGCGGTCGAGATTGTTTAACACAACCATGTCGAAAGGGGTCGTCGTGGTGCCCTCCTCCTTATAGCCGCGCACATGAATATTGTCGTGATTGTGGCGTCTATAAGTGAGCCGATGAATGAGCCCAGGGTAGCCATGGAATGCAAATATCACCGGCTTATCAAGCGTGAAGAGATCGTCGAATTGTTGATCTTCCATGCCATGCGGATGCTCGCTCTGAGGCTGCAGCACCATCAGATCGACAACATTCACGACGCGAACCCGCAGATCCGGCGCATATTGTCGCAACAGCGACACGGCGGCGAGCGCTTCCAGCGTCGGAACATCACCAGCGCACGCCATGACGACCTCTGGATCGCCGGCGTCGTTGCTCGCCCACTCCCATACCCCAGCCCCGGCGGCGCAATGACCAATGGCCGATTCGATATCGAGCCACTGCCACTCCGGCTGCTTGCCGGCGACGATGAGGTTCACGTATTGGCGGCTGCGCAGACAATGATCGGCTACCGACAGCAGGCAATTGGCATCCGGCGGCAGGTAGATGCGCACTACTTCGGATTTCTTATTGGCGACGTGATCGATGAAGCCCGGATCCTGGTGCGAAAACCCGTTGTGATCCTGGCGCCAGACGTGCGAAGTAAGCAGGTAGTTGAACGATGCAATGGGTTTGCGCCAGGGAATATGGTTGGTCGTCTTGAGCCATTTTGCGTGTTGATTGAACATCGAATCGACAATGTGAATGAACGCCTCATAGCAAGAGAATAAACCGTGCCGCCCGGTCAGCAGATAGCCCTCGAGCCAGCCTTGGCACATGTGTTCGCTCAGCACCTCCATGACCCGCCCGTCGATGCTGAGGTCGGTATCACCGTCCTGCCTGGCAGCCATCCACTCCTTGCCGGTGACGGCATAGACATCGTCGAGACGATTTGACGCCGTTTCATCAGGCCCGAATAAACGGAAATTTGCCGCGCCAAGATTTGCTTGCATCACGTCGCGCAAAAACCGACCGAGCACGCGAGTCGTCTCTGTTTCCAGCGCGCCGGGTGAGCTAACGGCGACGGCATAATCGCGAAGTTGTGGCAGCGCCAATGGCACTAACAACTGACCCCCGTTGGCATGTGGATTGGCCCCCATGCGGCGCTGCCCCGCGGGTGCGAGGGCAGCCAACTCAGCGCGGAATCGTCCTTGTTCATCGAACAGCTCCTGGGGACGATAGCTCTTCATCCAATCTTCGAGTTGCTTGATGTGTTCGTGGCTTTTAAATTGCGCGATGGGAACTTGATGTGCACGCCAGCTACCCTCGACTACTTTGCCATCGACAAATTTTGGTCCGGTCCAGCCTTTGGGTGTGCGAAAAATTATCATTGGCCAGCGCGGACGCTCCAGATTTTTCCCAGACGCACCGGAGCGCGACACACTTTGAATTTGAAGAATCCTGTCGAGGACTGTGTCCAGCGTGCCGGCGAGCACCTGATGAAGCAAGGTCGGATCGTCGCCTTCGACAAAATGCGGTTCATAGCCGTAGCCACGAAACAGCTCGCTTAGTTCCGTGTGGCTGATACGGGCGAGGACCGTTGGATTAGCTATCTTGAAACCGTTGAGATGAAGGATCGGCAGAACCGCACCGTCACGCGCCGGATTAACAAATTTGTTGGAATGCCAACTGGTCGCAAGCGCGCCCGTTTCGGCCTCGCCATCGCCAACAATACACGCCACGATCAAATCGGGATTGTCGAACGCCGCACCGTGGGCGTGGAGCAGAGAATAGCCTAACTCCCCTCCCTCGTGGATCGATCCAGGAGTCTCCGGGGCCACGTGGCTCGGAATGCCGTACGGCCATGAGAATTGCCGGAACAGCCGCTGCATGCCATCGCGGGTGGGCTTGATATGCGGATACACCTCGCTGTACGAGCCCTCGAGGTAGCTGTTGGCCACCAGCCCTGGGCCGCCATGCCCCGGGCCGATGACATAGATCATGTTCAGATCGCGCTCTTTGATTAGCCGATTCAAGTGAACATAAATGAAATTTAGGCCCGGAGTCGTGCCCCAGTGCCCGAGCAGACGCGGCTTGATATGTTCGAGTCGGAGCGGCTCCTCAAGCAGCGGGTTGTCTTTGAGATAAATCTGCCCGACTGAGAGATAGTTTGCCGCACGCCAGTATGCGTGCATTTTTTCCAGCAGATCGGGACGAAGAGGTTCTGCCATCGGCTGCTCCGTAAAGCTTGCTGGCTAATTCCAACGAAGGAATCGAATCAGAACCTGGCGGCACAGAATCGAGACGAGTTGGAGCTTGCAAACCGCCGGGGGTGCTTTCGCCCCCTGCCCTGCGTGTTCTCAGTCGTGTTTCACGCCTGCTTCGGAGTGCTTAGAAGCTGCGGACAAGGTCGGGATAATAGGACACAGCTCGGATTGGCCCGTGTCCGCACACTGACCGATAAGATGATGCAAAACGCCTTCCATGCGTTGCAGATCTGCGATCTTGGCTTGTATTTGTTGCAGGCGCGCCCCGGCCAGAGAACGGATCGAGCGACGGTTCATGCCATCTTCTAGTTCCAGAAGCTCCGCGATTTCATCCAAGGAGAAGCCAAGGTCCTGGGCTCGTTTGATGAAGTGAATGCGCTGCACCAGACTCACTGGATAGTGCCGAAAGGTGCTATGCCGCGCCTCCGGCAGCGGGAGCAGGTTTCGCCGCTGATAGTAGCGGATCGTTTCGATGCCCACACCTGCTGCGCGCGCCAGTCGGCCGATGGTTAGAGCGGCTTCAACCACAGCTAAAACTCCTGGACTCTGGGGACGAGTACAGACTCGATAGTACTATTTACATTGCCCCGTATCAAGCGAGGGGAGTCATTGTGAGGGGAGTTATTGATGAAGCAGCCAATGCGGCAATCGCAAGCCTCGAGCGACCTACCGCCGCAATAAAAAAGCATCAGCCGAGTGGGGCCGGGACAAGGCCAAGGGTGGCCCGCTTCCTCGGAGAAGCGGTAAGAATATTGGTTTCGAGCGGGAGAACTGCTTTGAAGTCGCCTATATCGTTTCGTACCATCACCGCACCGGGCACGCCAAAATAGCCCCTCCGTCGATTGAAGGCCCGCTCCGGCCGCTTGTTTGCGCGAGACGTCCAGCGCGAAGCCCCTGCATTCCACGAAAAGCTCCGCCTCATCGGCATGCTGGATGGTTATAACCTCGCCGCGACTGAGCCATGCGTCGTTGCCTTCGCACGCATCAGATATGCTAGCCGTCCGAATCGGGTAATTGACGGCGAAGGACTCGCACCTTCTAGATTCGCAGCCTTGCCGGCCGCTCCAGGACTTTCACCTCCTAGTGAGTGCGCCTTGCCGGGCGCACCAAAAAAATACGGCCGTCTTTGGGACGGCCGCAAGCAGGTTGCTCGATGTCAGAGCCAATATAGTCGACACAAAGCGCGTGTTACGTTTCTGTCCTCTCCCTTTATTTACATTGGCGCCCAAGCCGGGTGTCCTTGATGGGAGGAAAACAGTACGGATCCAGTATGTCGAATGAGGCACTATGGCGCTGTGTCTACGGTCACACGCCGACGGAAGATATTTGCGTTGCGTTGGTGATTCATCCGAGTCATGGCTCATCACAGCCGGGTGCTAGTTGAGACGCGCACTTGTCATTCCAGTCGCTCTCTCTGCTATAATGTTGCAATGCACAAATCTACCTCAAAGCAGGTTCGATTACTCGACGCAAACAGGTTGCTCCGAGTGTTCTCCAGCCCCTGGTGGCAACTGGATGCCACTCATCGCGACGAAATCGCCAAGTATCGTGAGCCGCTAAACGATATCATCGCTAAGCTGTTCGACCATGATCATCAGGTCAGGGTCGTTCGTCACGAAGAGCCCGAGGGCGGCGACACCGAAATTGACGAGGACCACGGGATACGCCAGGTGGCATAGGCGGTTGCGTGCCTCGCTGGCAAAGAGCCTGCCGACGACGGTTGAGTCTTGCTTGCTGCGACGCGCTGTGAACTGACGTGCTGAAAGTACGGTCTTCAGTTTGTCCTTGCCCGTCGATTGGCTCACATCGGTAGTATTGAGACCCACTAGGTGCCTCGCAACGACGCGGCAAGCTGCAAATGAAGCTAGTCAATCGGTGGCAGGTTCGGTCGGGCCGTCGTACAGGGGTAGTCGGACCAAGTCTGCTGCCGTCAAATATGAATGCTGGCGACTTGTCCGGTTTGACGAAGCAATGCGAGTCGTCAAAACCGACGTTGGATCGCGTAGTCCTTAGCCTCATCAAACGCTCATCAACAGCCTCAGGCTTTGAGTAAAGGGGCGGCGAATCAGTGGAACAGCGTCTACAGCAATACGCGCAGTTGGCCGCAGTCATCCTCGTTGTTATCGTTTGCTATCGAGTACTGTATCCCTTCATTCCGGCCATTCTGTTTTCGGCGGTCGTGTGCTCCTCGAGTTGGCCGCTGTACTTGCATATGCGTACGGCGTTGCGTGGCCAGTCAGGTTTAGCGGCACTCGTGATGACGCTGCTCTTGATCGTGTTGGTAATCGGTCCCTCTGCTCTACTGGCGGCGAGTTTAGTGGATAACGTCGCCAGCATGGTCGAGCGTGCGAAGGCGGCATTGGACGCCGGCATTCAACTGCCCGCATGGCTGAAAGCGTTGCCTCTTGTCGGTGGTCTGCTCGAAGACTATTGGCAAGCGCTGTCGCATAGTAGGGAGGCTGCGGTAGGGCTATTCAAGGAGCTGCTCGACCCCGCCAAAAACCTCCTCATCGGGGCCGGTGAGGCCATCGGACAAAGCATGCTTCAGCTCTTGCTTGCCACATTCATCTGTTTCTTCTTCTACCGCGACGGCGAACACCTGGTGCGGGCGACTCGTAGAGTTCTGCAAAAGCTCGCCGGCAAGCTGGGCGATGAACTGCTGCGAACGACTCACAACACCGTAGTCGGCGTGGTGCACGGCATATTTGGTACGGCGCTCGCCCAGGCTATAGTTGCGGTTATTGGATTCCTCATCGCCCGCGTGCCGGGTGCGTTTCTGCTTGGCGCGGCGACTTTTTTTCTTTCCGTACTGCCGGTCGGCCCTCCACTGGTCTGGGGCGGGGCCACCATCTGGCTTTTCTCTCAGGGATCCATTGGCTGGGCCGTTTTCATGGCTGTATGGGGATTCTTTGCCATCAGCAGCATCGACAATTTCGTCAAACCGTATCTCATCAGTCGCAGCAGCAGCTTGCCGCTATTGCTCATCGTGCTTGGAGTATTCGGCGGCATTGTCGCGTTTGGCTTTATCGGAATCTTCGTCGGTCCGCCAGTTCTTGCAGTTATGCTGACGCTGGTCCAGCTATGGACTGCTCGACCCAGCGAGGTAGCCCGCGAACCGGGTTCGGAGTCGAACTAGGCTAAGCTAAGCTAGCTTTCAAGAGGATGCCATGTCAGGGACGCGGAGCACAGCCCGCCCTGAGACTTTGGGTTACGCCTTTAACCGATATCCAGTTTTGAAGATCCACCAGACGAGTACCAAGCATAGGCCCAGGAACACTAAGGTCATGGCGAGACTCACTCCGACGCCTACATCGGCGATTCCGTAGAAACTCCAGCGGAATCCGCTGATCAAATACACTACCGGATTGAACAATGTGGCCTTCTGCCAGAAAGGCGGCAGCATGTCGACTGTGTAAAAGCTACCGCCGAGAAACGTCAATGGCATGACGATAAGCATCGGTACCAGCTGCAGCTTTTCGAATCCGTCGGCCCAGATGCCAATAATGAAACCGAAGAGACTGAACGTCACGGCCGTCAGCAAGAGGAACAGCAGCATCCACAGAGGATGAACGATCTGCAGCGGTACAAACATCGCCGCGGTCGCCAAAATGATAACGCCAAGGATGATCGACTTGCTTGCGGCTGCACCGACATAGCTCACTACAATCTCCATTGGCGAGACCGGTGCCGATAGGAGTTCATAGATTGTTCCGGTGAACTTCGGAAAGTAGATCCCGAAGGAGGCATTAGAAATGCTCTCCGTCAACAGCGACAGCATGATTAGTCCGGGCACAATGAAGGCACCGTAACTCACCCCCCGGATCTCGGTCATGCGCGAGCCGATGGCTGCACCAAAAACGACGAAGTACAAGGATGTCGAAATCACCGGGGACACAATGCTTTGCAGCAGCGTGCGTCCCGTGCGTGCCATCTCGAATCGGTAAATCGCGCGAATCGCCTCAAAGTTCATTTCCGTCCTCTTACCAAGCTCACGAAGATCTCCTCCAGCGAGCTCTGGCTGGTGTGCAGGTCTTTGAACAGGATCCCCGCCTCATTAAGGTCTTTCAGCACGGCGGTGATCCCGGTTCGCTCACCCTGCGCATCGTACGTATAGATCAATTCGCTGCCATCTGCCGACAAATGCAACTGGTGCTCCGCAAGTCGGAGCGGAATGTTGTCCAGTTTGTTCTGCAGATGCAGTGTCAATTGCTTCTTGCCCAGTTTGTGCATCAGCTCCGCTTTGTCTTCCACCAGAATCAGTTCCCCTTTGCTGATCACTCCTATTCTGTCGGCCATCTCTTCGGCTTCTTCGATGTAGTGGGTAGTGAGGATGATCGTCACGCCATTGGCGCGCAGTGACCGGACCATCTCCCACATATCGCGCCGCAGTTCCACATCAACACCGGCGGTCGGCTCGTCTAAAAAAAGAATCTGCGGCTCGTGAGAAAGGGCCTTGGCAATCATCACACGGCGCTTCATGCCGCCTGAGAGCGTCATGATCTTGCTGTCCTTCTTGTCCCAGAGAGATAGCTCTTTGAGCACCTTCTCGATGTGTTCCCGATTGGCGCGCTTGCCGAATAAGCCCCGGCTGAAATTGACGGTGGCCCAGACGGTTTCGAACGCGTCGGTGGTGAGTTCTTGCGGGACCAGCCCGATCTTGGAGCGAGCCGCCCGATAGGCGGTGAAGATATCGTGCCCGTCCGCGATGACTGTGCCTTCGGTGGGGTTGACGATCCCACAGATGATGCTAATTAGCGTCGTCTTTCCCGCCCCATTGGGACCCAGCAACGCGAAAATTTCGCCGTGGCGAATTTCCAGGTTGATGTTCTTGAGGGCTTGGAAGCCGGATGCGTAGGTTTTGCAGAGGTTCGATACGGAGATGATTGGCGGCATGACCCCGATGGTAGCTGATCAACACCGTTCGGTAAAAGGTTGTAAGTAGGTCGCCGTCTTCCAGTAACCGTGGGTCGGACAACGGCGCGGCATCAATACCGGAGGATGTTTGGGTCGTTTGCGCCGCCGCGAAAAGCATAAGGATTTCCTCGCGCTACAGTAATCTCAGGCAGCTTCCTCGGAGTCCGGCGGCGCGAAATGACGAAGGTCACCCCGGGGCGCCCGCAAGCGAGGTCTGGCAGAGAAGCTTCAGAGCCTGGACCGAGGATCTTACAACTGCCCCGGCGAGCTTGCGCGCCTTGATCAGGTAAGCAGGCAATCATGGACTTCCTGCTTAGTGAGTGTGTCTGGCGCTGCGGTAGTGCTTCGCCAAACCCGTGACGGCATTTAGATAGGCAGATAGGCTTCGCGCTTCCGTGGCGACATCGCGCAGCGCCTTGTCCATTTGTTCGCGTTGCGGGTGTGAACTGCTTCATGACCCCGCCAAAAGCTCTGCCTTAAAGTGCCAGGCCTAATTGACATATCCGAACCCAAGGCCATCACAATTGCAAGCCGAAACGCATGATCGTCAGAATGACATGGAAGCTCAGCCCTCTCAGCAATTGCTCAGCTGGGGCGAATGGTGGGAGCGTTTCGAAGATCTGCCTGAGCGAGCCGGGACGAAATCTTTCTAAGAGCCGTGTAGCGGCACCGTGTCGAAGCGGCTTGAGCGCCTCAGAGATCCCGTCCAAGTGGATCAGCTTGCAGTGATCTCCGGGAGCAGGCGATCAAACTCCCTTTTGACCACCGCGTAACACTCGCAGGAGAGGGTCTCCAATCGCGGTCGGTCGAGTACGGTGATGCGGCCACGCACGTAGCGAATCAAGCCGGCCCTCTGCAATTTCCCAGCGGCCTCCGTGACGCCCTCGCGGCGCACTCCCAGCATATTGGCAATCAATTCCTGGGTCATGGTCAACTCGTTGGAGGGTAGCCGGTCTAGGCTTAGCAGCAGCCAGCGGCAGAATTGCTGGTCCACCGAATGATGTCGGTTGCACACCGCCGTCTGCGCCATCTGAGTTATCAGCGCCTGGGTATAACGCAGTAGCAGATGCATTACCGGCCCGGCGCGATTGAATTCCTTCTTTAGCAGCTGCGCCTCCAGCCGATAGGCATGGCCGGCACTTTGCACGACGGCCCGGCTCGGTGTGGACTCGCCGCCCATGAACAGGGCAATGCCGATGATGCCCTCGTTGCCGACCACGGCGATCTCGGCTGATGCCCCATCCTCCATCACGTAAAGGAGGGACACGATGGAGGTCGTCGGGAAGTAGACGTGACGCAACTGGGTGCCGGATTCGTAAATGACCTCACCGAGCGGCATCGGCACCAATTCGAGGTGAGGAAGCAGGCGCTCGAAATCCGTCGCGGGGAGAACAGCGAGAAGATTGCTTTGGCGCGGGCTATGAGGGTTGGTCATGGGAGGTTCCATCGTCAGTCGAGATCGAGCAACTCGGCTAGCGGGTAATATTTGTCGAAATGCGAGAATATTACATACTTCCTGCCCGATATGTACGGTAACGCACAGATAGCTGCCAAGTCTCTCAACCTTGCTGGGTGACAGGGCCCGCTAATGACCTGCGATTGAGAATTAGGGAAGCTAAGAATGCGCCCCGGAGCGCGGTATCGAAGGACCCGCCAGAACAGGGCCGTATCTCGTATGGTGGGCAAAATATAAAGATTGCCCAGCAGCGCATGTGGCATGCAGACCCGGTGCAGGGCACCGGGGAATAGCAGAGGCGTTTCCAAACAGAAGCTTCGATAACAACTACTTAGCTAACTGGACTCAATCTACCAGTCCCGCCCGAATAATCTGCGCTAGCGGTTTCTGATTGGTCGTTAGGTTGCCCCTTAGCCAATTGGCCAAAGCGTTGAGCCTGCCGAAAACTGGCCAAAACGCCTTCTCCAAGGGCCGATTCTTCCCGAAGAATTGGCAGCTTTTTGGCGCTGCGCGGAAAATTGCAACCGCATTTCCAGTGCTTACTGCTGATAATGAGTCGTCCGTGACCTTTGCCGTTGCGCAAGGTGTTGAAGTGCACGCCGCACCAATGCCAGCTCAACCGGCAGCGGTTCGCGGGTCTTCTTGCCGTGTCGGGAAATCCTTCTTAGAAAAAAGCCCGCGACTCCAAGTGGCGGGCGGGCTTCAATCATTTCATCGACACCGTGTGGAACGACTACTCCGTGACCTGCGTATTCTTCAGGGCAAACGTGACTTGGCATTTGCGACACCCTAGTCGACGACTGCCGGTATCCTCGTCGAAGCCAAAGCAGCGGACGTGCGCGGGCTCGTGACAGTGTGGGCACGAGACGAGCGGACGAGGCTTGAGCCCAGTGCAACGCGGGCCCCACATTACGCCGCTCGAATCAAGTTCAAGCAACCAGGTGCGGAACTGCTCTACCCGATAGCCGAATTACTGGCTGGCAGGAGGATATGCAGCCTTGTCGCGATCGGTCGTATTTTTCTCGATTGCTTGCAGAGTCTTGAGCTTTTGTTGCAACACCTGGGTCCGCTTCTGTTCGTCGATGAGCACCACCAACAATAATGCAAAATTGCTCAAGGGTGTAGCGATTGACCCGTTCTTGCTGAGTGGCTCCAGCAACGCCGATGCCCGTTCCGAATCTCGCACGTTGTTGTTCGGCGCACTCAGCAGCAACACCAGTCGCAGTCGGCTCAAATCGGATTTATCTTTTGTGAAGACCTGTCGCGCCACTTGCGTCTCTTTGGCCAGGTCGGCACCGGTCAGCTTTCTTAACCCAGCAGAGTAGGCGAGCAATGACGCAACCGTTCGTTCGTCGGTGTATTCACTCGCGCCCCGCAGCGGCTTGACTGCGCTGCACGCAACAACAGCGAGGCAAAGAGCCAGAAGCAGTGCTTTAACAGATTTCATCAACCTCTCCGACTCATTTGCAGACGCCGTAATTCGCCGGTGTCCACGTGATTCCTCGCGTGTGGCAACTCATCGCCCGCCGCACTCCGGCTGCCGCGCCGCTTCATGGCGTTCCCGACGCATCGTCTCCCTGAGCCGCCGACCCGATCTGCGCGGCTACGCACGAGGCGCATGAACGGTACCGTTGAGACCGACTATGGCAGGATCATGCGGGAATCGGCCGTGGACGCCTGGAAGCCCAAACTGTTTGATGTGAACCAAAGCACAGCCGGACGGGCGCCAGCTAGTGTATGGTAATCGTCGCGATCGCGGTATTAGCGGCCTCTTTCCTCGCTGATACCGCGCAAAAGACTGGATCACCATCATCATGACCAAACGGCTGCTTGTTTGCTGCACATTGGCGTTGTCCGTGCTTCTAGCGAATGCCGCGGTATTCTACATCACAGTACAACGTCAGAAAGAAGCCGCCCACTTGGTCGCCAATACGCTGACGACAATAGATGCCCTTAGAGATATTCAGGTCAATCTCGCCAATGTAGAGATAAACCAGCGGCGCTACATTGTTGGCAACGCCAAGGCGTATCTTGAGCACTGCCTCCAAGAACTCAAGGCCACGATAACTCCCCTCGATCAGCTCGATCTACTCACCGCATCGGACCTGAAGCAGCAAGAGAAGATCAATGTCCTTCGCACACTCATCGCCGCTCACATCTCAAGATTTGCAGAAATTATAAAGCTGCATCAAAGCGCGGGATTTTCGGCGGCGTTGCAGGCAATGAAGGCATCCAAAGGTGCCTCCGTAGATCGAATGCAGCGGCTCATCGTAGAAATCACCGCCGCCGATCGGAAACTGTTGAGTTCGAGAGCCGAACAGTCCAGCGATGACAGCGACCTCGCTTTCGTGACATTCATGATCGCTGGTGTTTTTGACTTTGTTCTGCTGTGCGCGATTGTCTATCTCGGGCATCGGGAATTGCGTGACCGTGCTGCGGCACAGCAAGCATTGGCGCACGCTGCGGCACATGACCCGTTAACGTCGCTTCCCAACCGGTTGCTGCTCGCCAAGCGACTCGACCGAGCGCTTAAGACGGCCAGGGCCGGCGAAAAGAGGCTCGCCGTTTTGTTCATTGATCTGGATCGTTTCAAGAACATCAATGATACCGTCGGCCATGAAGCTGGCGATCGCTTGCTTAAAGATATCGCTCTGAGGCTTTCAGAATGTGTGCGAAGAAGCGACACGGTGGCGCGACAGGGTGGTGATGAGTTTGTCGTCCTGATTCAGGATTATGTTGAGCGGCACGATCTTGTCTGTGTTGCGGAAAAGATTTTAAGCGCGGTCTCCAGCCCATTGCTCATCGCGGGCAAGGAATTTCATGTTACTGCCAGCATTGGCGTAGCGATCTCACCCGACGACGGCTGCGACATGCAGACCCTGCTCAAGAATGCAGATATTGCGATGTATCGTGCCAAGGCGAAAGGCAAGAACGACTATCAATTCTATGCAGAGACGATGAATGACTATTCATTCGAGCGCTTGCACTTGGAATCGGCCTTGCACTCCGCCATAGAGAGAAATGAGTTCCTGTTGTATTACCAGCCAAAAATAAACACGCAGACCGGGCAGATAATCGGGATGGAGGCATTGATTCGCTGGCGTCATCCCGAACGGGGGTTGCTGGCGCCCAACGAATGGGTGTCAATCGCGGAAGAGACCGGCATCATCGTGCCCATTGGCAAGTGGATACTCAAAGAAGCGTGCGCTCAGACCCGCGCATGGCAGCAACAGGGACTACAACCGGGACGGGTTGCAGTTAATTTGTCGGCCCGCCAATTTGCCCAGGCGACGCTTCTTGACGATATACAAACTGCCCTTCAGGAAAGTGGGCTCGATCCCTGCTGGCTCGAGTTAGAAATTACCGAAAGCATGGTGATGCATGATCCCGAGGATGCAGTGAGGCTGCTCAAAGAGTTGAAGGCAATGGGTATCACCCTGGCAATTGACGATTTTGGCACGGGTTATTCCTCTCTTGCGTATCTCAAGCGATTTCCCATCGATACCATCAAAATTGATCGTTCTTTCATCCGCGACATTTGCGACGACCATAGCGATGCGGGAATCACCAAGGCAATCATCGCCATGGCCCACAGCCTGAAACTCAGCGTCGTCGCGGAGGGCGTGGAGACTGAAGCGCAATTGAAGTTCCTTCGCGAGCACCACTGCGAACAGATGCAAGGCTACTATTTCAGCGTGCCGCTGGGGAAAGAGGAATTTGCCCAATATGTGCTCGAGAAGCAGTCAGCGCAACGCAACCAGGTGATCCTCCTTGCGAAGCGCAAGCTTCGCGCAAAGATCGATGGCCGCCCATAAACGTTTGGACGATGACGCGGCCTTATTTTGGCGACCCACCGCCTTGCTCTCGCAGCGTCAGGGCTAGAGCCGCAGCATTTGCCGGCACGAGCCATTGTAGGGCTTGCGGCCGACCTATGCCCTGCCCCTCGTACTCTCGGCCTACGTGTTTGACCGGGCGACTGCCGCGAACTCCGGTTTCAATAATCATTCGATAATCGCGGGTTAGCCTCTTAGAGTGGTGAGCAGACTCCGCTGTTGTATGTATTGAGATAACCGTGCCGCATGGACCACAGGCGGCGGGAAACCAGCCATCCGATGATTGGAATCTTAGCGATTTGCTCCGGCAGAACCTCGTCGAAGCATACCATTGGCAGGATGCTGCTCGGCGCGAGCCAAGAGTTTGCAAGGGTGTTTCCCTACTGAAGGCAGCAAGCCCTCCTCAGTCGTTTGAAGCGGGCGAGACAGGGGGTGATTTCGTGCGCCATTGTCTTAGATTACAATGCCAACGTCGGTCGTACATTCAATTCGCCAGCAGCGAATCCCCCAGGACTCGTCCCCGCCACCCGCAGTATTCGAGAACGTCACATTTGCAGAATCGACACCGGTACGTCGATGACCCGGCCGGTGCAAAGCTTCGTGTCGACGCGGGAACGATCGTCAGAGATTGACATTACCTCTGTGACGAACTTTGACGGACGAGCCATTTTTGTCTTAACGACAACGTCGGAAAAGCGGCACCGTGTCCCGACCACGACCCGTGAACCGTTGTTGTCAAGTGCGGGCATCGTAGGGCCGAGGCAGATCGGGTAATCTGGGCCCATGTTCCCCGGCCTGACCATCGCCTACTGGGCGACACTGCACGGGCTAGTTACCGTGGTGGCGGTGTTGTTCTATGTGATCACCGCGCACGTGCGGCAACAGAGGCGACACCCGACTGCTGCGATCGCCTGGATACTGTTCATCTTGCTGGTGCCTTACCTGGCACTGCCAGTTTTCCTGGCCTTCGGTTCCCGAAAGCAGGCCCGACCGCGCTCGGCCACCGTGTCAACAGCCTTGGACACCTCGGGATCCTGGGCCGTACAGACCATCCTGGCACTCGGACAGCCGGCACCCACGGCCTACACTGACTTGAAGATTCATGAGGATGGTCACGCAGCTTTGGACGCATTGTGGGGTGCCATCGACGGAGCGGAGCACTCGATCGATCTCTGCACCTTCATTCTGGGCAGTGACAGCCTGGGCACTGCGGTGATCGATCGGCTCTGCCGCAAGGCATGCAGCGGCGTGCGAGTGCGTCTGCTTCTCGATGGTATGGGCCGCCTGATGGCAGGGCGCCCGAAGCTGAGGCGACTCACAGAAGCCGGAGCGACAGTGACGTTGTTCGTGCCACCGCTGCACTCGCCACTGAAGGGTCGCACCAACTTGCGCAATCACCGCAAGATGCTGATCGCCGACGCGCCCCATCAAAGATGCCGGCTGTGGTGCGGCGGGCGCAACCTGGCGTCCGAGTATTTCGACGGTAAGTCCGGCAAGCCGGCTTGGCACGACCTGAGTTTCGACCTGCACGGGCCCTTCGTGCAACAGGCGAGCGCTTTGTTCGCTCACGACTGGGCATTTGCCAACGGGCACCAGGCGGTGGCGGAAGCGCCTGAGCCACCGGATGCGCATCGCTCCGGGTACGGCGCACAGCTGGTGGCTTCAGGCCCCGACCAAGTAGACGACACGATGTACGCGTTGCTGGTCACCGCGGCCTACAGGGCCCGCCGGCGCATCGCCCTCGTCACCCCCTACTTTGTTCCCGACGCGTCCCTACTGATGGCCCTGTGTCTAGCCGCGAGGCGTGGCGTGGCGGTGGACCTGCTCCTGCCCGCGCAGTCAAATCACTTTCTGTCCGACATCGCACGCGGCAGAGCGTTGCGCGCGCTCGCTCTAGCGGGTGGCCGCATCTGGCTCGCACCACACATGCTGCACGCCAAGCTCGCGGTCATTGACGATGCGCTGGCCCTGGCGGGGTCGACGAACCTCGACAGCCGGAGTCTGTTTTTGAACTACGAGCTGATGGTCGCGTTTCACAAGGCGTCGGACGTTGAACGTTTCGCAGCGTGGTTCGACCATGAATGGGTCTCTGCTAGGCCCTACACCGCAAGCCGCCCCGGCCTGTTGCGCGATTTGGCAGAGGGCATGGTGCTGTGGCTCGGCTTTCAGCTGTGAGCAGAGCGCGCCCGCAGGGCCACTCAGGTTCACCAACTTCCGCGTGCCGCTATGGTGGCGAAGATTTCTTGCTATCGTCGCCGAAACGACCGCTGGACGCCGCGCACGAGTGCGCCGAGCGGCTACGCCTAGCTGGCGCTATCCACGACGTCATGCGCCGCATCCATGGTCAGATCACCGCGTCATTCGGCGTCGCAGCGTTGCCCGGCAATGGGACGGCTGTACACACTTAGCGGATCTGGCAAAGATCGGAAAGCTCCAAGCGGAATCGTCAAGCCCCGCAGAGTTCGCTCAACTTCTCGCGTCCACAAGACAGCGGCTTAACCATTCGAAGTACGCGGCGCTTTCCGTCGAAAGCCGGTTTACGCTCGCCTACGACGCCTCTCACTCTGTGGCTCTGGCCGAGCTTTGTGCCCACGGATATCGAAGTGACGCTCGATATCTTGTCATTCAATGCTTGTCGCACACGATAACTCGGGCAGCGGATCGTCGCCTGAGAGAAGGACGACGAGTCCGCCCGGGCTCTGGCCAACGTTACAGATGCCTGGGAGCGGACCATGCTCGGCCGCATGGCCGACGAGATGCGCCTCTACGCCTCGACAAGCGCGCTCAACGCGTTCCTGCGGTCAATCCTCGCGTCGAGCTGGATCCGGAGCAGCAGACCTTGCAGGGCTGCTAATCGGACTGCTCTACCTGTGGGTTAGCAGCGTGGCGTCCCAACGGGATCAGTCACCAACCCCACCTGCGTCGACCGTACGCTCGCCAAAGGTAGCCCCGCCCCGGGGGTGCTGGGTCAGAGGTTCAACAGAGACGAAGCGAAGATTGCCCGCCGGCAGTGGCGAACGCGATCGGAAATCCCGCGTGTTGGTGGACGAGCCTGTTGACAAGGATTCAAGTGCCAAGTAATCTTTACTTACTTAATATACTAATAAAAGTAAGTAGGAGGAGGACCTTGGGTCTTGTAAAAGGCGATCAGCGTGCACTTCGCCAGCTGAATCGCAGCACGATTCTCAACTTGTTGCGCAGGCAGGGCCGCCTGAGCCGGGTAAAGCTCAAGCACCTGTCAGGTCTGAGCGGCGCTGCAGTAACCGGCGTTGTGGCCGAGCTTATCCGCGACCAACTACTGGTCGAGGAGTCCCTGGGAACGTCCACGGGTGGCCGGCCACCCGTGCTGCTCGCCATCAATCCCCAATCCTGTCTTGCGGTCGGCATCAAGTTGATGCCTGACCGACTAGCCGCGGTTTTGACCAATATCAGTATCGAAACACAGTCCAGGATCGAATACTCCTTGCCCGAGACGGCGCCCACCGCAGTGGTGGCGGCGGTGGCGGCGACGGTGAAAAGCCTGTTGAAGAAAGCGGGAAAATCCAGGAAACCGCTTCTCGGAGTGGGCATTGGTATGCCGGGCATGATTGATTTTCGCTATGGCATCTGTGTTCATTCGCCAATGCTGAATTGGCGTGATGTGCCCCTCGGCGACATGATGGAGAAATCTCTCCATTGTCCCGTCTACGTCGATAACGACGTCAACGCGTTCGCCGAAGCTGAACGCTTATTCGGCCGGGGCCGGCAATCCAGCAATTTTGTCGTGGTCACCATCGGCCGCGGCATAGGCTCGGGCCTCGTCATCAATGGGCGCACTTTCCGCGGTCATCGAGGCGGTGCCGGCGAACTGGGTCACGTGCCGACGCAGAATAAAGGGCGAGCCTGTCAATGTGGCAATCGCGGCTGTCTTGAAGCCTACGCGTCCGAGCCAGCAATGCTGAGCAGGATCAGGGAAAGGGCGCTCGGCAAGGCGGGCCAATCGATAGACGCCATGCTTGCCGGTGCCAAGGCAGGCAATAAAATCGTCCTCGAAGTCTTGCGCGATGGCGGTACCCGGGTAGGCATCGCAGTGGCGAGCCTGGTGAACCTGTTCGATCCGGAACTGATCGTAATGGGTGGGGAGGGCATGAGGCTGGGTGAAGCGTTCTTCGGGCCGCTGCGCGAAAGCCTGTTTGCGCATGTGTTCAACGGACTTGGCGAGGGTCTCGAAGTGGTCATGGAGCCTTGGGATGACGAGGCGTGGGCGCGCGGTGCCGCGGGCCTGGTGGTGGGCAGAACTTTCGACCCGAATTTCGGTTAACACTGGTACGTAGCAACGGCGATTGCTTGGCGATCGCCTAGTGGAGTAGGGGAATGGGGAATACGACGATGACCGAGCAACATTTGCAACAGAAGATGCGTAGTCTCTGGTCGCAACTCTACGGCGACCGGGATGTGCCCAAACTCGAACTGTTCTTCAATGAACTCGACGAGGCCCATCGTCAAGCCCCGGCGGCTCCTCCAGCCGAGTGGTACAGGGACGTGGTCGTCTATTCGCTCTACGTCGATCTGTTCAGCCACAATTTCCAGGGACTAACGCAGCGCCTAGATTATCTGCAGCAGCTTGGCGCAACCTGCCTGTGGCTGCTCCCCATACTCGATTCTCCTATGCGGGATGCCGGGTTCGATATTCGCGACTACCGAAGGATTCGCGCGGATCTGCTTGGCGGCGACGATGCGGCGGCACAGCAGAGTTTTTCCCATTTTCTTCGCGAGGCCCACGGGCGCGGCATCCGCGTCATCTTCGACGTCGCGCTGAATCACAGCTCGGACCAGCACCGCTGGTTCCAGGAGGCACGCAAGGGTCCGGACAACCCTTACCGCGACTACTACATCTGGAGCGACACCGAGCGGCGCTATGCCGATGCACGCGTCATTTTCAAGGGAATGATGCCTAGCAACTGGCACAAGCTGTACGATGAAGAGCATGGGGATGTCTATTACTTTCACCGTTTTTTCGAGTCACAGCCGGATCTGAACTATCGCAACCCGGACGTGCTGCTGGAGATGTGCCGGATGCTCCTGTTCTGGGTTTCGCAAGGGGTCGACGGATTCCGTGCCGATGCCGTACCTTATCTGTGGAAAGAAGAGGGGACGATTTGCGAGAATCTCCCGGGCACCCACGCCATAGTGAAATTTTTCCGGGCCGTGCTGGACGCTGTCCGCCCGGACACCATTTTGCTCGCCGAGGCATGCCAGCCACCAGTGGAAGTGGTGAACTACTTCGGGGACGGCGATGAATGCCAGGCCGCCTATCATTTCCCGGTCATGCCCCGCATCTATCTCGCCTTGGCCGAAGAGACCGCAAAGCCAATTCGCGACGCGCTTTCCGTGCAGTTCACCCCACCGATCCCGGCAGCTTGCCAGTGGTTTTCGTTCCTCCGCTGCCACGACGAACTCACGCTCGAAATGGTGACGCCGGATGAACGGAAAGCCATCTACAGCGCCTATTGTCATCAGCCCGCGTGGGACTTTCGCCAGGGCGAAGGGATTGCCGCGCGACTCGCGGATCTCTTCCGCTTTGATGAGGCGTCGATACGTCTCGCCTTCAGCATCAGTTTCACCCTGCTCGGCACGCCGGTGATTTTCTACGGCGATGAATTCGCCAAGCCAAACGATGAACAATACCAGCACGAACAGGAAGCGCTTACCGGTTATCAGGACGCGCGCTATCGCGTGCGCGGGTCGGTGGACTGGAATGAAACGCTCAAGACCATTCAGGATCCGGCGCAATTGGGTGGACGTATTCATTCGGCCGTGCGGGAGATGCTTGCGATCCGCGCAAAGTACAAGGCCTTCGGCCGCGGGACGCTGCGCTTCATCGATGTCGAGAACGATCACGTACTCGCGTACGTGAGAGAACACGAAGGAGAGCGCGTGCTTCTGCTGCAAAATCTCTCCAGTGGACCCGAGCATGCCGCCGTGCGGGAGCGCAGTTCGGAATGGCGGAGAATTTATGGGGCAGGTGCATTCGATGACGGCAGCGTGACATTGCCGGCGAAGGGTTTTGGCTGGTTTATCGGCTAGCCCGAGGCGAACCGGGAAATAATTGGCAAACGGACAGGCATGAGCGTACAGCAACCGAGTTCCGCATGGTGGCGCGGTGGCGTCATCTATCAGATCTACCCGCGCAGCTTCGCCGACAGCAATGGCGACGGCATCGGCGACCTGCCCGGCATCACCGGCAAGCTCGACTACATTGCCAAGCTGGGCGTGGATGCGATCTGGCTGTCGCCGTTCTTCAAGTCGCCCATGAAGGATTTCGGCTACGACATCTCGGACTACCGGGCTGTGGATCCCATGTTCGGTACCTTGGAGGATTTCGACCGGTTGGTACGGCGAGCGCATGACCTCGGGCTCAAGGTGATGATCGACCAGGTACTCAGCCATACCTCGGACCAGCACCCGTGGTTCAAGGAAAGCCGCTCGAGCGGCGACAATCTCAAGGCCGACTGGTATGTCTGGGCAGACGCCAGGTCCGATGGCTCACCGCCCAACAACTGGCTGTCGATTTTCGGCGGTTCGGCCTGGCAGTGGGACACCCGCAGGCGCCAGTACTATCTGCACAACTTCCTCGTGAGCCAGCCGGACCTTAACTTCCACAGCGAGGACGTGCAGACGCACGTTCTCGAAGCCACGAAATTCTGGCTGGATCGCGGTGTCGATGGCTTGCGCCTCGACGTAGTCAACTTCTATTTCCATGATCGACAACTGCGCAACAATCCGCCCTGGGGCAACCGTTCCCGTGACGACGGTGCCATTCCTGCCAATAATCCCTATGCCTATCAGGAGCACCGCTACGACAAGACACAGCCGGAGAACATCGCATTTCTCAGGCGCCTGCGCGTGCTGCTCGATCGCTATCCGGAAACGACCAGCGTGGGTGAAATCGGTGCGGATGATCCGTTTGGAACCATGGCCGAATACACCGGGGGCAGCGATAAACTGCATATGGCCTATGTCTTCAATCTCCTGAGCAACGAGTTCAGTGCCCGGCACATCCGTCATACCTTGGAGCAGATGGAGGCGCGCATTGGCAGCGGCTGGCCATGCTGGTCCTTGGGGAACCACGACGTGCAGCGGGTCATGACCCGCTGGGGCGGTCCCAATGCACCGGAAGCGTTGGGTAAAGTGCTGATGGCGCTGCTGGGGAGCTTGCGCGGCAGCGTGGGCCTCTACCAGGGCGAGGAGTTGGCGCTCACCGAGGCGGAAATTCCGTTCGAGAAGCTGCAGGATCCGTCCGGCATCACGTTCTGGCCCGAATACAAGGGACGCGACGGCTGCCGCACGCCGATGCCCTGGACCGCACAGGGCAGGTTCGGCGGCTTTTCGGAGGCCGAACCCTGGCTGCCGATCCCCGAGGAGCATCGTCGCCGCGCGGTCGACGTGCAGGATGCTGTGGCCGATTCGGTGCTGAACGCCTACCGCCGCTTTCTGCCCTGGCGGCGCCAGCACGCCGCTTTGCGGATGGGCAGCATCCGCTTCATCGACGCGCCAGAAAAAACGCTGCTACTGGTCCGGGAACATGAACAGGAGTGTATCCTGTGTGCCTTCGATCTCTCCGGGACGGCTGTGACCGTGCCTCTGCCGGCCAACTTGCGAACAGAGCCGCTTGCCGGACACGGCTTCCTGTCCCGCTTATCGGGCTCGGGCATCGCTCTGCCGCCGTATGGGGCTTTCTTCGGTCGACTGGGAGCCGTTTAAGGACGGGGGGATAGACAGGGGCAGCAAAAGGAGTATGAGAGTCGAACGCAGCGCGTCGCAGACAGGCGGGAACATTACTAGCAGGAGGAGAGCACCATGGCTGAGGTGGAAATGCGGCAAGTGAGGAAATCCTTTGGGGACGTCCACATCATTCGCGGCGTGGACCTGAGTATCGAGAGCGGCGAGTTTGTGGTCTTCGTGGGCCCCTCGGGGTGTGGCAAGTCGACGCTGCTGCGCATGATCGCCGGGCTGGAAGACATCACCTCGGGCGATCTGATGATCGGCGGGCTGCGCGCCAACAACCTGGCTCCGGCGAAACGCAGCGTGGGGATGGTATTCCAGTCCTACGCGCTGTACCCGCACATGTCCGTATACGACAACATGGCGTTCGGGCTCACTTTGGCGAAAGAAGACAAGGACGAGGTCAAGACCCGGGTGATGCGCGCAGCGGAGATCCTGCAACTCGATCAACTGCTCGCCCGTAAGCCTAAGGAACTTTCTGGCGGCCAGCGCCAGCGCGTGGCGATCGGCCGGGCCATCGTGCGCAAACCCAAGGTTTTCCTGTTCGACGAGCCGCTGTCCAACCTTGACGCTTCGCTGCGCGTGCAAATGCGGATCGAGATTGCCAAGCTGCACTCAAACATGAAAGCAACCATGGTCTATGTGACGCACGATCAAGTGGAGGCGATGACGCTCGCAGACAAGATCGTCGTCCTCAACAAGGGCAATGTGGAGCAGGTGGGTCCGCCGCTTGAGCTGTATCACCACCCACGCAACCTATTCGTTGCCGGGTTCATCGGTTCTCCAAAGATGAACTTCATCGAATGCCGGCTGGTCAGGGTCGAGCCCGGTGCCGCCGTGGTGTCAGCGCCTGGCTGTGCCGACATTCGTGTCGCGGTCGATGCGAGCGGCGCCAAGGCGGGAGACCAAGTGACACTGGGAATTCGCCCCGAGCACTTTGCGGAGCCGGATACACCTGGAGGCGGCATCGGCGGCCTGGTAATGGTGCTTGAACAGTTGGGCGATGAGACTTTCGCCTATCTAGAAGCGCCGGGAACGAAGCAAGGCATTCTGAACGCCCGGCTCACTCCCAAGACCCTGGTCAAAGAGGGCCAAATGCTGCGCCTGGCCGTCCCTGAAAAAGCCGCGCACCTGTTCAACGCCGAAGGGATTGCCTTCAGGAGGTTGAGCGAGCAGGACACTGCCGGGCCGTCGCTGCATTGACGAAGCGCCCCGCAGGAATGGGATCGGAAGGGCACGGACACCTTGAGCTTCCGTGACCGTGCCGGCAAGAAACGCGAACCTTAGTCAAGTGCACGACGGACTGCTGCCAGTCCAGATTCAAACTCGGACAACGGGACGATGACCGCCTCGTCAATTTAGGAGAAGACCATGAACTTTCGAAAATACGCTGTACTTGTGTTGGGCTTTCTGTTTGCGGCGCTGACGGGAATTCGCGTGGCCGGTGCCGCGAACATAACGATATCCTGCGGTGCCGTCGGCAAAGAGCTGGAACTTTGCAAGCAGGGTGCCGAGGCCTGGGCGAAGAAAACCGGCAACGCGGTGACCCTCGTTTCCACTCCTCCTGATTCGAATGCGCGCCTCGCGCTGTACCAGCAATTGTTGGGGGCTGGCTCATCCGATATCGATGTGTTCCAGATCGATGTCATCTGGCCGGGTATTCTGGCGAACCATTTGATCGATCTAAAGAAGTATGTCGGCAACGCCGTGAATGACCATTTTCCAGCGATGGTAAAGAACGACATGGTGGCGGGTCGTTTGGTCGCGATGCCTTGGTTCACCGACGCGGGCGTGCTGTTCTACCGCAAGGACCTGCTGGAGAAATACAACGCGAAACCCCCCGAGACGTGGGAAGAATTGACCGCCACGGCGCAGAAGATCCAGGATGGGGAGCGCAAGGCCGGCAACGACAAAATGTGGGGATATGTCTTTCAGGGCCGTGCCTATGAAGGCCTGACTTGCAACGCAATAGAATGGCTAGCCAGCCATAACGGCGGTTCTATCGTCGAGGCCGACGGCAAAGTAAGCATCGACAATCCGGGTGCAATCGCTGCCCTGAAGACCGCGTCCGGATGGATCGACAAGATCGCTCCTAAGGGGGCGCTGAATTATGCCGAGGAAGAGTCTCGCGGTGTGTTCCAATCCGGCAATGCGGTGTTCATGCGCAACTGGCCCTACGCCTGGGGGCTCGCCAACAGTGCGGACAGTCCTATCAAGGACAAGGTCGGCGTCAGCGCGCTGCCCAAAGGTGGAGCTAATGGTCGCCATGCTGCGGCTCTCGGCGGCTGGCAGGCTGCCGTGTCTAAGTACTCCAAGAATCCCGATCTGGCGGCCGACCTGGTCAAGTATCTGACCAGCACCGCCGAGCAAAAACGTCGCGCGATCGAAGGCAGTTTTCAGCCGACCATCTCCAGTCTGTACAAGGACAAGGATGTGCTGGCTGCGAACCCGTTCTACGCCTCGCTTTACGAGACTTTCCAGAGCGCCGTAGCGCGGCCTTCGACTGCAACCGGATCCAAATACAACCAAGTGAGCTCGGAGTTCTACAATATGACCTACGCTGTGCTCTCCGGTCAGACCGATGCCGCGACAGGCGTCAAGGAACTCGACACCAAACTTCGCCGTCTGAGCCGCGGTGGGAAATGGTGATAGCAACCAGTGCAAAGTAAGCAGTGCGGGCGGGGGGCATTGCGCCTATCCAGACATTTGGAGGCCATGACATGGAAGAGCGATCCGAACTAACGCGGACTCGAGTGACCGCGGCGTGGCTGTTTCTTGCGCCGATGCTGATCATCCTGGTGCTGACGGCGGGATGGCCGCTACTGCGAACCATCTGGTTCGGCTTCACCGATGCCAACCTGGCGGATTTGTCGACATTCAAATTCGTCGGCTTCGACAACTACCTGACCAGGGAAGACGGCAAATGGGTAGGCCTGCTGGCCGATCCGGAGTGGTGGCGGGCGGTCTGGAACACGCTTCGTTTCGCGGCTATCTCGGTAACACTGGAAACAGTGCTAGGCATGATCGTCGCCCTGGTACTGAACGCCTCCTTCCCGGGGCGCGCCATCGTCCGCGCCGCAGTGCTCATCCCGTGGGCCGTGCCGACCATCGTGTCGGCCAAAATGTGGAGCTGGATGCTCAACGACCAGTTCGGCATCATCAACGACGCCCTAATGCGGCTCGGCTTGGTCTCTCATCCGCTCGCTTGGACCGCCAATCCGGACCTGGCGATGCTTTCGGTGATCATGGTCGACGTATGGAAGACCACGCCCTTCATGGCACTGCTGCTCCTGGCCGCGCTGCAGATGCTGCCCTCGGATTGCTACGAGGCAGCGAAGGTCGATGGAATTCATCCGGTCAAGGTGTTTTTCAAGGTCACCTTGCCTCTGATCCGGCCTGCAGTGATGGTGGCGGTGATCTTTCGTGCCCTCGATGCGCTGCGTATCTTCGACCTGATCTACGTGCTGACCTCGAACAGCAAGGACACCATGTCCATGTCGGTGTACGCGCGCCAACAGCTGGTGGATTTCCAGGAGGTAGGCTACGGCTCGGCGGCCTCGACCCTGCTGTTCATTACTGTCGGTATCTGCATCATCGTGTACATGGCGGTCGGCCGTGTGCGATTCGACAAGGAGTGACGAGCCATGAAGCGATACCTCGGTTTGGGCGCGTTCTATCTGCTGGTCGCGGTGATCATTTTCTACTCGGTGTTTCCGTTCTACTACGCGATCATCTCTTCGCTGAAGCCTCCTTCCCAGCTGTTTCGGGTCGACTATTTTCCGGTGTACTGGGTGTGGGACAACTACATCGCGGTATTTCGCGAGCAGCCTTTCGCCACCAACATCTTCAATTCGGTGCTGGTGTCGGTGTCTGTGGTCGCCCTGTCACTATTCTTGGGCGTGACTGCCGCATACGCGCTGGGGCGGGTGCAATTCCGCGGGCGCGGCACACTGCTGTTGGCGATCCTCGCCATCTCCATGTTTCCCGCGGTTGCCGTGTTGTCGGGCATGTTCGAGCTGATCCGCCTGTTCGGCCTATACAACAATCTGCTCAGTCTCACCTTGTCGTATATGACGTTCACCATCCCGTTCACGGTCTGGGTGCTGACCACCTTCATGCGCGGATTGCCCAAAGAGCTTGAGGAGGCCGCGGTGATGGACGGAGCCACTCCGTGGATCATCATCACTCGGGTGTTCATGCCGCTGCTGTGGCCAGCCCTGGTGACCACCGGGTTGCTGGCGTTCATTCAGGCGTGGAACGAGTTCCTGTTCGCGCTCACCTTCACGCTGACTAACACCCAGCGTACGGTCCCGGTGGCGATCGCACTGATAACCGGCGCCAGCCAGCATGAGCTGCCCTGGGGCAACATCATGGCGGCATCGGTCATCGTGACCGTCCCCGTGGTGGTGCTGGTGCTGATCTTCCAGCGGCGCATCGTGTCCGGCCTCACCGCCGGCGCGGTCAAGGGATAAACTCGAGGCAGGGGCATGCACGTGACGACCCTTCGCAACAAACCGTTCGCCGGCCAGCGGCCGGGCACTTCCGCGCTGCGCAAGAAGGTCAATCCTTTTTCAGCAGCCAGGCGATGTCGAGAACTTCGGGCAATCGATTTTCCATCCGCTCGAAGACTTCGCCAGGCAGACCCGGCTGCTGGGCGGCGCCGGCCGCTGCTACGACAAACGTCCATCCCGACCCCTTCTGCGCATGGACCGCCGCGTACGGCTTCGGCAGGGCGCTGGGCGCAATGCGCGCGATCTCCTGTCGGGATACTTTACACATCGTCTTGCGATATCGCGCGTTCCTTTCTCCAAGCATTTGGATTATAGGGGAACATCCCTTCTGGCATATTTCATGCATCGCGCTAGGTATGGGCCTGCGAACATTTGCCCGTATTTGGGTCGTCTGCACCAACCTGCGCAGACTGCCTTGTTAGCGCGGGCGAAGGCTGCGCAAAAGATGAAAGCCAATAATGAATAATGCTATGAAAATGAAATTGGCTATACCGTTGCTCGTCGCGCTTGCGTACGGCTCCTCCCCGGCATCGGCTACCCCATTTCTGGGCTCCGCGCAGAGTTTCGCGGTCCTCGGCGCCTCGACGGTGACCAATACCGGCTCAACCACCCTCTGGGGAGATGTGGGTGTCTGGCCGGGTACTTCGATCACTGGCTTGGCGAGCATCACCCACACGGGAGCGGTACACCAGACTGATGGGGTCGCGCACCAGGCCCAGGAGGACGCGCTCACTGCATACGGTGTTCTGGCAGGCGAGTCGGTCACTCACAATCTGACTGGTCAGGATCTGGGCACCGTGGGCACGCTTCAGCCCGGTGTCTATCATTTTGATTCGTCGGCCCAGTTGACGGGAACGCTCACGCTTGACGCCCTGAACCAGCCCAATGCGCTCTTCATCTTCCAGATAGGAACCACGCTCACGACCGCAAGCGGTTCGGTCGTCGATGTGCTCAATGGCGCAGCCAATGACGGCGTGTTTTGGCAGGTCGGCGCTTCCGCGGCTCTCGGTACCAGCACTGTGTTCGCAGGCAACATCCTCGCCGACCAGAGCATCACCCTGACGACGACCGCCAAAATTCTGTGCGGTAGAGCCATTGCGCTGAATGCTGCAGTGACCATGGATACCAACACCATCTCCAACGATTGTACCGCCTTCAACGGCGGCGACACCACCCGCAGCGACCACGGCAGCAGCGGCTTCAGCGGCGGGCTTAGCGGCGCCGCGACCGTCCCAGAACCTGCGACGCTCGCACTGCTGGGAATCGGACTGTTTGGGCTTGTCGCTCTTGGCCGCAAGGGCGCCACTAACTCGCAGGCCGCGTAGTTGATTGAACGTCCCACATGGCCCGATTGCAGCCAAACTAATCTGGGAATGCGCGCAGCCCCGGGTGACTCACGCGTCACCACCATCATCGACTCAGCAGCGACCCGTTAGATAAAATCCGTCGACTCCGAGTGCTACGCGATCGGCTCCACTGCCATCCATCCACCCAACTGATCCGGACTGGTTCGGCGTTGACGTGTCTAGGGGAAGGTTCGCAGAAAGACCGCATTGCGCAACGCCGGTGGATTCGAATGCAAAGTTCTGCGCCCCTATCGGCTAGCGTTCATGGGCTTTTGCGGCATTCGCGACGGCCTGGGACGCAGAAAGTCTCGACGCCCGTTATCGCAACGACGAGACCGGTGCCACGGCTTACCGCCGGCGGTACTGCTGAAGGTCTAATCCTGTTCACCTGCTCCAAGGCGTTCCTGTCACGGTCATCAGTGTGCCCGCCTGGCGGCACTTGCCCATGGACCGACCTATCGATTCCGGTCAGGCGAACTCACGCACGCACACAGGCCGCTCGGACACAAACGGACACGATCTGATGAAACTTGCAGCGATGGGAACGTTGAGGACAAGAACGGTATTCATAAGCAGGACTGTGTTTCTGCTGTTTTGCATTGCTTCATCAACGGCGCAGGCGTTCGAGGAGGACACGAGCATTTTTTGCGGGCGACTCAAGGGTACCAATTACAAGCATGCGGTAACGTTCACCTGCGGGGTAAATTTAAGCTATGGGCTGACCGATTGGTTTTCAGTCAATGGGGTTTACCTAAATGAGGGGCATCCTGAAAACCACCACCGAGATGGCTTCGCTGTTCAGCCTACCTTATATAAGGACTTCAACAACTGGCGAGTGCAGCTTTCTGCCGGTCCGTATTACAGCATGGATACGACCCGTCAGGCTGATGGCTCCGTGCTGAACGACAAGCACCTGGGAGTACTCTCCAGCGTGGCTCTGAAATGGCATCCAAGCCAGGAGAACTGGTATGTGGGTATGGGCTATAACAACGTTTGGATGCCGAACAAGTTGAATACGAACAGCGTCGTCTTGCTTGTAGGAACGGATATGCAGCAAGATGCCGGAAATGCGGACACTGGAAATGGGTCAAAAGTTAACGTCGGTCTATGGGTCGGGCCCGGCGATACGACCAATCCCGGCACTAAAGTCAAGACCGCCGGACAGCTAGAATTTGCATTGCCGCTAAAGGACCAGTTTTCCTATTCGATTGCCGCTCTGTATGAGGGAAATACCACTCTCGCCGATAGAAAGGGAGTGATGGCGCAGGTATGGTACAAGGGGACATTTAACCACTGGACTCTCAGCGCCGGTGCAGGGCCCTACTTGGAACGTGATTCATTGCGCGACAAGACAGCGACAAATCTTCTGGCCGTTGCCTCGGTGAGAGCCACCTACAAGCTGACAAAAAGAACCGACGTGGGCCTTAACTTCAATCGGGTCATATCGTTCTACAACAAGGACGCCGATATCATCATGCTCGGGATACAAAGAGCATTTTAATCATCATAAGCGACGGGCCTTAGGTGCAAATTCACTGCTGCCGAGGCTTCGGCGGGGGCTGTCGTCAGGGCATTGTCAAGCGCTCTCGATCTCATCAGGAATTGTTCGTGGCGGGGCGACTCGCGTTACTTGGTCAATAGCACCACGGTGCTTCGCGGATTGACCCGGTAGATACCCGGCGGATCGAGCGCAACCTCTGCGCCAGGCTCAAGGAAATCCTTGCCGCTCGCGAGACTGGTGTCGATCACGCGGTACCATCGCATACCTTCCTTCGGTTCCGGAATGCGCACCGATTGTTCCCGGAAGTCGCCGTTCAGGATGAAGAACAGGTAGTACACGCCGAGCACGGAGCGCTCTTCTCCCCCATCGAGTCGGTAACAGAGCGTTCTGGCGTCCTGATCGTCCCACCTTGGGTCGCCGAGGTCTGTACCGAACCAGGTGATGTCGGGCACACCGTCGTCATTCAGATCTGTGCCGAGGACGAAACTTCGCCGCTGCAGGATGGTGTAGCGCCGAGTGAAGGCGATTGCCTTCCGGACAAATTCAACCATGTCCGTGTGCTCCGCAACGCGCTCCCAGTCGAACCAGCTGATCTCGTTGTCTTGGCAGTAGGCGTTGTTGTTACCTTTCTGAGTGCGCAGGAACTCGTCGCCGCCCAGCATCATCGGTGTGCCCATCGAAAAAACCAGTGCACAGAAGTGATTCTTGGCGATCTGCCGCCTGAGCCGGAGCACCGCGGCCTCGACGGTCTCGCCTTCGGCGCCGCAGTTCCAGGAGTTGTTGTCGTTCGTCCCGTCGGCGTTGTTTTCGCGATTGGCTTCGTTGTGCTTGCCGCTGTAGGAGACGAGATCGTGTAGCGTGAAGCCATCGTGGCAGGTGATGAAGTTGATGCTGTTATAGGCCGATCGGCCGTTGTCCCCATACAGGTCCGCCGACCCGGTGAGGCGCCATCCCAGGTCCTTGAGTTGCCCCCCGTCGCCCTTGCCGAACTTTCTCAGCGTGTCCCGGAACCTGCCGTTCCACTCCGACCAGTCCACGGGGAAGTTGCCGAGCTGATAGGTGCCGACGTCCCACGGCTCGGCGATCAGTTTGACTCGGGCAAGCACCGGATCTTGGGAAATCGCGTCGAAGAACGCGGAAGAGCGCTTGAAATTCCCGTCTTCGCGGCCTAGCACCGACGCCAGATCAAAGCGGAATCCGTCCACGTGCATGACCTCGACCCAGTAACGAAGCGAATCCATCACCAGCCGTATGACCGCGGCGCTGCCGAAATCGAGACTGTTGCCGCAACCGGTGTAGTTCTCGTAGTAGCGACGGCGCTCGCCTTCGGGTCCGGTGAGACTGTAGTAACTCGGGTTGTCGATCCCACGGAGACTGAGTGTTGGTCCCTGCTCATTGCCCTCGCCGGAGTGGTTGTAGACCACGTCCAGGATCACCTCGATGCCGGCCTTGTGCATTGCGCATACCAGCATTTTGAACTCGGCTACCTGGCAACCGGGATAGCGCTGACTGCCATAGGATGATTCCGGGGCGAAGAAGCCTACGGTGTTGTAGCCCCAGTAGTTGGTAAGTCCGCGCTCGATGAGGAAGTCCTCGATATAGATTTCATGGATCGGCAGCAGCTCTACAGCGTTGATCCCCAACGCGTCAAGGTGGGGGATCTTCTCGACAAACCCGAGGTAGGTGCCGGGGTGTTCGACACCCGAGGACGGGTGCGCGGTAAACCCCTTCAGATGTACTTCGTAGATGTAGAGCTGTGTGAGCGGAATATCGGGAGGGGCATCCTGCTGCCAGTCGAAATGGTCATCGATGACGATCGACTTGGGCACGATGGCCGTGTTGTCCCGTGTGTCTAGGGAGCGGTCCTTCTCCGGCGAGTCCGCCTGGTAGGCGAGAAGCAGGTTGTCGGCATTGCGGCATTTGCCCGTCAGCGCCTTGGCATAGGGGTCGATCAGCAGCTTGTGCTCATTGAAGCGCAGACCATCTCCGGGCGCGAAGGCACCACGCACCTTGTAGCCATACAACTGCCCGGCCTTCAACCCGTGAAGGAACGTGTGCCAGACGTACTTGGTGCGCACCTGCAGTTGAATGATGTCCGTCGGGTCCGCCGTGGGCTGATCGAACAGCAGAAGAAAAACCTCGGAGGCGTTCCGCGAATACAGCGCGAAGTTGACGCCCTCCGCCTGTACGCTGGCACCCAACGGATAGCCCTTCCCCGGAGAGGTCGTCTTGCTCGTCTGGTGCTGCAGCACATATCCCATGAATCTATCCCTGCGTCGAGGCTTCCCCGCGTCCGACAAGACCGCCTCGGATTACGTAGGCGAAGATAGCCTTAACGGGGGGCGGTCGTCATACCCAAGTGCAGCCAGCGCTCTCGGCCACCGTGCGCGTCAAACGCGTCCAGCGAGGTGCCTTTCCATCGATTGGCGCTCTCGACCCCTCCCCTACCGTTCGAATTTGCCTGAAGCAGACTTTCGGCCGACAAGGTCGCTAAACAGCGCGTAGTCGATCAACAACGCTTCTGACTCTGCCGGTGGGAAAAGCCTTGGCCAATTGACCGACATGCCGAATACAAAGGCAGGTCGCCCCTTATTTGATCCAGCGATGCGCGCAGTGATTCACCCTGCCAAGTGACCTATCGGTCGCAGTCCTTAAGCACCTGGTCGTTGATCAGTTTCCCGGCGGAAGCACCGAGTTCTGCCGACGAAATGAGCTTCCCTTGCGTCAGGGATCGTATCGCCCCAAAAAAATCCTTACCTGCAAGCGCTGATTAACGAATCACAATGCGTCTTTCATCCATGAGCTAGTACGCTCCCCTCTGCGGCAACCAAATGGGATCTGCATTTTCGTCGGATGAATTCATCGCCGTCGATGCCATCAATTGCTTCAGGTCGCTTAATTCGCTCTTGTTTGCCGTTCATAATACAACATGGACTTCTTCTTCCGTTCCTTTCGCGATCTCTTGCGCGAGTGTGCGCTTCTTCTTCTGTTTCGCCATGTGCAATGATTGAGGATCCGATCCAACGATAACGCCAAGCGCGCCGGGGGCACCTGGCAGCTCTTCTTCCACGATCCGAACGACGTGAAGCTCGAGCTAGATTGCCCGTCCGATGAGCCTGGGCCGGACAACGCCTGATGACAATGCAGGAGAGGCAGGCTAGTATGCCGCGTCTGTTCAACGAAGCGTTCTCAAAGTGAGGAGATAGGGGTGAAAAATCCTAAATTGACATTGGCGATAATCGCCGCCTTTGCCGTGGTGGGCCCCTGGGGAATCCCGGCGCTCAACGCGCAGCAGCCCGGCTTCAAGCGCGTGGAGGTGCAGGATCGCGACTTGAGCGTTCCCGGTCGCCATGCAGTGCAGGCTCGAGCCGAGTTCGAACCGGGCGGGGCGGTGGGCAAGCACGCTCACCCAGGCGAAGAGCTCAGCGTCGTGTTAGAAGGCACCTTGCTGCTTGAAGTCGAGGGGCAGCCGCCGAGGACCGTGAAGGCCGGCGAGTCGTTCTTCATCCCGGCCGGTGTCGTCCATGCCGGCAAGAATGCCGGCACGGACAGGGCGGTCGTGCTGGCGACCTATATCGTGGAAAAAGGCAGCCCGTCGCCACACCGGTAAAGTGATCTTAATGGCGGACCACTTAGGTGGCTGCTTTAATTCTCGCTGGTTGGTGCGGACGCCATCGGCGCCCTTCAGCCGGCCGTTTGTGTTCCTCGAAAGGTTGCTCTCCGTCGTCACTCTTCAACTCGTCGATGTCTCGAACGAAGAGACCAGAACGCGCCTCACTTCGCACGCGATTTATTCGCTAAGCCTGTCGATGGTGCGGCTGCTGGAGGCAGGGCTGCTGTTGCTCCGGGAACGCCCGTTTCGAGCCTCCTCGTGGTTTGGCCGCGTTGGGATCACAGGGTTCGGGTACAACTCTCCAGGTCATGGAAGCAGAATGCGACCTAATCCTTCCAACGACCGGACCACGACCGGCAAGCGGGAGCCCGCCCCTCAGGTCAAACGCTTAGCATCCGCTGCCTCGACCTTGAGCAACCACTTTGCGGCGATGCCAAGGACTGGCCTGGATCGATTTTTACCGCCAAATCGATCGGCCCCGGCGGCCTAAAGCAGTGATCGCGTCGCGAGGGCGGGCGATTCTGGCGGTCTTTGCACCGCCATCGGCACGAAACCCCGGATGGCCTCCGGCTGTCAGGCCCTGAGTGTTCCAGAATGCCATTGAATCTCCTATCCTTCCAACTGCAGACTTTCCGCGCGGCCGTCGTGAGAGCACGAACGCGGCAAGTACCAGGCGCAACACGTGGAGGACATGAAACCACCCGAGCCCACCGTCGCGGCGGTCGTTCGCGAGCAGACGGGCGTCGCATGGTCGCGTGCGCGTCGCCTGTGCACTGAGGGGCGCGTCACGGTAAACGGCCAGCGCTGCCTCGACCCGGCATCACGTGTCTCTCCAGGCGCAGTGGTTGTCGTCGACGAACGGGTACCCAAGCTTCGTACCGGTCCGCTCGCCGAGAGCGCGATCGTGTTTTCCGACCGTGATGTTGTGGTCGTTGACAAGCCGGTCGGGATGCTAAGCGTCGCCGACGAGCCAGGTAACAGGGACACGCTCGCTGACTACACTCGAACGTTGCTGCGAAGCCTGGGCGGGCGCGGCGTTGACGCCAAGCTCTGCGTGGTTCACCGTCTCGACAAAGACACGAGCGGCCTGATGGTGTTTGCACGGACGGCGGATGCAAAGCGCATCCTGGCAGCACAGTTCCGCGCGCACGACATTGATCGCGTCTATCACGCTATTGCGCACGGTGCTGTCACTGCGACGCGTGTCGAGACTTATCTCATCATGGATCGTGGCGATGGAATGCGCGGATCGTACGGATATTTTCGACGTTCCAAGGGTGACATTCCGATCGAGGCGAAACGTTCGGTCACGCACATCAGCCCGATCGTTTGGCTCGCGGGTGCCACGCTGGTCGAGTGTCGCCTCGAAACCGGCCGCCAGCATCAGATTCGAATACATATGTCCGAACTCGGCCATCCGTTGGTCGGCGAACGCGTGTACATCCGCGACTATGCAGGCGTGAGGATCGAATCGGTGCGCCCCATGCTCCATGCGCAGACGCTCGGGTTCGTGCATCCCCGAACTGCCAAACGCGTTTGGTTCCAGCGCGAACCGCCCGATGACTTCCAGGCGATGATCGAAGCGCTTCGACCGACTCGCGGCTAACGCTTATGTCTGGGTGACGCCAGTGCGTCGATGGGAAAACACACCCCACCACGATCCGTTCTTTCTGCCGTCCGGTCCTGAGGCATTCAAGCGCAACGACAAGAACGCCGAGGTGCGCTTCTACGACTCCGCCCATTTCGCACTTGAAACCCGCGCGGCTCAAATCGCCGCCGATATCCGCGAGTTCCTCGCCCGCACTCTGCCTAAACGGACGCTGCTCAAGTGGCGCCAACCCTCACGTTCGATTGCAAGGAGATTTACGATGAACAGCAAGTCATCTCGACCCTTTCATCGATGCACGGGTCATCTTGAGTGAACCCATGAACCCACTGCGTGTCGTCCGGGATTTCTACGCCGCGCTTGGTCGCGGTGACGTGGCTGCCGTTCTTGGCTTGCTCAACCCGCAGGTCGAGTGAACCGAAGCTGAGCGCTCCATTACAGCGGGACCTGGCTTGGGCCCCAGGCGGTCCTCGACACCCTGCTCAAGCGGCTGGCGCAGGGATTGGGATGATTTCTCCGCAACCGCCAACGATGTCGTCGTCGAAGGCAACCGCATCGTTTCGTTCGGCAGCTACGACGGTAAGTACAAGCGGACCGGAAAGTCGATGACCGCGCAATTCGCCCACCTCTGGAGGGTGCGCGACCGCAAGATCACGAGCTTTCGGATGTACACGGACACCGCGAAGATCCTCGAGGCGCTGTGATGACTGCCTGTCTTCTCGTGCTTGGCCCGTGAGGCGTCGTTGGAGCTTCCCAACCGCGGCCACTCGCTTGCCTGGTAAGTGGCCGTTCAGCCGGCCGAGGTGAGCGCACGCTCGTGAATCAGCACTCGCCATGGGAAATGCTGCGAATGAAAAGGCACCGATGTACATTTCCCGGAACGAGTCCCTCGTTGCGGTGAATTCATAGATGCGACGGCCGATGGAGGACTACCGTACAGGTACTGTGCAGGCGTCCACCGGGTACAGTTCAAAAGTTCAAACGCGCGGCTGGCTCTCGGACGTCTGCGATCGCCAAAAAGGTCAGCGGTCGGCCATCGCCCTTTGTGTACTCGTCGGACAAAACGAAGTACGCGTGTGCGGCGGTCCAACGAAGCTCAATTGCTTGAACGCTCAAACATTACTGGCGGCCAGGAACTACCGCAAGATCATCCCCTGATCATCCGCTGACCCATCACACGATAGCGTGAAGTTGTAGGTCCGCAACCCGCGATCTGCCGAGCGACTCGTTTCGAGTATCGGCCTCTTACTGCACGAACGACCTTTTTCGCAGGTGTCGACGGCAAGTTGACAGACTTTCCAGGAATTTATCTCCATCTGTGGCGCTGCGGCAACAGTGGCCCGGAACGGCATCGCCGTATCACCAGTAGTCGTGCAAACGCGCACACTCAAGTTGTAGCGCGCGTGGCCGATAACACAGAAATGGACAAACTGAAAACTATTGCCTTCAACGTCATCGGCGGGGGCGTGTTTCTGTTCTTGTGGGCGATAGCCTTCGTGTCCATGGCAAAGATCATTGGGGAATTTTCGCTTTGGCTTATGAGCCTAGGCGTGCCAAATTTCGTTGCATGGGGCATAGCCGTCGTGGCTGTGACTGTCGTCTTAATGCTCGCCATTTTTTGGATGGAAGAGCGCAACAAGCGACGGTACGCGAAGAAGGAGTAGTCAATCCGCGACAAGAAACCGGTCGAGCCCTCCATTCTTCTTCACTTGAGCGCCCGCTCTTTTGAACGCAACCGTTTCAATCGACTCTTAGGACTTCTCTGGTCGTGACTGGTATTCGATAGCTGTCTGCAGAAGCCCATTTTTGCCGGAAAGTCCTAGGCTATTTCCTTCCACCCGGGCAAGCCGACGTCTCTCAGTCGATTAGATAGTGCAAACGTCGGGTGGGTCAGTCCGACGCTTCCGCGTCCTACAAGGTCTCCTTCGGATTTTCACGAAGTCACTTCAAATCGAATTGAAGCAATATAGGCGCGAAACTATTTTGGCAGGCAATCAAAATGACCACCGGCGTTTCAATCGTTGTGGCCTTCATAAGGACGTTATCAATCCGTGGCGGCGGCAACGAATCGCATCGGTTTGAGTTCCGTCGCCCGGTGATACACGCCTTGACACGCCACTGTACTGGCTTCGCCCTGCTCCGCCCTCTGCCGCCTCCCGACCGCGCTAACGCCGCCCACCTGTGAAAAGGCCAGCTAATGACGGTGATGGCTGCGAACGGGCGCTGAACGAATCCAGGTGCCCAGCCCCTCACCTTCCAAGTTTGACCGTCGTGCCTTCCCGTTTCGCAGCGATTTCATAAGTTTCAAACCGGAGGTCATCAGGCAGCGGCTTCCGTCATCGTGACAGCAGTATCTCCCTTGCACGGAGTTGCGAGCTCTCACCGCCGATGCAGAAGTCACCAAGTCGACGTCGCCGCATCGAGTTCCGGATCGAGGCAAAGGACCGGATCGAGAAGATCGTAACCGGCATCCCCACAAATGAAAGTCGAGCTCGTCGGTTCTCGGCACAGCTGAGGGCAAAAGCCGGCTGGAAAAGGGCTCGGGCGATTCGATTGCGAGTTCGGAACGGGCGATCCGACGGGGAATGATTTCGCGATCCGTCGATGCTCGACCCCGCGTGCTGACGGTTCTATTAGGCTCCGTGCTCCTGCTTGCGTCGCGCTCTTGCACGGCCGCCATGGCTATGATTCTTGCGTGCAGGCTCTGGGCGCGACCGCGTTACGGGCTGAGCGCTGAAATGCGTGATCTCTTCAATGAGGGGTGTCCCCTCGGCGATCAGGAAGTCCTTGAACGCGGACGCTGTAGGCGGCAGCCGCTTGCTTTTGCGGTGTACGACGTACCAGTCGAGCATCAGCGGAAAGCCTTGCACATCGAGAACGACCAGGCTCCCTACCTGTCGCTCGAGTGTTACGGTATGCGCCGACAGAAAGCTTATCCCCATGCCCGCGATTACGGCCTGCTTGATCGTTTCAGTGCTCTTGATCTCCATCGCGATATTGAGTCTAGCGAGCCAGCGACCGAAGGCCGGTGTCATTGAGGCGCGAGTGTCCGACCCCTGTTCGCGAACAACGAACGGCTCGCGAGCCAACAGAGCCCTCGGAATGCTTTTTTTTCCGGCAAGACGATGTCGGGGCGGTGCCACGATGACGTAGGGATGCGGCGAGAACGGTTCACTCACAGTATCCCTGTCCTTTGGCGGACGCACCATGATCGCAAGATCGGTCAAGTTGTCCGCCAGTTCATGCAACAGCTCGGCACGATTGTTAATCGTAAGATTTAGAACCACGCCTGGATGGTGCCTCGTGAATTCCGCCAGAAGGCGAGGGAAAAAATAGTCGCCGGCGCTGATCACGGCGACATTTAGCTTGCCGCCCGAGATACCCCTCAGATGCTGCATGGCTTCCTCAGCCTCGCGGAACTGCCGAATGATTGCGCGGCTGTGGTGCAACATCTGCGTTCCAGCCTGCGTGAGATAGACCTTTCTCCCGAGCTGCTCGAAGAGGGGCAGACCGGTGTGTCCTTCGAGTTCCTTGACCTGGGTGGACACCGCCGGCTGCGTGAGATGCAGCTCCTCGGCGGCGCGTGTAAAGCTCAGGTGCCGGGCCACGCTTTCGAAGACCTTGAGCTGCCGCAAGGTCGCGTTTTTCATTGACGCCTCCTGTATAAACGATAGGTTATGCCAGCCATAAAAAACTTCAACTATTACTAATGTCCTGCGCGGCGCAATATTTTCATCGACAAGTTCCTCGACTAACAAGTCCCAACAGCGAGGTCCTGGCCGACAGCGCCGGCAACAAGCGCCGGCGCCTTTTTGCATGGACCACACAACCGTGAGTCCGAATGAATCGTCGAAGGAGGAGCTGATGCGTGAGCACCCAGATGGAACCGGGCCGAGCCTGATTGTGAGACCGGCGTCGTATCGATGGATGCAGCTCGTGATGGGCATCGTCTGCATGGCGATGATCGCGAACTTGCAGTACGGCTGGACGCTGTTCGTCAATCCAATAGCCGACAAATATGGATGGACCAAGGCAGCGATTCAGGTTGCGTTCACCATTTTCGTGTTGACCGAGACCTGGTTGGTTCCCATCGAGGGCTACCTGGTCGACCGCTTCGGGCCGCGGCCCGTCGTGATGATAGGCGGGCTGCTCTGCGGACTTGGCTGGATGTTGAATTCGTTCGCCGATTCGCTTTCTACCCTGTACTGCGCCGCGGCGATAAGCGGCATTGGTGCCGGCGCGGTGTATGGCACATGCGTCGGCAATGCACTCAAGTGGTTTGCCGATCGGCGCGGGCTGGCGGCGGGTCTCACGGCAGCGGGCTTCGGCGCCGGGTCTGCGCTCACCATCCTCCCCATCACGGCTATCATCAAGTCGAGCGGCTACGAAACCGCGTTCCTGTATTTCGGGATAGGTCAGGGTCTGATCGTGCTGGTGATGTCGCTTTTCTTAACGGACCCGCGGCACGTCAAGAGCCCCGCGCTTCGACAAAAGGCGCAACAAGGCTCGACACACGTTCAGCAAACGCGACGTGACTACCGACCTGCCGAGGTGCTGAGCAAGCCGGTTTTCTGGGTCATGTATGTCATGTTCGTGCTGGTTGCCGCGGGCGGTCTCATGGCTACTGCGCAACTGGGTCCGATCGCCAAGGACTTCAACATCATGGGCGTACCAGTGAGCCTGATAGGCATCACGCTGCCCGCGCTTACTTTCGCGCTGGCGATCGACCGGGTGCTGAACGGGCTGACACGACCTTTCTTCGGATGGGTGTCCGACAACATTGGCCGCGAGCGAACCATGCTCATCGCGTTTGCGCTGGAGTCCATCGGCATCCTGGCGCTGTACCAATTCGGTCACGATCCCGTCACGTTCGTGATCCTAACCGGAATCGTCTTCTTTGCCTGGGGCGAAATCTACAGCCTGTTCCCTTCGACGTGCGCGGATACCTTCGGCTCCAAATATGCGGCGGCGAACGCCGGTTTGCTCTACACCGCCAAAGGCACCGCGTCGTTGCTGGTGCCGTTGTCAAGCGTACTCACCGCGATGACCGGCAACTGGCACGCTGTCTTCATCACCGCCAGCATCATGAACGCGATTGCCGCGCTGATGGCCTGGTTCGTGTTGCGGCCGATGCGGCGGACACAGATCGAATCGGCGCGCATGGATGTGGTGGCCGAGCGGGCGGCAGTCGAGTTGCCTCCGTCCGCTCTTAACGTAGCCAACGCACATTCGGGCCTCCAATTTCTCCAGGCAGCGGATGAAGGACCTGCAGAAAAACCTCTCGGTCGCTCGCGGGGCGTCTCAGTCGCGGTGACCGCCATGCGAGAGGCGATTTTTCTTGCAAATGACATCGCTGTGCGCGCTGCCACCAGCGACTCGCTCGAGGGCGATCGAGTGCGCCGACAAGACCAGGTTCTGAGGTTCACGGTGCATGAGCGCAGCGGATGACAAAAGGCGCTGCCACCGGTTTATCGCGGGATATGGCGAGGAAGTTCGCGATCCGGGACAAATCGCGGCGGCACTCATCCGCGGCCGCGAGGCAGTGGCGAAAACGCGCAAGTCGGCGGTGATCAACATCCGGGTCGACCCGCGCGAATATGCGCCCGGCACCAAAGCACAGACGATGTACAAATGATGGTTCGGGAGACACATTGATGGATAAGGCACTGTCAGGCATTCGCATCCTGGACATGACGCATGTCCAGGCGGGCCCTGCCGCTTCGCAGCTCATGGCCTGGCTCGGCGCGGACGTCATCAAGTTCGAGCCGCCGACGGGCGACGTCACGCGCAGCCAGTTACGCGACGTCCTGAACGCCGACAGCCTCTACTTCACCATGCTCAACTGCAACAAGCGCTCGATCACGGTGAACATGAAGAACCCGGTGGGCAAGGAAGTGTTCATCGCGCTGCTCAACAAATGCGATATCGTGATGGAAAACTTCGGACCCGGCGTGCTCGATCGGCTGGGCTTCTCGTGGGAAAAGATTCACCGGATCAACCCTGCGATCGTCCTCGCGTCGATCAAGGGCTTCGGCAGTTCGGGTCCGTACGCTGACTTCAAGGCTTACGAGAACGTCGCGCAGGCCATGGGCGGAGCGATGGCGACGACCGGATTCATGGATGGGCCGCCGCTGGTGACCGGGGCGCAGATCGGCGACTCTGGCACCGGCCTGCACTTTGTGATCGGCATCCTGGCCGCGCTTCACCAGCGCCAGCGTACCGGCAAGGGTCAGCTGGTCGAGGTCGCGATGATGGATAGCGTCATGAACCTCTGCCGCGTCAAATTTCGTGATCATCAGCGCCTTTCGCACGGATCACTCGCGGAGTACTCGATACCGACCGATGGCTTGAACGGTACGCCGCGGTCGGGCAACGATTCCGGCGGCGGCCAGCTCGGCAACGCGATCAAATGCAAGCCGGGCGGAGCGAACGACTATCTCTACGTGGTCGTGCAGGAAGCCGTATGGGACGCGCTTGCACGGCGTGTCGGCGGGCAAGAGCTTGCGGCCGACCATCGCTTTGCAACGATTGTCCAGCGTCGAAAGAATCAGCAGGAGATGTGGCGATTGCTGACGGAGTTCGCGTCGAAGCATAGCAAGTGGGAAATGATGAAGATGCTCAACGAGATCGACGTGCCTTGCGGGCCGATCATGGGGACTGAGGATCTCATGAACGACGATCACGCGAAGCTTCGCGGGATGGTTGTCGAACTCGATCATCCGCAGCGTGGAAAGTGGTTCAACATCGGTATGCCGATCAAGCTCTCCGACTCTCCTGCGGAGATCGAGCGTTCACCTCTGCTCGGCGAGCACACCGACGAAATCCTGCGCGAGGTGCTGGGTTACAGCGACGCGGAGACGGCGAGGCTCAAGGAAGCGGGCGCCTTCAGCAAGGACCCTCCCAAAGTCAAGGAATACCAAGCCTTGCGCCAGGCTGGCTGAGCATGAGGCCGGTCGCCATTGAGGGAACGACGCTTCGCCAGTCGGCACGCTCGCTCTCACACCACTACCACTAAGCCAGGAGCGATTTATGAACGTTCACGAGTATCAGGGCAAAGAAATCCTGCGCAGGTACGGCGTTGCGACCCCGCGCGGCGTTCCGTGCTTTTCGGTGGCCGAGGCGGAAGACGCGTCGCGCAAGCTCGGCGGCAAGGCTTGGGTCGTCAAGGCGCAGATTCATGCCGGCGGCCGCGGCAAGGGAGGAGGAGTCAAGCTCGCGAGATCGGCCGAGGAAGTGCGTGAGCACGCCTCCCGCATTCTTGGAATGACGCTTGTAACGCATCAGACCGGCCCCGAAGGCCGCATGGTGAAACGCCTGCTGGTCGAGGAGGGTGCCGACATTCGCAACGAGCTCTACGTCGGCATGGTGGTCGACCGCGCGACGCAGCGCGTCACGCTGATGGCAAGCTCCGAAGGCGGCATGGACATCGAAGAGGTCGCGGCCTCGAAGCCGGAGAAGATCCATAGGATCGCCGTCGATCCCAGGAGCGGTTTGTCCGATGCGCAGGCAGATGAAGTCGCACGCAAGATCGGCGTGCCGGAGGCGTCGCTGCCTGAGACGCGCAGGTTCATGCAGGGCTTGTACCGCGCCTTCGACGAGTGCGACGCGTCGCTCGCGGAAATCAATCCGCTCGTCCTCACCGGCGACGGCAGGGTGCTGGCGCTCGACGCCAAGCTCAACTTCGATTCTAACGCGCTCTATCGCCATCCCGAGATCGTCGCCATGCGCGATCTCGACGAGGATGATGCCGCGGAAGTCGAAGCCTCCAAGTCCGATCTTTCCTACATCTCGCTCGACGGCAACATCGGCTGTCTGGTCAATGGCGCCGGGCTTGCGATGGCCACCATGGACACCATCAAGCTGTTCGGAGCCGAGCCCGCGAACTTCCTCGATGTTGGCGGCGGCGCCACCACTGAAAAAGTGACCGAGGCATTCAAGCTGATGCTCAGGAACAGCAAGGTCAAGGGGATTCTGGTCAATGTCTTCGGCGGAATCATGCGCTGCGACACCATTGCCGAAGGCGTGATTGCCGCGGCGAGGGAAGTCCAGCTGGGCGTCCCGCTGGTCGTGCGCATGAAGGGCACCAACGAAGAACTTGGCAAGCAAATGCTTCAGGCATCGGGCCTTCCGATCATCTCCGCCGACAACATGGCCGACGCTGCGCAGAAGATCGTCGCCGCGGTCGCCTGCAAATAAGGAACCAGACTCCATGAGCATTCTCATCGGCAGGGACACGAAGGTCATGACCCAGGGCATCACCGGCAAGACCGGAGCGTTCCACACTCGCATGTGTCGCGACTATGCCAATGGCACCAACTGCTTCGTGGCCGGCGTGAACCCCAGCAAGGCCGGCGAGCGCTTCGACGGTGTGCCGATCTACGCCACCGTGAAGGAAGCTAAAGAACGCACCGGCGCGACCGTCTCCGTCATCTACGTGCCGCCGCCCTTTGCCGCCGCCGCCATCGACGAGGCTGTCGGGGCCGAGCTCGACCTGGTCATCTGCATCACCGAAGGCATCCCCGTGCGCGACATGATCCGCACCCGTGACAGCATGCGGGGCAAAAAGACCATCCTCATCGGTCCCAACTGCCCAGGTGTCATTACACCCGACGAGATCAAGATCGGGATCATGCCCGCCCAGATCCACAAGAAGGGGCGCATCGGCGTCGTTTCGCGCTCGGGCACATTGACTTACGAGGCAGTGGGTCAGTTGATGGAGCGTGGGCTGGGCCAATCGACCTGCGTCGGCATCGGTGGCGACCCGGTCAACGGCTTGAAGCATATCGACGTGATGAAGATGTTCAACGACGACCCCGACACCGATGCAGTGATCATGGTCGGCGAAATCGGCGGCGACGCTGAGGAGACGTGCGCGCGCTGGGTAAAAGCCAACATGAACAAGCCCGTGGTCGGCTTCATCGCCGGCGTTACGGCGCCGCCCGGCAAGCGCATGGGCCATGCAGGCGCGATTATCTCCGGCGGCAAGGGCACGGCGCAGGAGAAGCTGGCGGTCATGGAAGAGTGCGGAATCAAGGTCACCCGCAATCCGGCGGAAATGGGCAAGCTACTCGAGAGCGTTCTCTAACGCCACGCGCACCTTACCGAGAGACTTCACATGAGCGCCTCCGATTTCCCGACGAGGACGATCATCCCGATCGCAGACGCGGTGAAAGTCAAGCCAGGCGGACAAGTGAACCCTCATTCAAGCTTCGGCGGCGGGCAATTGCTCTCGCTGGCTGACGCCTGATCGTGCCGCACCGAGAATGTCAAGGAGGAATGATCGATGAAGATCGCAATCATTGGCGCCGGCGCCATCGGCGGCTATGTCGGCGCGAAACTGGCCCTGGCCGGCGAGGACGTCAGCTTCATCGTCCGCGGCGCGAACCTGGACGCGATTCGCAAGAATGGGATGAAGCTCGTCACGAACGACGGGAGCGGGCAAGTTGCGAGCCGCGTGAGAGCGACTGACGATTACGGTGCAGTAGGCGCGCAGGACATGGTGATCCTGGCGATGAAAGCGCACCAGGTGGAAGCCGTCGCGAACGACGTGCCCACGCTGGTCGGCCCGGACACGGTCGTGGTGACGATGCAGAACGGTATCCCTTACTGGTATTTCCACAAGCATGGCTGCGAACTGGCTGGCAGCATCGTGCGCAGCGTCGATCCGACCGGCCTCATTGCCAGAAAGATTCCTCCCGAGCGAGTGATCGGCTGCGTCGTGTATCCCGCCTCCGAGCTGATCGCACCGGGCGTGGTAAAACACATCGAAGGGGATCGGTTCCCGGTCGGAGAACTCGACGGGTCGAGCAGCGTGCGCGTTGCCAAGGTTGCACAGTGTTTCACCCAGGCGGGATTCAAGGCTCCGGTCCTCGACGACATTCGCGCCGAGATCTGGCTGAAACTGTGGGGCAACCTCACGTTCAACCCGATCAGCGCATTGTCTCGTTCCACCCTCGTCGACATCTGCCAGTATCCGCGCACGCGCGAGCTTGCGGCGGCGATGATGGCCGAGGCGCAGACGATCGCCAATAAGCTCGGTATTACCTTTCGCGTGTCTATGGAAAAGCGCATCGCCGGCGCCGAGAAAGTGGGCAGGCACAAGACATCCATGCTGCAGGATGTCGAGGCAGGGCGGGCGACGGAAGTCGAAGCATTGGTGGGAGCGGTCGTCGAGCTGGGACGCTTAACTCACACGCATACGCCGCATATCGACGCAGTTTATGCGCTTACCAACTTGCTCGCGCAGACCATCGCAAGCAATGGCAAAGGCTCGAGTAGAAAATCGCTTCACGGTTGACCATGGGCGGTGGCGGCATCGTCTATCGCGATTGATACAAGAGGACGAAAGATGGCAAACGATTTAGCAGCAGTTCGGCCCAGTTCTGACAAGGTGAAAAGCAACAAGGCGGCGGTGCGGGAGATCCTGGACAAAGCAAAGGCGGAAGGCCGCACCTCGCTCACCGCTCCGGAAGGCAAGCTCGTCTGCGAAGCCTACGACGATCATTGCCCAACACTGCGAGGATCTGAAAAGTCACCGGCGCTGCTCGTTGTGGATGACGATCCCGACGCCATTGCGCTGATCCAAAGCATCTTGCTGCCCGAAGGCTACCACTTGCTGCTGACGAG
>Ga0209118_1000164_pt1 | contig 43823 bp, 35 predicted proteins | sample BlaSpr_A8_Ref_M1_FD_187988 | JGI IMG/M metagenome (GOLD analysis project Ga0209118, IMG submission 187988) | Forest soil microbial communities from Thunder Bay, Ontario, Canada - Black Spruce, Ontario site 2_A8_Ref_M1 (SPAdes) (version 2) | ecosystem: Environmental > Terrestrial > Soil > Boreal... | reverse complement strand
CGCCGTCGCCGGCCGCGTGGCCGTTGGCGGCAGTGGGGCCGTTGGCGACCTCGGGGCCGGCCGCGCCGCAGACCTCGAGCGCCTCCTCGATCCGCGGCGGGATCCAGAGCTTCTCGCGCAGCCAGAGCGGCAGCGCCTGGACGTAGGAGCGCAGGCCGCGCGGCGCGACCGCCAGGTAGGTCTCGAGGATGCGGTGGAACTTGAGCAGCGGCTTGTCATAGAAGACCACGCCGTCGATGCGGACGCCCTGGCCGGCCTCGTCGCGGCCGGACTGGCCGGCGTGCCCGCCGTGGCTGCCCTGGTGGCCGCCCACACCCTGGCTGCCCTGGCCTCCCTGACTGCCGAGACCACCCGGGTTGCCCTGGCCACCCTGGCTGCCTTGAGCCAGGCAGTAGCGCACCGCATTGACCGGGAAAGCGCTGTCGTGCTTGATGCGCGTGAAGCGCTCTTCCTGTGCCGCGGCCACGATGCGGCCTTCGTCGATCAAGCAGGCCGCCGAATCGTGGTAGTAGCAGCTGATGCCGAGGAGCTTCACGTCAGAACTGCTTGCGGTACGACTCGGCGGAATGGACGCGGCCTTCGGTGGCCGTCCAGTAGCTGTCCACGCCCGCGTCGGCGAAGCGGGTGAAGTCCAGCTTGCCCATGGCGCGCAGGAACAGCCCGACCGGCAGGAACAGCAGGTAAAACAGCACCGTCATCAGCAGCCAGGTGACGGCGGTGCCAACCCAGTGGCCGAGGCGGTCGAGCGCGCCGCGCAGACGCCGGTAGAGGGTGAGCGGTGCCGCCAGCGCGAGCAGCGCGACCGCGAGCGACAGCGCGGCGACGGCCGCAGCCAGGCCCGTCCGGTGCATGAACCACGCGAGAACCGCCGCCACCGCCAGCCCTACGGCGCCGCCAATTGCGCCCTGGCGCCGCGCCGCCGCCGCCGCCGACGCCGGCGACCCCGGCGATCGGTAGTCGCCCGCGCCCGCCCCCGTCCGCCAGTTCCAGACCAGCGCGGACGGTTGCCGTTGAATCTCTGCCATCGTTCGATCCTCTCAGCGCCAGAACACCGGTCGCGCGCCAGCCCCTCGTTACCGGGCCAATAGGGTAGTCGCGATCGCGCCGGGCCGCAACTCGTGGGGGTTACACGGTTACACGCTCCCCGCCAGCCGGTCTCGGTTGCACAATTTTGGTTGCATAGAGACATGGCTTCCTCTACAATCGCTGCAAAACCGGTTCTTGGCACACGCCGCCAACCGCCGCTGGAACGCTGGGCCCGCTCGACGTTGCCGGCTTCGGTGACCGCGCTGGTCATTCGGTTCGTAACCGCAGGTCTCGAGGAGGTCCGGTCGTGAACAGGATGAGAGCAGCTGTAGCGCTGGTGCCGCCCGCCTTGGGAGCGCTTGCCCTGAGTCTCCTCGCGCCCGCCGCCGCCCTGGCGGGCAACGTCTTCGTGCCGCTGGTCAGCCAGGTCACGATTGGCGGCGCCACCTATGCCACCAGGGTCTGGGTCTCCAATCCCGATCAGACGCCGCGTCACTTCTCCACGCTCTTCATTCCGCAGGGCACCGACGGCACCGCCCAGAAGTCCGGTGGGAGCCCCATCACCGTGCCGGCGAGCGCCACCGCGGTGCTGGGTTCGGTGGCCCCCGCCGGGCAGAGCGGTCTGCTCGAGATCGGCGGCGCCTCGCAACTGGTGGTGGGGGCCAGCCTGGAAGTGCGGGATGCCGGCGGCAACCTGCTGGGCGCCGCTGCCGTCCCGACGATCAACCAGGGCAATGCGCTCGCCGCCGGGGGCACGCTGGAGCTGCAGGGCTTGCAGCGCGGCGCCGGTGGCATCATCACCGATTTCTCGTTGATCAACCTCGACGCCAACGCGGCGCAGTGCACCGTCGCCGCGTTCGGGCCGGACGGCGCGAGCCTGGCCTCGCCGGCGACCCTGTCGATGCTGCCGCTGTCGCGGCGTGACTTCCCTGACGTGCTGGGGATCCTGCGCGCGGAAGCGATCGCCGATGCGCGCCTCGTCGCGACCTGCGATCATCCTTTCTTCGCCCTCGCATCGGTCTACCAGCCCGGCGGCGCGGCGATGATGGTGGTCAGCCCGACACCGGCCATGAACGGCAGCGTCGGACCCGGGTTCCCCGGCGGCGGCCCCGGAGGGGGCTCGGGCGACGTCACCTTCAGCGTGCCGGGAACCTTCCTCAATGCCACCACCAGCAACTCCGAGCAGCTCTATGACCTGCCGGCGCAGCCGGGGGTGGTGTTCAAGCGCGCGACGATCGACTGGGACCTGCGCATCGGCGTCTTCCCGTCCGGCCTGTTCACCGGCGTCATGTCTTTCCGGCGGCCGAACAAGACACGTGGCCTGAGAGAGCCGTTCTGCGCCGTGCAGATCGTCAACCGCAACTCGAAGACGCTGCTCGACCTCGGTGTCCAGAACGTCTTCGAGCGCACGTCCGGCCCCTGGAAGCAGAACAGCACCTACCACCTGACGCTGATCTACGACCTGACAGTCAACCAGTGCGAGCTCGACGTGTCCCAGGGCGGAGCAGTCATCTACACCATCGCCGGCCCGTCGCAGTGGTTCGATCTCAGCGCCACCAGCGAGAATCCGCTGGTGGTGGACTTCGGCCAGACCGGCATCGGCGACGGCGCCTATTACCCGCCGGTCACCTGGAGCTACTCGAACCTCAACGTGGTGCTGGTTCCCAAGTAGGGACCTCCAGGGAATCCCCCTCCCCTCCGGCCACAAGGCACTTCGGCCGTCGTTTACCGAGACGAGCCCTAGCTCGCGCTGACGAAGACCATGCTTGCGGCGAGCGCCAGGGCGAGCGCCGCCTCGGTCGCCAACAGCAACGCGACGCCTGCCTTCCACAGACCAGCTTCCGCCATGGGTTCCCGCGTCTCCGGCTGCGTCGCCCAGGCCGGGCGGCCGGCGCCGCGAGGGCCGCTGACCGAAGCCGCGGCGGCGGCGAACAGGCAGCCGAAGGGCATCCAGAGCAGCCAGATCCTGCCTGATTCGCCGCGCACTCCTCCCGACAACAGCAGCAGCGCAAGCGAGGCCCACCAGGTCCAGGCCGCACGCCATCCCGCCGGCCGCTGCGAGAGCGGACCGGCTGGCGACCCGCCTGGCCACCATACCGGGAACAGGGCTGCGGCGGCGAGGCCCAGCACTCCCGGGGACAGCAGCAGGGCGAAGTCGTAGGGGTTCCAGAGCAGCCAGGTGGCATAGGACCGCGGCGCCACCGCGATGCGCTGGTGAATCTCGAGGGCGGCCCGCAGGGCATGCCAGGGGTCGTAGCCGGCCGCGACTGCCAGCGCCAGCCAAGGCAGGCCGAACCCCAGCGCCAGGGCGCCCCAGCGCTGCCAGCCCGGGGCAGCAGGGGCCGGTGCTGGAGCCGGGAGCGGGCTTGATGCAGAGACCAGGACGCCGGAGGCTTCCCGGCGAGTGGTGGCGGTGGGTGCGGCAACGGCGGCGCAGGCTGCCACCAGCGGCAGCGCCGGCAGGCAGCCGTAGCTCGTGAAACAGGCGGCGAAGAGCAGGGCGCCGGCGGCCGCGGCGCGGGCGCGGCCACCGCCGGCGGCGAGCCAGGCGGCGCCGATCAACAGCGCCGGCAGCGCCTGGTCGAAGGAGGGCGTGAACAGCGAACGCGCCGGCGCCAGCAGCCAGAGCACGGCGGCGAGGAGCGCCGTCTCGGGCGCGAGGCCCCAGCGGCGGGCCAGCAGGTAGAGCGGCCAGGCGGCGAGCGCGGACAGCGCCGGCAGCAGCACTGCCAGGGCCGTCACCGTCCATGGCCCGGGGGGCGGCCGCGGCACCGGCCGGCCATGGCTGCGGGCACGCGCGACCTCGCGATCGATGGCGGCGGCTGCAAGTCCAGGCAGGCCGCCGCCGCCGCTGCCCCCGTCGCCGTCAGCGCGCTCGGCGCCGGTGGCCGCGCCTGGCTCGGAGACGGGCCCCGTCCGCGTGTCCGCCCTTGACGTGCGGCGGGCGGCCGGCGCCGGCAGCACGCTGTCGAGCCAACCGAGGGCGCGCACTGCCAGGAGCGGTCCGGGAGGATGGGTGAGCGAGTGCTGGTTGAGGCCGGCGCTGGCCGCCGGGTAGTCGGCCAGCAGCGCGCGGGTGGGCGGGGCGAGAACGGCGTCCCAAACGTAGCCGAAGCTGTTGCGCGACACCAGCGCCGCGGTCACCCGCGCGAAGCCTCCCGGCTGCACGGCGACCAGGGCGAAGGTGAACGCGGCGCCGCAGGCCACCGCGAGCAGCGGCGCTCCCCGCCACGCAGCGAGCCGCCCGTGTCCCCAGAGGACGCCGAGGCCGGCGAGCGCGGCCAGCGCCGCCAAGGGTGCCAGCATCGCGAGCGCGGCAGCTGCGCTGAAGCCCGGCCCGCCGGCGGGGACGTACTGCCAGCGCCACTCGGCCGGTCCATTCGCCCACGGCTGCCGGGTCCACGCGGCCAGGGCCAGCGCCGCGTTGGCGACCGCCAGCAGGAGGAGGAAGAAGCGTCGCCGGTTCATCGCGGGACGCGGGTACACCCGCATTGCTCACGCCAGTCCGGCGTCGCGCCAAGAACGGCACGAGAGATGCGGGTTAGCATACCGGCATGGACCTCCCTCCCCTGCCGGCGCCGGCGCGCCAGCTGACCATCGGCGGCTTCAGCATCGGCCATGGCTCGGACACCACCGGCATGACCGGCGTCACCGTCGTGCTCTGCCCGGAGGGCGCGGTGGCGGCGGCCGACGTGCGCGGCTCGGCCACCGGCACGCGGCAGTTCGACTCGCTGATCGGCAGCCATCACCTGGCAACCCGCGCTCACGCCGTGGTGCTGGCCGGCGGCAGCGGTTTCGGCCTGTCGGCCGCGGACGCGGTGGTGGACGCCCTGGCTCGCGACGGGCGCGGCTTCGACGCCGGCGTGGCGCGGGTGCCCCTGGTGCCGACCGCCATCCTCTTCGACCTCGGCTTCGGCGACCCGCTGGCGCGCCCAGGCCGCGCGCTGGCCGAGCGGGCCTTGCGGGAGGCCGCCGCCGGCGAGGTGACGGTGGGCAGCGTCGGCGCCGGAACCGGGGCGACCGTGGGTAAGGCGTGTGGCCGCGAAAGCGCCATGAAGGGCGGCACCGGCTTCGCCAGCCTGGCGGTGGCCGGCGGTCCCACGGTCGCGGCGCTGGTCGTGGTGAACGCCTTTGGCGACGTCCGCGATCCCGAAAGCGGCGCGATCGTCGCCGGCTGCCGCGCCGCTCCCGGTTCGCGCGAGTTGGTGGGCGCCGAGCGGGTGCTGGCGGCGCTGCCACCGGGAGCGCTGAATCCCTGGGAAGGCAACACCACGCTGGCCGTCGTGATCACCGACGCCGCGCTCTCGAAGCGCGCCGCGCTCAAGGTCTGCCAGATGGCTTTCGGCGGTCTCTATCGCGCCCTGGCGCCGGCGCTCACGCTCTACGACGGCGATCTCGTCATCACCCTGGCGGCCGGCGAGCGACCCGCGCACGTCCATCAGATCGGCGTGCTCGCCGAGCGCGCGGTGGCGGCGGCGATCTTGACCGCGGTCCGCGAAGCCGATGGCTTCGGTCTGCTGCCGGCGGTCCGCGATCTCCGGGCCTGAGCGCTCGCGGCCAGCCGGCGACCCCAAGGGCCCCCGGCGCGGCCGGCGCCGCGACCTGGCGATCGGACGGCCATCGTCCGTCAGACCACGTCGACCCATTCGAGGCTGAGCTCGGGGGCGCCGAGGATGCGGCGCGCCAGGACCTGGAAGCCTTCGCCCGCGTCGGTGACACAGACGCGCAGGGCGGCGGGAGAGCCGTCCCCGGGCGCCGATTGCTGGTCGCCGGGGGATGCGCCTACATGCGCGAGGCCGCGTTCCGCGAGGCCTTTCGCCACCGCTTCGGCGACCGCCTCGGCGGAATCGACCAGCCGCACCCCGGGCCCCGCGACCCTTGCCAGCACCGGCGCCAGCAGCGGGTAGTGAGTGCAGCCGAGGACGAGCGTATCGATGCCGCCGGCCAACAGCGGCGCGAGATAACGGCTTGCCACCTGCTCGGTGACCGGATCGTCATGCCACCCCTCTTCGACCAGGGGCACGAACAGCGGACAGGCGCGGCTGGCGATCTCGAGATCCGGACGCAACCGGCGCAGCGCGCGAGGATAGGCGTCCGAGCGCACGGTCGCCTCGGTGGCGATGACGCCCACACGCCCGCTGCTCGTCGTTGCCGCCCGCTCGGCGCCGGGCTCGACGACGCCCCAGACCGGCACCGTCAGCTCCAGGTCCGGAAGGGCCAGGGCGGAGGCGGTGTTGCAGGCCACCACCACTGCCTTCACCCCGCGCCGCTCGAGGAAGTCCACGTTGCGCCGGGTGTAATGGGTGACGGTCGCCGGCGACTTGCTGCCGTAGGGCAGCCGCGCCGTGTCGCCCAGATAGAGGATCGCTTCCCGCGGCAGGCGACGCCGCAGCGCCGCGACCACGGTCAGGCCGCCCACTCCCGAATCGAAGACCCCGATGGCGTCCATCAAGGCGCCAGCAGGGTGCGGTCCGGCAGCAGCGGGCGGCTGGTGTCGAGATGGCCGGAGAAGGTGATGCGCTGCGTGCCGTTCCACAGCAGCACGACGCGATTGACTTGCGGCACGTTGAGCGCCACCGAGTCGACCAGGCTGTAGACACGCTGCATCTCCTCCGTCGAGCCCGATTCCGGTGGATCCTCGTGGTCGGACCAACGCAGGTCCACGAAGGCGGTGCCGTCGGCGGAGAGCTCCACGCCGCCGAGCTTCACCTCCGGCGGAAAGGGCCGCACCAGGCCCGAGGCCGCGGGTGCGGCAGCGGCTGGGGGCCTCGACCCTCCGGGAGGCGTCGCCGCCGCGGCAGCGCCGGTCGAGGCAGGCGAGGTTCCCGGCGGTGCGGCTGCCGCCGTGCCGCCGCCGCCGGCCGGCCCGGCGAGCAGCGCCTCGAGCACCTTGCGGATGCGGTCCCTTGGGGATTCGCTCACCTGCAGCTCGCGGCGCTCGCTACGCAGCCCGCCGCCGCTGGCCGGGAAGTAGAGATCGAAGGCATGGCGCTCGGTGGCGGCGCCGCTCGCCTCTCCCTCGGCAGCACCGCGCCGTGCGGCCCGGCCGCCGCCGCGCCCGGCCTGCCACCACCAGGCAAGGCCGCCGATCACCAGCAGCAGCGCGACGGCGAGGACCCACCCTGCCGCGCGGCGGCTCATGGCGGGGTCGGCGATCCGGGGTTGGAGCGCACGGCCCCCTGGGGCGGCGGCAGGGGCGGCGTCGAACGCCGGTCGGCCTGGGCCGCCTCCAGATAGCGGCCGACGGCCCGTACCAGCGCTTCGACGAGCTCGGCACGGTAGGCCGGGCTCTGCAGCTTGGCTTCCTCGTCGGGGTTGCTGATGAATCCGAGCTCGACCAGCACCGCCGGCATGGCGGCGCCCATCAGCACCCGGAACGGTGCCTGCTTGACGCCGCGGTCCTTGAGCTCGAGCGCCTGGTTGAGCTCGGCTTGCACGAGCCCGGCGAAGCGCTGGCTCTCGGCGAGATGATGGCTCTGCGCCAGGTCCCAGAGAATCATCTGCAGGTCCTGGGTCTCCTGCCCGGGAACGCCCGCGGGAGCCGCCACGCCGGCCAGGTTCTCGGTGACCGCGGCACTCTCCGCGCGGGTGTCGGTCGCCTGCGAGCTGAGGAAGTAAGTCTCGGCGCCGTGCGCCCCCGCTCCCAGCGATGAGTTGAGGTGCAGGGAGATGAAGAGGTCGGCCTTGTTCTGGTTGGCGATCGCGGTGCGGGAGTCGAGGGGCAGCTTGGCGTCGTCGTTGCGGGTCAGCACGACGCGCACCGGCAGCCGCTGGGTCAGGCGCGCCTCGAGATCGCGGGCGAGCACCAGCGTCAGCTCCTTCTCCGCAACGCCTCCCGGGCCGATGGCGCCGGTCTCGGTGCCGCCGTGACCGGGGTCGATGACGATGGTGCGAGTGCTCGAGCGCAGGTCGGCGGTGGCCGCGGACGGACCGACGGGCACCGGCGCCGCCGACTTGCGATGAACGTCGAACACCAGGCGGAAGGGATTGTCGAGCAGGTAGTTCTCGGCCTCCGCGTCGGCAGCGAGCTGGATGCGCACCTGCTGCGGCGAGAAGGTCACGTCCTGCACCAGGCTGTCTTCCACCTTCTTGCGCACCGGCGGCGCCAGGCGATCGGCGAGCAGCTGCACCTCGACGACGCCGGGAAGCTGGTTGAGGCGGTAGCGCGGCGTCTCGGGAAATTGCAGCACGACGGTGGTCATGCCCTGGAGGTGGACGACGTCGAGCGTCACCTTGATCTCGCGTGACTCGCGGCGAGAGATGATGAGCCGCGACTCTTCGGGCCGCCAGTCGAAGGAGTACCCGGAGATGGCGCCGTAGGTCTTGCGCAGGAAATCGAGCGGCACCTGCGGTCCACTCTCGCCCCGCACCGGTGGCTGCGACAACGAGACGATCTGCTCGCCGACGGTGATGATGGCGTTGCCGATCCCGGTCACCACCTCGGTGGCCTCGATCTTCAAGTTGTAGCTCTCGCCGGTATCTTCGCTGCCCAGCTGGCCGCCAAGGCTGTCGACCAGAGGCCTGAGCGCGAACAAGGGACCACCGGGAGTGATGGTCACCGGCACCGCCAGCTCGCGCCCGTCGAGCACCACGACGGGCCCGCGCGGCGGCGCCTCCGGCCGTCCGATCTGCGCGGCCACCAGCAGGGGGAGGGCAAGAAGGAGGGTCGCCAGGAGAACCAGGCGATGAAGCTCGGTCACTCGCGAAGGATAACACCTCCGGACACCGTGGACTGAGTCGGGGGGCCGGCTTTTGAATCCGGCCGCTCAAGCCGCATATCTCCAACCCCCTCCTGCCTCGGCGCGACGGCCGGGTGTCAAATGTGCGGGCTAGTGTGGTAATCCTTGCCGCCGCGCATGGAGCGCTTGGGCGGAGCGGAGTCGCCGCCAGCCGCTTGCGATCGGGGAGGAAGACGATGGAGATCCGTCAGTTTCGGGTGGTGGTCCGCGCCAAGAGCTTCGAGCGCACCTGCCGTTTCTATGGCGAGACGCTCTCGCTGCCGCGGCTGCAGAACTGGGACCGCGAAGATGGACGGGGGGCGCTCTACCAGGCCGGCGCGGCGGCGATCGAGGTGCTGGGGCGTCCGGCTGGCACCGCCGATCGGGACCGGGAGCGGGACGAGGCTTTCGACTATCAGGGGCCGCATCACAAGCTGGTGCTGGTGATGGCGGTGCCGTCCGCGGAGAAGGCCTACGAGGAGTTGCTGCAGCGGGACAGGAACATCCCCGGGGGGCTGCGGGAGGACGCCGACGGCTGCCTAATCTTCGACACCCACGACCCCGACGGCGTGCGGATCGTCTTCAAGCAGCTGGGCGGGTGAGCCGCGACTTCCCTCAGATCTCCCGCGACACCTCGCCCGATTGACGCAAGGTCGGAGGCGTTCGCCAATCGATTCGATAGGACGGCGCGGCGGCAGCAGGCTCGGGGCCGCCTGCGGCCGCGGCCATCGCATCGGCTGGAGGCGGGCTGGCCAGCGCCTCGAGCACCGCTTCGGTCACCAGCACCTCGCTCGCTCCGGCAGCGGCGCAGAGCGCCGCCGCACGGGCCACGGGCTGGCCGATGGCCGTGTACTCCAGGCGGCGATCGCTGCCGACACAGCCGGCGAAGACCTGGCCGAGGTCGATGCCGATGGCGACGTCCAGCAGGGGCCGCTGCTGGCGGCTCCACTCGCCCTTCAAGCGCTCGAGGCCGCGCTGCATGGCGATCGCCGCCTGCACCGCCTCGTCGGCGTCGTCCTGACGGCGGAGGGGCGCGCCCCACAGCGCGGTCAGGCCGGTGCCGGTCAGCTGGTCGAGGGTGCCGCCGTGCTCGAAGACGACGTCCACCACCTCGGAGAACAGCTCCTTCAGGAGGCGGGCGAGCTCCTCGGGTCGAAGGTGCTCGGACAGCTCGGCGACACCGCGGATCTCGCAGCACAGGAAGGCCACCTGCTGCCGGTCGCCGTCCAGCCGGATACCGTCATGCTGACCGGCGATCTGGTCGGCGACGAACGGCGCGAAGTGGCGCTGATAGCCGGCCTGCGCGACCGCTTCGCCGCGCGCCCGTTCCATCAGCCAGAGGTTCTCGAGGGTGACCGCGACCACGCCCGCGAAAGCGCTCACGAACTCGAGCTCCTCGCGCCCCAGCGCCGCGGCCTCTGCCGCCACCACGTAGAGCAAGCCCAGCGCCGTCGCCTGCATGCCCAGCAGCGGCGCGCAGATCGCCGAGCCGCGGCGCTCCGCGGCGGCGGTTCCAGTGCTCCATTGCCGCTCGCCGCGGCCGGTCTCCCTCTCGCCGCCTCCGCCGGTGGCGGTGCCTCCCTGCCGCTCGCCGCCACCGGCCTCTCGCTCGCCGCCGCCGGTAGCGGTCTCCCGCTCGCCGCGGGTACCTTCCCGGATGGAATCGGTGCCGCCGGCCGCGACCTGCACGGCGTCGGTGGTCGCGGCCGGGGCCAGGCCGCTGTCAGTCGGGGGAACGGCGTCCGGGGCCGGGGGTGCCGGTGCGGCCGGCGTCGACGTGCCGCCGACCGCCGCAGGCGCGCCGACCGCCGCCGCGGCGGGCTCGGCAGCCTCGCCGGCAGTATCCGCCGGCGCCTTGACGTGGGCGATCGACACGGTACCCGATAGCGGCGCCGTCTCGGCGATCAGCACCGCGACCCGCTCGATGCTCGCCTTGCGGGCCGCCATGCTCGGCACGCGGCCGCCGCCCGCGCCGCCGCCGGGCCGGGCTTTGCTGACCCGCGGCACCATCTCGTCCTCTTCGCCGCGGAGGAGGAGATCGACGCGATCGACGCGCAGCGCTTGCAGCAGCAAACGAACGGCCTTGTCGAGCAGGCGGGCCGGCTCGCCTTGCAAGGACAGCTCCTTGGCGGTCTCGAGCAGCAGAGCGAGGGCCGCCGCCTTGCGCTCGGCGGGTGTCTCGCCGCCCACCCGCAGAGCGCGGCCGGACGTCGCGGCGTCGAACTCGGAAATCAGCAGGGTGGCGATGTCGGTCGGCCCCTGGGCGCGCATCTGGTCGACGACGACGAGCTGGGCGCCTTCGCCGCCGTCTCCGGATTCCGCCAGGGCGCCGGTCGCCCGCTCTTCCATCACCTGGAAGATGACCTTGCCGAAGGCCACCCGCGTACCGGGCGACGCAACTCCCTCGCTGATCCGCACGCCGTTGATGAAGGTGCCGTTGGTCGAGCCGAGGTCTCGCACCCGCAGCCCCGCCGCCGCGGCCTCGACCTCGCCATGGTGGCGAGATACCGTCAGATCGCGGATGGGCACATCGCAGGCCGAGGAGCGCCCCACCACCAACGTGCGTCCCGCCGGCACGGTGACTGCCTGGCTGCCGTTGGCAGCGACCAGTTTCAAGCTCAAGCGCAATTCCCGATCTCCATGCCGACGGCCCTCCAGGCCTCCAGGCGAAACGAAAATACCGGGACAACGAAAGGATGACACCGAACCGCGCCCGCCGCAACCACATCCAGTCCCAGCCCTTCAACGTCCCACCCGTGAAATCGTTCCCGGGCCCGGAACGCGGACACGAGACATAGCCGTCGCGGAAGAATCTCCGCATCGCCCGCGGCGCCGCCCGCGGTGCGACCCCACCCGGTCGTCCAGCGACCGTTTCACCGCCGTTCCCGGTGCCTGCCGCGGTTGAAGGGCGGCAGCTCCCTATGTTAGCGTTCCGCGTGTTCTGGGACGCATGGCGCATTCGTCTAGGGGTCCAGGACGCCGGCCTCTCACGCCGGTAACACGGGTTCGAATCCCGTATGCGCTACCAGCAGCAACTCCTTCCATCTCAAGAGCATACGATCGCCCGCCGGAGCTGGCGTCCAGATGAGCATCTACGCCACCCTCTGGGCGCTCCAGCAGCAGGTTTCTCCGGACGGGAGTGTTCGAGTGCTGTACGAAGATGGCAGCCAGCGCGTCGTGAGCGAGCCGGCGAGCACGGGCTGACCCCCCCGCCGTTGCATCATGCTCAGGCCTTGGCTCAAGATGCCTACGATGACCGGCACGGCACGGGAGCAGATCGCCAGGTTGCTGGGCGCCATCGGCACCGGCTCCTTCACCGCTCGGCGGACGGCAGCCGCCGACGACCTCGTGCTCGAGGTCAAGGGCGTCGGACCGCTCCGCTTCCCGATACCGCGAGAGCAGGCGCAGCAGCTACTGCTCAGCGCCCGGCCGGCTCGCTACGGGCGGCGCGAGCAGACCGTGCTCGATCAGCGAGTGCGCGACACCGGGGAGATCCCGCCAAGCCGCGTCAAAATCGACCGCCGTCGCTGGAACCGGACGCTCCGGCCGATGCTCGCCGCGCTCGGCGCCGACCTCGGCCTGGCTCTCGGGCAGCGGCTGGCGGCAGAGCTGCACAGTGTGCTCGTCTACGGCCCGGGTCAGTTCTTCAAGCAGCACCAGGACTCGGAGCGGGCCGACGGGATGGTCGGCACCCTGGTCGTCACCCTACCCTCCACGTTCACCGGCGGCGCCATCGTCGTCGAGCACCAGGGCGAGGCGGTCAGCTACCGGGCCACCAAGCAGCCGCTTTCGTTCATCGCCTTCTACGCCGACTGCCGCCACGAGATCCGCCGGGTGCGCACCGGCTACCGGATCGTGTTGACCTACGACCTCATGCTCGAGGGTGAGGCGACCGGCGCCGAAGCGCTGGCGCCGGGCACCGTCGAAGCCCTGGTGCTGCGGTTGCGCGAGCACTTCGCGACGCCGCTCCCCGCGTCTCGGTACGGGCGCAAGGATGCGCCGCCGAGCCGGCTGGTCTACCTGCTCGACCACCAGTACACGGAGCGCGGCCTTGGCTGGCAGCGGCTCAAGGGCAACGACGCCGCGCGGGTGGCGGCGTTGCGGGCGGCCGCGAAGCGCGCGGGCTGCGAGGTCGTGCTGGCGCTCGCCGAAGTGCATGAGACAAGGGACTGCCAGGAAGGCCCCTGGGACCCGCCCTGGTACCAGGGTCGGCGCAGCTGGCAGCGCTACGGAGACGATGATTGGCTCGCGGAAGACGAGCCACCAGTGGACGATCCGGACGCCTACATCGTCGGCGATCTCCTCGACTCGAGTGTGACCCTCGAGCGCTGGATCGACGATGCAAGCGGTGGCGCAACCGAGGCGATCGTCACCGCCGTCGCCGACGAGGAAGTCTGTGCCACCACGCCGTCGTCGGCGCTCGCGCCCCGCGCCGCCGAGTATGAAGGGTACATGGGCAACTACGGTAACACCATGGATCGCTGGTACCGTCGCGCGGCGCTCGTTCTGTGGCCGCGCGAGCGGGCCTTCGCGGTGCGTGCCGAGGCCTCGCCCGGCTGGGCCCTGGAGACGCTTGCGCAGCGCCTACGCGCTGGCGAGCTGCGCGAGAGTCGAGAGATGGTGGAGTCACTATTGACCTTTTGGAGTGACGTCGCCTCTCGCGAGGAACATCGAGGACTCTTCGCACAGGCTTTGCGCGCTGCCGGCAGGCTCGAGTCGCCCCAGCTCGCGGCGGCGCTGCTGCTGCCCTTCCAACTGGAGGCGGTCACGCCACGCCTGGCGCGGGACTTTGCGTCGTTGGTCGCCTGCTACGGCGAGGATTGGACACGGAACCTGCTCAGCAGATGGGCCAGCTCAGCAGCACGCCGCATGTGGGCCGACGAGCGATCCGTGCTCACCTGGCTCGCCTCGCTGCGACCCTTGTGCGAGGCCGTCCGCGGCGCTCCTGGCGTTGTAGCCACGGTGGCCGCGCGGCTACTCGTCCAGGGTGGTTGGCGAGCGCTCCAGCAGGAGATCGCAGAGCGGCGCAGTCTCCTTCCGCCGAGCCAGCGCGAGCCCGCGCTGGTGGCGCTGGCCAAGCCGATCCTTGGGTGGCTCGGGGGAGCCGCGCTCGTCGACAGGGATGAGTCCGGGGAAGCATCGCACGGTGCGACCGCGCCGATCGAGCGCTGGATCGCGCGGGCGGTCAGCTATCTCTGCGCCGACGAGAACGAAGCGCTAGGGCCATGCCTGGTGCAAATGCTGCGGGCCGCGACAAAGACCGTGGAGCCGGCGCAGCGCGGCGCGCTCGGTCTCGGCTCCTTCGCCCGTCACTGCGAAGAGAGGCTGGCGGCCCGTCTCGCGCCGCGAGCGCGCGCCAACGACGACTGGTCGATGTCGCCGCCCGGGGGTTGCGACTGCGCGCTCTGCCATAGGCTCGAAGCGTTCCTATCCAGTCCGGCGCAGCAGCGGCTCGAGTGGCCGCTCGCCAAGCAAGGGCGCCAGCACGTGCACCAAAGGCTCGAGCTCCACGAGCTTCCCGTTCGCCATGAGACGCGCCGCTCGGGCTCGCCTTACACTTTGGTGCTGGAGAAGACGAAGGCCCTGTTCTCGCGAGAAGCCGCGGCGCGCCGCGCTTGGCAAGTCGATCTCGACTGGCTCGCCGGCGCCAGCTGGACGGCGCCAGCGACGGGCGAGCGCTGATGCGTAACCGAGACGATGACTTCACTGCGACAAAGAAAGAGACAAGGAGCTTCTGAGAGGAGCGACCGATGCTGACCAAGCTCGCTGTTCTCAATTTCAAGCTCTTCGAGGAGGTCGAGATCGAGCTCGGCGAGCGCGTAGTGTTCGTCGGCCCGAACAACTCCGGCAAAACTTCCGCGCTTCAGGCCCTCGCTCTGTGGAATGCCGGAGTGCGCCGATGGGTCGAGAAGCGCGGAGGCGGCAACGTTCCGAAGGAGCGCTCGGGTGTCACTCTTAACCGCCGGGATCTCATCGCCGTCCCAGTTCCCTCTGCCAACCTGCTCTGGCGCGATCTTCACATACGCGAAGGCTTTCGGGAGGAGGGGAAGACGAAAACACGGAACGTGCTGATCGAGATCGGCGTGGAGGGCGTCGATCACGGCGAGAGCTGGAGAACCAGCCTCGAATTCGACTATGCGAACGAGGAGTCGTTTTATTGCCGTTCACGGCTCGGGCCCGATGGAACCCGGCTGGAGGTGCCGCTGGCAGCTGCCGATGTCCGTCTTGCCTATCTTCCGCCGATGTCGGGCCTAGCCGCGAACGAGACGCGGCTCGACGAAGGTGCCGTTTCCGTTCGCATTGGCGAGGGGCGCACGGCGGAGGTGCTGCGCAACCTGTGCTGGCAAGCCTTGCAGCGCGGAGAAGGCCAGTGGAAGCGGATCGTCGAACGCATGCGCGCTCTCTTCGGGGTGGAGCTGGACGACCCAGACTACGTTCGGGAGCGCGGGGAGATCATTATGTCATTTCGCACCGCAAGCGGGATCCGCCTGGACCTTTCCTCGAGTGGTCGTGGGCAGCAGCAGACATTGCTGCTCCTTGCCCACATGGCGGCAAATCCTGGAGCAGTTCTGCTCCTCGACGAGCCCGATGCGCATCTCGAGGTTCTGCGGCAGCGACAGATCTATCAGGTGCTGACGGAGACTGCGGCCGAGACAGGGAGCCAGATCATCGCGGCGAGCCATTCGGAGGTGATACTGAACGAAGCCGCTGATCGCGACACGGTGGTCGCCTTCATCGGCAAGCCCCACCGCATCGATGATCGTGGGGGGCAGCAGCTCCTCAAGGCACTGAAGGAGATCGGTTTCGAGCACTACATCCAGGCCGAGGAGACGGGCTGGGTGTTGTACCTGGAAGGATCGACCGACCTGGCGATCTTGCGTGCCTTGACGAAGCAGCTTGAGCACCCCGCCCGCGCGCACCTCGAGCGCCCCTTTGTGCACTACGTGGGTAACCAACCCCAACAGGCACGCCACCATTTCTACGGCTTGCGCGAGGCCAAGCCCAACCTGGCCGGCGTGGCGCTCTACGACCGGCTCGACGGCGGGCTGCAATCCGATCCAAACCTCGCTCAGGAGATGTGGCGACGGCGCGAGATCGAGAACTACCTCTGTCAGCGATCCGTCCTTCTGGCGTTCGCTGAGGCGCAGGGGCGCGCACAGGAAGGCGACCTGTTCGCCGCCTCGTGGCGCGCGGTGATGGCGGAAGCGATCGATGAGATCGCGGAGGCGCTCGCCGCGCTCGGCAAACCCGACCCTTGGAGCGCTGACCTCAAGGCGAGCACCGAGTTCCTTGATCCCCTGTTCAAGAAGTTCTACCAGAAGATGAAGCTTCCGAACCTGATGCGCAAGACCGACTATCACACCCTCGCGCCATACGTCGCAGAAAAGGATATCGATGCCGAAGTAGGCGAGAAACTCGACCGGATCGTGGAAGTCGCCGGTCGCGCGAGGCGCCGAGGCGGAAGCGAGGCGTGAAGAAGAAGCTTATCGAAGGCGCCCGTCCGCTGAGGCGCGCAGCCTTGGTGGGCGGCCGCCACCGGAGCGCGCCTGGAACCCGGACGAGGTCAGTTGAGCCAGGGGCCGCGCGCGCCGTCGCCTTGACCCTTGATCACGCGCAGGTTGCGCCGGCGCTTGACTCGCTCCAGCTTGCGCTGCAGCCACCAGCGCTCGGCGCGCAGGCGGGTCTGGCGCAGGCCGCGGCCGAAGCCGCCGTCGCGGACGTAGAGGAAGGTGAGGCCCACCGCCAGGCAGATGCCGAGGAAGCCGCCGAGGTCATGGGTGGCCAGGAAGCCGATGAAGGCGAACAGGATCTCGAGCCCCAGGAACCAGCGCGCCTCGATCGGCAGCACGAAGAACAGCAGAATCGTCGCCCGCCGATTGGCGGTGGCGAAGGCGGCGACCACGATGGCGAGCAGGATGCGCTGGCCCTGTAGCAGCGGGAAGGAGCCTGGCTGCAGGAGGCCGGTGGCGATCTCCTGCAGCGCATCGACCCCCAGGGCGAGGACGGCCGCCGCCACGGAGGTGATCAGCACCAGCCGCCAGAAGTGCTTCCTGCCCAGGCCGGCATAGGCGTCGCGGCCGAACATGAACAGGATCAGCAGCTCGATCAGGAACCAGAAGCTCGGACCGCCGTAGCCGGCGAACGGATAGGTGATCAGCTGCCAGACGAAGCCGGCGCGCCAGACCAGCGGCGTCAGGCGGAGCAGCTCGGGGACGATCCTGGTCGCCTCGAAGAACTGCAGGGCGAAGGTGACGAAGAGCGTGCCGAGGATGATCAGGAGGTCGCGCGGCGGCGCTCCCCCCGGACCACCGAAGCCGCCCAGGGTGAAGCGCCGGTTGCCGAAGACGGGGTCTCTGGGATTCACCTTTTGGTCTCTGCCGCGCTGCCACCGCGCCGCCCCTCGGGCGGGGGGGCGACGCCCGACGCGCCGGGGCATTCTATCCCCGCCGGCGCTCGTCGGCCGGCGGCCTCGGCGGCCTCAGGAGTAGCGCACCCAGCGCCAGATCTCTTGCAGCGTCGGCTTCTTGCCGTACATCAGGATGCCGACGCGGTAGACGCGGGCACACAGCCAGATCATGCCGGCGATGGTCAGGAGGCAGAGCGAGTAGGCGGCGACGATCTGCCAGGCGGACGGCATCTTGGCGGCGATGCGGAGCATCATCACCAGCGGCGTGAAGAACGGGAAGAGCGACATCGAGACCGCCAGCGGCGAATCTGGATCGTTGAGGATCGGCATGACGAGCAGCAGCGGCGGCACGATGAAGACCACGGCCACGCCGGCGAACTGCTGCGCCTCCTGGACACTGTTGAACGAGGCGCCGATCATGGCGTAGAGCGTCGAGTAGAGGAAGAACCCCAACAGGAAGAGCACGAAGAGGTGGGCGATCACCGCCCCGGGAACGGCGGGCAGCGTGAGGCCGGGCGGCAGGGTCAGCAGCGCGCCCAGGATGGCCGGGGTGGTGAGGACCAGCGCGGCGGCGACCCAGATCGCCAGCTGGGTGAGCGCCACCAGGCAGATTCCGACCAGCTTGCCGGCCATCAGCTCGGTGGGACGGACGGCGGCGGCGATCACCTCGATGACCCGCGAGCTCTTCTCCTCGATCACCCCCTGCATCACCTGCTGGCCGTAGATGAGGATGACCATGTACAGGGTGAAGCAGAGGCCGAAGGCGAGCATGAAGCCGCCGATGCCCTGCTCGGCGCGGCTGCCGGTGGCGGAGATCCGCACCGTGCTCAGCTCGACGGTCCGGGTCAGCTCCGCGATCTTGGCGGCGTCGAGGCCGGCGGCACGCAGGCGCCAGAGGCTCACGACCTTGGAGATGCGGCTTCTCAGCGCCTCTTGCGTGACCACGTTCGACAGGCTCTCGGCGTGGTACTCGAAGCGGTTGTCGCGCAGCCCCTCGGGCGTCAGCCAGACCCAGGCGCCGAACTCTTTGGCGCGCACCCGGCGGTCGAGCTCGCTGCGGAGCGCGGCCGGATCGGGCCCGGGCGGCACGAGCTGGGCCTCGAAACGCACTTCGCCACCCTCGCCTCTGGTGCCCGGAACGCGTTCCGTCAAGGCGGCCGCCAGCTGCTGCCCGAGGCCGGCGCCGGTCGCGTCGACGATCGCCAGGCGCTGCTCGGACTTCGTCTTCGACGCCGCCAGGGCCGGCCCCAGGATCATCGCCGCCATGAACACCGGCAGCAGCGCGGTCGCGATCCAGAAGCCTTTGCTCTTGAGGCGGGTCAGGTACTCCCGCTTGCCGACGATGAAGGCATGCTCAGGCCGCATCGCGCACCGCCTTGATGAAAATGTCTTCGAGGTCAGGCTCCTCGCTGCGGAACTCCCGCACCTCGAGGAACTGCAGGAGCTGGCGCAGCAGCTCGGAGGTCGAAGCGCCGGGCTTGAGCAGCAGCCGGACGCTGGCATCCAGCGGGTCCACCGCTTCCAGCGGGTCACGCACATCGCTGGGCATCGCGACCTCGACTTCGGGCAGGGCTCTCATCCTTTCGAGGTCGCCGGCCGTGGTCGGCGCCACCAGCCGGTAGGAATTGCCGCTCGCCTGGCGCTTGATCTCCCTGAGGTCCCCGGAGAGCACCAGCCGGCCGTGCGAGATCAGGCCGATGTGGTCGCACAGCTTTTCGGCCTGCTCCATCCCGTGGGTCGAGAACAGGATCGTCTTCCCCTGCTTGCGATACTCGAGCAGCAGCTCCTTGAACAGCCCCTGATTGATCGGATCGAGCCCCGCGAAGGGCTCGTCGAGGATCAGGATGTCGGGCTCGTGCAGCACGGTGCCGATGAGCTGCACTTTCTGCTGCATGCCCTTCGACAACTCTTCGACTTTCTTGCGTCCCCAATCGGCAAGCTCGACGCGCGCCAGCCACCCTTCGATGACCGGCAGCGCCTGCCGGCGTTTCAGCCCGTGGATCTCCGCCAGGAACAGCAGCTGGTCGATCACCGTCATCTTGCGGTATAGGCCGCGCTCCTCCGGCAGGTAGCCCATGCGCTGCAGATCGCCGGCCTGGCGCCGCCGGCCGAACAGCAGGATCTCGCCCGAGTCGGGAGCGAGGATGTCCATGATCATGCGCAGGGTCGTGGTCTTGCCCGCGCCGTTCGGTCCCAGCAGGCCGAAGATGACCCCCGCCGGCACCGCCAGCGAGAGGCCGGCCACGGCCACGAAATCGCCATAGCGCTTCTCCACGTTGCGCAACTCGAGGCTGGCCGTCATGCGTTCCTCCCGGGCCATACTCTACGCGCCTGCGCAACTTTCCGCCGGCCGCCATCGTATGGAAGGATGAAGGCACATCGCTACGCTCACAACCGCTGCGAACCGCTCGTAACCGTTTGGAGTCAGGAGGATTTCATGATTTTGCGCAAGACGCTTGCATCGTTGCTGCTGACCGGCTTTGCCGCGGCGGCGCTGTCCGCTCAGACCGCCGATGAGGTGGTGGAGAAGTACATCCAGGCCAAGGGCGGCCGGGACAAGATCAAGTCGGTGAAAACGCTCCGCTTCATCGCCAAGATGTCCATGGGGCAGGGCATGGAAGCTCCCGTGGTGATGGAGCTGGTGCCTCCCGAGCACAAGTTGCGCATGGAGTTCACCATCCAGGGTATGACGGGCATCCAGGCCTATGACGGCGCCGCTGGTTGGCAGATCATGCCCTTCCTGGGCAAGACCGACCCCGAGCCGATGGCCGGCGACGACCTCAAGGAAGCCAAGGAGAACGCGGATCTGCTCGAGGGGCCGCTCTACAACTACAAGGACAAGGGCAACAAGGTCGAGTACCTCGGCAAGGGCGACCTGGAAGGCACTCCGGTACAGAAGCTCAAGCTGACCGAAAAGGAAGGCGACGTCACCACCATCTACCTCGACGCCGACAGCTACCTCGAGCTCAAGAACGAGACGACGCGCACCATCCGCGGCCAGGCGACCGATATCGAGACGACGTTCGGCAACTACAAACAGGTCGAGGGCTTGACCATGCCGTTCAACATGGAAACCAAGATGAAGGGCGCGCCCGCTCCGCAGATCATCACCATCGACAAGATCGAGGTCAACGCCCCCATCGCGGCGAGCCGCTTCGACGCGCCGAAGGTGGAGAAGAAGAAGGAAGCGCCGAAGAACGCCGCGCCTCCCAAGCCCTGATCCGAGTCCAACGTGCCGCCCCGCCGGGGGGCCACCGGCCACCGCGGGGCCACGGTTCTGCCGCATATAGCGAGCCATCGCGAGCCATCGAAGGCTCGCAGGGAGAAGACATGTTCGTGCGCATGAATGCCATGAAACAGCTGGTGGAGGCGATCCGCTCCTTGCACCGCGGCCGCGGCCGCGGATCGGCGATGGCCCTCGGCGCCGTTGCCGGCGCCACTATCGTGCTGGCCGCCGGTCTCGGAGGCCTCGCCGCGCCGGCCCAGGCCGAGCCGGTCAAGCCGGCCGCATCGGCGCCGGCCGCATCGATGCCCGCCGCATCGACGCCAGGCGCATCGATGCCTGCCGCGCCCGCCACGTCCGCCGGTCCCGCGGTGAAGGCCGCAGCGGCGGAGCTCGACTCGTACACTTTTGGCGGGCTCGAGGCGCGGGCCATCGGGCCGGCGGCGACCGGCGGCCGCATCGCGGCGATCGACGCCGTGGCGGACGAGCCGCTGACCGTCTACGTCGGCTCGGCCGGCGGCGGCGTCTGGCGCTCGCGCGACGGCGGCACCACCTTTCGCCCGGTCTTCGACGACCACGCCCAGTCGATCGGCGCCGTCGCCATCGACCCCGGCAACCCCAAGACCGTGTGGGTGGGCACCGGCGAGTCCTGGACGCGCAACAGCGTCGGCGTGGGCGACGGCATCTACCGCTCGACCGACGGCGGCGACCACTGGGAGCGCCAGGGGCTGGAGAAATCGGAGCGCATCGCCCGCATCCAGATCCATCCGAAGGACGGCAACACCGTCTACGTCTGCGTCACCGGGCACCTCTGGGACGACAGCGAAGACCGCGGCGTCTACAAGACCACCGACGGCGGCAAGACCTGGAAGCGGACGCTCTACGTCAACCCGGGCACCGGCTGCTCGGACCTGGCGATGGATCCCCAGGAGCCGCGCATCCTCTACGCCGGCATGTGGCAGTTCCGCCGCTACCCCTGGGCCTTCCGCTCCGGCGGGCCGGGCAGCGGCCTGTACAAGAGCGTCGATGGCGGCGAGACCTGGAAGCCGCTGACCCAAGGCCTGCCCGCCGGGCAGAAAGGGCGCATCGCCGTCGCCGTCGCGCCCTCGCGCTCCGCCGTCGTCTACGCCGTGGTCGAGAGCCGCAACACCGCGCTCTACCGCTCGGACGACACCGGCGAGAGCTGGACGGAGATCAACTCTTCCTTCAACCTGCAGGTGCGCCCCTTCTACTTCTCGCGCCTGGTGGTCGACCCGGTCGATTTCAACACCATCTACAAACCCGGGTTGTTCCTGACCATGAGCACCGATGGCGGCAAGACCTTCGCCTCGCCCTTCAGCGGCAACGGCGTCGCCAACGGTCCGCACAGCGACCATCACGCGCTGTGGATCAACCCGAAGGACTCGCATCAGATGCTGCTGGGCACCGACGGCGGCGTCTATCTGTCGGTGGACCGGGCGCACAGCTGGCGCTACCTGAAAGCGCTGCCGGTGTCGCAGTTCTACGAGGTGAGCTATGACATGGCGCAGCCCTACCACGTCTACGGCGGGCTGCAGGACAATGGCTCCTGGATGGCTCCCTCTCGCGGCATCGGCGGTGGGGTCGCCAACAAGGACTGGCGGAACATCGGCACCGGCGACGGCTTCTACGCGGTGAGCGACCCGGCCGATCCTGACGTCATCTACGTCGAGTTCCAGGGCGGCCACGTCTCGCGCGGTTCGCTGGCGACGGGGACGAGCAAGGACATCCAGCCGCTGCCCGCCGCCGGCGATCCCGAGCTGCGCTACAACTGGAACACGCCGATCGCCTTGAGTCCCACGCGGCCGGGCACGCTCTACGTCGGCAGCCAGTTCCTCTTCCGCTCGCGCGACCGCGGCGAATCGTGGGAGCGCATCTCGCCCGACCTCACCACCAACGACCCGCGCAAGCAACAGCAAGGCATCTCGGGCGGACTGACGATCGACAATTCCAGCGCCGAGAAATACACCACCCTCTTTGCCATCGCGGAGTCGCCCAAGGACGCCAACGTCATCTGGGCGGGCACCGACGACGGCAACCTGCAGCTGACCCGCGATGGCGGCGCCACCTGGACCAACGTCGGGCGCGCCATCCCGGGCCTGCCGCCGGGCACCTGGGTGTCGAAGATCGAGGCCGGGCACCGCGATGCGGCGACCGCTTTCGTCACCTTCGACAACCATTACAACGGCGACATGAAGACCTATGTTTACAAGACGGTCGACTTCGGCAAGAGCTGGCAGTCGCTGGCCGGGCCCGGGGCGGCTGGGTTCGCGCACGTGGTGCGCGAGGATCTCGAGAACCCCGAGCTGCTGTTCCTGGGGACCGAGCTCGGCCTCTTCATCTCGATCGACGGCGGCGGCCACTGGGCGCGCTTCGGCGCCAACCTGCCGCCGGTGGCGGTCTGGGACGTGGCGGTCCACCCCCGCGAGTCGGACCTGATCATCGCCACGCACGGGCGGGGGATCTACATCCTCGACGACATCACGCCGCTGCGCAAGCTGACCAGGGACGTCCTCGCCGCCGATTTCGCGCTGCTGCCGTCGAAGCCGGCGGCCATGGTGCTGCCCGCTTTCGTGCAGGACTTTCCCGGCGACGACGAGTTCGTGGGCGCCAACCCGGAAGAGGCGGCCTCGATCTGCTACTACCTGAAGAAGCGCCACATCCTGGGCGAGCTCAAGCTCGAGGTTTACGACTCCGCGGGCAAGCTGGTCTCGACCCTGCCCGGCGGCAAGCGGCGCGGCATCAACCGCGTCGCCTGGCCGATGCGGCTGGCCGGTCCGAAGCTGCCGCCGGCCAACTCGCTGGTGATGGATCAACCGGCGGCGTTCTTCGGGCCGCGCGTGCCGCCCGGGACCTACACCGTCAAGGTGATCAACGGCGACCAGACCTGGACCAGCCAGGTGCGCCTGGATCCGGACCCGCGGTCGAAGGCCTCGGACGAGGACCGGGCGCTGCAGTCCCGAACCGTGATGGCGCTGTACGACATGCTGGGAGACCTCACCTACACCGCGGACTCGGCGGTGGACGCACGCGATCAGGCGAAGCAGCGCGCGGCAGGCCTGGCGACCGGCTCGCCGCTGCGGCGCCAGCTCACGCAGGTCGCCGATCAGCTCGACACGCTGCACCAGTCGCTGGTGGCGACCAAGGAAGGCGGCTGGCTCTCCGGCGAGGAACAGCTGCGCGAGAAGCTGGCCAGCCTCTACGGCGCGGTCAATGGCTACGAGGGACGGCCGACGCGCTCACAGCTCGACGAGATGAAGGTGCTCAAGGCACGTCTCGACGACTTGTCCGGGCGCGTCACCGCGGTCGAGAAGGGGCCGCTCGCGCAGGCCAACCGCGCCCTGGCGGCGGCGAAGCTGCGGCCGATCGTGGTGATCGAGCGGAAGGACTGGGAGAAGCGGCAGGAGAGGGGAGGCGCCGGCTCGGCCGGCGGCAAGCTGGACCGGCGCGCGCTGCCGGCCCTGTCCTCGCTGCCGTGGGGGATCGGGCGTCTGCTCGCGGGAGCTACCGGCCTGGCGGCGGAGGGGCCTGCGGGGTAACCCTCCGCCCGGGCCGTAGTCGGCAGGTCCCTCCGGCCTCCAATGGGCGAGGGGTGTTGCCGGCGCCTATCGTGGACTGCGGTACTCGCCCAAAGGAGGCCGGAGGGACCTGCCGACCGCGTCCCTCCCTCCTCCCCTCCGGCAATTGTTCCCTTCGACGCTGAAATAGAAAAGGGGACCCTGAGGTCCCCCTTTAGCGTCGCGGGTGGAGCGTTCTGGTGGTGTAAGGAGAGGCGGGACTGGTCTGATGGCTGGCGATCAAGCCAGGCCCTGGCGGCGCTCCTCGGCCAGCTTGCGCAGGATCTTCTTGCGGGCCTGGATGGCCTTGCGTTTGCGCTTGACCGAGGGCTTCTCGAAGTGCTGACGCTTCCTGAGCTCGGTCAGGATTCCCGATTTCTCGACCTTGCGCTTGAACCGGCGAAGCGCGTTCTCGAAGCTCTCCTCCTCACGCACGTGCACAACGGGCATCTCGTCCTCACCTCTCTTCTATCCAGATTTCCCGGCAGTACAGACACGGACGCCAGGGACGGGAATCGTCGCTCAAACACTGCCGAAAGTCAAGGCGAAAGCGCGGCGTCCGGCGGCTTCTTCGCCGCTCCCGGCGCCGGTCCCGGCGCGGCAAGAGCCGGCGTGACGGGCAGGCCGCTCCAATCGCAGAGATACACCGTCAAGGTGCCATCCCGCTTGATGAACCAGACTGTCGCCGCGGCGCCGCTCGCGTCCTTGGGATAGAACCAGCCGACCACTCCCCTGCCGGGGTCGCTGCGGACGTCGTGGGCATTCGGCGAGCCGAGCACGGCCCTGACCTGCTCGGCGGTCATGCCGGGGGCGGCGCGTGCGAAACGCTCGGCGCTCATGTAACGCGCCTCCCGGGCGTGCGCCAGCTCCTCGCGCAGGCGAGGATTGTCGGGATCGGCCGCCAGGGCGGCCTCGTAGATCTCGCAGGCGCGCCGGTAGTCGCCGGCGCGCGCGATGAACTCATGGGCCACCGCGATCTCCTCGTCGCTCTTCATGCGCAGGGCGGCGAGCTGCCGCGCCGAGAGCGGCGCGCCCTCGATCGGCGGGTTGGCGTTGATGTAGGCGACCAGGCGCCTTCCGAGCTGCTGCGCGAGGACGTCGACCTCCCGGTCCAGCCGGTCGCGAGCCGCCGTCGTGGCCGCGGGAGGGACGGCGGTGGCAGGGAGCGAGGGGACCGCGGCGGGCCCGCCGAGAGCGGCGAGCTCAGCGCGCTTGCCGTCGAGCAGCCGCTTGGCGTCGAGCAGCCAGGCCCATTCCGCCTCGGTGCCGATGTTCGCCTGGCGTTCGGGCTCGAGGCTGCCGCTACAGCCGCCCGCCACCCCGGCGACCGCGGCGAGCGCGGCCAGGGCGGTCAGGGGCAGGGACCCTGTGGAGAACGGCCAGGAAAGGAGCTGAATAGGGGGCAGGCCGACCGCCGCCGCCAGCAAGGCCGCGGCCGCGAGACGGCGCGCCGAACCGGTGGCAGCCCGCCGCTCCTGCGATCCTGCCGGCTCTGCCGGCGCGAGAGTCTGATTGCGTCGCCACATACCGCCGCGGGGAGCAAATCTAGCACATGCCTGCCACGATCACGGACCTTCCGCGCTTGTCACGCGGGCACGGCTAAGCCTTGATCTGACAGGGCTTTTGCGCCTGCTTCGCCTTGACACGGCGGAACGGCTACAGAATAATCGAGTTCCTTTAGTACGCGCGGCATGACGGTGCCCGAACGAGACCCTGCGGCCCTTGACGGCCCTTGCGATCATCGGCGGAGAGCCTAGGATGTCTTTGGTAGAAAAAGTCGAGCAATGGAACCGAGAGATCGCCGGCTCGTTCGACCGGGCCTTCTCTGACCTTCGCCGGCAGCTGCAAGAGCGGGTGCGCGAGAGCCATCAGGATCTGGACCGCAGGATCGAAGCTTTCGCGCCGCCGCCGCCGGTGCTGGCTCACGAGGACCTGGTGCCGGCGGCGGACCGCCTGCGCGGCGAGGCGCGCGCCGGCGCCTTCGACGAGCTGCGTGACGCCCTGGCGGCGCTCGATCGGGCGCGCAGCCAGTCGGCGGTGCTGGCAGCCCTGATCGCCGGAGCCGGGCAGGTCGCCGCTCGTGCCGCCCTGCTGCTTTGCCGCGGCGGCGAGCTGAGCGGCTGGGGCAGCCAGGGGTTTGGCGACGCCGAGCAGTCGTTGCGGGAGTTGGTGATGACGCCCTCTGCGGGCAGCCCGTGGGGCCGGGTCGACGGCGGCGCGGTCCAGCTCTCGGCGGCCGACTGCGCGGTGCTCTGCGGGCGGATCGAGAGTCCGGTGCCGGCGTTCGGGGTCCTCATCCCGCTGGTGCTGCGCGATCGCACGGTCGCGGTCCTCTACGCGGACCAGCTGGCGGAGCGGACGGCGGCGGCGCCCGACCAGGCGGACACCCTCTCCCTGGCGGCCTTGCAGAGCCTGGTCTACGTCGCGGCGCTGGCCATCGAATCACTGCCCTTCCGGCAGCGAGAAGCCACCGCCACGCTGCAACCGGCGGGCGCCGCGAGCGAGGCGGCCGCGGCGGCGGCCGCGGCGGCACCCGCGCCCGCGCCCGACGACCAGTCCGCGGCGGCCCCGGCGGTCGCGGCGACGCCAGCGACGCCAGCGACGCCAGCGACGCCAGCGATAGATGCGGCGGGTGCCGCACAGGCGGTAACCCTTCAGGCCCCGGCGGCGCCGGCGGCCTTGGAGGAACCGGCAACAGCGGAGGAGCCGGCAGCGGCGGAGGAGCAGGGAGCGGCGGCTGCGGCGGCTGATACCGCGGCGGGCGCGGCCGGCTCCGCGGCTGCGGCAGCGCCGGCAAGCTTCGAGACGCCGGCAGCCCCTGACGCCTTGCCGATTCCCGCGACGTCGGCGGCGGCGGCCGCGACCGCGGAAAGCGCCGGGAGCGCCGCGCCTCGAGAGGCTACCTCGGCGGAGACCGCGGAGCTATCCGCTTCGCCGGCCGCGCCGGCCGCACCGGCCCCGCCGGAGACCTCGCCCGCGGCCACGGCCGCTCCGGCGAGCGGAGCGCCCTTCGCGGTGACCCCGGCGGCGCTCTACGACGCACCCCGAGCGCCGGCGGCGAAGGAGACGGCGGAGATCCCGACCCACAGGCCCCTGTGGCCGGTGGCGCCGCTCTCGCCGGCGGCGTCCGAGACCGCGAGCATCCCGCGCGGCGATTCGCCCGATCTCGAGCTCGCCGCCTCCGGCGCGTCCGCGGCTGCGATGCCGGAGACATCGCCCGCGGCTGGGACCGACGCGGCCGCTGCCGGCACCGCGAGCATCCCGGCCGCGCCGACCGAATCCGGCGAGCACGAGACGGTGCTGTTGCCGCACGCGGCGCTGCGCGACGCCGCCGGCTCGCCCTGGGAGAAGCGGGGGGCCGCCCAGAGAGCAGAGGCGCCGAGAGCGGGCGCGCAGGGATTGACGGGGCTGCCGGAGTTGCCGGATTCATCGGCGGCGTCGGGGGCACCGGAGATTCGCGAGGCCAGCCCGCCAGCCACGGACACCCAGGCGACCGCTGCCAGTCCGCAGGGCGCCGTTGGCTCCCTCGGCACCAGCGGCCTGGGGACCCTCCGCGCCGTGCCGTCCGTGCCGCCGCTGGCGACTGCCGGCGCCGGATCGGCCGCCGCCACGGTTCCTGGCTCCCCCCTGCCTCCTCCTGCCCTGGCACCGGTTCCGCCAGCATCGCCGTTTTTCGAGCCGCTGCGCACCGGTCCCCTGGGATCGGGAACGCCGGAAGTTCGCCCGCCGATCGGCGTGCAGGGGCCGGGCTGGGCGTTCGCCACCACCCGGATCCAGGCGAGCTCGAGCGAGGAGGCGCTGCACGAAGAGGCGCGGCGGCTGGCGCGTCTTCTCGTCAGCGAGATCAAGCTCTACAATGAAGAGCAGGTCGAGGCAGGGCGCCGAAATCGCGACATCTACGAGCGCCTGCGGGAGGACATCGACCGCTCGCGCCAGATGTACGAGGAACGCGTCGAGCCACGCCTGGTGAAGTCGACCGACTACTTCTACCAGGAGCTGGTCCGCATCCTCGCCGCGGGCGACTCGAAAGCGCTGGGGATCTAGCCTGCAACTGGTCGCCGCCGCGGCTTCGCCGGTCGCCAGTCGCGGCACTGGTTGCCGGTCGCTGTACGTAGGCCACCGACGGTCTGTGCGCCTCCGGGTTCATGTCTCGGGGTCGCCGCAGGCGGTGGGAGCTAAGACATCGTGAGCAGTCGAAGTCCGCGTCTCAGCCTGGTCATCACCTCCTGCCTGCTCTGCCTGCCGCTGCTTCTGGGCTCCGCCCAGCCGGGTACTCCCGATGCCGGCGCCGCCGCCGCTGACGCCGCGGCCACCTCGCCGAACGCCGCCACGTCGTTCCGCAGCGCCGCCGTGGCGATGCGCCGGCGCGATTGCACCGCCGCCCTCGGGCAGCTTGCGCCGCTCGCGACCGCCGGCGGGCCCGACCAGGCGCAGGCAGGTCTCCTGACCGGGTTCTATGCCCATGCTTGCGGGCAGGTGACGCTGGCCGAGGAGCGCCTGTTCGGCGCGCGCATGCCGGGCGGTCCGCTCGAGGACTGGCGGCTCTTCCTGCTCAGCGAAGACGCTCGCGCCCGCGGCCACGTGCTGGTCGCCCGGGCCGCCCTCGCCAAGCTGCTCGGCGACTATCCGGGGTCGCCGTTGCGCGCGCGGGCGATGGTGCGGGCGGCGGCTCTCGATTGGGAACACGCCGACGCCGAACGCGCCCTGGCGCTGGTGCGGCAAGCCCGGAAAGAGGGACTGGGCGGCGAGGAGAGGACCAAGCTCGATGCGCTGGCCTGGGAGATCGGCACCCGGCTGGGCGACGCCAAGGTCCGCGCCGAGGCGGCCCGCGAGCTGCTCGTCTCGTCGCCTTCGGTGGCCGCTCAGCTCGGCGTCGTGGAAGTGTTTCGCCACCCGGACGGCACGCTCTCGCTCGCCGGCGCGCTCACCGTGTCGCAGCTCGAGCAGCGGGCGCGGGCGCTGCTCGCCCTGCAGCTCGAGCCGAACGCCCTGGCCACCCTCGACGCGATCGCGCCGGCCGACCGCGACCTGCAGTGGGTGCTGCTCAAGGCCGACGTGCTCACCCGCGATCATCGCGGCAACGATGCCCTGACGCTGCTGCGGCCGCTGCAGAGCAGCGAGTCGCTTCCCGGGGAGCGTTCGGCCCGCTCCGAGCGCGCGGACCGCGGGCGCGCCGCGGAGGCCGAGCAGGAGACTCCGGCGCGCGCCCGGCGGGAGGTGCAGCCGCTGTTCAAAGCCGAGTCGATGGCGGCGCTCGAGTGGGCGCTGGCGCAAGCTGCCGACGATGCCGCGTTGGCGCAACGCGGCCGCTCGGCGCGAGTCCAGGCGGAGCGCCGCAAGCTGCGGCTGGCCGCCCAGCTCCACCTGCGCAGCGTCGCCGAGCTCGGCGCCGATCCCGGACTGTCGATCCGCGCCCTGCGCTCTCTCTACGCGCATCTGATCGAGAACAACCTCTTCGAGCCGGCGATGGCGGTCCTGCGCCGGCTGCGCACCCTGGACACCAAAGACCTCACCGGTGTCAACGTTCTCTGGGCGCGCGGCTGGCAGGACTTCAGCCGGCGCAACTACGCCGGTGCGATCCGCTATTGGGCCGAGCTCGACAAGCTCTATCCTGACGACAGCTCGGGGCGACGCGCCCGCTACTGGACCGCCCGCAGCTACGAGGCGATGGGGAAGCCCGATCGCGCTCGCGAGCTGTATTCCGAGATCGCCGCTGCCGACACCAGCGACTTCTACCGCCTCAACGCGCTGGCGCGCCTGGCGCGCTGGAAGGCGCCGCCGCCGGAATCGGAGAGGCGCTCCGCCGAGCCCTGGCCCTACGACCCGGCGCTGGTGCGGGCGCAGCTGCTGAACGATCTGGGCCTCGACGACCTGGCGCAGACGGAGCTCGACCTGGTGCGCGCCCGTTCCCAGGCGCCGTCACCCCGCGCGGAGGCGGCGTTGCAGGCGGTCATCCTGGCTCGCCGCGGCGAGCGCCGCAAGAGCGTGCTGGCGATCCGCGACGCCTTCCCGGCGCTCGGCGGGCCCTTCCAGGCCGCGGTGCCCGAGGAAGCGCTCAAGCTCTACTACCCGCTCGACTACGAGCAGCCGATTCGCGCCGCCGCGGTGGCCAACGGCCTGCCGCCCGCGCTGGTCTTCGGCGTCATCCGCCAGGAGAGCGCCTTCGACGCCAATGCCCAGAGTTGGGCGGGGGCGAGCGGCCTGATGCAGCTGATGCCCGGCACGGCCCGCGAGCTCGCGCGCGGTCTGGGCATGAGCTGGTCGCGCGAGCGCTTGACCGAACCAGCCTGGAACGTCCGGGTCGGCGCCTCCTACCTGCGCCAGGTGATGGCGATGTTCGGCGGCAACGTCGAGCTGGCGCTGGCCGGCTACAACGGCGGCCCCTACCGCATCAAGCGCTTGTGGCGTGCAGCCGGCAACCGCGATCTCGACCGCTTCCTCGAGGGCCTCTCGATCGAAGAGTCGAAGGTCTACGTCAAGCGCATCCTGGTGCTCTCCGACAGCTATCGCCGGCTCTATCCGCATGCCGCCGGCTAGCAGCCTTCGGGGAATCCCCCCGGCCGGGCCGCGGGCGGCGGATCTCCTCCGGCCTCCAATGGGCGAGGGTGTTGGATGCGGGGGCGGAGGACTGCGCTGGCTCGCCCAAAGGAGGCCGGAGGAGATCCGCCGCCAGGGCCCTACCTCCGCCCCTCCGGCCATCGGGCTCTTCGGCCGGCGTTTCCTCAGACTAGCTCCTTGACCGCATTTCTCATATCGAGGCCGCCGGCGCTGGCTGCGATCATCGCCCTGGCCGGGCTATCCGCGCTCGCCGGCTGCGGCCCCGCGCGGCTCCCGAACCGCGGCGGTCCGGTCGTCCTGATCACGCTCGAAGCGCTGCGCGCCGACGTCGTCAGCGGCCTCGGCGGCGAGCCCGGGCTGACGCCGAACCTCGCGGCATTGATCCGGGAAGCCGACTGGGCAGGCCGGGCAGTCGCCCCGTCGAGCTGGGGCGTGCCGGCCATGGCCACTCTGTTCACCGGTCTCTCGCCGTGGCAGCACCACGCCGTGCTGGATGGCGACAACGCCCACCTGGCGCAGGATCTGGTCACCTTGCCAAAGGCCTTCAAGGCGCTCGGTTATCACACCGCGGGTTTCACCGGCGGCCACTGGTACACGGCCGCTCTCGGTTACGACCGCGGGTTCGACGGCTTTGACGAGGCGGGCAGGAACCGCGATGCCGCGGAGCACCTGGCGTCGCTCGAGGAAGGCAAGGAACTGGTCTGGGTGCACATGCCCGAACCGCAGGCACCCTACGTGCGACGCGACTGGCTCTTGCCCCGGCTCGCCGGCGGCCATGACCACAGCGGCGATCGCGGCGACCTGCCGCCCAGCGTCGAGCCGCTGGATCTCCTGGCGGCGTCCAATCCCGAGGCACCGCCGTCGCCGGAGGTGCTGCTGCGTCTCGGGTCGATGTACCGGCTCAATGTGGCATGGGCCGACGAGAAGGTCGGGCGCTTGCTCGAGGCGCTCCGCGCCAGCGGCCAATGGGAGCGCGCGCTGATCGTGGTCACCTCGGCTTTCGGCGAGGAGCTCGGCGAGCACGGTGCCTTCGGGCACGGCGGCGACCTCGAGCGAGAGAGCATCGAGGTGCCGCTGATCGTGAAGCTGCCGAGCTGGTGCCGCCGTCCCATGGTGCCGCCCGGGCAGCGGATCGCGCTGGCGCGGGTCTGGGCGACGCTGGTCGAAGCTGCCGGCGGCAAGCCGGCGCCGGCGCCGGCACCCAGCCTGTTCCACGCCGCGCCGGCGGGCGTGCTGTCCGAGCTCTACCTCGGCAACGGCGTCAACCTCTTCTCGCTGGTCGACGGAGACGACCAGCTGCTCTGGCAGTCGCGCTTCGCTCCGCCTGAGCCGCATCTCTACCGCGCCAGCCTCGAAGCCCTCGCCGGTGTCGCCGGCGCCGGCCGGCCGGACAGTCTCGGCGTGATCGCCGGACGGCTGTTCGACGGTTTCGAGGTGACGCCGCCGCTCGGCGGGCTCGGCCCACCTGGGTTGACCCTGGCGCGCTGGGGCGCGGGCGGCGGCAGCCGGCGGGTCGCCGACCCCCGCCGGACCGCCGAGCTGGGCCGGCGGCTGGCTGCTCGCTGGGGAGATTTCCTCGCCGAGGAGCTGACGCCGGAAGCGGAGGACCGCGAGTGGACGGACCAGCTGCCGCCGCCCGCCCCCGGACCCGCCGAGGCCGTCTCCCCGGGCGGGTCCCCGGAAAACCCGGGAGGCGCGGAAAGCCCGGGACCGCCGCCGGGAGGCCCGTAGTGGCGGGTGGTATACTTACGCACCCGCGCCAGGGCTCTTCCGGGTCCATAGCTCAGCGGTTAGAGCGTCCGGCTCATAACCGGCAGGTCCCTGGTTCGAATCCAGGTGGACCCACTTCGAAGGTATGATCTCGGTTTTCTTCCGCGACGCGCCCGCTGAGCGACTTCCGGAGAGAACCTCATGCCCGCCCTGGCCTCGGGGACTTGCCCTCAGGGGCATGCCGTTTGGGCAGGGCCGTGAGGCGGCCGCATGTCCACCCTGGCCGTGCGGCGGGAGGTGCGGCCGCCGGGCGGCGCCGCGGACCGGAGAGAGGAGCTGTTTCTGTCGATGAACTCCAACCTGGAAACCGTCGTGGAGCTGCAGCAGGCCATCCTCCAGATCAGGGAAGCCGAGCAGCGGCTGCATGGCATCCCCGACTGGATGCGTGAGCTGCACGACGAGCATGCGGCCAGCAAGGCCGAGATCGGCGATCTCGAGCAGGCGGTCGAGGACGCGGCGCGAGAGCGGCGCACGGCCGAGTCGGAGGTGGACGACGCACAGGAAAAGCTGAAGAAGTACCAGCAGCAGATCAATCGCGTCAGCACCCAGCGGGAGTACGGCGCCCTGTTGCAGGAGATCGACACGGTCAAGGCACAGATCGCCGGTTACGAGGACCAGGCGTTCTCGTCGCTCGAGCGCCACGATCAGAAGAAGAAGGAGCTCGAGGAGAAGCTGGACAGCTTCCGCGAGCTCGCCGAGCGCTATGCCGCCGAGCTGGCGCGCTGGGAAAGCGAGAAGCCGGCGATCGCCCAGCAAGTCAGCGCCTTGGGCGAGCGAATCGGAGCCCTCCGCCAGCAGCTGCCGCGCGCGGTGCTGGCGCAGTTCGAGCGCATCCTGGAACGCAACCCGGCCGGCGCCCTGGCGCCCGTGCGGCTCATCGAGGGGCCCCGACGCGGACCGCGCGAGTGGCACTGCGGCGTCTGTAATTATCGCGTCAGGCCCCAGGTGGTGGTCGAGATCCGCAATGGCGACAGCCTGGTGCAGTGCGACAGCTGCAAGCGGATCCTCTACCTCGAGGAGGAGGCGAGCTGAGGCCCCTCCCCGGCCTGCCCCTTCCCTACCCCGGCGGCCGGTGGAAAACATGAGCGCGTCCGCCGGACCGGGGACTCCCGGCGAACCCGGCGAACCTGGCGGCTCCGGAGCGCCCGGCGAGCGCCTGGCGGCGATCCGGCACCGCATCGCTGCGGCCTGCGGCCGCGCCGGCCGCGATCCCGCCACCGTCGTCCTGGTCGGGGCGAGCAAGACGCAGCCGGCGGCGGCGCTCGCCCCCTTCGTCGCGGCGGGCCTCTCGGTGTTGGGCGAGAACCGGGTGCAGGAGGCGCTGGCCAAGCGGCGCGAGCTCGCCGAGGACCACCGGCTGCCGGGCGTCGAGTGGCACCTGATCGGACCGCTGCAAACCAACAAGGCGCGCCTCGCCCTCGACCTCTTCAGCTGCATCCACTCGCTTGACCGGCCGGCGATCGCCACGGCCCTCGATCGCGAGGCGGCGCGGCGCGGCGCGTCCTTGACTGCTTTCGTCGAGGTCAATCTCGGCGAGGAGCCGAGCAAGCACGGCTTCCCGCCGGCCGGGCTTGCCGCGGCGCTGCGGCCGCTGTGCGACCTCGCCAACCTGCGGCTCGTGGGCCTGATGGCGGTCCCGCCTTTCACCGCTTCGGCGGCTGCCGCGCGCCTTTGGTTCCGGCGCCTGAGCGAGCTGCGAGACGACCTTGGGCGAAGGCCCGAATGGGCGGGATGGCCGGGCTGGCTGTCGATGGGGATGAGCGACGATTTCGAGGCGGCGATCGAGGAGGGGGCGACCCACGTGCGCATCGGCACGGCGCTCTTCGGCCCGCGCCGGATCGCAGGCGCGGCTCGGTAGCTCGGCACGGCGCTCTTCGGCCCGCGCCGGATCGCAGGCGCGGCTCGGTGGGGGCAGCAGCGGCGGTAGCGGCAGCGGTAGCGGAGCTAGCGGGCCAGGTGGCATGGTTCCAGGTGGCATGGTTCCGCATGGTTCCAGGTGGCATGGTTTTGTCTTTATCTATGCTAAGATAGCCATCCTTTTCTAGATGTCCCAGCCCGGCGGCGGCGCTGTGCCCGCAAGGAGGAAGTTCGCCATGGCTCTTACTCCGCTCGAAATCCAGAGAATGAATTTCCCGCGGCGGCTGCGGGGCGTGGATGCCACCGAGGTCTCGAACTTCCTGGCGCTGGTCGCCGAGGAGCTTGCCGGCCGGCTGGCGCAGATCGAGAAGGTCGAGCGCGAGAATCGCTACTTCAAGCAGCGGCTCGAGGAGACGGAGAACCGCGAGCACCAGCTGCAACAGACCCTGCTGCGGGCGCAGAAGGTGTCGGACGAGATCACCGCCAACGCCAAGCGCGAGGCCGAGCTGACCATCAAGGATGCCGAGCAGGCGGCCGACCGCATCGTCCAGCAGGCCATCGATCAGTCCTCGCGCATCGAGGCGAAGATCAACGAGCTGCGCACTCTGCGGCGGGAGCTGCAGGTCAAGTTCAAGAACAACCTCGATCTCTTCCAGCGCATCCTGGAGGCGGAGATGGAGGACGAGCGCAACACCGGCACCGTGCTGACCCTGCCGCGCAAGCGGCGGGAAGCCTGACGCGGTTTTCCGGGCGAGCATGGCGCTTACCTCGCGCGCGGTTCCCATGACGGTGGAGCCGGCAGGCGGCAGGCGGCAGCGGTGGCGCTAGCTCTGCCGCTTGCGGCGCGGCGGCTGTTCGGCGACCCATCCGCCCCCGTTGACCGCGGTGGCCCCCTCGATCCGAGCGGCGACGGCGATGTCTCCGCCAGGCGGGACGCGCCCCAGCTCGATGCCGCGGCGCCGGACCCGCACGTCATGGCGCGCCTGCTCGAGGACGGCGACCGCGATGACCTCGCCTGGCTGTGCCGGCAGGTTCCCCAGGACGCCTTGGCGGCGTGGGTCGAGCTGCACGGCGCGCGGCGCCTGTCGCGTCGCAGTCTTTCCTTCTGGGCGGTGACGCTCGACCGCCCCGACCTGCTTCCGGAGCGGCGGCCGGAGCTGGAGCGCCGTCGCGAGCTATGGCCGCTCTGAAGGCCCGGTCCCCATCCCTCCTTCGTCCGTGCCACCGCGAGGCGCTGTCGCCGCGCGCCCAGGCGCTTGGCGGCAACGTCGGCGCCACGCCCTGGGCCGAGGATTTCTACCTCGCCGGCGGCGCCGCCCTCGCGCTCTATCTGGGGCACCGGCCGGTTGCCGACCTCGACCTGATGTCCGCTACCAACCGGCTCACGGGTCCCGACCGGCGGGTGCTGCTCGAGGCGTTGCTCGAGATGGACCCCGGCACGCAGGTGGAGACGGCGCGCGACGGCTACCTGTTCGTGCGCGCCGGCGGCGGAGTGCCGTTGCGGCTCTTCTACTATCCCTATCCGCTGGTGGCGCCGGCCGAGGAGCTGGAACGCCTGGCCGTGGCCTCGGCCGCCGACCTCGGGCTGATGAAGCTCGGCGCGATCATCAGCCGGGGCTCGCGCCGAGATTTCGTCGACCTCTACCTGCTGTGCCGCGAGCTGCCGCTCGGCGAGCTGCTCGACCGCGCCGGCGACAAGTTCGGGCACGTCCGCGACTTTCCGCTGCAAGCGTGGAAGGGTCTCGCCGACCTCTCGGAGACCGCGGGCGAGCCGATGCCGCGGCTGGCGATCGACGTCAGCTGGGAGGCGGTGACGGCGTGGGCGGGCGCCGAGGTGCGAGAAGCCGGGCGGAAGCTGTGGCAGAGCTCCTGATCCACGGCCTCGGCGAGCTGGCCACGCCGCTCGGCTCGACGCCGCGGCGCGGGCCCGAGCAGCGGCAGGTGCTGCGGCTCCGCGATGCCGAGGTGCTCTGCCGGGACGGGCGGATCGCGTTCGCCGGCACGGCGGCCGAGCGGCAGCGCCAGCTCGGCGAGCTTCCCGGCGTGGAGCGCCTGGACGGCCGTGGCGGCACCCTGGTGCCGGGCTTCGTCGATCCCCATACCCACCTGCCCTGGGCCGGGAGCCGCGAGGAGGAGTTCGCCGCGCGCCTGGCGGGCAAGACCTACCAGGAGATTGCCGCCGCCGGCGGCGGCATCCTGTCGACGGTCGCCGCCACCCGGCGCGCCAGCGAAGAGGAGCTGGTGAGCGCGGTCGGCCGGCGCCTCGACCTGATGCTCGCCTGGGGCACCACCACCGCCGAGGCGAAGAGCGGCTATGGCCTGTCGCTGGACGGCGAGCTCAAGCAGCTGCGCGCCATCCGCCGCGCCGGAGCAGAGCATGCCGTCGACCTGGTGCCCACCCTGCTGGCGGCGCACGAGGTGCCGCCCGAGGCCCGCCACGACCGCGGCCGTTTCCTCGACCTGATCTGCGGCGAGATCGTCCCGGCCGCCGCCGCGTCCGGCCTGGCGCGCTTCTGCGACGTCTTCTGCGAGCACGGGGTCTTCGATGCCGCCGAATCGCGGCGGGTGCTGGCAGCCGGGGTGCGCCACGGGCTCGCGCCGCGGCTCCACGCCGACGAGTTCGCGGACTCGGGAGGCGCGGAGCTGGCGGCCGAGATGGGGGCGCTGTCGGCGGACCACCTGATCGCCGTCTCGGCGGCCGGCATCGAGGCGCTGGCCGCCGCCGGGGTGACCGCGGTGCTGCTGCCCGGCACCAGCTTCTTCCTGATGAAGCACCGCTACGCGCCGGCCCGGCGCCTGATCGAGGCGGGAGTGCCGGTCGCCCTCGCGACCGACTGCAATCCCGGCTCCTCGCATACCGAGTCGATGCCGATGGTCGTGGTGCTGGCGGTGTTCGAGCTCGGTCTCTCGATCGAGGAGAGCCTCACCGCCGCCACTCTCAACGCCGCGTGCTGCCTCGGGCTGGGGGACGAGATCGGGTCGATCGAGGTCGGCAAGCGCGCCGACCTGGTGCTGCTCGGCCTGCCGAACCTGCTGCACCTGGCCTATCACTACGGCATCAACCCGGTGGCGGCGGTGGTCAAGCGGGGCGGCCTGGTCCTGGCAGGCGCTGGCATAGAATCCCGCCCACGTCACCGCGACAAGGAGATCGGCCCATGAACCTCAAGCACATTTCGCGCGGCATCGTGCCGGTCCTGCTGCTGGTCGGGAGCGGATCGAGCGGGTCGGGCGCGCTTTCGGCGACGGCGGTCGCCAGCAAGGAAGGCAAAGCCATGGAACCCAGCAAGGACACCGCCGGCAAAGAGATCGTCACTCCCACCGGCCTCAAGTACACCGACCTCAAGGTCGGCGCCGGCGCCGAAGCCAAGGCCGGCGACGCCGTGCAGGTGCACTACACCGGCTGGCTGGTGGACGGCACCAAGTTCGACTCGAGCCGCGACAGCAACCGGCCATTCCGCTTCAAGCTCGGCGCCGGCCAGGTGATCAAGGGCTGGGACGAGGGGGTCGCCGGCATGAAGGTGGGAGGCAAGCGCAAGCTGACCATCCCGCCCGAGCTCGGCTACGGCCGCCAGGGGGCAGGCGGCGTGATCCCGCCCGGCGCCACTCTGGTGTTCGAGGTCGAGCTGCTCGGGGTCGGCTGAGGGCAGGCTGGCCAGCGAGGCCGGCGGCCTGGCAGCCTCCACCCAGGCGCCAGGGGACCGGAGGGCCGGCGAATAATGATGCGAACTTCCGAGACGGGACACTAGCTCGCCTTCAATGAACGATCCCCTCCGCGAGCGGTTCCTCGGCCTCCTTGATGGGTCCGAAGGCCTGCTCGTAGCGGTCGAGGTTCGAGGCAAGCGCGCGGATGATCCGCTTGAGGTGGCCGGGGCTGGTGAGGATGCGCGCGGTGACGATTCCCTGCGGCGGCAGCAGGTTGATGAAGTCGAGGATGAACTCTTCGCGGGTATGGGCGATGCGCAGCAGGTTCGAGTAACGGCCCTTCAGCTCGTCATCGCTGATCTTGACGTTGAGGCCCTCGGCGGGCTCGGCCATGCGCTGTCTCCTTGGTCGTAGGCTTGATGGTAACTCATGGCGGCGGGGAGCAGGTCCGACCTCCGAAGCCCTGCGCCCCTCCCTCCCGCCGCTTACTCAGACGGGCTGCTCAGGCTGAGGGCTCGGGATCTGGCGGCGGACCTGCCGGGGAGCCCCAGCTGACGCCGCCGGTGAACTCCCAGCGATGCTCGGGAAAGTAGACGCCGATGCCGCCGGTCGCGGCGGTGACGGTGAAGCCGAGCGCCCGGCGGTGGTAGTCGTAGGGCGCGCCGTCGCGAGCGTGGACGGCAACGTCGACGGCGTAATCGCCTGGCGCCAGGCGCAGGGCTGGGCAGGTCACCCGCACCACCGCCTCGCCCACCAGCTCCTCGGGGACGAAGCCCTCGAGATCGGTGTTGGTGCCCCAGCACTCGAAGCCGCGCGGCGTGTTGATCGCGATGCCGAAGACGAAATCCGCCAGGGGCCGGGCGGCGCGGGCGCGAATCTCGAAGACCGCGCCCTCGCCGGATTGCAGGTGGTAACGCTCGCTGCCGTCCGGGCCCAGCAAACGCACCGCGGTCACCTCGGCCTGACCTGAGCCCCAGCGCAAGACCTCGCCGTCTTCGTCCTCCACGCCTGCCGCGCGACGAGTGCCGGCGCCGGAGCGGGCGGCGCCAGAACGGCCGCTCCCTGCGCGGGCGGTCCCGGGGCGGCCGGCATCAGCGTCCGAGCCGCGGCCGCCTTCGCCGCCGCTCCTGGCTGTCCCGCTGCCTTCCCCCGCTGCCCCTTCGGCCTCCCGCTGCTGCCTCGCCCTGGCCGCGGCGAGATGCTCGGCACCCTCCTGCTCGGCCACCGCCTGGCGGTACGCGTCGATCACTCGGCGCGGGTCCCCGGTCAGCCGTTGGTGACCGCGGTCCAGCCAGAGGACGCGGTCGCAGAGCTCGGCCACCAGGTCGAGGGAATGGCTGACCAGCAGCAGCGTGCGGCCGGAGGCCAGGAACTCCTCGATGCGCCGGATGCAGCGGTGGGCAAAGGCCTCGTCGCCCACCGCCAGCACCTCGTCGACCAGCAACACGTCGGGATCGGTGTGGATGGCGACGGCGAATCCCAACCGCACGTACATCCCCGACGAGTAGTTCTTGACCGGCTCCTCCATGAAGTCGGCGAGCCCCGAGAACTCCACGATGTCGCGGTAACGGCGGTCGATCTGCCGGCGCGACAGGCCGAGGACGGCGCCATTGATGTAGACGTTCTCGCGCCCGGAAATCTCGGGATGGAAGCCGGACCCGAGCTCGATCAGCGCCGCCACGCGGCCATCCACCGTCAGCTCGCCGGTGGTCGGCCGTAGCATTCCCGCCACCAGCTTGAGCAGTGTCGATTTGCCGGAGCCGTTGCCGCCGATCAGCCCGAAAGACTCGCCCCGCGCCACCTCGAAGCTCACCTCCTCGAGGGCCGGTATGGTCTCCTCGCGCGGCAGGTCGCGTGTGCGGAGGCCGCCGACCAGCGCGCTCTTGAGGGTGCGCAGGCGGTCGCCGGGCAGCGTCCGGCGAAACCGCTTCGAGACCCCGTCGACGCGGATGACGGACGGCCGGTCCGGCGGCGGCTCCGGCGGCCGGCCGGGCGCGCCGGCACGATCGTCGCCGGCGGCAGGTCCGCGCACGGCAGGCACGCTCGAGGTCTTCATGCGGTCTCGACCAGGTTCTCGCGCAGCCGCTCGAAGACGCCGGCGCCGAGCACCCAGGCGATCAAGCTGACCAGCGCCATCTGCAGCCAGAGCGAGCCGGTCGGCGGCTGGCCGAAGAAGAGGATCTGCTGGTAGGCCTCGGTGAAGGGAGTGAACGGATTGAGACGCACCATCCACCAGAAGACCGGACGGCTGGCGAGCGTCTGCAGCGAGTACAGGATCGGCGTGACGAAGAACAGCAGGCTCAGCAGGTTGGCCAGCAGGTCACGGACGTCCTTGAAATACACCGTCAGCGCCGCCGCGCCGACCGCCAGGCCGGCGATCATCGGCAGCTGCAGCAGCAGGATGACCGGCAGCAGCAAGGCCGCGGAGCCGCCCACCGCGTAGCCGAGGAGGCGCGCGGTCAGGAGCCCCGCCGCCAGAATGGGCATGGCGAGCAGCAGGTGGACGCCATTGGCGAGCACCGAGACCATCGGCAGCAACTCGGCCGGGAAGACCGCCTTGCGGATCAGGCCCGAGTTGGAGACCAGCGACATCGAGCCCTCGAGCGCCGAGGTGGCGAGCCAGATCCATGGGAACAGGCCGCACACCACGAACAGCGCGTAGGGCTCGATACCCGGCACCCGCGGCTTGAAGATGACGCTGAAGACGAAGGTGTAGATCGCGAGCAGCAGCAGCGGATTGGCCAGCGACCAGAGGAAGCCCAGCACCGAACCACGGTAGCGGGCCTTGAGCTCTCGGGCGGTGAGGGTCGCGAGCAGGCCGCGGAACCGCAAGATCTGGCGGGCCACCCGAAGCATCCGGACCGACTCTGCATCACCCCCGGACGGGTGTCAAGCGGCGGTCCGGGAAGCGTCGCCCATCGCGCGCCAGCCTTCCTTGGTTCACGAGATTGGCGGCTCGGCCGGCAGGATGCGGGCGCTCGCGCCGGCGCCGTCCTGTAGACTGCCGGCGATGGCCGATTGGAGCCCGCTCGATCTGGCGCCCGGTCTCTATGTCGCGGCGCTGGCGCTGCTCCTGGCGGGGGCTTTGCGGCGTTGGTACGACCCGGTGCCTTGGCGGGTGCTGGGAGCGTTCGCAGTGGCGCTCGGAGTGTTGTTCGGCAGCTCGCTGTGCGGCGGGCGGGTGCTGCTGCCCTTCGACAATCTGCGCGGTGAGGTGCCGTTCCGGTTGCTGCCTCCCGCACCGACGCCCGGCAACCTGCTGCAGGGCGATCTGATCGAGCTGGTGCTGCCGTCGCTGGCCGCCGCCCGCAGAGGCCTGACCGCCGGCCGCTGGCCGCTGTGGAACTCCCGCGTCGGCGCCGGCATGCCGCTGCTCGCCGATCCGCAGGCGCAGGCGCTCGCCCCCCTGGCCATCGCGGCGCTGCCGTTCTCGCCGGTGCGGGGTGCGGCGGTGATCGCCGCGTTGCGGGTGTTTCTCGCCCTGGCCTTCACCTACCTGCTGTTACGGCGCCAAGGAATGGGAGAGGGTCCGTCGCTGGCCGGCGCGCTCGCCTTCGGGCTGAGCGGCTTCACGCTGCTTTGGGTCGGCTGGCCGCTCGCCAGCACGGCGGCGCTGCTGCCGGCGGTGCTCTATGCGTTGGCGCGGCTGGCGGAGGGCGGTTCCGCTGCGCCGATGACCGGCCTGGGGGCTACGGCGGACCGTCTTGACGGCCTGCCGGCCGGCGAGGTGGGACGGCGCCGAGATGCCCTGCTGCTGGTCCTGGCGCTCGCGGCGCTGTTGCTGGGCGGCCATCCGGAGACCGAGCTGTATGCCTGCCTGCTGGCCGCCGCCTTCGCCGCCGCGCTGGTGCGGCGGAGCCTGCCCGGCCGGCGCATGCCGCTGCTGCGGCGGATGACCGGCGCCGCGCTGGTGGCGGCAGGCGTGGCGGCGCCGGCGCTGCTGCCGGCGCTCGACTACCTGCCCCAGACCCTGCGCGCCGAGCGTCTCGCCCACCCCGGGCCGCCGGTGCCCGCGGCGCCGCCGCTGTCGTCTGCCGCGCCTGCTGCGCCTGCCCAGGGCGGCGGCGGGCTGGCCCGGCGCTGGTTGCAGATCCTGGCGCCCAACGCCTACGGCAACAGCCGGTTCGCCTCCTACTGGGGGCTCGTCAACACCAACGAGGATGCCGCGGGGTTCGCCGGCACCGCGGCGGCGCTCGGCGCGGCGCTGGCAATCGCGGCGCCGCGGCGGCGCCGGTTGCCGCAGGAGGGACTGATGCTGGCAGTCCTCGGCGCGTGCCTGCTGCAGCTCGCCGATCCCGGCTGGCTGCATGCGCTGCTCGCCGCCGGCGCCCCGGGGCTCGCCGGCAGCCGGCGCTGTCTCCTGCTGGTGGCTTTTTGCCTGGCCTACCTCGCCGCCTGCACCTGGGAGCGGCACCGCCGCGGCGAGCTGCGCCGCGCACCCTTGGTTGTCGCGGCGGCGGCGCTCGGCGCGCTCCTCGCCTGGGCCTATCTCGCCCACCGCTTCCCGGGCGATCCGGGGCGGCTGGCGATCTTGCGCTTTGGCTGGCTGCGCTGGCAGGCCCGCTTCCTGCTCGCCACCACCTTGCTGCTGGCGCTTCCCGGAAAAGCGCGCGGAGCACGCCGGCGCAAGGCTCGCGGCGGCGACATCCGCCTCCGCGGAGCAGGCGGAGAGGGGGGCGGCGTCCGCGCCCGGGGTATCCTGGCCGCCGCGGTGACCTGCGGGCTGGCGGTGATGGTGGGAGCCGAGCTGCTGCTCGCGCACCTGCCGGCCAATCCGCCGATGCCGATGCGCCTCGCCCTGCCGCGGCCGCCGCCGCTGGCGCTGCTCGCGCAACAGGCCGGAAGCGATCGCGTCGCGGCGCTCGGCCGGGCGCTGCCCCCGAATCTCTCCTCGCTGTACGACCTGACCGATGCAAGGGTGTACAACCCGACGGCGCCGGCGGCGTATCTCGGGCTGCTGGCGCCAATCACCACCGGCTGGTGGGGCGAGATGCCGGAGCTGGGAGCTCCCGGCGATCGCCTCTACCGGCGGCTCGGCGTGCGCTACCTGCTGGTGGAGCCGGGACAGAGCCTGCCGCCGCCCTGGGAGCTGCTGCTCGCCGATCCCAGCGGCTGGGTCTACCGGCGCACCGGGGTCTGGCCGCGGCTTTACGCCTGCGCCGCCGGCGACGGCAGGCCGCGGCGGGGCGGGCTGCTGGTGACCAGTTTCGACGACGACGAGGTGGCGGCACGCGCCTGGGTCGCTGGCCAGGACACGGTGCTGGCAGGCAGCCTCTACCAGGACGGAGGATGGCGCCTGCTCGTCGACGGGCGGCGGGTACCGGCGCCCCCGGCGCCCTCGGCGGCGGGGCGATTGCTCACCGCGCCGTTGTTCTACGGTGCCTCCGGCGCCTCCGGAGCCTCCGGAGCTGGCGCGGAGGTGCGCGTCGATCTGCTCTATCGCCCGCGCGGTTTCGTGGTGGGGATGATGGCCGCCGCCCTGGCCTGCGCCGCCGCCATCGCCTGCTGGGCGCCCGGGCCGGGCTGCCGCTCCCCGCTTCGACGCCGCCCCAGGTAAGGTGAGACTGGCGAGGCCGCTGCGAGGGCAGCCCGCCACCGCGGCCCGAGGAACCGGCTACAATGGGCGAGTGAGCGAGAACCGGAAGCTGAGCGCCCGCTGCCCCGATTGTGGCTCCGACCTGGTGATCGACGCCGCGACGGGAGAGGTGCTGTCCCATCGCCGACCGAAGCAGCCTCCCGCTGGCGGCAAGGACCTGGAGGCGCTGCTGCAAGGGCTCGATCAGGACAAGGCGCGCGCCGAGGACGTCTTCCAGCGCGAGGTCGCGGCGGTGAAGGATCGCGACCGCCTGCTGGATGAGAAGTTCAAGGAAGCGGTCCGGCGTGCCGAAGAGAACCCCGACGAAGGGCGGCCGCCGCGCCCGTTCGACCTCGACTAACCTCCTGGGAATCGTGCGCCGTGCAAAGGCGGCGCTTTCCAGTGGGTGCGAATCCCACCCGGCAGCTGGTCGCTCCGGCCGGTAGCAATCGGAGCGGTGGTGGAGGAAACG
>Ga0209118_1000163_pt1 | contig 43850 bp, 40 predicted proteins | sample BlaSpr_A8_Ref_M1_FD_187988 | JGI IMG/M metagenome (GOLD analysis project Ga0209118, IMG submission 187988) | Forest soil microbial communities from Thunder Bay, Ontario, Canada - Black Spruce, Ontario site 2_A8_Ref_M1 (SPAdes) (version 2) | ecosystem: Environmental > Terrestrial > Soil > Boreal... | reverse complement strand
GAGAATCGAAGCAGACCAGGCGCGTCGCGCCCTGATCGTGTTCCGCCAGCATCTAGCCGCGCAATGGGGCAGCACGGAGGCGCATTTTCTTCGCGTTGCCGGCGAGCTTGATCGTGTCGATCCGCTGCCCTCATTTGGCCGGCTGGTCTTAAGCCTGACGAACAATCCCGAAATCGCCCGTTGGGCGCCGGAAACGGAGCGGCGCGACGCGGCCGTCCGTTTGCAACTCGCCGAAGCCGTTCCGAATCTCATGTTGCTCGGCGGTCCGCGCTACATCGCAGAAACAGACGAAATCACACACGTCATCGGCTTTTCGCTGCCCCTTCCATTTTGGAACCGGAATCAGGGAGCGATCCTCGACGCGCGCAACCAACTCGCGAAAGCGGGGGACGAGCGCCGCAGCGCGGTGACGCGGCTCTCGACCGAATTGAGTGACGCGTATCAAACTGTCCAGCGGACCGCGAACGAGATCCGGATCCTGAAAGAATCGGTCCTCCCGGGAGCAGAGAGCGCGGCGCAGGCACTCCAGGAGGGATATCAAGCGGGGCGCTACAGTTACCTCGAGGTCAATGAAGCGCGCCGGACATTGACGACTTCGCGGCTACAATATCTGCAAGCGCTGACCGACTACCACAAAGCCATCGCCGACATCGAGGCGTTAACGGCGCGACCGTTCGAAAACAGTTCGAATTTTTCCAAATGAGAATCACCCAACTTCTGCTGGCCATTTTTCTCGCGGCCGCCGCCTTAACTTCCTGCTCGCGCTCGACGCAAAAGACTGAAACCAACGCCGAGCATCAAACGGCGCCCACCGCCAAGCACATCGACGTCAGCGAAGAAGCGCGAAAGAAATCCGGTATCGAGCTCGCGGTCGCCGGGCCGGCGGTGTTGCGCGAGACGATGAAGCTGAACGGCAAAATCAACACGAACGAAGACCGGACGGCGCACGTTAGCCCACGTTTTCCCGGAATCGTGAAAGCGGTCGGCAAACGTCTCGGCGACACCGTGAAGACAGGCGAGGCGCTGGCGGTCATCGAGAGCAACGAGAGTTTGCAAACCTACGAAGTGAAATCGCAAATCGACGGCACGGTGATCGACAAGAAGATCACCCTCGGCGAGTTCGTCGATACCGGCAGGACCATCTTCGTCGTCGCCGACCTGAGCACGGTCTGGATCGACTTCAGCGTTTACCGACGCGAATCGGAGAAGCTGCACGAAGGCGCGAAGATATTCATCAAGGCCGAAGATGCCGGCGAGAAAATTGAAAGCACGATTTCTTATATCTCGCCCTTCGGCACCGAGAGCACGCAGACGACATTGGCGCGCGCGGTCGTTCCAAATCCGAAAGGCGCGCTGCGGCCGGGATTGTTTGTCGAAGGTGTTGCGGTCGTTGGCGAGGCGCCGGTTCCCGTGAGCGTCAAAGTCACTGGTCTCCAGACTTTCGAGGAGAAGCCGGTCGTGTTCGTCGCCGATGGCAAAGGCTTTGTGGTCCGCGAGGTCGAGGTTGGCGCGCAGGACGATGAGAACGTCGAGATCCGTTCCGGAGTGGCGGCCGGTGAGAAATACGCGGCGGAAAATAGTTTCGCGCTGAAGTCGCAGCTCGCGAACAGCACGAGCACCGAAGAGTAGCGCTTCGCTGGCGATGATCGAGAAACTCATCGGATTTTCCATCCGCCAGCGCGGCGCGGTCCTCATCGCGGTGTTCGCGGTCGCGGCCCTGGGCGTCTGGAATTACAGCCGCCTCACGATCGATGCCGTGCCCGACATCACGAATGTGCAGGTGCAGATCAATGCGATCGCGCCCGGCTTTTCGCCGCTCGAGACCGAACAGCGCATTACGTTTCCGGTCGAGACCGCGATGTCCGGATTGCCGCATCTCGACTTCACCCGCTCGCTCTCGCGCTACGGCCTGTCGCAGGTCACGGTCATTTTCAAAGACGGCACCGATATTTATTTTGCGCGGCAGTTGATCAGCGAGCGGCTTTCGCAAATCAAGGACGAGCTGCCACCCGGTGTGACGGTCGAGCAGGGGCCGATCACGACCGCGCTCGGCGAAATTTACATGTGGACGGTCGAGGCGGACCCGAAGGCGCGTAACGAAAAGGGCCAGCCTTACAGCGTGACGGAACTGCGCACGATTCAGGATTGGATCATCAAGCCGCAGCTCCGCAACGTGCCGGGCGTGGTCGAGGTGAATTCCATCGGCGGCTACGAGAAGCAATACGATGTCACGCCCCATCCGGAGCGGCTGGTCGGCTACGGCTTGAGTTTCCGCGATGTGATGGACGCGCTCATGCGCAACAACGCCAACGTGAGCGCCGGTTACATCGAGCGAAACGGCGAGCAATATCTCATTCGCGTCCCGGGCCAGGTCGCGACGATCGAGGACATTCAGCAAATCATCGTCGGCGGCGGTGAAGGCGGCGTGCCGGTGCGCATCGCGGACGTTGCGGACGTGGCGCTGGGAAAGGAACTGCGCACAGGCGCAGCGACCATGAACGGCAAGGAAACCGTCATCGGCACGGCCCTGATGTTAATGGGCGAGAACTCGCGCGAGGTGGCACTCCGCGTCGATGAAAAGATGAAAGAAGTGAATCGGACTTTGCCGGCGGGCGTGACGGCGCGGACGATTTACGATCGCACCACGCTGGTCGACGCCACGGTCAACACCGTGAAAATGAATCTCTTCGAAGGCGCGCTCCTCGTCGTCGTCATTCTCTTTCTTTTGCTCGGAAATTGGCGCGCGGCCTTGATCACAACCCTCGTCATTCCGCTTTCGATGCTTTTCACGATCACCGGGATGGTGACGAATCGCGTGAGCGCGAACTTGATGAGCCTCGGCGCGCTCGACTTCGGCCTGATCGTCGATGGCGCCGTCATCATTGTCGAAAACTGCATCCGCCGCCTGACAAACGAGCAGGCGAAAATCGGACGGCGCCTCGAGCACGGGGAGCGCCTCCAGATGGTGCTGGCCGCTTCCAAGGAAGTGATCACGCCGAGCATCTTCGGCGCGATCATCATCATGGTGGTTTATCTGCCGATCCTCACCCTCGGCGGAGTGGAAGGAAAAATGTTTGTACCGATGGCGATCACCGTTCTGCTCGCGCTCTTCGGCGCGATCATTTTTTCGCTCACCTTCGTGCCGGCCGCGGTCGCGGTATTTCTCGGAGGCAAGCTGGCGGAAAAGGAAAACGCCTTCATGCGCGTGGCGAAGCGGATCTACCTTCCGCTGCTCGAGCGCTCTCTCCGTCATCGAGCTTTGGTTTTCCTCAGCGCGATCGTCGCGACCGTTCTCGCGCTCCTGCTTTTCCTGCGACTCGGCGGAGAATTCATCCCGACGCTGGATGAAGGCGACCTCGCGCTCGAAATCCTTCGCGTCACCGGGATGGGCCCGGATCAGGCGGTGCGGATGCAGAAACCGTTTGAGGAGGCGTTGCTCAGCGTTCCTGAAGTGAAAATGGTTTTCGGCCGGCTTGGCACGGCAGAAGTGGCGACCGATCCCATGTCGCCGAACCAGGGCGACGAATATGTGATCCTGAAGCCGCAAAATGCGTGGCCCGATCCGCACAAGTCGAAAGCACGGCTCATTGAAGAAATTTCCGAAGCCTTGAAAAATGTTGTCGGAACGAACGTCGAGATTCAGCAACCGATTCAGCTTCGCGCCAACGAACTGATCTCCGGCTATAAATCGCACCTCGCGGTGAAAGTTTTCGGCGACGACATCAAAGTTCTCGCTGCCACCGCGGAGAAGATTCTCGCCGTCGTCGCCAAAATTCCGGGCGCGGTCGAGCCCAAGATGCAACAGATCGGCGGGTTGCCGATGCTTTCCATTCAACTGAAACGCGAAGTGCTCGCGCGCTATGGACTCAGCGTCGCCGAAGTGCAGGAAGTGGTGGAGATGGCGATTGGCGGCAAAGTCGCGGGCCAGGTTTTCGAAGGCGACCGGCGCTTCCCACTGGTCGTTAGGCTGCCGGAGGATGTGCGCACGGACCTCGCCGCGCTGCGGCGGATTCCGCTGGCGTTATCGAAAAGCGCCGACCATGCGGACCCGAAGAAGCCGGCAGCGGCAGCTTTCATCACACTCGGCGAAGTCGCCGATTTCAATCTCGTGCCCGGCCCAAACGAGATCGACCGCGAAAGCGGGAAGCGCCTCGTCGTGGTGACGAGCAACATCCGGGGCCGCGACATCAGTTCGTTCGTGAAGGAAGCGCAACAGGCCGTGCGCGACAAAGTGAAAGTGCCGGCGGGCTATTGGGTCGGCTGGGGCGGAGAGTTCGAGCAACTGCAATCAGCCACGCGGCGTCTGGAGGTGGTCGTGCCGCTGGCGTTGCTCCTCATCCTCGCGCTGCTCTACATGGCCTTCGGCAACGTGAAGGATGCGTTCCTCGTCTACACCGGCGTGCCGCTCGCTCTCACCGGCGGCATTGTCGCATTGTGGCTGCGCGGTTTGCCCTTCTCCATTTCGGCCGGCGTCGGATTCATTGCGCTGTCCGGGGTCGCCGTTCTCAATGGCGTCGTCATGCTCTCCTTTATCTCGCGCTTGCGTGCGAAAGGCGAGCCTCTGGAAACCGCGATCCGGGAAGGATCGCTCACGCGGTTGCGGCCGGTCTTGATGACGGCGCTCGTGGCTTCGCTCGGGTTCGTTCCCATGGCGCTGGCGCAGGGCCGCGGCGCGGAAGTGCAGCGGCCGCTCGCCACCGTCGTCATTGGCGGCATCATCAGTTCAACCTTGCTGACGCTGCTTGTCCTGCCCGCGCTCTACCGCATCTTCCATCGCCGCGATATCCAGCCGGCGCCGGTCGCGTTTCCCGACTCTCGCGGCGAAACTGGATAGATCGCCGATCAGTTCTACAATCACCGCATTACTTCTATGAAAACAAACATCGTCACGCGTCTCGCGAAATTCGGTTTCATCCTGCTCGCCTTTTGCGGCGCAGCGGAATGCCCGGCCGCTCACTATCATTTCGTGAGAGAGATTCCGGTCGGCGGAGAGGGCGGGTGGGATTACCTCTCGATCGATTCAGCGGCACATCGGCTCTACGTCACGCACGCGACGAAGATCATTGTCATCGACCTGACGAAAGATGTGGTCGCCGGAGAGATCGCCGATACGCAGGGCGTTCACGGTTTCGCGATCGCCGCCGATCTGGGCCGCGGCTTTTCCAGCAATGGCAAGGAATCGACCGCCAGCATCGTCGATCTCAAAACTTTGCAGACCATTTCGAAGGTGAAAACGGGCGAGAACCCCGATGCGATTCTTTACAATCCGGCACAGCAGGAGGTCTACACCTTCAATGGCCGCGGGAAATCAGCGACTGTCTTCGAAGCAAAGACCGGCAACGTGATCGCGACGGTGCCGCTTCCCGGCAAACCTGAATTCGCAACATTCGATCCGAAAACAGGCCGCGTTTATTGCAACATCGAAGACAAAAATGAAGTCGTCGCGATCGATGCGAAGACCCACCAGGTCGCGGACACCTGGCCGCTCGCGCCGGGCGAAGAACCGTCCGGAATGGCGATCGATACCGAGCATCACCGGCTCTTCATCGGATGCAGCAACAAGCTGATGGTCATGATGGACGACAAGACTGGAAAGGTTCTGAGCACGGTCCCGATCGGCGGCGGCGTGGACGCGAATGCCTTCGATGCGCAACGCCAACTGGCGTTTGCCTCCTGCGGCGAAGGCGTCGTCACGATCGCGAAAGTGGAGACGCCGGAAAAAATGACGGTGGTGCAAACTCTCTCCACTGAGCGCGGCTCGCGCACGATGGCGCTCGATCCAACCACTCACAATATCTATCTGGCCGCCGCGAAATTCGAGCCGCTCCCGACGCCCTCACCCGGCGCCCCGCGCCAGCGCCCGAACATGGTGCCGGGAAGTTTCAAGGTCCTCGTCTACGCGGAAGGAAAGTAGGTCGGAAGAAGCTGGAACCGCTGCGTGTTTGGCTACCCCGCATGGATTCGAACCAGAAACTACCTCGAAACGCGTGCACGGACATTTCCTTCGTCAAATTGGCCCACAGTCGGATTACCATTTCGAGGGGGGCTATTATGCCCAGCTAAGCCATAACAAAATCGACACTCCGAAAAAGATAGAGAATGATACGAACATCACAGAATTAACGAATGGGTAAGAACATCCAGGAAATTCGTGATCCGATTCACAATTTCATCCATTTCGATGTCGACGAGCAGTCCGTCATAGATTCACGCCCGGTACAGCGGCTTCGGTACATTCACCAGCTTGCTCTAACATATCTAACGTATCCTGGCACGACACATAAGCGATTTGAACACTCGCTGGGTGTTATGGAGTTAGCTGGCCGGGTCTTCGATATCATTACGCACGCAGAGAATATCAATGACGATATTCGGCAAATCTTTCCGCAGATCACGGACGAATCTTACCTTCGCTATTGGCGCAAGGTCGTGCGCATCGCTGGACTAGTCCATGACGTGGGGCATCCGCCATTTTCACATGCTGCCGAAAAGGAACTGTTTCCGCCTGGATTTGATCACGAGTCGATGACCCAGCGCCTCTTAAGCAGTTCTGAGATGTGCAACATCTGGAACAACCTCACACCGCCAGTTCGGGTAAACGATATTCTAAAAGTTGCGATCGGACCGAAGAAGTTGGGAAATGTTGATTTTGACGATTGGGAGGCGGTAATGGCAGAAATCATTACCGGAGATTCCTTCGGCGTCGATCGTATGGACTACCTCTTACGAGATTCATACCATGCTGGGGTTGCGTATGGCCGATTCGATCACTTTCGATTGATCGAAACATTGCGAATTCTTCCCCCGCCGCCAGTCCCTCCGCGCGAGCAGTTGATTCAAGCAGTGCTCCCCCTCCATGAAGAAAACGAGGAAGAAAGTTCCATTGAACCGATGCTCGGGATTTTGCAAGGCGGCTTGAATGCAGCCGAAAGCTTGCTGCTCGCCCGATATTTCATGTACTCGCAAGTCTACTTTCATCCGAATCGGATCGCGTACAATATGCACTTACTGGAGTTTTTGAAAAAATGGCTGCCGAAAGGCAAATTTACAAAAAATCCCAAGAGACATCTCGAAATCACGGATAACGAGGTAACAACCGCCATGTTAACTGCCGCACGAACGCCAGGAAAAAAAGGACACGACGCCGCGAGAAGAATAATCGAGCGAAATCACTACAAGGTTGTTTATGAAGGGAATCCAGAAGACCTCACACGGCAGCCGGATGCACTTGACCGCCTGACCTCAGCCACTCAGAAAGAATTTGGTGCGGACAAGGTCTTCAACTTCGAATATCTGGAAAAGGGTGGCCCACATGACTTCCCAGTTAAATTGAAAGATAGACCGCCGGCATCTTCTCTGGCAGTTTCTTCCGTATTGAAAAAAATGCCTCTACTGGACGTGAATTACATTTTCATTGAACCCAGTCTCAGAGATGTAGGACGCCGCTGGCTCGACAACAACCGGCTAAGGATCTTAGGATGATGAATCGCTTGGAGTGTGACGGGGTCATCATCGCGTTAATCGATAGTCTCGCGAAGCACAGGAGCTGGTGTGGTGAGACGCACATTCAGAAGTCAGCGTATTTTCTGTCCCGTTTGGAAGAGAATAGTATTTGTTTCGGCTTCATTCTTTACAAGCACGGTCCATTTTCCTTTGAGTTGCGCGATGAGTTGACTGCATTGCGAGCCCGTTCCTTTTTGGAACTGGAGACAACTTTCCCATGGGGATCCCGGTTCCGTTCGACGGAAACTAGCGAGAGTTTGAAAGCAATTTCGGATGCATTTGTCACCAAACGACAAACTGCCATCAATTTTGTGGCCGAAAAGCTTGCCGTTTATGGGGTTGCTACCCTTGAACGGTTGGCAACGGCTTTGTATTTTTCAGCTGAAGATGATCGGCAGAACCGAATAAAAAGGATTCGGGCCGCCAAACCTCATATCACCTCCGAACTTGCCGATGACGCAATTACGGAAGTGGAAAAGATTTGTGAGGAATGGCGTTCTCTGGCGACGAAATCGAAGGCGTAACAGGAAGCCGCGTCTTGGGAATGTCGCCCGGACGCTTTCACTCGACGCTCAAGCGCGGAGTCCCAAGCTCGCGTCTACATGTGCTGTTCAATAGCCAGCGCTTATGGGAGAATCGCAGTTGGCTACCCCGCATGGATTCGAACCATGAATAACGCCTCCAAAGGGCGCTGTGTTACCGTTACACCACGGGGTAAATCCATTTTGGATTTTCGATTGCCGATTTGGGATTTCGGCGACCGCCGCTCACATTCTTAGGTCGCAAATCGCAATTCGCAATTCGCAATTCTACGGCTGGATGGTGGCTGCCTGCAGGCAGCCACTCTTGCTTTCGCAGAGCGCCGATCAGGAAGCCGCGAGATCTACAGCACAACCGGCCCGGGAGATCTTTGCGCTTTCCAACACGGAGCGGACGTGTGCCACCACTTCGTCAGGGCGATGCGGTTTCCGCAAAAAGCCGGCCATGCCGGCTGCAGTCATCCGGTCGAGGCGTTCCTGGGCCATAAAACCGGTGCTGAGAAGGACGACGACGTCCGGGTTAATGCCCCGGAGCCGGCCGAAAGTTTCTTCGCCATCCATGAATGGCATCGAGAGATCGAGCAGGATCAGATCGAAGTGGCGCGGACGCTTTCGGAAAATATCGAGACATTCGAAACCAGAATACGCGGTCACGACTTCGAATCCTGCTTCGGTCAAAATCCGTTTCGCCAGGACAAGAGCCATCGGTTCGTCATCCACGACGAGAAGACGGGGTTTTTTCCGGAGAACGGGCGGCCGCGCATTTTTCGGCGGCGCGAACGCGGCCAGATCCGGATGAAGCAAAGCTTTTGTCTCCGTCCCGCCCGCGCTCTCGACGAGCTGCGCGGTCACTTTCGCCGCGCGATCGACGCTGGTGCGCAGTATCTCAAAATACTTTTGCGAGCCTTCGCCGCCTTCCCAAATATTTTCGATGACCGAGCTGGTCCCGGAAATAATTTCGAGAAGATTGTTCAGCTCGCTGGCCGCTACCGTGGGGGCTTTGCCGGCGTCGGGATTGTTGGTTGGGTCAGTCTCCATGGGGCTAAAATGGGCTCGGCGGTAAACACCAGCCTTCCAGTTAAATAAAGCAGGAAAAGTGCCGGGGTTTACAATTCCCATAACGACGAGACGGCTTGGTGGGGAGCCCCCGTGAAACCGAAGGGCCGTGTCATCCCGAGCCGCGCAGACGGCGAGGGACCTCGCCAGCGCTCTACCGCTTTCGCGCTAAGCCAAGCGTCCACGTCAGATCACGCGTGATGGGCTTAAGATACCGCAAATTGCATGGGTGAGGTCCCTCGCCGTCCGCGCGGCTCGGGATGACAAGCGCTCCATTTCATTGCTCGCAAAGCTGCCGAAAGTCGCTATGTTTCTTTCCCCACAAATGAATCAGTTGTCCATCCATAACCTGCGGGTCTCGATCGCCGAGCAGGAGATCATTCGCGGATTGTCGCTCGACGTTCCGAAGGGCGAGATCCACGCGATCATGGGGCCGAACGGCTCCGGCAAAAGCACGCTCGCGAAAGTCCTGGCCGGCCACCCGGATTACAAAGTCACGACCGGTGAAGTGCAGATGGACGGCGAGAACGTGCTCGAGCTCGCGCCGGACGAACGCGCGCGCAAAGGACTCTTCCTGGCCTTCCAATACCCGAGCGAAATCCCGGGCGTCTCAATCGCGAATTTCCTGCGCGCGGCGGTCCAGGCCCGGCTCCCCGAGGGCGAGGAACTGGAGGCGACCGATTACTACGCGAAGCTTTACGAAAAGATGGACCTGCTCGAGATGGATCGTTCATTCACCTCGCGGTCGGTGAACGAAGGTTTCTCGGGCGGCGAAAAGAAGCGGAACGAAATTTTGCAACTGGCGATGCTCGACCCGAAATACGCCGTGCTCGACGAAACCGACAGCGGCCTCGATATCGACGCGCTGAAAGTCGTCGCGAACGGCGTCAACTCTCTGCGGAGCCCGAATCTCGGCGTTCTTCTCATCACGCATTACCAGCGGCTGCTCGATTACATTATTCCCGATCACGTGCATGTTATGGTCCAGGGACGGATCGTGCGGAGCGGCGGAAAAGAACTCGCGCTCGAGCTGGAAGAAAAAGGCTACGAAAGCTATGAAACGGTGAAGGACGAAGTCGCCGAGCCGGCGCTGGCATAACTGGGAGACTCTTATGGTTAAGGAAGCATCACCTTTGGAAATCGAGCGGAACATCGGGAACTTCGCGTATCCCGAGACGCACACGCACGACGCTGGCGTCGGCCTGACGGAAAAGACGATCCACTTCATCTCCGACATCAAGGACGATCCCGATTGGGTGCGCGAGTTCCGCCTCAAGGCGTACAAGACTTTCATGAGCAAACCGATGCCGACGCATTGGGCGAGCAAGGATCTGGAAGCGATCGTTTTCGAAAACATCCGATACTACCTCAGCGGTGGGACCCAGCCGAAGCGGAACTGGGAAGATGTGCCGGACGATGTGAAGCGGACCTTCGAGCGGCTCGGCATTCCGGAACAGGAACGGAAATTTCTGGCCGGCGTCGAAGCGCAGTTCGATAGCGAGGCGGTTTATTCCAACATCAAAAAAGCCGTCGGCGAACAAGGCGTCATCTTTGTCGGCAGCGCCGAAGGACTAAAGAATCACCCGGAAATTTTCCGAAAATGGTTCGGCAAAGTCATCCCGATTGGCGACAACAAATTCAGCGCGCTCAACTCGGCGGTCTTCAGCGGCGGATCGTTCATCTACGTGCCGCCCGGCGTGAAAGTGAAGCATCCGCTCCAGGCTTATTTCCGGATCAACGCCGAGAACTTCGGCCAGTTTGAGCGCACGCTCATCATTTGCGATGAAGGCTCGGAGCTGACTTACATGGAAGGCTGCACGGCGCCGAAGTTCAACACGGCAACGTTGCACAGCGCGGTCGTCGAGCTGGTCGCGTTGAAAGGCGCGAAGCTGCAATACATCACGGTGCAAAACTGGTCGTCGAACGTTTTCAACCTCGTGACGAAGCGCGGCCTCGCCCACGAAGATGCCGAGGTGAAATGGATCGATTGCAACATCGGCTCACGCCTGACCATGAAATATCCCGGCGTTATCATGAAAGGCCGGCGTGCCCGCGGCGAAGTGCTTTCCATTGCGCTGGCCGGCGACGGGCAGCATCAGGACACCGGCGCGAAGATGATTCACGCCGCGGACGAAACCACGAGCAACATCATTTCCAAGAGCATCAGCATCGGCCAGGGCCGGGCGACGTATCGCGGTCTCGTCCAGATCCCGAAGCACCTCAAGAATTGCAAGAACAACACCGAATGCGATGCGCTCCTGATTAATTCCACCAGCCGGACAGACACCTATCCCGCGATCACGGTCCGCGGCACGGGCAACTCCGTGCAGCACGAAGCCAGCGTCAGCCAGGTCAGCGCCGAGCAGATTTTCTACATGCAACAGCGCGGCCTGACGGAAGCGCAGGCGATGAGCTTGAGTGTGAACGGTTTCGTGAACGATCTCGTCCGGCAGTTTCCGATGGAATACAGCGTCGAGCTCAAGCGCCTGATCGAGCTTGAGATGGAAGGCTCGGTCGGCTAGGGTTCCGCCCCCAAGACGAGAGCGAAGCGCGGCGGTCTTAGGGCCGCCGTTTGCGTCTAATTTTGCGAGCATGACCAACCCGACAGCCGTTCTTGAAGAAGTAATGGAACTCGAATCGCCGCAGGAACAATCCGAGCCGGCGATTCTTTCCGGTCCTTCGGACGCGCGCGCCGCCGATCTGCCCCGCTGGTTCCGCGAGCAACAGCGCGTCGCCTGGGCGAAATTCGAAACGCTGCCGTATCCAAACCGGAAAGACCAGGCCTGGCGATTTTCGAGCGTCAATGCGCTCGATCTTTCCAATTACAAGCAAGGCGCCAACCTCGAGCAACACGCGCGCGATGAAATCCTCGAGCGTTCCACTGGCCTCGATGCGGTCGCGGGCCGGCTGATCTTTGCGGACGATCAGTTACTGCGACGCGACCCATTGCCAGAAACGCTGCTGAAACGCGGCATGCTTCTGATGCCGCTGGAGCGGGCGTTGCTCGAGCACGAAAAGTTGTTCCGCCGCCATTTCATGGCGCAACCGGCCACGCTCGGGTCGGCGAAGTTCGCCGCGCTCCACGAGGCGTTCGTAAAATCCGGAACGTTCCTCTACGTGCCGCGCGGTGTGGAAGTGGAACTGCCGATCGAAATCTTTCATTGGTTGCATGGAGAAAATGCCGCGGTCTTTCCGCACACGCTTCTCATCGCGGACGACCTTTCCAAAGTCACCGTGATCGAGCATTTCCGCTCCGCGCATCAGGAACGCGCCGGGTTCGCCTGCGGCGTGAACGATCTCGTGGTGGGTCAGGGCGCCAAGGTCAATTACATCTGCGCGCAGACCTGGGACGACAAAGTGCTCTCGATCCAGATCAACGCCACCACCGTGGGGCGCGACGCGTCCGGTTTGAGCTTGAATGTCCACCTCGGCGGGGCTTATTCGCGTTTCGAAAGTTTGAGCCGGTTAACCGGAGAAGGTGCCCGGAGCGATCTCCTCGCCGTTTGTGTGGCCGATGGCGCTCAGGAATTCGACGCCCGCACCTTGCAGGATCACACCAGTCCGCACACCACGAGCGATCTTCTTTACAAAAACGCGCTGACCGATCAGGCGCGAAGCACTTTCGGCGGCCTCATCCGAGTCGAGCCGCATGCGCATTTTACGGACGCGTATCAGACAGTCCGCAATCTTTTGTTGAGCGACGATGCGGAAGCGAACTCGATGCCCGGCCTGGAGATTCTGGCCGACAACGTGAAGTGCAGCCACGGCGCGACCTCCGGCCAGATCGACGAAGATGAGATGTTTTATTTGCTGTCACGCGGCATTCCGATGTCCGTCGCGAAGCAACTTCTCGTCAGCGGTTTTCTCAACGAAGTCGTCGACCGCCTGGATCATCCGGCGATCAACGCGCTGGTCCACCAACTCATCGAAGCGAAATTCGCGCGGCGCTAACGCGACGCTTGTCATCCCGAGGCTGGCGAAGCGCGCCGAGGGACCTCGCAACTGCAAATTGTTTCATCTTGCAAGGGCGCGGCGCCACTTGATGTAGACGCGCGGTATAGCGCGGAAGCGATTGATCGCTTGTGAGGTCCCTCGCCGTCTGCGCGGCTCGGGATGACATGCTTTCCCTTCATTGATAGAGCTTCACGATCGATGAAGCCGCATCGCGAATCATCGTGCGCAGCGACGCCGGCTCGAGCACGCGAATGTGACTTCCCCAGCTCAAAATCCACCGCTCAATTTCTTCCAGGCCGCCGAGTTTCATCTGCAGTATAATCGAGCCATCGGGTTGCGACCGAATCTGCTGCGATTCATGCCAGGTCCGTTCTGCGACGAGACGTGCGGCATAGGGATCGAATTGCAGCCGGATCCGGTGCGTTTTCCCCGAAGAAAAGACGCCAAAGCTTCCGCGCAGGATTTTGCTGATGGAAAAATCGGCCGGCCGGCGAAAGCCCTTCGTCGTGAGTGAGACCTTTCGCATCCGTGGCAGCGCAAAGGTCCGCACCTGTTGTCGATCCTGGTCCTCCCCGAAAAGGTACCACTGGTTTTCGAGACATCCGAGGTGATAAGGCCGGACTCGGCGCGCCTCGTAGGCGTTGCTCTTCAGCTTCCGATATTCGAATTCAAGCTCGACCGAACGAAGCACCCCTTTACTCACTATTTCGAAAAGTTCGAGATCGGCCGGGCTCGCCCCCGCGCTGCGAAACGAAATGACCTCCTCGAGATCGGTCCACGAAAACGAGACGCGATCCTTCAGGCCGTCCGTGATTTTGCGGAAAGCCGAATGAAGCGGCCGCTCGAAAGGCGTCCCCTTGTATTGCGCCAGCGCTTTCTGCGCGACCAGCAGCGCCGTGATCTCGCCTTCTGAAACCTCGATGCTCGGGAACCCCGTCACGGCCTCGGTGTAATAAAAACCGAAGCGCTTCGGGTCGTAATCGATCGGGAGTCCCAGCCGGTCGCGCATGAAATCGATGTCGCGCTGGATGGTTTTCGGCGAGACCTCCAGCTCGCGCGCGATCGTCCGGCAATTCGGGAGATGATGGGACTTAAGCGCGGCGTGCAACCGCATCATCCGCTGGAGCGGCGGCCGCGAAGACCCGCGCTCGGGTTTCTGTAGCAGCGGCCCTGCGGGCCGCTCGATTGAGGCCTGCGCTGCCATTTAGCACAATCCCGCGCGCCCCACAGGGGCGCGGCTACAGCGGAAAATAATTTGATATTTTTTTAGGATCAGACAGCCCATGTCCTACCCCCTGTCGCAGGATGACGCCATGAAAAGATACAAAATTCATTATCCGCGTCGCAATTTGATCGCCGTGCCGTATTCGGTCCGGCCGGATCGGATCGAGCGGGGCCTGCGAATCCTGCGCGCCTTGCGTTACTCCATCGCGGCGTCGCCGGCCCCGGCCATGCGACCACAGCAGCGCGAATTCGACTTCATCGTTTCGAAAAGAGCCTGAATCCTGGCGCAGAGAAGTATTGCCAGGCGCGGCTCGCGCCGTTAATTTCGCATTCCACTTCAGCGGATTCGCTGCGAAGGCAGCGCTTCACGAACATGGACGTAAGCGGAACAATCGACGCGATCCTCGGCCAGAAAGGCGCCGAGATTTTTTCTGTTTCGCCCGACGCGACCGTGTTCGAAGCGGTCGAGATCATGGCGAACAAGAATGTCGGCGCGCTTCTCGTCATCAAGGATGGCGCGCTTGTCGGAATGATTTCGGAGCGCGACTACACGCGCAAAGTGATGCTACGCGGGAAACGTTCGCGCGAAACCCAGGTGCACGAGATCATGTCGAGCGATCTCACGATCGTGACTTCGCGCGAGCCGGTCGAGAACTGCCTACGCATGATGACGGATAAACGGATCCGGCATTTGCCGGTGGTGGATGGCGACAAGCTGCGCGGGATCATTTCCATTGGTGACCTGGTGAAATGTGTCATCGCCAATCAGTCGGCGGCGATCGCGCACCTGGAGAGTTATATCTCGGGCGGCTACACGGGTTGAGCTGCCGCTTCCGTCATCCCGAGCGCAGTCGAGGGACCCCGTAGCGAAACGTGCAGCCTGACACCACGGGGTCCCTCGACTTACGCTCGGGATGACGGACGCGCTACAGTTTCCAAACGGTCTGTCCACCGACGATCGTGCGAACGGCGCGGCCTTTGAACTTCCGTCCGTTGAATGGCGTGTTGCAGGAGAGCGATTGAGACGCCTTCGCGTCGAAAGTCCATTCCAGCTCTGGATCGATCAAGGTGACATCGGCGGCGCGGCCGGGGGAAAGCGTGCCCGCCTCGATCTGCAAGAGCCGCGCGGGATTGGTGGTAAACATTTCAATCAGTCGCGGCAGATCGATCGTTTTGTTCTTGTGCACGAGCAGATCGAGAAATAATCCCAGCTCGGTTTCCAGCCCTACGATCCCGAACGGCGCGGCGTCGAACTCGACTTCCTTTTCAAACTTCGCATGCGGCGCGTGATCGCTCGCGAGGATCGCGATGGTGCCGTCAGCAATCCCCTCGAGTAACGCGGCCACATCTTCCTTCGCGCGCAAAGGCGGATTCATTTTCGCATTCGTATCAAAGTTCTGGATCGCGTCGTCCGTGAGCGCGATGTGGTGCGGGCAAACTTCGCCGCTGATTTTGACGCCGCGCGCCTGCGCTTCGCGCAAAATCCGCACGCTCCCCGCAGAGCTGATGTGCTGGCAATGAATGTGATGGTCGCACAGCTCAGCCAGAAGAACGTTGCGCATCACGATCGCTTCTTCGCCGGCACTCGGCCAGCCTGGCAGCCCGAGAAGCGTGCTCCAATATCCCTCGTGCACCACACCGCTCCCGACGAGATTGTAATCCTGGCAATGGTCGAAGAGGGGCAGGCCGACCATCCGCGCATATTCGACGGCCCGCCGCATGAGTTCGTTGTTCTGCACGCAATGTCCGTCGTCCGTGATGGCAACGACACCGGCCTGCGCGAGTGAACCGATCGGCGCCAGCTCTTCGCCCATCAGACCTTTCGAGATGGCGCCGGTGGGCAGCACATTAACGCAGGCGACTTCCGCCGCGCGATCTTTGATCCAGGCGATCGTGCTCGGGCTGTCCGCCGCGGGAGACGTATTCGGCATGCAAACGACGGTGGTGAATCCGCCCGCCGCCGCCGCGCGTGCGCCGGATTCGATCGTCTCCTTCCAGCCGAAGCCCGGCTCGCGCAAATGCACATGCAGATCGATGAGGCCGGGGCAGACGATGAGATTGTCGCCGTCGATCTCGGCAATTTCGGATTGCGGATTGCGGATTGCGGATTGATCGGCGATGCGGCCGTCGACAATGAACAGGTCGCCGATCTCATCGCGCTGGTTTGCGGGATCGATGATCCGGCCGTTGCGAATGAGCGTATTCATCACGCCGAAATTCCTCCGCACAGGTAAAGGACCGCCATCCGGACGGCGAGACCGTTCGTGACTTGCTCGAGGATCACGCTCTGAGCGCCGTCGGCCAAATCGCTGTCCAGCTCGACCCCGCGATTGATCGGGCCGGGATGCATGATCAGGCAATCGGGCTTCAACAATTTTGCGCGCTCTTTCGTCAGGCCAAACAAACGGATGTATTCGCCGATGCCGGGAAAATATTCTTTGCGCTGCCGCTCGTGCTGAATGCGGAGGAGATTTACAACGTCGGCGCTCGGCAACACCTCGTCGATATCGTACGAGACGGCGACGCCGAGCTTTTCGAACTCGCGCGGAACGAGCGTGCTCGGGCCCACCAGGGTCACGCGCGCACCCAGTTTTAGGAGGGCGAAGATATTCGAGCGCGCGACGCGGCTGAAGAGGATGTCGCCGATAATCACGACATGGAGTCCGGCCACCGCGCCTTTCCTTTGCCGGATGGTGTAGAGATCCAGGAGCGCTTGCGTGGGATGTTCGTGCGCGCCGTCGCCGGCGTTGATGATGCTCGAAGTGAGGCGCTCGGCGAGAAACTGCGGCGCGCCGGCCGAGCTGTGACGCAAGACGATAAGGTCGGCGTGATTGGCCTCCAGGATTTTCGCGGTGTCCTTGAGCGTTTCGCCTTTCGTCAGGCTGGACGAACCCGCCGAAATGTTGATGACATCGGCGCTCAAGCGAATCGCCGCGATCTCGAACGAGGTGCGCGTCCGCGTGCTCGGCTCGACGAAAAAGTTCACGAGCGTCTTGCCCCGGAGTGCTGGAACCTTCTTGATTTCGCGGGTGCCGACTTCCTTGAACGCCTCGGCCGTATCGAGAATGAAAACGATTTCCTCCGCGGAAAGCTCGCGAATCCCGAGCAGATCTTTCCGCTGCCAGCGCATCTCCGACTTGCCGGGTTCCGTCATGTTTTCTCCTTCACGACCCAGACGGCATCCGGTTCTCCATCCACATTTTCAAGTCGCAAACGGACCCGTTCGCCCGGCGCGGTCGGCAGATTCTTGCCGACATAATCAACCCGGATCGGCAACTCGCGATGCCCCCGATCGATCAAAGCCGCGAGCTGAATGCGCGCGGGACGTCCAAAAGAACTGATGGCGTCCATCGCCGCGCGGGCCGTCCGGCCGGTGAAGAAAACATCATCGATGATGATGACGGTTTTATTTTCGAGCGGCAGAGGCAGGTGGGACGCTTGCATCCGCGGCAGCTCGGCGCGCGTCCCGACATCATCACGGTGCATCGAGACATCGATCACACCGGTCGGAACCCGAATTTGTCGCAACGATTCGATGATACCGGCCAGCCGGCGGGCGATCTCGACGCCGCGCGACGGAATCCCGGCGAGAATGACCGAGCCGAGCTCCGGATTGCGCTCGACGATTTCGTGCGCGATGCGACGAAGCGCGCGTCCAATGGCCTCAGCCTCCAGCACCGGAGGAGCGGCGTGGGCGGACGAAGCAGGATGATTTGGTTGGGTGGTCAACGGATTCCTTGGCGACCTCTCGGGATCGCATTAAAGGAAGGGAAAGATTACGACGCGGTTGTTTCGGCCTTGGCCTCCTTCATCCGCTTGGTGCGCCAACTGGAACGATATTTCACGATCCAATCAAGCAGCGCCTTTTCAAAGCCGATGTCGGCGCCGGCCTTTTCGCTCTCGATCCATTTATGTTTCAAAATTTCTTCCCGCTCGGCCAGGAACTCTTTGTAGAGAACCGAGTTCTTCACAAACTGCGATTGTTCCCCTTGGGCGGCGGTCATCTCGGGACTGTTTTTCATATTGGCCCGATTTGGTCAACAAAAACCATATCGTCCTCACTTAGATGTAGCAGCGGGCGTACCTATTCAATTTGGGTTCAATTCGGAGGGACATGCTTCTGCATGTCCCGGACGAGCGGAAGCTCGTCCCTCCAGCTACAGCGTTTCACGAAGATGCCGGGCGATCTTCATGAATTCGGCAGCGACGGGTGAATCAGCGTCCTCCGCGGTGATCGGCATGCCTCGATCGCCGGATTCGCGCGTGGCGATGTCGATGGGAATCTGACCCAACAGCGGAACCCGGAGACGCTTCGCTTCGCGCGCCCCCCCGCCAGAGCCAAAGATGTCGTAGCGCTTCCCGTCGCTCGGCGATTCGAAGTAGCTCATGTTTTCGATCAGGCCCAGAACCGGCACATTCACTTTCTCGAACATGGTCGAAGCCTTCCGCGCGTCGATCAGGGCAACTTCCTGCGGCGTGGTCACGATGATCGCGCCGGCGAGCGCGACGGTTTGCACGATTGTGAGTTGGATATCGCCGGTGCCCGGGGGTAGATCGAGGACGAGGTAATCGAGCTCGCCCCATTCCACTTGCCGCAGAAATTGCTGGGTATAGCGCGTCACCATGGGGCCGCGCAAAATCGCGGGCGCGGAGTCGTCGAGAAGAAAGCCCATCGACATCAGCTTGAGATTGTATTGCTCGATCGGGATGATCCGGTTTTCCTCCGTGGCCGTTGGGCGATCGCGTGAGCCGAACATGAGCGAGATGCTCGGACCGTAGATGTCGCAATCACACAGCCCGACGCGCGCGCCGGTTTTTTCCAAGGCGACAGCGAGATTCGCCGCGACGGTCGATTTCCCGACGCCGCCCTTGCCGCTCGCGATCGCAATCACATGCTTGATGCCTTCGATGCGAGTCGTCCCCACTCCCGCCGCTCCTGCTCCGGCCGGCGGCGCGTGAATGTCGATGAGGACACGGGCGTTCTCGACGCCGGGCAAAGCGCGGAGAATTTGCTCGGCCTCCGTCTTGATCGCTTGCGGAATCGCGGGCTCATTCGTGGCCAGCGCCAGTTGCACGGTGACCGCTCCGCCGTCGATCTGGATTCCCTTTACCAAGCCGAACGAAACGATGTCGCGACTGAAGCCGGGATACTTGACCGCTTTCAACGCTTCTTTGATTTCGCCCTCTGAAATGGCCATGGCGTCTAAGCTACCGGCCTGAGCGTACGAGTAAACTGGGCAAGCGCGGAATGTCCCCGTCCCGCGCGGCCATCTCGCGTGCCGAGGCTATCGCGGGGATTTGCTTACATTGATTTCCAAGCGCGCAACGCGAGCTACTTCGAGGCCGCCAGCATCGCCTGGGAAGCGACGCACTGCCATTTGTCGCCACGGAGCACCCATGTATCGGTCCAACGAAAGCTGCGATTAAAAGCTTTGCCGGATTTGTCCTTGCCGATTTCTGTCGACGTCCCCATGACGACGGCGAATTGGCCGCCAAACACGCGCACGTCCAGCTTGCCGTTCTTGGTGGAGGTGTAGGTGTCGGTGTCCTTTTTGAGCTCGGAAAGAAGATTCGACTTGCTCATCACCTTGCCCTTTGAACTGACGCCTCGGAAATCGTCCGCCAGATAAGCCTTCGCGACGGCGGGATCGTGCAACTTGATTGAGGCTTCCCATTTGTCCTCAATGTCCCTCAGCGTCGCTTCCGGAGTCGATTTCTTCACCGGCATGACAGCCGTCGAAGATTCCTTTGATGGCGTAGTGCTCGCGCTGCTTTTCTCAGCCGGGGACGATTTCGCGGCGGGCGACGGCGAGGCGCTCGGCTTTGGCGAAGGCGAAGCGGTCTTCTCAGTGGTAACCGAAACACTCGTATCGGAGGGAGACGCCGCCGGCTTTTCGGATGCAGTTGCTTCCGGCGAGGCGGCCGGCGTCGGGCTCGGTTCTTCTTGAGCGCGGGCCAAAGGCGCAGCAGCGATGACGAGGGCAGTGATGGCGAGGATGATTGTTTTCATCTGTGTTTTCCTTTTTTCTAGAGCGGAAAGACACCCTATTGGGACGGAGGACACCGGGTCAAGTCATTTGACCGGGCCAATCCCGAAGGCAGGCCGGCAGCGACCAAAAACCCCCTCTGGCCCCGCGCGTGCTCTTATCCGCTTGACGCAAGGTGTAATATTTGGTGCGTCTTTTCCCGACATGCGCACTTCCACCTTTCGAACCCTTTCCGGCAGCTTCGCCGCGCTGCTCATTGTTCGAACGACAAGTTTCGCGCCCGATCCGCACACGCAGCTTCGGTTGCTCGCGCCGCAGCCATCGCTGACCACGCAAACCGGGGCGCAATCGCCGGCCCGCGATTCATTGTTACCGCTGATGGCCGCGCGTCGAAATCACATCGTCGATCATTGTTTCCTCTCCGAGATTGATGTTAAAGCGCCGTTTGCGCCGGCCGAGGCCGCGCTGGTGGCGGCTGCCTTGAAGCAGGATTGGGAGGTGGTTCGCCGCTTGATCGAAGCGGGCGCGTCCGTCGAAGCCACGAATAACTCCGGTCTCACGGCCCTGATGGTGGCGGCCAAAAACGGCAACGTCGAAATGCTTCGCACCTTGCTCGAACACCAAGCCCGGGTGGATTCAATCGATTCGACCGGACGCACCGCCCTGCATTGCGCGATCGCGGCCGGAAAGCTCGAGGCGGTCAAAATACTTCTGCCACTCATGCCGAACCTCGAAGCGGTGTTGGCCCCGGGTCGCGACTGGTTAACGACGGCCCTCGAGACCGGCGACATGAAAATTTTTCAAACTGTCCTGGAACGTCTCCCGCCCACCTTGCAATGGACCTCCATTAGCAGGCATGCGCTCGACGTGGCCCTGAAAGCGGACATGAAAGAGCAGGTCCGGCTTCTCTTGAGCAAGCATCCCACGCCGCCCACTCGAGAAGGAGGCACGACGCCGCTGATCGCCTACGCCATTGTCAACGATGACGCCGTGCTGTTCCGCACTCTCCTCGCCTGCGGCGCCGATCCGAACATTGCTCTGCCGAAAAATTGCGAGAAAGAATTCATGTCGCTCCTGAAATCGAAATACCTCCGGCTATATATTGAGCAGGAGACCGGCATTAATCTCCTGATGCTCGCGGCCGGTCTCGGGAAGGACGATTACGTCCGCGCTTTGCTCGATGCCGGCGCCGACCGCAACCGGGCCACGCCGCGCGAGAAAATGCTCCCGCTTTATTTTGCCGCCTGGACCGAGAATTGGCAGTGCGTCCAAATGCTCCTCGGCGGCGGACCTCTGCCCGATCAGTTGCGCGTGGAGATTTCGCTTTCGAAACAAAACGCCATGGTCATCAAGGACGGCGTCACGATTTTCACCACGAAAGTCTCCACCGGCCGCCAAGGGTTCGGGACCAAACCCGGCCAGTATGTGATCACTGACAAAGACCGCGACCATCGCTCGACCATCTACAAGTGCGCCATGCCCTATTTCATGCGCCTCAATTGCCGTGACTTCGGCATGCACGAAGGCGTGGTGCAACCCTATCCCGCTTCGCATGGCTGCATTCGTCTGCCGTCCGACGCGGCGAAGAAACTGTTTGTCGAAATCCCCGTCGGCACGGTCGTGATGATCAACTAACGCGAGCCGAAAGGTCAGCGCACGATTAGTTGGTAGATCAAACCGGCGGCGCCGCTGCCGAGAACAACTGGTACAACGCTCCATTTGAATCGGAGCATCCCGGCGAACGCGATCACGCCGACCGCGAGCGCGAACCAATCGATTGCGTTGCCTGCCGGGAAAAGAACGTGCAGGCCAAACCAGACCGCGAGATTCAAGATCACCCCCACGACTGCCGCGGTCACGACGGAGAGCGTGGCAGCGATCGTCTTGTTCCCGCGCAATTGTTCGATGTGCGGCCCGCCGAGAAAAATCCAGAGGAAACAAGGCACGAAGGTCGCCCAAGTAGTGATGAACGCGCCAAGCGTCGCGGCGAGCAGCGGAGACAATCCCATCGGCCGGGTCCAGCCACCCATAAATCCGACAAATTGCAGCACCATGATCAGTGGGCCCGGAGTTGTTTCCGCGAGACCCAACCCGTCCATCATCTGTCCCGGCGCCAGCCAGTGATAATGTTCGACCGCTTGCTGCGCGACATAGGGCAACACTGCGTAGGCGCCGCCGAAAGTGACGACTGCCGCTTTGCCAAAGAAGAGTCCCTCTTGAAACAGCGTGTGATCCCAGCCGTACCAGAACCCGAGCGCCAGAATCGGGAGCCACCACAACAGTCCCCAGACAAGGCACACTCGCACCGCTCGGCTGAGCGACGGTCTCGCATGCTCCGGCGATTCGCCATCATCATCCAGGACACTCAATTCTCGTTCGCCTTTCATCGCCGCGTTTCCTTCGCCGGCAGAGAAAGCGGACGGCGCCAATTTACCGCCAACAAAACCGATAATTCCCGCGCCCAGCACGATGACAGGAAACGGCGCCTTCAAGAAAAAAATCCCCACGAAGGAAGCCGCCGCGATGATCCACATGATCGGATTACGCAGCGCCTTCCGCCCAATGCGGAGGACGGCGTACGCGACGATGGCGAACACCGCCGGCTTGAGGCCGCAAAAGATTGCCGCGATCCACGGCACATTGCCGTAAGCGGCGTAAACGAAACTCAATCCCCATAAGATAAACATCGAGGGGATGACAAAGAGCGCGCCGGCCACGATGCCACCCCAGGTTTTGTGGAGGAGCCAGCCGCAATAGATGGCGAGTTGCTGCGCCTCGGGGCCGGGCAGGAGCATGCAAAAATTCAGCGCATGCAAAAACCGCGCCTGGCTGATCCAACGCCGGCGCTCGACCAATTCCGTCTGCATGATCGCGATCTGGCCGGCCGGCCCGCCGAACGAGATGAAACCCAGCTTCAGCCAAAACCGGAATGCTTCCGCGAAACTGGGAGCGTGAGTGGATGTGGTCTTCAAAGTCATCGCCGCTGGAGAAATTCGTAGAGGCCGTCAAAGCATTCGAAGCCGTGCGCCAGAATCTCTTCGTCCCGCATTCCGCCCTTCCCCCAACCTTTTAAGACCCGGTCGATTCCAATGCATTCCGTGCGCTGGAATTTCGCGTCTTCCAGATCGGCATCGTGAATCATTTCGCCGATTTTTCGGACAGCTTTGTCATCGATGGCGAAACGGCGGATTAATGTTTCAAACGTGCAGCAGTCGCCGTGATGAGAAAACTCCACGTCCACCATGTCGAAGGGAATTGCTTCGGATGGCGCGGCAGAGGCAAACATGAACTTCGCTTGCGGGTCGATGAATTTGCGGATCAACCATGCCGACCCGACGCGGTCAATCTCCGGCCGTGGCCGTGTCGACCAAGTCTTGCCTCGGTAGTTTTTGGGATCGAGGCGGGACAGTTTCTTCAGCGAACTTCCTTCGGCACGTCGCAGAAGCATCTGCGCCTCCTGTCCGCGTGGGCTTTGAAAAAAATCGACGTCGCTAATTTCACGAAACCGCCGGGTCAGCCGCTCCAGCTCGGCGGCATCAATTTCGGCTGCCTTCTTCTTCCGACGGGCCAGAAAAACCTGCAGCGCCTTTTTCAACACGCCAAATTCTTCATCGCGCGCACGATTAAAGAGCGCGACCAGCTTCTCGTTGGGCATGCCTTCGATCTCTTGCGCGCGAACCAGCGTCGCATCGCCTCCGGCGTCGCCAATCTCCTTGGAGAGCCACTGAAAATACTCATAACGCGCCGGCTCGTCCGGCAATAGATACGTCGACGTCTGGATTTGGATCGCGCCGCATTTTTTGAGTTTTCGCCAGATCGCCACCCGCTCGGCCTTATGCGTGGCCGGGAGTCGAAAAAGAAGCAGGAGCCACGAGGTCGGCTTTATTTTTCCAGGAGAGCGCATTTAATGCTTGCAGTATACCTATACTATTGATCTATATATATAACAATAATGCAATCGCCCTTCCGAGTTTTGCTGATTAGCAACTCGACCGTTCATGGTCGCGGCTATCTCGATCATGTCGAAGAAGAGATCAGAAATTTCCTCGGTCACGCGAGAACGATTTTGTTTTTCCCATTCGCTTTACATGATCAGGACGGCTACGCCGCCAAAGCCAAAACGCGATTCGCGGCCATGGATTATCCGTTGAAATCCGCGCATGTCGCCGCCAATCCACAAAAGGCAGTCGACGAAGCGGAAGCCATCTTTGTCGGCGGCGGCAACACCTTTCGCCTCTTAAAGGCGCTTCAGGATCTTGACCTCCTTGAGCCAATTCGCCGCAAAGTCGGCAGTGGAACGCCATACATCGGCAGTAGCGCGGGTTCGAATGTTGCCGGGCCGACGATCAAAACAACCAAGGACATGCCGATTGTTCAACCGTCCTCATTCGACTCGCTTGGCTTGGTGCCGTTTCAGATCAGCCCCCACTATCTCGATCCTGATCCCACTTCCAAGCACATGGGGGAGACCCAGGAAGAACGCATCCTCCAATTCCTGGAAGAAAATGAAGCGCCTGTTGTCGGATTGCGCGAAGGAGCATGGCTCGTGATTGAAGATGGTTTGGTGACGCTGAAAGGAGTGAGCGGCGCAAGAGTTTTCCGTCGTGGCCACGCGCCGGTTGAGGTCCTGTCCGGCTCCAAGATCTCGGAATTGGTCGGAGCGCCGAATGCAAACTGAAGGAACTCTGCTGCTACGCCGAAGCGATGTCGCGGAGCTACTCAGCCTAAACGAGTGCATTGATGCGGTGGAAGAAATCTTCCGCCGGCAAGGCCAAGGCAAAGTGCCGGTGCCGGGAATCCTCGGAGTAAAGGCCCCCCGCGGCGGCCTCCACGTTAAAGCCGGACTGCTCCCGGGCGACAGGAGTTATGTTGTCGCAAAGCTAAACACAAACTTTCCCGAAAACGGCCCGCAATTCGCCTTGCCCACCATCCAAGGCGTGATCGTTCTCTACGACGCCGAGAACGGCTCTCCGTTAGCGCTCCTCGATTCAATGGAGGTCACCATCAAGCGCACGGCCGCCGCTTCGGCGGTCGCGGCAAAGTACCTCGCCCGAATGAATTCCTCGGTCGCGACCCTTTGCGGCTGTGGTCAACAGGGGCGTGCTCAGCTTCGTGCCGTCCACGCCGTTCGTCCGCTAAAGAAAGTCTACGTGTTCGATCGCGACGAACGTGCTGCGCGAAATCTCGCCCTGGAATGCGCCGTCGAACTCAGGTTGGAGATCGAAGTTGTTCGCAATCCGCGGCGCGCAATTCAGCAAAGCGATATTTGCATCACCTGCACAACGTCACGCGAGTTTCTTGTCCGCAAAGAAGATGTATCTCCAGGCACTTTCATCGCGGCCGTTGGCGCGGACGATGAAAACAAACAGGAGATTGAGCCCTCCCTGCTAGCTTCTGCCAAGGTCATCGCGGACAGCTCGGAACAGTGCTGCACAATCGGCGATACGCACCACGCCATCGCGCAAGGTCTGATGCGTGAGGAAGATATTTACGCGGAGTTGTCCGAGATTGTAGCCGGCCAAAAACCGGGGCGCACCAGCGAAGAGGAAATTATCATCTTCGATAGCACCGGTATTGCGATCGAAGATGCGGTCGCGGCCGCCATGGTCTACGAGAAAGCGAACGAAGCGCAGCTTGGTGAGTCCTTCAACTTCGCTGGCTGAATCCACCAGATCATGAACTGGATTACTCGCGAGAAAATCAAAGTCGATCGAGTCGCTTGTCCATGGTTGATCCGAAATTTCATTGATGAAGAAGCACAGTTTCTTTTTCTGCCGCAGGAAACCGATTGGTCGAAGGTCGACAGCGGCATCGTCTTTGATGTAGCGAACTGTGAACTTGGGCATCATGGCGAAGACGTTTCCTTCAACTCGATCTTAAAGAAATATCGCCTTACTGATCCCGCGCTGCTTCTCCTGGGTGAAATTGTGCGTGCGGCCGATTCGCGCCCGGGCAATCCGCACCCTGCCGGGGAAGGATTGCGCTGGATCGCGGGTGGATTCGGCGCGCTCGGATCGACCGACCACGAAATTCTCGAGCGCGAATTCATCGTTTACGACGCGCTTTACGCGGAATGCAAATACCGGATCACAAAGAATAAAAAGGCGAAGGTGGCAAGGCCCTGGTGGGGGATCGAGTCGGGCTCTATATTTGAAATTCTCAGCAAAGTCCGCTGAGCCTACCAACACCTGCAAATGAAAAAGTATTTACCTACCCTGACGATTGTTATCGCGACCAGCCTCACCGCGCTCGCCGATCTCGACACCGCAAAGATCGATCAGCTAACCAGGCTCAAGGGGAAGATGAACGCGGCGGAAGGCGTCTACAAAGTCACCTTCCCGCGCGACGACGTGAAAGTGTCGGTCGCCGGCTGGCAGATGCCGCCGTTCATGGGACTCGGCACGTGGGCCGCCTTCCAAGGCACGAACGACAAAGCCATGATGATGGGGGACACCGTCCTATTCGAGGATGAAGTGAATCCCGCGATGTCCGCCGCGTTCGATGGCGGGCTAAGTGTGACGGCGCTGCACAACCATTTCTTCTTCGATGAGCCGAAAGTTTATTTCATGCACATCAGCGGCGAAGGCAGCGTCGAGAAACTGGCCGGTGCGGTGAAGAAGGTTTACGACACCATCAAAGCGATCCGTGCGCCAAACGCGAAACCGGCAAACAAGTTTGGTGGGAGCGACATTGAAAAGAAGTCGTTGCCCGAAAAAAGCGCGATCACGCCCGCTTCGTTGAATGAAATCTTCGCTCTCCAAGGCGATGTGAAAGACGGGATGGTGAAATTCACGATCGGCAAGAAGTCGAAGATGCACGGCATGGAGATCGGAAAGGAAATCGGGGTCAACACCTGGGCGGCCTTTGCCGGCACGGATGACAACGCGGTCGTCGATGGCGATTTCGCCGTGACCGAAGATGAATTGCAACCCGCCCTCAAGACGTTGCGTCAGGGGGGGATCAACATTGTCGCCATCCATTCGCACATGACGCACGAGAATCCGCGCATTCTCTTTCTCCACTACTGGGGGCGAGGCTCGGCGAAAGCTCTGGCTAACGCCGTCCAGGGTGCCGTGCTGGTGACCCGGTTAGCGGGCGTTACGACGTCGGCATCGAATTGAAACCAAAACTGAAACCCTCAAATGAAAAACGTGGTCTTTGTCTCACTCACCAGCATCGTGCTCGCAACGTTCGCATCGGCCGACGCCGTGAACTTCGATAATCTCAGAACTGGAGCGGCCCCTCCGGGATGGACAGCGACGCAAACTGGCAGCGGCTCCGCGAAGTGGTCTGTAGAAAAGGACGATTCGTCCCCAAGCCAGCCGAATGTGTTGAAGCAATCGGGCGAAGCGACCTTTCCGGTCTGCTTTAAGAACGACACGAGTCTCAAGGACGGTTTCGTTGAGGTGAAGTTCAAGCCGGTGGCGGGAAAAGAAGACCAAGCCGGCGGCGTCATCTGGCGGGTGCAGGACGCGAACAACTACTACATCGCGCGGGCGAACGCGTTGGAGGACAACGTCACGATCTATCACACGATCAACGGCAAGCGCGTGGCGTTCAAAAACATCAATACGAAAGTTACCTCCGGCGTCTGGCATACGCTTCGCGTGGAATTCGCCGGCAATAAGTTCACTGTCATCTTCGACGGGAACAAAGTAATCGAGGCAAGCGATGAGAGCTTCACGAATGCCGGAAAAGTTGGGGTCTGGACGAAGGCCGATAGCGTGACGCTGTTCGACAATTTCGCTTACGGAGCCAGGTGAAGCATCTAGCGCTCGCCATTGTCATTGCGCTGGCCGGCAATCATCTGGTCGCCGCTGAGCCTAGTGACGCGGGACTTCAACTGAAGCAAACGATCCCCCTGCCAGGAGTCGAAGGGCGGATTGATCATCTCGATCTCGATGCCGCCGGCGAAAGATTGTTCGTCTGCGCGCTGGGAAATAACACGGCCGAAGTAATTGACTTGCGCAAAAGCGAGCGTGTCCACTCGATCACCGGTCTCGGAGCGCCCCAGGGTCTCGTTTATATTGCCGAGTTAAACCGGCTCTTCATCGCGAACGATAAAGGCGGGCTCTGCAACTTTTATGACGCCAAATCCTGGCAGCTTATCAGCACGGTGGACTTCAAGGATGACGCCGACAACGTCCGTTACGACAGCGCCACGAAACAAATCTACGTCGGCTTTGGCGAGGGCGGAATTGGCGTGATCAACGCGGCGGATGGCAAACGCGTTGGCTCGATCAAACTGGCAGGCCATCCAGAAGCTTTTGAACTCGAGAAAAAAGGGCGGCGCATTTTCGTGAATGTGCCAAATGCCGGACAGGTCCCGGTAATCGACCGCGATAAAGGCGAAGTAATCGCGACGTGGCAGCCCGATGGAGCCTCCGCAAACTTTCCGATGGCATTCGATGAAGCCAACCACCGGCTGTTCATCGCGTGCCGCAGTTCCGCGAAACTCATTGTCCTTAATTCTGAGTCAGGAAAGACAGTCACGAGCCTCGATATCTCCGGCGATGCTGACGACGTTTTCTACGACGCAAAACGACGACACCTTTACGCGATCTGTGGAGAGGGCTATGTCGACATCATCGAGCAAACCGATTCGGATCATTACAAGCGCCTCACGAAAATTCCGACGGCCAGCGGCGCCCGTACCGGCCTTTTCGTGCCGAAGCGGGATGGTCTATTCGTCGCAGTGCCTCACCGCGGCAAGCAAGCGGCCGAGATTCGGCGATACCAAGTGACGTAAATAGACCGTGTTGCTTTCTGTTGCATTCGGTCAACGGTTCAACATGGCCGGCTGGTTTTGGTACGCGCTCGTCGCCGCGATTCTTTACGGCGCGCACCAAATTTTCACCAAGCTGGCGTCGGACCGCATCAGCGATGGGCTGGGCGGTTTTGCCGTCGAAGCGTCGGCGGCCATCACGATTTTGCTCTACCTGATTTTTCTGCGTTTCTCGGGGCGCTGGAACCAGACCGCGTCGATGCCGGGAATCAATTACTCGATCCTCACGGGGTTGTGCGTGGGTGTGGGCACGATCGCTTTCTTTCTCCTTTTTCAAAAGGGCGGACCGCTTTCGGCGGTGCCCGCGATCCTGGCCGTGGGCGCCGCGATGATGGCGGTGGCTGGAATATTCTTCTTTAAAGAACCTGCGTCTCCGCTCCGGTTGCTCGGGGTTGTGATGTCGATCGCGGGATTGTTGCTGCTTCGTCGCTAGTGGCCTAAGAGCACGGTCGCGCTTTGCCAGCAAGCGATTTAGAAGCGCCAAACGGTCCGGTCACTTTCCAGCAGATTTCTTACCGCGCGCGGCCAGCGCTTTCGGCGAAAGCGCGCTGTAAAGTTCTTCAAGGCTCTTGCCGAACACCGCGCGAAAATACAGCAGTTCAAAATCCTTCACATAGACCTGCTGCGCTTCGATCTTGGCAAGCCAGCTTCGTGTGCAGTCCCAGCCCTTGAGCTGCAATTTTGCTGCGAGTTCCTCCTGCGTCCAGCCTGCTTGATTGCGCAGCTTTCTGATAACAGGACCAGTTGCATTTTGGGGATGATGGCGTGGCATCGCTCATACTGAACGATAGCCATTTTTATAGGTGCATTGCACCGTATGTGGTGCAAGATTGGAAGGGGAGATTGCCAAAATTGCTCATAATCGATGACGAACCTGGAGTGAGACGATCGCTCGAGATGATTGTTTCGGTCGATGGCTGGGAGGCGTTGTCCTGCGATCAGTTTGCTGACGTTGTCCAAATCATCCGCGAAAAGACGATTGATGTCGTGGTTTGCGATTACCGAATGCCGCCGATCACGGGCTTTCAAGTAATACGGCAAGTCCGCGAGGCTGGTCTGCATCTACCCATCATCATGATTACCGCCAATCCTGACAGCGTCGATCGCCGGATTGCTCGCGAGCTCGAAGTTCGCGAAATTCTCAGAAAGCCGCCAAACGTGAAGGACGTCAGAATGGTTTTGGCCGATGCCGCGGCTCAAGCGAAACGCAGCCAACAATTTTGCGATGACGGGTGGGCCTCATAGATGATTAATTCAGCGGATAAAGCTGGATTCCCGGACGCTCCGGCTTCGCTGCGGATCAACGTCTTTCCCTTGTTGGAGCGGATATATCCGCCCGGCAGTAGTGAAAGCGAAAAGATCGCTTGCCTCTTACGCCTATTCCAAATGGCATTGCTGCAGGAGGACGATCCTTGAATTGTTCTTTCCATTGCAAATCGGCCGCGCGATCCACCAGCACATGACGCACGAACAACCGCGCATGATGTTCCTGCATTATTGGGGACGCGGCCAAGCCGCCGCGCTGGCCAACGCCATTAAAGTTGCGCTCAGCCTGACGAAATCGTGAGTGCTGCTTCTGAAGGCGCGCGTTGCTCGACGTTAAAATTCGAAGCCTGTGATCAATCGCGTCTGGGCGCAGGGCTCCTCGCGGTTGTCACTTAGCCGGGCTAGCGCGGTCACCGTTGCATACCAACGGCCGCAGCGGAGCGAAGCGTTTGGGCCGGCCCACAGCACAGATTTCTCCGCTCTGTTCCAGTTCGGGATGTCGATTTCATGCAGCGCCTCGGCGCCGACCGTGAAGCGAGGATTGATTTCATAACTGACCGCAGCTGTTTGCGCGAATTCGCCCCCTCGTTCTTCCAGATGTTCGCCCATCCACCTTCCTTCCAGAGACGCGTTGTAAGCAGCGATCCATTTCCCGAAATTTTTCTGGAGAATAATCTTTCCTTCAAATTCAAGGAAGTCCGGACCGCCGCGGATTTCCCCGTAGACCGCGCTGCCCAGGAAATCGGTGGTGGGACTGGAGAGCCGGTAAATGACTTCCAGCGCCGCATCATCGTAGTGAGTGTGGACTTCGCCGCCGGGATGATTGCTGGTGTGCCAATCGGCGAAATAGAGCGAGGCCTGCCATCGGTCCGTGATGCCGTATTCCAATTCATGCCGAAAATTGAATTGGTGGATATTCGACCCGCCATCGCGCCCAGGCCGAAACTGCCACGTGACCCAGTTTTCTAATTCAAGCTCACCCTTCTCCGCCGTGGTGACTTCGTAAGTGAAGGCAAAGCGACGTTCAGACGCGCAAAGGGAATGGGTTGAGCAAACAAACACAAACGCCGCGAGAGCGGCTAGACTGACACGAGATTTTTCCACGCAGCACGGTTAGCAGAAGCCCGGCACGTCTGCTGCCGATGGCTTGCGAACTTTTAGCGGCGGATTGCGTCTGTGCGCTCGTTTACCGTCAGGCTCGATTAGAACTCGACCGAGAGACCCGCATAACCGCTGCGGCGCGGAGCAGGATCGATTAAGCCATTTTCCTCGTTTCCGAGCTCCGGCTTGGGAACGCGTTTGCCTCCGAAGCTTTGCTTCGTCGAACGCAACTACGAGAGAACGCGCCAATTCCAGCTGGGCCATGGAAGCCAAGCGTTCAAGACGATTGCGCATTCCCAAGCGACCTTACTAGTTTTTCCTGCGGGGTGTCATCCTTCCGTCTCGCGTTGTTGCTCGTTCCCAAGTTGGGCGGAGCGTTCCAAAGTGTAACTTGGGAACGAGGGACCTCTCCCTCCCGTCAGAAAACAAACATCCCGAGGGCGGCGGCAAACATCAGGAGTGTGGTCAGCCCGACGGATACCAAGCTCAAGCGGGAACTCGGCTGGTTCCGCATGATCTTCCGGTCGGACGCGACGAGCCAAACACCCACCAAGAGAAAAGGCGCGAGCAGGCCGTTGATAACCGCGGTCCAATAAAGCGCCCTGACCGGATTCACATTCGCATAGTCGAGCCCGACGCCCATCAGAGTGGAGAGAATGACGACGCCATAAAAGGCGCGGGCGGCTGTGAATTTTGAATCGAGTCCCTGTCGCCAGCCGAATGTCTCGGCGAAAGCGTAGGCAGCCGACCCGGAAAGAGTGGGGATGGCGAGAAAGCCGACACCGATAATGCCGACGGTGAAGAGAAGATAGGCAAATTTTCCAGCCAGCGGCAGGAGCGCCTCGGCTGCTTGTTTGGTCGTCTCGATGTTGGTGGTGCCATGCGCGTGCAAAGTGAGCGCGGTGGTCAAAATGATGAAATACATGACCAGGTTTGAAAAGAATGTGCCGGTCCCGACATCCATCTTTCGAACGCTGATCTCGCGCCGGGTTGCGCCACGCCGCCAGGCCAGCATGCGCCGGCCGATGGCTTTTTCTTCCTCGACTTCCTGAGAGCTCTGCCAAAAAAAAAGATACGGACTGATGGTTGTTCCAAGAATCGCAACCAGCATGGCCCACCCTTCGTGGCTCTTGGGCAGCGATGGAATAAAAGTGTCGTGCGCGACTTTGCCCCAATCGGGCCCGATCACGAAACCCGTGATGACGTAGGCGAAGAGTGTCAGGGCCAGCCATTTCAGAACCTTGGCGATCTGGTGATACCGGAATTGCACGGTGGCAACAGAGATCGCGAGGCCGAAGAGGATCACGAAGTAGTGCGAATTGATGCCGGACAACATTTCCGCGGCGTCCGCCATGCCAGTGAGGTCCGCGCCAATGTTGATGGTGTTCGCGATCAGCAAGGCCGTCGCGAAGAGGGCAATCAAAGGTTTGGGGAATTTGTGGTGAAATGCTCCTGCAAGCCCCCGCCCCGTTACCATGCCAATGCGGGCGCACATCATTTGCACGCTCGCCATCAGCGGCCAGGTGATGAGCGCGGTCCAAAGCTGACCGGTGCCCAAAAGAGCGCCCGCCGTGGAATAGGTCGCGATTCCCGAGGGATCATCATCCGCCGCGCCGGTGATCAAGCCCGGTCCAAGATTGGCGAAAAACCGGACCATCCGATTGCGGCTCTCTTTGTTAGGATTCAGGGCACGCTCGGTCATGATGATGTGCGTCAGCAAAGTTGCTTTCTTTTTTGTTTGGTCAACGAGGCATCCGCGGCTGGCTGGTTCTGGGACGCGTTCGTCGCGGCCCTCCGGTTGCTCGAGGTCGAACCGCTGCGAGCCTCGCGGGCCTCCTAGACAGAAGCAGCACCGCGGGTTAACAATCAGAGGTATGATCGGCCCGGCTAAAATCTATTTCATCATTTTCGGACTCCTTACCATCATTGGCGGCGTGATCGGTTACGTGAAAGCCGGCAGCACCGCATCAATCGTCGCGGGCTCGGTCTCCGGAATTCTGCTCTGCGTGGCGGCCTATTTGTTGCCGCAAAATCCGGCTGCCGGTTTGATCCTGGCGGGTGTCATCTCGATCCTGCTCGCGGGCAGATTCGTCCCCGCATTTCTCAAGACGGGCCAGGCGATGCCGGCAGGTTTGATGTCGGTCTTGAGCCTGCTCGGCGTCATCGTCGCGATCGTCGCCTGGATAAAGAAATAACAGGGCGCGTGCGAAAATTTCGCCTGAGGACGCTGCGCTTTTTTGCGCTTCTTCTGCTGTCGGCCGTGCTGGCTGCGATCGTGCTGCGCTGGATTTCGCTCGAACAATGGCACCGCACCCAGGTCAACCCGGAGGAGCCGATCGAGATCGAGCTGCCGGAAAAATCGCCCATACCCACGCAGCCGAACAAGCCGCCCGTGATCACCGGCAGGCTCGACACGGCGCGTCTCTTCAGCGGCATCACCGTGCAAGCGGCGGTCGAGCCCACGCCGGGCGGCGCGGCCGCCGATGAACGCGCCGATCCCCAGAGTTATGTCCTCGAGTTAAAGCTGCGCGCACGCGTTCCCGCGCCGAACAAAACCATCGACGAGCTGGCGAAGGTCAGCCCGGAATTGCCACGGCTCCTCCCCGGCCTCGCAGCGATGATCACGCCGGAATCGGTCTCGCCGTTTTTCAAGGAACTCTACGACACCAAGCTCAGGAATTTGCGCGAGAATCTCATCCGCCTCGATCAACTTCTTTCCCGCCATAACTTTTACGATTGCCAGACGGTCCTGCAATTACGCCACGCCGAGAGCCACCGCCGCGCGGTTCTGTTGCAAGCGGACATGGATGTCGACGCCGACGGCTCCGATTCCGATCGGCTTCCGACCGGCTCCGGTTCGTCGCCGAATTTCAAACCGTTCACGAGTTTCAAGTGGCCGAAGAAAAGTCAGCTTCCAAATCCCTATCTGGCGCCCGCGGAAGAAAGACTGAAACGCTATGAAGGAGAGCTCGCGAACAAGGCCACAACCGCGGAGCGGAAGCGCGATTTGAAAGCCGGCATCTCCGCGGTTCGCGACGAAATCGAATCGATGAAGAAATACAGTTTCTTGATCGGAGCGACCGATCCTTACATCGTGGTTCCGTCGGGTCTTGGGAAAGCGGATGGCGGCAAAGTGGGCGACTACGCGCTGGTAATTTTCGGCGATCGCATTTTCCCGGCGGTCGTGGGCGACGTGGGCCCGTCGGACAAAGCGGGCGAAGCATCGCTGCGGATCGCGAAGGAGATCAACGCCCTGGCGACGCCGAACAACCGGCCGGTGAGCGATCTGAAAGTGACTTACCTGATCTTTCCCGGCACGGCCGACCCGCCCTTCGGGCCTCCCGATCTCGAAAAACTCCAGGTGCGTTGCGAAGCGTTGGTGAAGGAGATCGGCGGCGCGAGCGTGCCGCTGCACCATTGGGAAAATATCATTCCGCCGTTGCCGACTCCGACACCAACACCAACGCCCACACCGACGCCTTCCCCTTCTCCAGCCGCGTCGCCAGGAGCCTCGCCCAGTTCGACCTTCGCGTTTCCGCTGGCGACACCAAGTTCAACACCAAGCCGGTAATGACGTTTTTTTTGGTAGGGCGAGACTCTGTCGAGCCGTAACGCATCACGCAAATCGTAATCGCACGCTTACGCCTCGACAGAGTCTCGCCCTACCAAAAAAGCGAATCATGAGTAAAGCCTTCACGCGCGAGGAAACGGATGGACCGGACATTCCCGATCTTCCGCCGCTGACCTCCGCGCTCGCACCCGGCGCGAGGAATTACATCACGGCCGCCGGCGTGCAGAAGTTGCGCGATGAACTTCAGCAACTGGTCGAGATCGCGCGGCCGCGGCTCGCGGACGCACAAGACGATCCAGACGCAAAACGGCAACTGGCCCGCTTGGACCAACGAATCGTGCAGCTCGAGGAGAGCTTGCAGTCCGCCGAAGTCGTCACGTCTCCGTCCGGCCCGGCGGACGTAGTGCGATTCGGGGCGACGGTGAAAGTTCGCGAGAGCAATGGCGCCGAGGTGAGCTACAGAATCGTCGGCGTGGATGAGATCGATCTTGACCGCGGCTGGGTCAGCTGGCTTTCGCCGATCGCGAAAGCGCTCGTGAACAGCAAGCGCGGGCAGCGGGTTCGCTTCAAATTTCCGGCTGGGGAAGAGACGCTGGAGATTGTAGATATTCGTTATGAATGAAATGCCAATCCGAAACCATTCGTTAGGCAGGCGACTTCCGAAGATGTTCGCGGCGCTTTTTCTGGCCACGGCGCTTCCCTTTCTGGCCCGGGGCGCAGAGCCGGCGCCGGAGATGTTCGACGTGCTCATCAAAGGCGGCACGCTCTACGATGGCAGCGGCGAAAAACCGCGCGTCACCGATGTCGCCCTTCGCGGCGACCGCATCGTCGCGCTGGGAGATTTCCCAGCGGATCGCGCGCGCGCCGTGATCGATGCGAAGGGCCTGGCGGTCGCGCCCGGTTTCATCAACATGCTTTCCTGGTCGAACGAATCGCTCATCGAGGATGGCCGTTCCCAAAGCGAGATCCGCGAGGGCGTCACCACCGAGATCATGGGCGAAGGCGAATCGATGGGGCCGCTGAACGACCGCATGAAAGCGCGGATGGTGGAGCAGCAACGCGACATTAAGTTTGAGATCAAGTGGAGCTCGCTTGCGGAATACCTCACCTACATGGAGAAGCGCGGCGTGGCGCCGAACATCGCGTCGTTCCTCGGCGCCACGACCATTCGCGAATACGTCATCGGCCTTGAAGACAAGGCGCCGACGCCCGAGCAACTCGAAGAGATGCGCCAGCTCGTGCGGCGCGGGATGGAGGAAGGCGCGCTCGGCATCGGGACCTCGCTGATTTATCCGCCGGCCTTCTACGCGAAAACGGAGGAATTGATCGAGCTGTGCAAAATCGCGGCGAAATATCAGGGCAAATACATTTCGCACATGCGAAGCGAGGGAAACAAATTGCTCGAAGCGCTCGATGAATTAATTCGCATTAGCCGCGAAGCGAATATTCCGGCGGAAGTCTATCACCTCAAAGCCGCCGGGCAGCAGAACTGGCCGAAGCTCCAGGCCGCCCTCGCCAAAATCGAAGAGGCGCGCAAAGCCGGTCTCAAAATCACGGCCGATATGTACACGTATCCCGCCGCGGGCACCGGGCTCGACGCTTGTCTGCCGCCGTGGACGGAGGATGGCGGTTACCCGGCGTTGTTCAAACGTCTGCGCGACCCGGCCACGCGCGAAAAGATCGCGGCGGAAGTGCGCGCTCCCACCGACAAATGGGAAAACCTTTATCTCGCCGCCGGTTCGCCCGATCGGATTTTGCTCTGCGGTTTCAAGTCGGAGAAATTGAAGCCGCTCACCGGCAAGTCGCTCGCGGAAGTGGCGAAAATGCGCGGCAAAGATCCGGTCGAGACGATCATGGATTTGATCAGTGAAGACGAATCGCGGATCGACTCGATTTACTTCCTCATGTCCGAAGAAAATATCCGCAAGGAAATCGCGCAGCCGTGGGTGTCGTTCGGCTCCGACGAAGCGTCGCAAGCGCCCGAAGGCGTTTTCCTGAAAGCGAACCCGCATCCGCGCGCTTACGGAAATTTTGCGCGCTTGCTCGGCCGCTATGTGCGCGAGGAGAAAATCATTTCGCTCGCCGAAGCGGTGAAACGCTTGAGCGGATTGCCGGCGACGAACCTGGGCCTGGATCATCGCGGGTTCGTTAAGGAAGGAATGTTCGCGGACGTGGTCGTTTTCGATCCGGCCACGATCGCGGACCGAGCCACGTTTGAGAAGCCGCATCAGTACGCGGTCGGAATGAAGCATGTCTTTGTGAATGGCGTGCAGGTTCTGAAAGACGGCGAGCATACCGGCGCGAAACCGGGCCGCGCGCTCTGGGGGCCGGGAAGACTCGGTAACCGCTAACAATAGACCGTTGTCATCCCGAGCCGCGCAGACGGCGAGGGACCTCGCAATTGCAAATTGTTTCATCTTGCAATGGGATGGCGCCGCTTGACGTAGACGCGTGATGTTGCGCGGAAGCGATAGACCGCTTGTGAGGTCCCTCGCCGTCTGCGCGGCTCGGGATGACAGCGCACAAATGATAAGAACTCCCTACCGCCCTTTCGCGTCCACGCGTGATTCGATCTGGTCCAGGCTTGGATCGTTTCGCTTGATCCATTGTTCGATCGCGTTCACGTCGTTCGGCCCGACCTCAGTGGATCTCGGGCCTTGCGATTCGACGACGCTTTCCGTCGAATCCGGCAACACCGGTTTCGCTTTCTTGACCGAAAATTTCCAGTGCCGGCCGAAGCGGAGGAGGGAGTAATACATCGTCTTGGCCTTGAGCGCGCTCACGCCGCTGCAACGCATCGCGTTGTAAAACATCCGATCGGCTTCCTGCGGCGGATGATTCTTCTGATCGTAAGCAACGTCGTGCAGCACCGAGGCATTGCGATATTTTCCCTCGAACGGTCCGCCCATGAACGACCAGAGCGCGCGCGGCATCGATGCGCCGTCGATCTGCGCGCCGGCCGGCGCGATCCAGACCACGCCCTGCGGATCGGTGTAACGCAGCTCGCTTAGAACGGTCATCGTTCTGCCGTCCGCGTTCCAGCGCGTGTCGATCGGGCCGCTGTAATAACCCCAGGTTCCACCCGGCTTGTAGTTCTCGCCCTTGCCGAGCTTGTGAGGGTGCGAAGCACAGGAAGTTAGCAGCGTAGCGATGATCAAAAGGAAAGCTCTCACGCGCCCAAGTTAGACATTACGACCGTGCGAGCAATCGGTGCGTTCGAGCGCAGCGTCGGAACATAGACCTGCGGTCTGTGTGCCCAACGGAGTTGCACTCCGTTGAAAGCGAGGCAACGGACAAAATGTCCGTTGGGCGCACAGGCCACAGGCCTATGTTCCGACGCTGGAAACCAACACTCGTTTCTCGCGTCGAGACGGCGATTCTCTCCGAGGCGAAGTCGCGGCAGGCGGACGTCGAAATCCCTTCAGATAAAACAGCATGAAAATCCCGGAAACGATCAGAAGCGAGCCGACCCATTTCAGAAGCCAGCCCGGATCGCGCAAAATCTGGATCGTACTTTGTCCGAGATTCTCCGGATTCCAGGAGGCCTGCGACATTTTGAAGGTGAGCCCAGTCCAGGTGCGCCACGATTCGCCGGGGTAACTGAACGGATTGTTCATCCAGCATTGGCCCGTGGCGGTGCGGCCTTCGTGATCGGTCACGCGCACCGTGCTCTTGAATCCAGCCGGACTGTCGCTGCCTTCATTGCGCTGCACTTCGAAGTCGACCAGCTCGAGCGCGATCGGCAACCCGATTTGTTTCCAGCCATACGCGATTTGCACTTCCGCCGTCGAAACCGGCACGCTCACCTGCCAACCCGCTGGGATCCATTGCTCGGAAATCTCCGCGGCCTGTTGGATGCGGACGCGGACGCCGTCGGGCAATTCCGCCGTCGGCGCCGCTGCTTTGGCGGGAATGAAATCCATCCATTCCTGGGCGTGGGGGATGACGCGATCCAGCGTCAATTGCCAATCTGCCCAGCCGGTCGTAAGCGATTTGTCTAACTCGAGCTTGCCGGTGGTATGGCCGAGTTTTCGCGAGGCGAGGTCGTAGGTCACGTTCCCGTCCTCGGCGATGAAAAGCGTGAGACGATTAGGAGCTGCGTCGCCATCGGCAGGCATTTCCGGCGTGGCGCCCGGCGGAGTATCTCCATGCGCTTTCGGTCCCGCAACCGCGGGCGGTACTCCCTTGCCGCGGAGCGTCACGACCACGGCGGGATTATTCGGCTGATCGCTCAACGAAGTGGGCTTGCCGTTCTCGATCCGAAAATCAGGCCAGTAATTATCGATTCGCAGAGTGAACGAAGTGCCGTCGAGGGGCGCGTCTTTCCCCAGGTTTTGCGCGACATCGAAGGTCCACGTTTTTCCGTTCATGGTCACGATAACGCTGCCTTTGTTGCTCCCGCCGTCGCGGGACGGCGGAGACAACTGCACTTTCGCGCCGCTGTTCCCGCCTTTCACCACCCGGGCGATCTGTTCCTCGGGCGCTTTCGCAAAAGCAAAGATCGCTTCTTCGATTTCGACTTCGCCGCTGCTCTTTGTTTCCGTGGTGGAATTCGGCGCGGTCCCGCGTTTCAGCTCGATCGTGGCCAGGCCCATATTGAAGGCGCCGTGCTGACGATCGTCCGCCATGAGCCAGCTCTCGAGATTTTGCCCCATCATTTTGGTGGCGATCGTGAAATGCAGCGCGGGCGCGCCGCCGGCGTTGAGCGATTTCGGATTTAACTTCCCTTCGATCGCGGGCGCGTAATCGACAATGCTGAGCCGCGCCCCGCCCGCGAGCGTGCCGAGGTGCCGCGGCTTTTGCGGCGTCGGCGGACGATGAATGAACTCCGCCGCGTATCCTTTTACGATGCCGTCCGCGTCGCGGACCCGAAGCTGGTGTTGATCGACGAGCAATCGATCGGTCGGCGGCTCGCCCTTGAAGAGCGTGATCGTTCCCTCGATTCCCCAAATCCGTCCGATGAGCGAGCCGGTGAGGAGCGTAATGATGCCGAGGTGCGTGATGAGAAACGCGACGTGATGTTTTTTCCAGGGCCAGCGCGAGAGGGCCGAGACGGTGAGATTCGCCGCGAGAAAAAGGAGCCAGATGTTGAACCACGGCGCGCCGTAGACATAAGCGCGCGCCACCTTCGCGTCGAAAGTCGATTCGTAGAGCGTGCCAGCGATCGCGCCGATGATGAGAACGGCGAGCAAGACCACGGCCAGTTTCAGCGACGAAAAAAAGCGGAAGAGCCGGCTGCGTTGCCAGCGGGGGCGTGAAGTCGGGGAAGCGTTGGCCATGCGATGGACGGACATTTTCCGCGAGAAGTGCGGGACGTTCAACGCGAGAGTTTCCGTGGCACAGGCATCTTGCCTGTGGGGCCAGCGGGCGTCTCGCCCGGTAATTCATCACACAGGCAAGATGCCTGTGCCACGGCCTGCTACTCCAGCGCGGTCCGGAAAGCTTCCAGATGAGCGGCAAAGGAAGCCGCATCGAAGGCGTCCAGCGATTTCACATCAGCAAAAAGCCGGTTGAGTTCCGCATCGATCTTCCGCGGCCCGCCGCGATTTGGATTAAGTGCGTTCGTTAATCGATCGAGCGCGAGGACGAGACGTTTCGCGCGTTGCGCGAGAATCGGATTCGCCGTGCCCTTTGCGGCGAATTCTGTGTCCGTCGACGCGAGTTTGCCAAGCAACGTTCGCGCGGAGTTTTCGCTCCAGTTGGACAGGGCCGCCCTGCGTGCGAGCACGTCCGCTTCTTTCTGCGCCTGAGTGAATTCGGAAATTCCGGGCGCGCTCGCCGGCGGGCTCATCTGCGGCCACGCGCCATTGGTGGACGCGGCGGTCGAGCAAAGCCAGGCCACGCCGTTCCAGCGCGCATTCGCCAAATCGTCGCCAGGCTCATTGAGGAGCGCCCAACTGATTTCACGCAACGCCACGGCCTGCCCCGTCAACCATTCGCGCAAGCCGCTCCATGGCTCCTCCTCGTCGCGCCAATGTTTCGGCTCGGCGACCGATTGGCCATCCAGCTCGAAAAACAATTCGGGATGGCCCGCTTTCAAAACGTCCGCCGGGACGTTTTGATGGCAGGCCACGCAGGCGTTTGCGCGCACGTAAAGACTGCGAAGATCGCGCATCCCGGCGGAAACGCGGATGTTGTAGGTCCAATCAGTCCGCGTGTGACCGCGCAGCCAGCCGCCCGCGGCGCCGTGACAGCTTTCGCACGAAACGCCTTCATCGGGACGCACTGTGGCCGCGAGCCGGCTCGGCGCGACCGATTGCAAAGGCGAATGGCAAACCGTGCAACGCGCGCTCGTTTGCGCCTCGGTAATCCCGAGCCCTTCCGCGATCCGGGCCGAGCGCGCATTGAGCAGCACCGGAAAAGCCTTCGTGTGGTAATCGTGCTGGCTCCAGGTGATGTATTGGCTCCGCTTCGGGCCCGCGCCGCCATGACAGCTCGACGATTTGCAGCCGACGGCGCCGATAAAAGTGCTTTCACGGAATTGCTGCGGCTCCTTCGCCAGGAGACTGCCCGCACCCGCGGCGAGGATAAGGCATATGCGCGCAGCTTTCAGCAACACGCGAAAAGTCTAGCACCGGCATTTTGCAAAATGCCACTGCAAAGGTGGATTCCGCTTCTACTGGTGGGGCGAGGCTCCGCCGAGCCGTGAGGCGGACGTTGGATAACGGGACGGCTCGACAGAGTCTCGCCCTACCAAACCAACTCGTCCGAGCTTAATTCGCCCAAGCCTTCCACTTCTTGCGAAGCGGTTTCACGTAGCGATCCACGTCGACCTTTTTCAGACGCTCGACGCCATCCTTCACTGCATCGGCGGAATCCTCGTATTTGCGCCGGACCGATTTGAACAGCGGCCAGAGGAACGGAAGCGAAAGCACGCCGAGATCCACATTGCCGAGCGGCGATTTCGCTTCGACTTCTTTGTCGGCTGAGCTGGAAGAATAACGAATCGCCAGGCCAATGGCGACGCCCAACGCGAGCGCTCCGAGCACAGTCGGCACGGGATTCTCGCGCAGGAAAAACTCCGTGCGCTCGCGTGCCGTGCTCGCTCTCACCTTCGTTTGTTCCCAGGCGTCCCCGGCGACGGTCGAAACTTTCTCGGCCGCATGCCGCAGCCGCCCCGGGCCTTCCGCGGAAATTCGTTCTTCGTTCGCCCTCAGCGGGGCCGCCATCGGATCGTCTTCCATAAATTCGTCGCCGTTCGGATTGATCATACTATTTCTTCGTAATTGGAGGGCACTTTGCGTCTCTCGTTCAATCTTTCTCTTCATGGTCGAGGTGAAAAGATCATCGCCACTCGTGTTTCGGATATTTTCGCTGCAGCTCTTTCTTGATCTTCGGATAACTGTCGCGCCAAAAGGTCTCCAGATCTTCGGTAATTTGAATCGGGCGATGATTCGGCGCCAGCACCTGGATTCGTAACGCGATCCGCCCGCGGCCGACGCTCAGACCGCGCGGCGTGTCGTAGAGGTCTTGAATTCGCGCTGCCACCGTCGGCGCGGCGGAATTTCCGTAGACGATCTTCGCAGCGCGGCCTTTCGCCAGCTTGATGCGCTCCGGCGCATAATCGTCGAGCAGTTGCTGTTGCGCCGCGTTCAGCCATGACTTCACGACGGGCCAAACCGCTCGCTCTTTGATCTCTTTGTAACTCACGGCGCCCTGGCAGATTTGTTCCAGGAGCAAAAGTTTGCCGGCCTCGTCGATTCGCGGGAATTCGAATTCCGGAAATTGGGTCGCGACGAAGCTGACGCGCTCGACCCATTGCTCGACGGCGTTGTCCCAGTGTTTGAGCGGACAAGTTCCCGCCAGAACTTCGCGCGCGAGAATCTGCGCAGCCCTTGCATCGCCCTTCGGCGAAAAATCCTCGCTTCGCAAAACGAGATCGTGAAAAAGAACAGCGCGCCGGCCAAGGACGCGCCGAAGCGCCGGATCGAATTCCACTCGCGTTTCCTGCCGGAGCGCTGCCGGGAATAATTCTCGGAGCCAATCTTCCTCGATCCTTGTCGCGAGCGTGAGCAGGACCTGCCGCTCTTTCTCGCTGCTCTCGATTTCGCGAACTTCCGAGGCCACGAGCAGACGAGCCTCGTGCACCGCGCTTTCGCGCGCCAGCACTCCTCGCCGACCGTGCACCAACGCGCAGCGGAGCGTTCCGGCGTCCAGCCGCGCCGCGACTTGATCCGGAAATCCCGCCAGGACGCATCGCTCGATCGCGCCGGGCTTCACCTCGCCTGTTTCGAGATCGAGCCCTTCATCGCGGGCGATGGCGAGGAATTGCTCGGCCAACTGCGCGGCTTCACGCGCGGCGCCGGGGCTGATTCCCAGGCGCGCGCAACGTTGCGGATCGAACCGGCTGTTTTCCGCGTAGCGAAACGCCCGCATCAGAATGAAAAGGTCCGATTCCGCGTCACTGCCGAGGACGTCTTCGCGATCTTCCCGCGCCTGTTTGTTCTCGAGACGCCGCAAGAGATTGCGGCCCTGGGTCAGCGCCGCGATCAGGGCAACGGCGCGCACACAACGATATTCCTGCGCCGCCAGCAGCATGCGCGCGTAGCGCGGATGGACCGGGAACGCAAGCATGCGCCGGCCGAGCGGTGTGATGGTTTGCGCGCCTTCATTCGTCTGGAGGGCGCCGAGATCCGCGAGCAATTGTTCCGCGCGAACGAGGGCCTGCGGATCGGGCGGCTCCAGCCAGCGGAAGCTGCCGATCTCTTCCACGCCGCTCGCTTTCAGAGTGAGAACGACTTCCGCGAGATCGAGCCGTTTCACTTCGGGGAGTTCCTGCGCGGCGCGCTCGATGTGTTCGCGCTCGGTCCAGAGGCGCAAACAATGGCCCGGCGCCGTCCGTCCGGCACGTCCGGCGCGTTGAT
>Ga0209118_1000162_pt1 | contig 43924 bp, 29 predicted proteins | sample BlaSpr_A8_Ref_M1_FD_187988 | JGI IMG/M metagenome (GOLD analysis project Ga0209118, IMG submission 187988) | Forest soil microbial communities from Thunder Bay, Ontario, Canada - Black Spruce, Ontario site 2_A8_Ref_M1 (SPAdes) (version 2) | ecosystem: Environmental > Terrestrial > Soil > Boreal... | reverse complement strand
TGCCGCAATGGCTGGTGGCTGCGGCCGCCTCCTCGACATAGTTTCGACTATGCCTGCGTCGGCGCGCCTGGCCAGGAACGCGGATGACTCGCCGACTGATAACGCGAACTTGCGCCACGAGGCACTAGCCTGGCGCTAGCAGCCTCAGGGCGCGATCTCCCAACCGGCGCGGGCGCAGTCGGGGAGGCCGACGCCGTGCAGCCAGCTGCCGAGAACGGTGAGGCCCGGATGGGCGCGCTCGAGGGCTGAAGCGGCGTCGCGGGCCGCCGGCCAGTGCGCGTTCGGCTGCGGGATGCCGGGCTGCCAGCGGCGCAGCACCGCCGCCTCGGGCTGGCCGCGCACACCCAGGAGCTCCGCGATCTCGCCGTGGGCCAGCGCGACGAGGTCGGCGTCCGGCAGCTCGACCAGCCGCGGGCGGCGGCGGCCGCCGACCATGACGGTGAGCAGCACTCGCCCCGCGGGGGCGCGCTCCGGAAACAGCGACGACGAGAAGAGGCAGCCGAGAATCCGGCGCCCTTCGCGATGGGGCGCGAGAAAGCCGAAGCCGTCCAGCGGGTGGAGCACCTGGCGGCGCTCGTAGCCGAGGGCGACGACAGCGACCGGCGCGTGCGGAATGGCGGCGATGGCGGCAAGGCCGGAGAGGCCGGCCGCCGCGCCGGCGGTCCCGGAGGCGCCGGAAACCGTGGCGGTCCCGGAGGTTCCGGAGACCCCGGAGATCAGCGCCGAGAGCACCGCCGCGGTCGGCTGAGCCGGCAGCGCCGACACCAGGCGGGGTGCCGAGAACGAGAGCTGGCGGCCGTGCTGCGCCGCCCGGAGACAGAAGCCGGCGCCGTCGCGGACGACCTGCAACGCGTTGCACCCGTAGCGCACGTCAAGACCGCCGGCGAGACGGCGTCCGAGCTCGGCGAAGCCGCCGCGGAAGGCGACCAGGCGGCGGGATCGCGAGGAGCGGCGGGCGGCGTGGATGAGGCCGCGCAGCAGGCTGCCGTGCTCGCGCTCCAGGGAGTAGGCGCCGCCGAAGGCGAAGCCGATGGCGAGCTCGTCCGGATCGCCGGCGAACACTCCCAGCCCGATGGCGTCGGCGAGGGGCAGGGCCTCGCTCCCGAGGCGGCGCCCGAAGAAAGCGGCGACACTCTCGTGGGGCCCCGGCCCCCGCCGCCGCCAGGGCTCGGTCGCCAGCCTGGCCTTGCCGCGCCAGGAGAGGAGTGGCGTGGTGAGCAGGCCGTGGGGGCCGCCGGGGAGCGCCACCAGGCGCCCGCGATGGACCACGAAGCGGCGCCGGGCCGCGGCGGCGGCGGGCACGAGCTCGCCGGCGCAACCCGCTGCCGCGGCGAGCTCGAGCAACGCCGGCGACTCCTGCACCGTGCTCGGGCCCAGCTCGGCGACGAAGCCGGCGCTGACGGTGGTTTCCATCACCCCTCCCGGCCGGTTGCCTGCCTCGAGCACCAGCGGCCGGCTGCCGGCGCGGAGCAGGGCGCGGGCCGCCGCGAGGCCGCTCATCCCGGCGCCGAGCACCAGCGCGTCGGCGGTCTCGACGGCGGCGTCGCGGTCAGCATGGTCGGGCATGGCGATCAGGCGCCTTCGAGAATCAGCGGCAGGCCAGCCGGCCGTCGTCGGCCGGCGGGGGGCCGCGACCGGGTCAGGGCGTCGCGCCGGAGGCGCTGCCGCGGGCTACCGGCGCCGGCTTGGCCTTGGCGGCCGCGATCGGTGCGGCGGCCTCCGTCGAGAGGCGCTGCGCGGCCTCGACGAAGGCGCGGGCGCTCTCGACCGGCGTCGTCGGCAGGATACCGTGCCCGAGATTGACGATGTGGCCGCCGCCGGCGCCTTCGGCGAGCAACGTTGCGACCCGGCGCTCGATCTCGGGGCGGGGCGCCAGCAGCGCGGCCGGATCGAGGTTGCCTTGCAGCACCCGCCCGCCGGCCAGCGGGCGCACCCGGCCAAGCGGCAGCCGCCAATCGACGGACAAGACCTCGACGGGGAGGTCGCCCAGCGACTCGAGCAGGTGCGAGCCGCCGTGGATGTAGTAGATGAGCGGCGCCTGGCCGCGCAGGCCGTCCACCACTTTGCGCAGCGGCGGCAGCGCCAGGCTGCGCCAGCGCTCGGCGTCGAGCAGGCCGCCCCAGGTATCGAACAGCTGCAGCGCCTGCGCGCCGGCCGCGAGCTGCCCGCGCAGGTAGGCAAGAGACGTATCGGCGATGCGGTCGAGGAGCAGCGCGAGCCCTTCGGGGTCGCCGTAGCTCCACGCCAGGAGGTGCTCGAAATGACGCGAGCCGCCGCCTTCCACGAGATAGGCCGCGAGCGTCCAGGGGGTGCCGCCGAAGCCGATGACCGGCACCTTCCCGGCGAGCTCGCGCCGCACCAGGCGGAGGGCGGTGAAGACATAGCCGAGCGTCTCCTCGACGTCCGGCAGGCGCAGCCCCGTGATGTCCTCACGGCGCCGCACCGGACGCGGGAAGGTCGGGCCGTCGCCGCGCACGAACTCCAGCTCGGCGCCCATCGCCTCGAGCGGCAGCAGGATGTCGGCGAACAGGATGGCGGCGTCCACGCCGAGGCGCGTGACGGGTTGCAAGGTGGCTTCGGCGGCCAGCTCCGGGGTCTTGCAGAGCGTCAGGAAATCGACTCGCTGCCGCAGCGCGCGATACTCGGGGAGGTAGCGCCCGGCCTGGCGCATGATCCAGACCGGCCGGCGCTCGGTCGGCTCGCCGCGGCACGCGCGCAGGAAGAGATCGTTCACCGAGCCAGGATAGCAGACCGCTCTCGCAGCGCTCGGCGGTGGGCGCTTCTCGTATAGTCTCGTCAGCGAGACCACCGCATGACCGAGCCCGCGCCCCAGCAGACTTCGGATGGCTCCGTCCACGCCGCCCGCTGGGCGCTCGGCGTGCTGACCCTGATCAACCTGTTCAACTATCTCGACCGTTACGTGCCGGCGGCGCTGGTCGAGGACCTACGGCGCTCCGAGCTGCACGTCTCCGACACTCAATCGGGGCTCCTGATGTCCGGCTTCATCGTCGTCTACAGCCTCACCTCGCCGCTGTTTGGCATGCTGGGCGACCGCGGCCGGCGGCCGCGCATCGTCGCCGCCGGCATCGCGCTGTGGAGCCTGGCGACCGGCCTCGCCGGCCTGGCGCGCAGCTTCGCCGTCCTGTTCTTCGCGCGCTCGGTGGTCGGGGTCGGCGAGGCCGCCTACGTCACCATCTCGCCGGCGATGCTGGCCGATTCCTTCCCGCGCAGTGAGCGCGGGCGGGTCTTCGCCATCTTCAACGCTGCAACCCCGATCGGCGCTGCCGCCAGCTACATCGTGGCCGGGCTGGTCGCCAGCCACTTCGGCTGGCGGGCGGCGTTCTTCGTCGCCGGCTTCCCCGGATTGCTGCTCGCCGTGTTGATGTGGCGCCTGCACGACCCGCCGCGCGGCGCCAACGAAGGAAACGGTGAGCAGGGCGAAAACGGCGGGAGTCCCACCCCGGCTGCCGCCGCCGGCGTCGAGCCCGCCGGTGGGCATGACGCCGGCGAACCCGCCAGCGTTGCTGCCGTCTACGCACGCCTGGCGCGCAACCGGCCGTTCGTGCTGATCGTCCTGGGCTACGCCGCCTATACCTTCGCGCTGGGCGCGCTGGCGTACTGGATGCCGGCTTTTCTCGAACGGGTGCGGGGAGTGCCGTCCAGTCAGGCGACGGTGCAGTTCGGCATCATCGTCGTCGCCACCGGCTTCGGCGGCACCTTCGCCGGCGGCTGGGTCGGCGACATGCTGTTGCGGCGCTGGTCCGAAGCCTACCTCTGGGTCTCGGGCGTCGCCACGCTCGCCGCCGCGCCGGCGGCCCTGCTCGCCTTCGTCTCTCCCTCGCGGCCGGTCTACATGACGGCGATCATCGGCGCCGAGGTGCTGCTGTTCTTCTCGACCGGACCGATCAATTCGGCACTGGTCAACGTCGTCGCCCCGGCCCACCGCGCCACCGCCATGGCCTTCAACGTCCTCGTCATCCACCTGCTCGGCGACGTGCCCTCGCCGCCGCTGATCGGCCGCCTCTCCGATGCCACCTCGCTCGCCCAGGCCTTCCTGGTGCTGCCGGTGATGATGGCGGTTGCGGGCCTGATCTGGATCTACGCCGCCTGGCGAGGACAACGCGGACAGCGCGGGCAGCGCGAACGGCACGAAGAGCGCCGCCGTCGCGCGCTCTCTCACGCAGGCCATGCGTAAGGTCCTATCCCTGGCGCCGTCCTGAGCGGCGCTGGGGCGGGGGCCGGCAGCTTTGTATACTGCGGGCTCGCCATGCCTCGGTCCATTACCATCGACGGCACCTCGCTCACCCTCGAAAGCTTCGGCCAGGCGGTTCATGGGCGCGTCGCTTGCGAGCTGGGACGGGCGGCGCGGCAGCGGGTGGAGCAGGGGCGCGAGGTGATCGAGCGGGCGCTCGCCGGCGGCGCGGTGGTGTACGGAGTCAACACCGGCTTCGGCGAGCTGGCGCAGGTGCGCATCGACCCGGACAAGCTGCTGCAGCTGCAGCGCAACCTGCTGCTGTCGCACGCCGCCGGGGTGGGCGAGCCGCTGCCCGACGCGGCGGTGCGCGGCATGCTGCTGCTGCGCGCCAACACCCTCGCGCGCGGCCATTCGGGCGTGCGGCCGGAGGTGATCGAGGCGCTGCTCGCGCTGCTCAACCACGACGTGCTGCCGGTGGTCCCCAGCCGCGGGTCGGTGGGGGCGAGCGGCGACCTCGCGCCGCTCGCTCATCTCGCCTTGCCGCTGCTCGGCCATGGCATCCTGCGCGCCGGCAACGGCGGCGCCACGGTGTCCGCCGAGGAGGGGCTGCGGCGGGCCGGGCTGGCGCCGCTCGAGCTGCAGGCGAAGGAGGGCCTGGCGCTGATCAACGGCACCCAGGCGATGACCTCGCTGCTGGCGCTCGCGGCGCTCGAGGCGCGCCGCCTGGTCAAGGCCGCGGATCTCGCCGGCGCGCTTTCCGCCGACGCCCTGCGCGGCAGCGACTGCGCGTTCGACCCGCGCATCCACGCCCTCCGCCCCTATCAGGGCCAGCAGGCGAGCGCGGCCAACCTCTGGCGCCTGCTGCAGGGATCGTCCATCCGCGAGTCCCACCGCATTGGCGACGTGCGGGTGCAGGACCCGTACTCGATCCGCTGCATGCCGCAGGTGCACGGCGCGGTGCGCGACCTGCTGAGCGACGTCGAGGCCAAGCTGGCGATCGAGATCAACGCGGTGACCGACAACCCGCTGGTGCTGGAGCTGGAGGACACCCCGGACGCCGGCGGCGCCCTGCTGTCCGGCGGCAACTTCCACGGCGAGCCCATGGCGCTGGCCGCCGACATCCTGGCGATCGCGCTCGCGGAGCTGGGCGCGATCAGCGAGCGGCGGATCGAGAAGCTCACCAACGCCGCGTTCTCCGGCCTGCCGCCGTTCCTGGTGCGCGGCGCCGGTCTCGACTCCGGCTTCATGATCGCCCACGTCACCGCCGCGGCATTGGTCAGCGAGAACAAGGGGCTTGCCCATCCCGCGGCGATCGACTCGATCCCAACCTCCGCGGACAAGGAGGACCACGTCTCGATGGGGATGGGGGCCGCGTTGAAGCTCGGCAAGGTGGTCGACAACGTGCGCTGGGTGCTGGCGATCGAGCTCGCGGCCGCCGCCCAGGGCATCGACCTGCTGCGGCCGCTCACCTCCAGCCTGCCGCTCGAGGCGCTGCACGCCTCGATCCGGAAGCGGATCGCTCGCTGGGACGAGGACCGCGAGATGTCGCCCGACCTGGCCGCGATGGAGGAGTTCCTGCATGAGGACATCGATCCTCACCTGCAGGAGCTGGTCTGATCGCGGGTGCCTTCGCCGATTCCCGTTCCCGGTCCGATCTTCCCTCTTCGATCCCCCCTGGCAGCTCCGGCGGCCCTTCCCTTGCCGGGTCTCTTTTGGGACCACGCCGCGCCGCGGCATGTCCGCCGGTGCCGCCGGTGCCGGGAACCGGGCCGCGCTGCGCTAAGATCGACGTTCGATGCTTCGTCTCGTAGCCTATGCACCTGACGGCGTGCGGCGCTTCCCGCTGCATCGCGCCGAGATGCTGATCGGCAGCGCGCCCGAGTGCGACCTCTGCCTGCCCTACATCGGGGTGGCCCTGCGCCACGCGCGGCTGCATTTCGAGGGCGACGCCCTGTGCATCGAGGATCTCGGCAGCAGCCGCAAGGGGTTGCTGGTCTCGGGCCGCAAGGTGCGCGAGGCGGCGCTCGAGGTGCTCGACGAGATCCGCATCGGCAACGTGACGCTGCTGCTCGAGGACGTCACGGCGCCGCCGGAGCGGACGCCGGCGGAGGGGCCCGCGGCCGGCGCGCCGGCTTCCGGGGAGACCGGCGCCGGCGATGGTGTCGCCGCCGGCCGCAGCCCGCGGACCCCCCGCATGTCCTCCGAGCGGATGGTCGATCACCTGACCCGCATCAGCGAATGGGTGCTCGCCGACACCGACAGCCGCGTGTCCTCGGAGGCGCTGGTTGCCGAGGTGCTGGCCGAGTTCGGCGGCGGCGTGCTCTTCCTGCTGCTCGGCGAGATGGATGAGCCCGGGGTCAAGCTGGTGGTGGCGACCGACCCGGCCTGGCTGGGCAAGGGCGACGAGCTGCTCGATCAGGTGCGCTCCCACCGCAACGCGAGCCCGGGTGGCAGCGGCGCCGCGTTTGCCGGCGAGCTGGAGAGCGGCGCCTCTTGGATCTGCTACCACACCTTTACTGCCCTTGACCGTATCTACACGCTGATGATCGCGCTGCCCCGGTACAGTCCCGACGGCTGGTCGCCGATCGCCGCGCTGCGCTCGCTCGGACACCTGCTGGTCTTCGGCCTGGTGCATCACGTCGGTTGGTACGAGCCCATCCTGCCTGGGCACGCGGTGCAGCAGGATCTCGCCCTCGCGCCGGGGCTGGTGGTTGGCGAATCACCGGCGATGAAGGCGGTCACCGACCAGCTGCGGGTCGCCATCGGCCTGGACAGCCACGTGCTGCTGCGCGGCGAGGCCGGCGTCGGCAAGGAGCCGCTCGCCCGCTCGCTGCACCTGTCGGGGCCGCGGCGCCACGGGCCGTTCGTCACCGCGCTGTGCGGCGGCGCCCGCCCGCATCAGATCGAAGCGGACCTGTTCGGGGCCGAGGTGGCGGGCAAGGGGGGCGTGGTGCGCCGCGAGGGGAAACTGCTGCTCGCGCATGGCGGCACGCTGTTTCTCGACGACGTCGAGGAGCTGCCGCTCGAGGTGCAGGCGCGGCTGGTGCGATTCCTGCGCTCGAACGAGGTCGAGCCGACCGGCAGCGACCTCGCGACCAAGGTCGACGTGCGCGTCATCGCGGGCAGCCGGGTGGCGCTCGAGGACGCGGTCGGACGCGACGAGTTCCGGGTCGATCTCGCCTACAAGCTGTCGCGCTTCGCCATCGAGGTGCCGCCGCTGCGCGAGCGGCGGGAGGACCTGCCGCTGCTCATCCAGTCCTACGTCAACCGTTTCTGCCACGAGACCGGGAAGCGCCTCACCGGCATCACCGTCAAGGCCATGTCGGCGCTGCTGAACTACGACTATCCCGGCAACGTCGCCGAGCTCGAGAACATCATGCGGCACCTGGTCTACCTGTCGCCGCAGGGCCGGCCGGTGGACGTCAGCCTGCTGCCGGAGAGAGTGCGGCGCGGCAGCCTGACCGCCGCCGCCCGCGTCGACTCGAGCTCCGACCTCGATCTCCAGCGGCTGGTCGGCGACACCGAGCAGGCGGCGATCCGCGAGGCGCTGCGCCGCGCGCACGGCAACAAGTCGCAAGCCGCCCGGGTGCTCGGCCTGTCGCGCAACGGCCTGGCGATCAAGATGCAGCGCTACGGCCTCCGGAGCTGAGCTGCCCCCGGCGCGGCGGCGCCCCGGCGGGCCGGCCCGCCGCCGCGGCGCCCGGCGCCCCGGCGATCACCCGCGCGCAAGTTTTCCATCGTCCGGGAGTTTCATCGGGCAGCGGCCACCGGCACCCGCCGCCGAGCCTGGGGCGGCCGCCGGCCGGCATCGACCCTTCCACGTCCATCCGAGAGGAGGCGAAGCATGCGCGGAACGACTCGACCTGACCGGCCGCGACGGCGCCGATGGCTGCCGGCCATGCCGGCACTGCCGGCACTGCCGGCAATTGTAGCCGTCGTCATGGTCCTTGGCATGGGGGCGATCGCGGGGAGCGCGCCCTCCGCGCCGGCGCGCCGCGCCGCCGCGAGCGGGCTGGGCAAGATCCAGCACATCGTCATCATCATGCAGGAGAACCGCAGCTTCGACAGCTACTTCGGCACCTTCCCGGGCGCCGACGGCATCCCGATGAGCAATGGCGTGCCGACGGTCTGCGTGCCCGATCCGAAGACCGGCCAGTGCGTGGCGCCTTTCCGTGACACCAGCGACCTCAACATTGGCGGCCCGCACGGCGCCGTCGCGGCGGCGGCCGACATCGACGCCGGCCGGATGGACGGCTTCATCGCGCAGGCCGAGGCTGCCAAGCAGGGTTGCAAGGACCCCAACGATCCGGCATGCGGCGGCCACAGCACGGACGTCATGGGCTACCACGACTACCACGAGATCCCGAACTACTGGGCCTACGCCCAAAACTTCGTGCTGCAGGACCGCATGTTCGAGCCCAACGCCTCGTGGAGCCTGCCGGAGCACCTCTTCATGGTCTCGGAGTGGTCGGCGCTCTGCACCAGCGCCAATCCGAGCAGCTGTACCAACGCGCTCGACGCGCCGGGCCGGCCTCCCGATCCCCAGAACCCCAACCGGCCGCCGCCGTTCTACGCCTGGACCGACCTGACCTACCTGCTGCACAAGAACAGCGTCAGCTGGGGCTATTACGTCTTCTCGGGCACCGAGCCCGACACCGCGGACGCCGACGAGATGGCGACCCCCACGGCCAAGCAGAACGCGGCCACGCCGGGGATCTGGAACCCGCTGCCGTACTTCACCACGGTGCAGGCCGACAACGAGCTGGGCAACGTCCGGGACCTGGCGGATTTCATCGCCGCCGCCAATACCGGCACACTGCCGGCGGTGTCGTGGGTGTGTCCCAACGGCCGCTTCAGCGAGCACCCGCCGGGGCTGGTGAGCGACGGCCAGAACTACGTCACCAACCTGATCAACGCGGTGATGCAAGGACCGGACTGGCAGAGCACCGCCATCTTCCTCGCCTGGGACGACTGGGGCGGCTTCTACGACCACGTGGTGCCGCCGGTGGTCGACCAGAACGGGTATGGCCTGCGGGTTCCCGGGCTGGTCATCAGTCCCTACGCCAAGGCGGGCTTCATCGATCACCAGACGCTCAGCTTCGACGCCTATGTCAAGTTCATCGAAGACGTCTTCCTCGGCGGCCAGCGCCTCGACCCCGCGACCGACGGCCGCCCCGATCCACGGCCGACCGTGCGCGAGAACATGCCGGCGCTAGGCGACCTCGCCAACGACTTCGATTTCACTCAGACGCCGCGGCCGCCGCTGATCCTGCCGGCGACGCCGATCGGCACCTGCGTCCAGAGCGACGCCTCGCTCTGTCTCGACAACAACCGCTTCCAGGTGGTGGCGACCTGGGTCACCCCCGGCGGCCAGGCCGGCGGCGGCCACGCGGTGGCGCTGACCACGGACACCGGCTACTTCTGGTTCTTCACCAATACCGCCCTCGAGGTGGTGGTCAAGATGGTCGACGGTTGCGCCCTCTCGAACACCTTCTGGGTCTTCGCCGGCGGCCTCACCAACGTCCAGACCACGATCCAGGTCACCGACACCGTCACCGGCGTCACCAAGACCTACACCAACCCGCAGAGCACCGCGTTCCTGCCGATCCAAGACACCAGTGCATTCTCTACCTGCGCCGCCGGCGGCAAGGCGGCCGTGGCCGCGGCAGCCCTGGGCCGAGGTGGCGGGCGAGCTCAGCCAGGAGGGGCCACGACCGCGGCCGGGCGGCGGGTGCTTCGGCGGTAGACGGCGCTGCTCCAGGCCGGGCGTGATCGGCGGGGCGTAGAATACGGACCAATGAGCCCGCCGACCTCGCCGTCCACGACCTCCCCGGTGAGCAGCGGCGCCGACCGCTCGGGCGCCGGTGCCGCCGCCGGGCCGCGCATGGTGCGGGCGCCGCGCGGCACGGCGATCTCCTGCCGCGGTTGGCAGCAGGAGGCGGCGCTGCGGATGCTGATGAACAACCTCGACCCCGAGGTGGCCGAGCGCCCCGATGAGCTGGTGGTCTATGGCGGCTCGGGGAAGGCGGCGCGCAACTGGGAGTGCTTCGAGGCGATCGTCGCGACCTTGCGCCGCCTGGGCAACGAGGAGACCCTGCTGGTGCAGTCGGGCAAGCCGGTGGCGGTGTTCCGCAGCCATGCCGAGGCGCCGCGCGTGCTGATCGCCAACTCGCTGCTGGTGCCGCACTGGGCGACCGCCGACGAGTTCCGGCGGCTCGAGGGCCTGGGCCTCACCATGTACGGGCAGATGACCGCCGGCTCATGGATCTACATCGGCACCCAGGGCATCCTGCAGGGCACCTACGAGACGCTCGCCGAGTGCGCGCGCCAGCACTTCGGGGGCACTCTTGCCGGCCGCCTGACGGTGACCGCCGGGCTGGGCGGCATGGGTGGCGCCCAGCCGCTGGCGGTGACCATGAACGAGGGGGTGTGCCTGGTCGCCGAGGTGGACCGCAGCCGCATCGAGCGGCGCCTCGCCAGCCGCTATCTCGACGCCTTCGAGCCCGATCTCCCCGCCGCGGTGGCGCTGGCGCTCGCGGCGCGCGACCGGCGGCAGGCAGTGTCGATCGCGGTCTTGGCCAACGCCGTCGACCTGCTCGAGCACCTGGCGGCCGCCGGGGTGGTGCCCGACGTGCTGACCGATCAGACCTCGGCGCACGACGCGCTCCACGGCTACGTGCCGCAGGGGCTGAGCTTCGACGAGGCGCTGGCACTGCGCCGCTCGGACCCCGACGCCCACGTCGCGCGCGCCATGGCGTCGATGGCGGCGCACGTGCGCGCCATGCTGGCCTTGCGCCAACGCGGGGCGGTCACCTTCGACTATGGCAACAACCTGCGCGGCCAGGCCCTGGCGGCGGGGGAGGAGCGCGCCTTCGAGATCGGCGGTTTCGTGCCGCTGTTCATCCGGCCGCTGTTCTGCCTGGGCAAGGGGCCGTTCCGCTGGGCGGTGCTGTCCGGCGATCCCGACGACCTGGCGGCGACCGACGAGGCGATCCTCGCGGCGTTCCCCGGCGATGCGGCGCTCGCCCGCTGGATCCGGCTGGCGCGCGAGCGCGTCGCCTTCCAGGGGCTGCCGGCGCGCATCTGCTGGCTGGGCTACGGCGAGCGCGCCAGGGCGGGACGCATCTTCAATCAGCTGGTCGCCGCGGGCAAGGTCAAGGCGCCGATCGTCATCGGCCGCGACCACCTCGACTGCGGCTCGGTGGCCTCGCCCAACCGCGAGACCGAGGCGATGCGCGACGGCTCCGACGCCATCGGCGACTGGCCGGTGCTCAACGCCCTGCTCAACGCCGTCAACGGCGCGACCTGGGTCTCGGTCCATCACGGCGGCGGCGTCGGCATCGGCTATTCGTTGCATGCCGGGATGGTGATCGTCGCCGACGGCACCGACGCCGCCGCGCGGCGCCTCGAGCGCGTGCTGACCGGAGACCCCGGTCTCGGCGTGGTGCGGCATGCCGACGCCGGCTACGACGCGGCGATCGCCTGCGCGCACGAGCATGACGTCGACATGCCAATGCTCGCTGCCAAGCCGGGCACCGCCGGCTGAGGCGGCGGCGCGGGCAGAACGGCGGCTCGCGCCCGCATCGGATCGGGATCCCCGGCCAGGTCCTAGCTCCCAGCTCCCATGCCCCCAACTCTCCGGCGCATCCGCGAGCCCCTGCTGCTCACCGGCGTGCTGGCGGCGCCGCTGCTGCCGCCGCCGTTCTCCTTCTGGCTGCTGCTCGCCTGCAGCTTGCTTTGGCTCGCCCAGCGGCCGCGGCCGCCGCGGCGCGAGGCGGCACTGGCGGTGCTGCTGGCGGCCGTGGCGGTGGCGGCGCTTGCCGGGGACGCAGTCATCGCGCGGGAGGAGCGGCTCTCGGACCGGCGCTGGGTCGAGCGCCAGGCGCCGGAGTACCGGCGCGTCTGGGAGGGACTGCGCGCCGAGGCTGCCGGGGCCGCCGGCGAACTGAAACGGCGGCCGGCGAGCCCGCTCGACGTCCTCGACCATCCGCCGGAGGCGCCGGCCCCGCAGGAGGCGATCCATGCGGCGACGCTCGCGGCCTTCGACCGCCTGGGACGGCTGACGCCGCCGGGAGGCGAGGGCCGCCACGCGCTGGTGCTGATCGACCGCGACGGCAACGCCGTGGCGTGGGCCGGCGAGGGCCTGGTCCACGAGCCCGAGCAGTGGCCCCGTTCCGGCCTCTCCTACCGCGCCGGATTCAACTCGGTGACCCTCTATGCGGCCGAACCGCTGGACGATTCGAGCCGGACGTGGCGACTGGTGGCCGGGACGAGCTTCTCGACCCGCCGGCTGCCTCGCGCCCTGGGGACGGCGGCGCCCGCCGGAGGAGCGGCGCTCGGGCCGGCCGCGCTCGCGGCGACGCTGCGCGGCGCCTTCCACCAGCTCGCCGACAATCTGCTGCCGCGCCGCCGGGTGCGGTGGTCGCTGGTCGATAACCCGGCGCAGGCCCACGCCAAGGCGATCGAGGTGCGGCTGCCCGGAGCGCCGACGTTGGAGGTCGAGCGGGTGCCCGCCGACTCGGAACCCGCGCCCGCGACGCCTGGCTGGCCGACCGAGCTGGCCTGGGCGGGCGTTGCCGCGGCGCTGCTTGCCCTGGGGGTCATGCGCGGCGTCGGCGTAGCGCTGCCGGCGGTGTCGTCGCTTGCCGGATCGCCCGAGCATGGCGTGCGGGTGCCGGCGCTGCTGCTCGCGGGACTCTTCGCCCTGGCCATGCTCACCGGCGCGCCGGCGCTGCCGCTGATCGCCATGGAGGTCGGGGTGGGTCTGGCGCTGCTCGGCCTGGCCCTGCCGCGGGCGCGAACGGTGACGCTCAGGCACTTTGCCCGGGACGTCCGCCGCGCTCGCCGATTCGAGCGGTTCGGCGGGCTCGGCCGGCGCCTGCCGGGGAAGGCGGTTCGTGCGGCGGGCGCGGGGGGTGGGGCGGGCGCGGCGGCGGGCGTGGAGAGCACGGAGATCGCCCGGGGCGAGATGGGGTCTCGGGCCGCCGGTGGCTCTCGGGGCGCGGATGGCCCCGGGGGCGCGGATGGGGCCCGTAGCGTGGATGACGCCCGGGACTCGGCTGGCGCCCGGGGCGTGGCAGGCGCCCGGGGTGTGGCTGGCGCCCGGGGCGCGGACGCCGGCGCCGGATGGGTGATGGCGGCGGGCGCCGCCGTGATGCTGCTGCTCTTCGCCGCGGCCTGGGTGGCGCAGCTTGCCGGCGGTCCCTTCGATGCCGCCGAAGGGCTGATGGTGCCGGGGCGGGACTGGTGTATCCGGCTCGCCTGGAGCGGGGCCGCCCTGGGGCTGCTGAGCCTGGCGGGGAGACGCGAGTCGGCGAGCGCTTCCCCGGCCGGGGACGTCTGGGTCTGGCTCGCGACCGGCCTGCTGCTCGTCGCGGCGGCCCTGTCGGAGGCGACCTGGGCGGCGGTGCCGTTGCTGGCGGCCGGCGGCGCCTGCGCGGCGCGCTTCGTCGACCGCCGCCGGCGGACCCAGGGGACGCTGCTCGCGGCCCTGGCGGTGATCGCCGCGCTGGCCGGAGCGGCGGTCTGGGAGACCGCCTACCGCGCCCGGCTGGCGACCTACGATGCGACCGCGCTGCTCGATCGGCTGGCGCCCCCGTCGCCGGGCGAGATGGCGGCGCTCGAGCGCGAGCTCGGCGTCCACTTTGCGCATCTCGACCTCGACGCCCTGGTGGCGCGCTCGCCGGTCGGCCTGGACCGCAAGGACCTCGCCTACTCGCTGTGGCGCGGCTCGCCCCTTGCGCGGCCGAGCGCACTCTCGGCGGTGGCGGTGCGCTCGGGGAACGCGCTGGTGTCGTCGTTCTCTTTCGGCCTGCCGCTCACCGGCGAGGGCGAGATCGACGGCGAGCGGCTGCGCGAGCTGCGGCTGCCGGGATGGCAGCCGGTCGCCGGCGAGGCGGCGATCCGGCTGGCGGATGGCCGCCCGGGGCTGGCGCGCTACTGGCTCATGCCGCGCCCCGGCTTCCGCCCGCAGGACCGCCGGCGCCTGGTGCGTATCGAGCTCGGCCTGCTGCGCGGCAGCTCGACGCCGGCGCAGGTCGAAGAGCTGGCCGCGCCGGGACTCTTCGCGCTCTACGAGGCTCCGGAGGGTCGGGCCGTCCTCTCTCCCTGGGCGGAACGGCCGCCGCTCTCGGCCCGCCTGCGCGGAACCCGGGCGCTGACCGTCGAGGTCGACACTCCCTCGGGCAGGGCCCGCGCCTACGTGCGGCCGGTGTTCGCCCTCGCTGCCGACGCCGCCGAAGGCGGGGGAGGCCTGGGCACCCTCGCCGCAGCCGCGAGTGCTCCCATCACCGCGCGAGTCGCGGGTGCCTCCGCCGCGGCGGAGCCTCCGGGCATCCCCGCAGCGGCGGAAGCCGGTGGCGTCCGATCCGCCCCCAGCGCCGCCGTCCTCAGAGCCTGGGAGGCGATCTACCTGCCTGACGAGAGCCCGCTGGCGGCGGTCGAGCGCGCCGCCAACTGGGCAGTCGGGCTGCTGCTGGCGCTGGCCTGCGCGGCGCCGGTCGCGGCGCTGCTGGCGCTGCCGCGCAGCGCCTTCCGCAACCTGCTGCGGCGCAGCGTGCGCTCCTACTCGCGCCGCTTGCTGATCGTCTATACCGCCCTGCTGCTGCTGCCGCTGCTGGCGCTCAACGCGCTGCTGGTGCGCTCGGTCGAGCTCGACAGCTTGCGCCAGCAGGCGACCGCCGGTCAGGCCGCGCTCGCCGCCGCCGAGCGCCTGCTCGACGAGCAGATCCGCGCCGAGCCGGTCGGCTACGCGTTCGATCCCGGGACCTTCGATCCCAAGCTCACCAGCATCTCCGAGCTGGTGCGGCGGCCGGTCAACCTCTACGGGCGCAGCCGGCTCTCGGCCTCGAGCGAGCACGAGCTGTTCACCGCCGGCCTGCTGCCGACCCGCCTGCCGGGTCCGGTCTACTCGAGCCTGGCGCTGCGCGACCGCAATCTGTACTCGCTCACCAACCGCGTCGCGGACGTGGAGTACCTCGAGCTCTACGCGCCGCTGCGCCTGGCCGGCAACGATCCGGCCGCGGAGCCGCGGCTGTTCGTGTCGGTGCCGCTGCTGGCGCAGCAAGAGGAAGGGCAACGGCAGCTCACCCACCTGCGCCGGCACGCCATCCTGGTCACCGCGGCGCTGTTTGCGCTCCTCGCCGCGGTCGGCACGCGTCTGGCGCAAAACTTCACCCGCCCGATCACCCAGCTGGTGGAAGGGACGCGGCGCATCGCCGCCGGCGCGCGCTCGCTGGACCTGGCGCCCACCGAGCTCGAGCTCGCCGCCCTGGTGGCGGCGGTCGACGACATGGCGCGGCGCATCGCCGAGGGGCGCGAGGGGCTGCTGCGCGAGAAGCAGGTGGTCGAGCGGGTGGTGCAGAACATCGCCTCGGGAGTGGTGTCGCTCGACCGCGAGCGGCGGGTGCTGATGCACAACCGGGTGGCCGCGGAGCTGCTCGGGGTGTCGGTGGGCCAGAGCCTGGAGCGCCTGATCGCCCGCTCGCAGCGGCTGGAGCCGGTCGCCGCCTTCCTGCGCTCCGCCGGCGGTGAGATGGCGCGCGCCACGGTGCGGCTAGGCGGCAGCGCCGCGGCGGAGCACGAATGGTCGCTCGTATGGGTGCCGCTGCCGGGGCAGGGGGAGCCCTTCGCGCTGCTGGTGGTGGAGGACGTCACCGAGGAGCTGCGCGGCCAGCGGTTGCTCGCCTGGGCGGCGATGGCGCGGATGATCGCGCACGAGATCAAGAACCCGCTGACCCCGATCCGCCTCTCGGCCGAGCACATGCGCGAGGTCTACCAGCGCGACCCCGAGCACTTCGCCGGGGTGTTCGAGCGCTGCACCGCCAACATCCTCACCCAGGTCGAGGAGCTGCGCTCGATCGCCTCGGAGTTCTCGACCTACAGCGCCATTCCGCGCATCGATCCGCGTCCCGGGAACGTCACCGCCGCTGTTGCCGGGCTGGTCGAAGGCTACCGCGCGGCGCCGCCGCACGATGTCCGCGTCGAGCTCGAGACCCCAAGCGGCCCGATCGCGGCCCGCTTCGACGCCAAGCTGCTGCTGCGTGCGGTGCGCAACCTGATCGAGAACGCCCTCCGCGCCAGCGCCGGCGGCGGCCGGGTGGTGGTGCGGGTGGAGCGAACCGCCGGCCCCGCGGGCCCCTCGGCGCGCATCGCCGTGCTCGACGCCGGCTCCGGCGTGCCGCCCGACCTCCTGGCGCGCATCTTCGACCCCTACTTCTCGACCCACGACACCGGCACCGGCCTGGGCCTGCCGATCGCCCGCCGCATCGCCGAGGAGCACGGCGGCGAGATCGCGGCCCGCAATCGCCCCGAGGGCGGCCTAGAGGCCGTGATCACCATTCCCTGCGAGCTGGCCGACCCGGCGGCCACCGCGGTCGAGTCGGCCGCCGCGCCAGTGGGCCCGGCAACCGCGGTGGCTGAGAAAGCAGGGTGACGGGTGCCGCAGGACAACCGGCCGCTGCTCCTGAAGATCGTGCCTTTTCTTGCGCTCATGACGTGCGGCGGTGCGGTGATCCTACTCTTGTTGCTGGGCACAGCCTTGGCTCTCGGCTCATCTTCCATTCCAGACGTTTCCGTGAATACCACATTTTCCAGAGACGGGAAGGAGCTTTCCGGCTCGGCGGTTCTCTTCCTCAGCGCGTCGCCGGGTTGAGCTGCACCTCGACCGCGTGCGGCGTGCCTTCGCGCAGGAAATCGATGCGCACTTTGCGGCCGGCGATCGATTGGAGGAAGGCCGGCACGGCCAGGGGGTCGAGGATGTCCTTGCCGTCGATGGCGATGATGATGTCTCCCTGCTGGATGTGAGCGGCCGCTGCGGGGGAGTGATTGGTCACCAGCTCGACGACCAGGCCGCCGCTTCGCATCAGGCGCGCCTTCTCCTGGTCATTCAGTGGCCGGTTCATGATTCCCAGCACCGGCGGCTGGGTCTTCACCCAGTAGCTCGCCTCGTGGTCCGACGCGGATAGCGGCGGCAGGCTGCCGATCGTGGCCTGGGAGCCTGCGGTGTCGGCTGCCTGCTCCGCGGGCGAGCCGTCGCCGCCCGGCGGGCGAGCATGGAACGGTAACGGCGCCAGGGAGGCGTCCGGCGCGTCCAGCACCTCCCCGTAGAGCACGACCACCGCGGCGCCCAGCCGCTGTCCCTGCTGGGCGGCCTGGTGCGGGTCGGCAGCCCCGCCGGTGAACGCGGACGATCCGAGCGGCACATAGTCGTTCTCGATCAGGGCGCGCGCGTCGGCCGCGTCGTCGGCGCTGCCGCGATAGAGCACCGGAACGGCCGGCGGCGGCAGGGTCGCTGCGACGACTCGATGGGGGGTGAAGTTGTCGGCGAACGGGTTGCCGGTCCTGGCGGCCTTCGGCGGACCGAGGTCGAAGGAAACCCGTGACGGATCCTTCGGGTCGAAACGGACCGGGATGACGTTGCCGGGCTGGAATTGTGGAATCTCCAGACGAGAGACGAGAAGCCGCTTGATGGTCGCCTTGTAGGGCGGCCGATCCGTCGGCCGCACCTCGACGTCGAGGGTGATCACCGGATCGTGGTTGATCGTCAGCCCGGACTCCCGGATGGAGAGGATCTCGGCCTGGACGGGGACGCCCACCCGCTGCAGGTCCTTGGCCTCCGACATGCCAGTGTCGAACATGGCGCAGCCGGCGGCCAGCGCGATGAGTGGAAGGAGCAGCGCAAGCAGCAGGCGGACCAGCAGCAGCGGCCGCCTGGTGGATCTCACCCCGCGGGATGGCAACTCCATGGAACTGATCATGACCCCTCCGTGGCAACGCGGCGCGGGATGGAGCCCGCGCTCCTGGGAAAGATGCGTGAACGAGCCGGATCGAGGGACAGCGCCAGAGCATCGATCATGGCTCCTCTCCGCGACCGATCCCGGCCGGCGTCATCCCGCTCGCCAGGCGATCCTAGTGCGCGCCGGAAACGCCGCGCCAGGCATGGACATGCTCCCCGCCGCGGTGCGGGAGATCTTTCGGCGACAGGCCGCAGGCTCGCTACTCCCGGATCTCGACCGGCGTGCCATCGGGAACACGATTGTAGATCTCTTCGATCTCGCGGTTGGTCACCGCCATGCAGCCGTCGGTCCAGTCGATCATGCGGTGCAGCGGGCCGAGCCAGCCGAGGCCGTTCTTGATGCCGTGAATCATGATGTCGCCACCGGGATCGCAGCCGCGGCGGCGCGCGGCCTTACGGTGGGAGGCGTCCGGATAGGAGACGTGCAGGGCCCGGTGAAAGCCGCTGGCGGAGAGGTGGCGATCGACGATGAAGAGCCCTTCCGGGGTCTTGTGATCTCCCTTGCATTCCTTGTCGCCATGGGGTTGACGCCCCAGGGCGATCCGGTAGGTCGCGAGGGTCTCGCCGTGGAGCATGAGGGTCAGGCGACGGGCCTGTTTCTCGATCAGCATGCGGTCGGCGTGGCGGCCTGCGGCTTCAGCACGGCTCCGGGCTTCCAGGCTCGGCTGCGCGCTGGGCCCGACCATGGTCGCGATCAGGATCGACGCTGCGACGATCCGCGGCGGGTGGTTCCTCACGGCGCTTCGGCGGGAGAAGCAGCTCGGTCGGGGCCGCCGGCGACCAGGACGACCACCAGCCGCTTGGGGCCATGTACGCCATAGGCCAAGGTCTGCTCGATGTCGGCGGTCTTGCTGGGACCCGAGATGACCAGGGCGTTGGGCGGCAGGCACCGCGCCCAGCCGAGGTCGCGGACGGCGTGCCAGAGGGTGTTCCAGAGGCGCGTCGGGTCAAGCAGGACTAGATGAATGGGTGGCACCAGGGAGAGCAGGCGTGGTTCCTCGGGCGACGGGCAGAGGACGAGGCCGCCGGTCTCGGCGATGCCGCCCAGGCAGGTGGTGATCCCGGCGTCGACGGCGGAGAAGAGCGACGCTTTGAGCTGCTCGACCGGCCGGTCGTAGAGGAGGAGCGCGGGGTCGCCGTCCCCGGCGCACGCCGCCACCAAGGGTGCCGCGAGCGGGCTGCCGGCGCCGGCCATCACGTTGCGCGCGCCGGCGGAACGTAGGAAGTCTCTCACCACTGCCGGCCAGGTGGCGGCGGTCGCTTCGAGGAACTCCGCTCGGACCGCTTCCATGCAGCGCCGCAGGCGTGCCAGGCGCTCGGCCGGCGGCCAGGTCTTGGCGGCGAGGAAGGCGGTGTCAGCGGTATCGACGGGCGCCGGCGCGGCTCCGCCATGCGCCGCCGCCTCCCCACCCGCTGCGGTGCGCGCCGCGCGCAGGCGGCCGAGGATCCGCTCCCGCGCCGCAACTTCGGCCGGCGACGTCGGCGTTGCCGGCGGCGTTGCCGGCGGCGGGGTCTCAGGCATCGGGCACTCCGCGCTCGCGGGCCAGCTCGTGCAGGGAGCGCGGCGCCGGACGCGGGGCGGTCCTGACGCTGGTCCAGGCGCGGAGGGGTCCGAGGCGCGGCGGCGGCAGCCGGCGGAGGCGGGTCGCCAGGCGGCTGACCAGGCGGTAGATGCGCGGCGAGGCGTGGACGCGGCGCCAGAGCGCCCAGATGCGGTCCTCCCAGGCGTCGCGCGCCTCGCCGGCCTCGAGGACCGTCGAGCCGGGCTCGCGGTGCGACGCCTCTCGCCGCAAGCGGAGCAGGATCTCGGTGATCGGGATCTCCACCGGGCAGACCTCGACGCAGGCGCCGCAGAGGCTCGAGGCGTGCGGCAGCTCGTGCCTCGCCTTCACGCCTTCGACCTGCGGGGTGAGGATCTTGCCGATCGGCCCCGGGTAGACGGCCGCGTAGGCGTGCCCGCCGACGCGGGTGTAGACCGGACAGTGATTCATGCAGGCGCCGCAGCGGATGCAGCGCAGGGTCGCCCGCAGCTCGGGGTCGAGGAAGATGCGCGACCGCCCATTGTCGAGGATGACGAGGTGGACCTCGCGGGGGCCGTCCTTCTCGTGCGGGCCCCGCGGCCCGCTGATCAGATTGGTGTAGGTGGTGATGGTCTGGCCGGTGGCCGAGCGGCAGAGCAGCGCGAGGAGCGGCGGCACGTCCTCGAGCCGCTCGACCACCTTCTCGATGCCCATCAGCGCGATGTGGAGCGGCGGCACATGGGTCGACATGCGGCCGTTGCCCTCGTTCTCGATCAGCACCAGCGTGCCGGTCTCGGCGACCGCGAAGTTGACGCCCGACAGCCCCGCGTCGGCCTCCTCGAACTTCCGGCGCAGGATGCGCCGCGCCATCCCGGTCAGCGTGTCGACGTCCTCGGTGTACTGCGCGCCGCGGATCTTCTCCCCGAAGAGCCGCGCGATCTGACGGCCGTTCTTGTGAATGGCCGGCATGATGATGTGCGAGGGGGTCTCGTGGTCGAGTTGCACGATGTACTCGCCGAGGTCGGACTCGAGCGATTCGACGCCGTGTTCTTCGAGGAAATCGTTGAGGTGCATCTCCTCGGAGACCATCGACTTGCCCTTGACGACGCGGGTGGCGCCGTGCGCGCGCAGGATCGAGAGGACCGCGGCGTTGGCTTCGGCGGTGGTTTCGGCCCAGTGCACCGCGATGCCGTTGGCGCGGCAGCGCTGCTCGAGCCGTTCGAGCAGGTCGGGCAGGTTGGCGAGGGTCCTGCGGCGGATCGAGGTCCCCAGGGAGCGGAGCGCCCGCCACTCCGCCGGATCGGCGAAGAGCGCGGCGCGCTTCGCCATCAGGCCGTCCATGGCGCGGCGGAAGTTGGCGCGGATCTGGGGATCGGCGAGGGCGGCCGTGGAGCTGGCGCGGAAATTGGCGGGCAAGGTCGTCACCGGGTCCGCTCCCACAGGAACTCGGCGAGGTGCCGCGGGCGGACGGCGCTGCCGGCCTGCTCGAGCTTGCCGGCGATGTTCAGCAGGCAGCCGCAGTCGGCGGAGAGCAGCTCGCTGGCTCCGGTCGCGGCGACGTCCGCCGCCTTGTCCGCGACCATCGCCGCCGAGATCTCCGGAAAGCGCACCGCGAAGGTGCCGCCAAAACCGCAGCACTCGCGCTCGCGGGCCAGGCCGACGAGCTCGACGTTGGCGAGCTGGCCGAGCAGCGCCTTCGGCTCCTCCCGGATGCCCAGCTCGCGGAGGGCATGACAGGAGGCGTGCCAGGTGACGCGCACCGGCTGGCCGCGATCGACCAGCTTCACTCCGAGCACGCCGGCCAGGAACTCGGTCAGCTCGTGCACCCGGCCGGCGAGCGCCTCGACGGCCGCCAGATCGGGCTCGCCGGCAAACAGCTCCGGATAGTGGCGCCGCATCATCGCGGCGCACGAACCGGAAGGCACGACCACCGGCCATGGCTCCGGGAAGAGCGCGAGCTGTGTGCGGGCAACCGCGCGGGCCTCCTCGGAATAGCCGGAATTGAAGGCAGGCTGGCCGCAGCAGGTCTGCCCCTGGGGGAAGACCACCTCGAGCCCCTCCCGCCGCAGCAGCTCGATGCCCGCCATGCCGGCCTCCGGATAGAAGAGATCGACGAGGCAGGTGCCGTAGAAGTAGACCGCGTTTCTCAACCGTGCAACGGTAGCACGCGCCCCTCCACCGGACCATGCGGTCGGCCGCGGGCCCGCCGGGCCCGCTGGCCCCTGCTGGCCCGCTGGGATCGGAACGGGCTCAGGCAGCGCGAGCGGCGATCACCGGCGCGGCGGCGCCGGCGAGCAGGCCCAGGGCCATGCCGCCCAGGCCGGCGAGGCCCGCGGCGAGACAGCCGGTCGCGCCGGCGAGGACGACCGCGCTCGCCGCGGCGAGCCAGAAGCGGCGGTCGTCATGCCCGCGCAGCCGCGGCCCCAGCCAGCCCAGGAGGAGCCCGGCCGCCACGCCCGCGGCAACGCAGATGGCCGGCATGGCCAGGCAGAGGCTGCTGTAGCACGCATGCGCGGCGCGGGCCGCTGCCGGCAGCAAGCAGGGCGCTAGACCGGCGGCGAAGCCGAGGCGAGCGCCGCGCGCCCAGGCGCCGCCGCGCCAGAAACAGGCGGCGACGAGAACGCCGAGCGCGGCGGCGCAGGCGGCGGGCGCGGCCTGCGACGGGCAGCCGATCAGGGCGACGGCGCTGAGGGCGGTGGCCACCGCCGCGCGGCCGAGCGCCCAGCGCAGGCGCCCCCCTTCGTAGGCGGCGCGAGCGCGAGCGGCGAGGTTCTCTTCAGCGACGGTCATGGTTCAGTCTCCAGGCGCTGCGCAAGCGGCCGAGGGCGCGCTCGACGCGCTTGCGGAAGGTGGGACCCGGCAGATCGGGCCGCTCGCCGCGGGCGTAGGCGAGCAGCGTCTCGGCATCGGCGGGACGCAGCGTCGCCAGCGCTTCGCCCAGGGCCCGCTCGAGGTCGGCCGCCACCGCGATCTCTTCCGGCGAGCGGCCCGCGTCGGGCCGGTCGGCGAGGGCATGCTCCGGATGCTCGCGGCGGCGCCGGCGCCGCTGGCGCACCGTGCGGATCTCGTAGGCGGCGATGCCCAGTACCCAGGACAGCGCGTCGCGCCGGCGGTCGAACTCGGCGGCGCGGGCGAACACGCGGAGCAGGGCTTCCTGCGCCGCATCCTCGACCTCTTCCCGCGGCAGGCAGCGGGCGGCGAAGCCGCGCAGCAGCGGCCACAGGCGGACGAACACCGGGTGGAACGCATCGCGGTCCCCGTCCGCCAGCCGTTCGAGCTGGCGCTGCAGCGCTTCGCGCGCGACGCGCTCCACCCGCCGCGACCTACCCGCGCCCTACTTCGGGCACGCCTGCTCGCAGCAGAGAGGGCAGCAACACGACGGCGTGTCGGCCTTGCCGCTCCCACCGGCCTTGCCATCCGCGGCCCATGCCGCCGCCGCCGGCGCCGCGAGCGCCACCACCAGGGCCAACCAACTCAGCTTGCGCATCATCTTGGTCTCTCCTTTCCGGGACGTCCATTCGCCCCGTCGAGAGAGATAGGCGCGAAGGCGGCTGGCGTGACAGCGTTCGCCTCCGGAGGGAGCCAGCGCTGCAGCTGGATGCCGACGCCGCTATCCGGGGAGAAGGGCCTCGCGAGCACGAGGGTTACCCGCGAGCCGGCCGCGGGAATCAGGAAGCGCTCGGTGACGAACCGCGGCGAGCCGGCCTCTCGTCTCACGAAGACGGGCGTCAGCGGGCTGCCGCCGACCAGTACGTTCAGCAGCGTTTCGGGGTCCGCGCCCGGAGGCAGCCAGACCTCTATCGAAGCGACGGCCGCCACGCCAGGCTGCCGAGCGGCGGCGGGCAACCGGGCGGCCAGGCGCTGGTGCGCCCCCCCGAGGGGTGAGAGATCGAGCGGCTCCGACTCGCCCTGGTCGATCCAGCGGTGGACGGCGACCACCACGGCCTGGCCGCGGGCACGAAAGAGGCCCGGCTCGAAGCGCGCGACCACGGCCCCCTGCGCCTCGAGCCGGCGGCGAAAGAAGCCGCCGCGGACGCCGTCGAGCCGGTCGGCGTGGAAGATCTCGGCGTCCGCGCGGTCGAGCTCTTCCGGGCGCATCTCGTCGAGACTCCCGACTTCCTGGACGACGGCCGGGTCGCCGTACCACTGCGCGTCGCTGTCTGCCTCGCGGACGACGACCCGCCATCCCAGCGGCCGCAGGCGGTCGCGGAGGTAGTCCCGCAGCAGGTCCTGGACCGACGGCACCCAGGTCTCGTAGACATGGGCGTTCGCCGGCGCGACGAGATAGCTCGCTGCCGCCGCGAACGCCGCCGCGCCCAGCGCCAGCCGCTGCCAGGCGCGCAGGCGAGGCGTGAGCCACTCCCAGGCCCGGTGCAGGCTCCACGCGGCGGCGAGGGCGACGAAGGGCGCGACCGGCAGCCAGTTGTGCTCGCTCGGATTGGTCGTGCCGAGGGCATAGGCCAGCGCATACCCGGCGACATAGGCCGACATCATGAGCGGCCCGAGCCGCCGCGCGCGCGAGCCCTCCGGCGACCCCGCCGGCGAGCCCGAAGTCAGCAACGAGGCGACCGGCGCAAGCAACAGGCCGGCGAGACCCAAGGCCCCGATCACCGGCCCGTGGAAGTCCTCCGAGAGCAGCGCGCGCAGACCTTGCGCCAGGACCATCAGGTGACTGCTGCCGTGCTCGGTCCCCTTGACCGCATAGTCGCGCAAGGTGGTGCCGAAGCTCCAGAGGTAGAGGCGCGGAGCCAAGACCAGGAAGGGAGTGAAGACAAGGCAGACGGCTGCCGCCGCGAGTCCCGCGAGCAACAGCGCGCCCCACCGCCGCCGGCTGCGCCAGCCGCCACCAGCGAGCGCCGCGATGGCGACGGGGATCGCCGCCGGACCGGCGTTGAACTTGGCGGCGAGGGCCAGGCCGACCGCGGCTCCCGCCACCGTGATGCGGCGCCGCGTCGGCAGCTCCGCCGCCGCCAGGCTGGCGGCAAAGGCGCCGAGCGAAGCCGTCACCAGCAGGATGTCGGGCTTGAAGATCGCCGACTGACGGAGATGCCAGGGCACCGCGGCCAGCAGCAAGGCGCCGATGACGCCGGTCGCCGGCGAGTCGAGGCGGCGCCCGATCCGGTAGGTGAGATAGAGCGAGAGAGTCGCGGCCAGCGCCTGCAGCAGCCGGCACAAGAAATAGCCGGTCGGGCTCAGGTCATCGCCGCCGGCGAAGGCTGCGAAGACGGCGGCGCCGGTCAGGCGATGCAACCCTTCGCTTGCCGCCAGCAGCGCCGCGTGCGGCAGGTAGGACAGCCCCGGGTGGAAGCCGTTTGCCGGCCGCAGCTGCCCATCCACCAGCAGCGCGCAGAGGTTCTCCACTCCGTAGCGCTCATCCCAGAAGCGATCCTTGTCCAGCCCGGGGAGCGCCAGCCACACCCGCAGGCCGCAGCCCCAAATGAGGAGCAAGGCCAGCGCCAGCGTGGCGCCGGTGATGCGCCTGGTGTGTGCGGTCTCTTCCAAGATGGCCGGAGAGTATATGCTTCGCCGGCAAAGCTCATGCGGAGCCATCCCCCGGGCGCCGTCGCCGCGAGCCTCCTCGTTTGCCTGCTGGCGCTCGTCGCCAGCGTCCACCTGATCCGCCTGGACGCGGTGCCGCGCGGCCTGTTCGTCGACGAAAGCTCGATCGGCTTGAACGCCGCAACGATCGCGGAGAGCGGCGAGGACGAGGATGGGGTCCGCTTCCCGGTCTTCTTCCGCGCCTTCGGAGAGTACAAGAATCCGCTTTACATCTATGCGGCGGCGCTGGTCTTCCGGCTGGCCGGGGTGTCGGTCTGGGCCCTCCGCATCAACAGCTTCCTGTGGTTCGCAGCCCTGCTGGGCGGGATCATCTGCCTGGTGCGCAAGCTGTTCCCGGGATCGCCGTCGACGGTGCTCTACGCCGTCGCCGCGGCGGGCGCCCTGCCCTGGTTGTTCACCGTCTCGCGGATTGCATTCGAGGCGATCTCGCAGCCCGCGGTGGTCGTCTGGATGCTCTGCCTTGCCTTCGCGGTGTACGAGACCGAGCGGGAGCGCCCATGGCTCGCGTTCGGCTTCGGCCTGGCCACGGGTCTCTCGCTCTACACGTATTCCACGGCACGGCTGCTCACCCCTTGCTTTGCCGCGATCGTGCTGGCGGTGTATGCCCAGCGGCGCTTCTGGCGCCGACACGCTGCCGCCCTCGCCGGCGGCGGGCTCGCCCTCATTCCCTACGCGGTCTTCAGTGTGCAGAACCCCGGAGCTCTCACCAAGCGCTTCGGGCGGTTGACGTACCTCTTCGACGAGTCGCTCACGCCCGTACGCAGGCTCGCCACCTTCTTCGATCATTACGCGATCTATTGGAGCCCCCGCTACTTGCTCGTCGAGGGAGACTTCAACCGGCGCAACTCGACCGGCCACGCCGGCGAGCTCTACCTCGTGGTCTTCGCCCTCGCGCTCGCCGGGCTGGCGGCCGTCGCGCGGCGGAGCGCGGCCGGCAGGGGCCGGTTCGTCCTGCTGCTTGCCTTGAACCTCGCCGTGGCGCCCGCCGCGGCTGCCCTGACCTCGGGCACCTCTGCCCTCAGAAGTCTGCTGGTCGGGCTCTATCTGCTGGTCTTCTCCTGTTACGGCTTTGCCCTAGTGACGGAGATCCGCGGCGCGGTCTGGCGGCGCGCCGCCCTGGCCGCCGTCGCGCTTGGCCTGGCTTGCGAGTCCGGCCGCTACCTCGCGGACTATTTCGGCCCGTATGTCGAGGAGTCGGTCTGGGCGTTCAAGAGCTGGGACTTCCGCGGCGCCCTGGTCACCGCGCTGGCGCAGCGGCCCAGCCGCATCGAGGTCGCCCAGCAGGCGAACCAGCCATACGCCCATCTCGAGTTCTACCGCCGGACGCTGCCGCGGCCACCCGCGATCCCGATGGAGATGGCAGACGAAAAATGGCCGCGGGCCGCGCCGAGCGTCTGCATCCTTTACTTCAATCCGGACGCCTACCTCCCTGACGCGGACCTGTACCCAAGCCGCATCTGGGGCTTGGACCATCCGACGATCCTGCGCTGCTTCGGGTCGTCCAGCCGCTCGCCCGCGGCCGCGCGTTGAGCCATGCGCTGCCCGGCTGCATCCGAGCGCCGAGCCGCGCCGTATGGAGGAGCAATGGGACACTCGCTGACGCTGCGCGTGCATTATCCCGTGGCAGCGTTTCCCGCCCAAGCCCAGGCCTCCACCCGTCGCCTGCTGCTGCGCACCGAGAGCGACTGGGACGCCGACGTCGCGCCCACTGCGGTGGCCGGCGACGGCAACGTCTGTGACTTCACGCTCGAGCTCGAGCACGCGCGGCCCTACCTGTACTTCAAACCGGTGCTGAGGGAAGGCGACGAGGTCGCATGGTCGCGGGGGGAGAACTACCTGGCGCTGGCGGCTGGCGCCGGCGGCCGGCCCGTACACGACGTCTATCCCTACTTCTTCGCCGACCAGGGATGCAGCGCCTGCAGCATTCACCACCTCGCGTCCACGCGATCGCGGCGAAGCCACGCGGTGCGCGTCTTTCTGCCGCCCGGCTACGCCGAGAACACGCTGGCGCGCTACCCCGTGCTCTACATGCAGGACGGTCAGAACCTGTTCTTCGCCGGCGAGGCTTTCGGCGGCCATCACTGGATGATCGACGAGACCCTGCGAGTGCTCGACGCGATGAACCTGGTGCGCAAGGCGATCGTCGTCGGCGTCTACCCGCAAGACCGCATGGCCGACTATACGCGGCCCGGATACGAAGAGTTCGGCCGCTACCTGGTCGAGGAGCTGAAGCCTTGGGTGGATGCCGAGCACCGCACGCTCAGCGGTCCCGCGGACACCGCGGTGATGGGCTCCTCGCTCGGAGGTGTCGTGTCGCTCTTTCTCGCCTGGCAATGGCCGGGTGTCTTCGGCAACGCCGGCTGCCTGTCGAGCACCTTCGGCTTCCGCGACGACCTGCATGGGCGGATCGAGAGCGAGCCCAAGCGGCCGATCAAGATCTACCTCGACAGCGGCTGGCCGCGCGACAACTACGAGACCACCCGGATCATGCGCAACACCCTGCGCGCACGCGGCTATCGCGAGGGCGAAGACCTCTTCTACCTGGCCTTCCCGCGTGCGCGCCACGACGAGCAGGCCTGGGCGATGCGAGCCCACATCCCGTTCCAGTTTTTCTTCGGCGACTGAGGAGGAGCGCCCACCCCTCCGAGCAGGGGTCCGCGAAGGGGAGAAGGCGGCGGGTCGGCGGCGGCGGTCTGCCCCGGTTCTATGGCGTGTGGACGCTAGCGGTGGATGCCAAGGACCCGCGGCTGCTGTACGCCGGCATCCTCGACTATTACCACTTCGGCTTGTGGGCCAGCCAGGACTCCGGCCAGACCTGGCAGCGCCGCTTGCGTACGGTGCCCGACCAGCTGATTTGCGACACGCAGCGCTCCGGCACCGTCTACCTGCTCGACTTCGGCATCTTGCAGCGCAGCCGCGACCAGGGCGTGACCTGGGAGGCTTACTTCTCCGGCGTCGGCGGTGCCGCCAACAGCGCCGCCCTGGGCCTGGTGTTCGACCCGCGCCATCCCTGGATCGCTTACGTGCTGAGCTATGCCGAGGTGCAATCGCTCGAGCACCCGGCGGCGCTGTACAAAACCGACGACGACGGGGCGCACTGGCAGCCGCTGACCGTAGGCTCTCCCGGCAATGTTCTCACCAACGCCCTGGCGGTGAGTCTGGCAGGGACGCTGCTGTTCAGCTCCGACCTCCCTGGCGGCTTCTACCGCAGCACCGACGGCGGCGCGAGCTGGGTCCTGGGCGGCAGCGGCCTGATCAACACCGGCGTGGTGGCTGTCGCCTTCGGCACCCCGGGCACCTTCTTCGCCAGCACCGGGAAAGGAGTCTCGCGTTGTCGCCTCTTTTGGCGGCGTCTTCCGCCGTTCGCTCGGCACCGAGTGGGAGCATTTCGAGGCCGGCCTGATCAACCGCGAGACCTTGGCGATCGAGTTCGATCCCGCCGACCCGAGGCATCTGGTGGTAGGCACCAACGGCGCCGGCGTCTACGAGCTGCGCTTCGCGCCATCGCCCTGAGCAACCGCACCGCTCGAGCGCAGAGCAGGGCCAACGGGCGAGATCAGCGGCGGCGGGTAGGGAGGGAGCGGCGGGAGGAGCCCAAGGTGCGGGCGGGGCGGTGCTCGACGTAAGGGGGGACGCCGGGGATGGTGCAGCGCGGCAGCTCGAGGCCCAGGGTCTGCTCGATGTCGCGGATGAGGGGCTTGTCCAGCCAAGTGGCGATCGAGGAGACCAGGCCGACGGCGGACCCGCGGGCGGTGCGGCCGGCGCGGTGGATGTAGTCGTCGACGGTCTCCGGCATGTCGAAATTGATGATGTGGCTGGTATGCGGCACGTCGATGCCGCGGGCGGCGATGTCGGTGGCGACCAGGATGCGATGCTCGCCTTCGCGGAAGCCTTGCAGCGCCTGCACGCGCTGGCCCTGCGAGAGGTTGGAGTGGATGCGCTCGACCGGATGCCCCTCGCGCTCGAGCACGCCGGCGAGCCACTCGGCGTCGCTCTTGCGGCGGATGAAGACCAGGGTGCTGCCGAGCTCCTGGCGCAGCAGCGCGAGGATCAAGGCCTTCTTGTTCTCGGGATCGACGAGGTACAGCCGGTGGCTGATGCCTTGCGCCGCCTTGCCCTCGGGGGTGATGTCGATGAGCACCGGATCGTGCATGAAGCGCTGCGCCAAGCGCTCGATGATCGGCGGCATGGTGGCCGAGAACATCAGCGTCTGGCGTTGATCCGGGACCTCTTGCAGGATGCGCTGCACCTGCGGCAGGAAGCCCAGGTCGAGCATGTGGTCGGCCTCGTCGAGCACCAGCGCCTGGATCTCGTTGAGCCGCACGTTGCCGCGCTCGAGATGGTCGAACAGGCGCCCGGGAGTGGCCACCACGATGTCGGGGCGCCGGCGCAGGCCTTGGATCTGCGGCCCCATCTTGACGCCGCCGATGAGGCAGACGGTCTTCAAGTGGTGATCGCCCCCGAAGAGGTCGAGGAAGGCTTTGGTCTGCAAGGCGATCTCGCGGGTCGGCGACAGGATCAGGCCGCGCAGCCCCTGGCCGTGGGTGAGGCGCTCGGCTAGCGGCAGGACGAAGGCGGCCGTCTTGCCCGAGCCGGTCTCGGCGAGGCCGATCAAGTCGCGGCCCTCGAGCGCCACCGGGATGACCGCCGCCTGGATGGGGGTGGGATGGAGGAAACCGATCTCCTGCACCAGCCGCAGGATCGCCTCGGAGAGGCCGAGAGCGGCGAAGGTCTGGTCAGTGGTTTGGACGGGGTGCTGCGGGATGGCGACAGTCTGCATGTACTGCGCCTTATAGAACAACTCGCCGGGACACCACAAGCCGGCGTGGGCCAATGGTAGATTGCTCAACACAGTAAACTCGGGCTGACCCGCGTCCGAGGGTCGTCGCCGGGAGCGCGTCGGGCGCGACTCTCGACATCGCCCCGGCACCGCCGTGCCGCCACGCTGGCGTTGCCTGGTCCTGGAACCATCTCCCGTGCACCCAGCGAGCCTCTTCGCCTTCTCGAGAGAAGCCCTCGCCGTGACCGGCTTGCTGCTTCGCCAGCTGCTGGCGGGTCTCGCCTTGACGGTCACCGCCTACGTCGCCGGCCGTACGCTGCTTGGCTGGCTCGGCGTGATCGAGCTCGGGAACCGGCGGTGGCGTGATGCTGCCGAGCCGGAAGGTGCGGCAGGGGCGGCAGAGGCGGCAGGACCTGGGCTCGGGGCGGTGCCGGCGCCGGATCAGGGAGCGTGGCCGTGGCTGGGCCCTGGCGGAGCGGTGGAGACGGCGGCCTTGGCGACCTCGCTCGGCCTGGTGGTGGTGGCCCACGCCGGGCTCCTGCTCGGCCTGGCCGGGCTGCTCAAGCCGTGGCCGATCCTGCTGGCCCTGCTTGCCATTCACCTCGCGAGCCTGCCGGCCTGGCGGTCGTGCCTGCGAGGGGTGCGAGGGCTGCGAGGGCTGAGCGGCCGCGCGCGGAGGCGCGGCAGCCTGGACGACGGCGGCCTGGCGAACGACGGCGGCCGGACGGAGAACGGCGCCGAAGCTGCCGCGCGGCGGCGCCTGCGCTTCCTCTGGCTGGGCGCGGGGGCGGCCGCCTTGCTGCCGCCCGCGATCCTGACCCTGTACCCACCGACCGCCTTCGACGCGACCCTCTACCATCTCCCCTATGCCCGCGCGTTCGCGGCGTCGGGCGGGTTGCCGTTCCTGCCGGACCTCCGGATTCCGATCTTTCCGCAGCTGCTCGAAACCCTGTTCGCGGTCCTGCTGCCGTTCGGGGGCGACCTGGCGACCCACGCCGTCGCGCTTCTCGCCACCATCCTGACGGTGGCGTTGATCCTGGTCTGGGGACGTCGTTTCTCGCCCGCGGCGGGATGGATCGCCGCGGCGGCCTATGCGGGCAGCCCGCTGGTGATCTATCTCGCGGGGACCGCCTACGTCGAGCCCGGCCTCGTGATGTTCGCGACCGTGGCTCTCTATGCCGCGTTCCGCTGGCGGGATGGTGGAGGGCCTGGTTGGCTGACTCTGGCGGCGCTCTTCGCCGGCGCCGCGGCCGACACCAAGTACCTCGGGCTCTTCGTCCTGGGACTGGTCGCCATGGCCGCCATGGCCGCAGTCGGCGCGTCGCCGGCGGGTCGGCCCGTCTCGCGCTGGCGCAGCCTGGCGAGGGTGACGTTGGTGGGGGCGATCCTGATGGTGCCCTGGTATGGGCGCATCATCGCCGCGACCGGCAACCCGGTCTTCCCGTTCCTGCCCGAGGTGTTCGGCTCCTCGTTCTGGAACCCGGCAACCCTCCACCCGGCGTTGAATCTTCGGACGCTCCCGGGAGAGCTCGCGGTGAGGTTGCTGCGCCTGCCGTGGGATGCAGTCTTCGAGCGCCATCGCCTGGGCAGCTATCCGCCCTGGTCACCGGTTTTCCTGTTCGCCCTGCCCGCGCTGCTGGCGGGCGCGGTGGTCCACCGGCGGGTGCGCGCCCTGCTGCTCGTCGCGGCACCGTACGCGGTGGTTGTCCTTTCCCTCCACCCCGACGCGCGATACCTGCTGCTCACCCTGCCGCTGGTATGCGTGGCGGTGGGGGACGGCCTGGCCTGGTCGCTCGCATGGCTCGGGACGCACCCGCCGTTCGCGTCGGGCGCGTCGCCGGCGTCGTTTTCCGAATTGGAGCGCCGCCGGCCGCCTGACGAGGGGCGGGTAACGGCCGGCGCCGCGCTCCTGGCGGTGGCGATCTTCCTGCCGGGTTGGAGCTACTCCCTCTACTGTCTCCACCGCCTGGGCCCGGTGCCCGCGAGACCCGCCGAGCGCGAGGCCTTCCTGGCACGGAGCCTGCCGGTGTTCGCGTCGATCCGCTACCTCGACCGGGTCTGCGGCAGCTCCTACACCCTCTATGCTATCCATGCCGAGAACATGGTCTATTTCGCCGCCGGGCGCTTCCTTGGCGACTGGACCGGCCCCGCCTCCTATCCGCGGGTGATACCGGCCGACGGCGACGCGGAGCTCCTCTACCGGCGCCTGCGGTCGCTCGGCGCCGACCACCTGCTGACGGTCGAAGGGGATCCGGCGCTGCCGCCGATGTTCACGGCTGCTTTCGACCGTCTCTTCCGGCTGGTCCACGCCGACGGCCGCGCCCGTCTCTTCGCCCTGCGCGGCACCGGCTGCGGGCCCGATTCCTAAAGGCGGCCAACCATCGGGCGAGCACGGCACCATCAAGGATTAAGACCGCGGCGGAGATTTCACCGCCGCCCCCCGAGGCCTGCCGGAGGGGGATTCATCTAAGGCGGTCGAGGCGCAGGCGGCGAGCGGCGGCGCGGTGCTCGGCCAGGGCCAACTCGGCAAGCGCCGGCAGCTGCGCCGGGTCCACCCAGCGCTGGCGCAGCTCAGTGCGGCGGTCGACGGTGAGGCGCCCGCCGGCACAGGTCAGAGACTGGTGGAAGGTGCCGGTGACATTGTCGAGGCCGGAGCTGTCGCTCTGCGGCGGGCACCAACCGTCAGGCAAGGCGAGGTGCCAGGTGACCGCGGCGACATGCGGGCGCAGCACGACCGGCGCCGAGCGGGCCCGCAACAGGCCGGGCGAGGGGGTGGCGCCAGGTCCGCCGAGCGCCAGCGAACGCAACTGCCTCGGGGTGCCGGGGACGGGAACCGCGACCGAGGTGCCGGGGCCGGGGTCTGCGACCGAGGTGCCGGGGGCGCGGCCCGCGGCCGAGGTGGTGGGGGCGGCACCCGGGGCCGGTACGCCGGCGGTCCCTGGCGCTGCCGCGGCACCGTCCGGAGCAAGCGCCACCAGCGCCGGGAGCGCGACGCCGGCGGTGAGAATCATCAGCGGCACCTCGGCGTCCTTGTCGGCCACCCAGCGCGGCGCCGTGGCGGTGGCCCCGGGCAGCAGGGCGGCGATCAGCCGGTGCGCTTCGGCGGCGGTGGTCTCGGGACGCTCGCCGTCGATGCGGTCGGCCTGGGCCGCCGCGAAGCCGCCGCGCAGCTCGAGGCGAAGCCGGCCGGTGGCGGCGCCGTCCGCCCGCACCGCGAGATCGAGGGTGAGCTGGGAGCCCTCGAGCTGCGGCCGCAGCGGCGTCCGCACCAGCACGCTGCGCTCGCCGCGCAGGATCAGGGCCCACTGGTCCTGGTCGGCGGGATGGAGCCAGCCGACCCCTCCTCGCTCCTGCGTCGGATCGACGAAGAGATAACCGCCGGCGACCGGATCGTCCGGTGCGAGCGCCAGGGCGGATACCGGCAACGCAGCGATCATGTGATTGAACAGGCCCGGGGCGGGGAACTCGGGATCGATGCGGCTCTGCGGCCTGGCCTGCACCAGCACCGGGTAGGCCTCGATTCCCGCCTCCGCGAGCAGGTCCAGCAGCAGCTCGACCTTGGCTTTGCAGTCCCCCCACCGCCGCGCCAAGGTCTCGTGCGCCGGCGCCGGGCGGTAGCCGCCAACCCCGACCTCGACCGCGACGTAGCGCACCTCGCGGCGGACGAAAGCGAGGATGTCCTGGAGCTGGCGGCGGCTCCGGCGGCCGTCGCCGCCGGCAACGCCCCCAGCGGGTTTCGCGTCGCTGGCGGGACTGGCGGCGAGGATGCGGCGCGCCGCCTGGCGTACCTCCTCGCGGTTGCGGGCCACGCCGCGCGAGATCTCGTCGTACCAGCGGCCGACCGCGGCCCAGGTCGCCGGTCCGTGCCAGCCGTAGCGCAACACCGGGCCCTCGAGAACTTCATCGGGAAGCTGCTCGAGATCGGCGGGGCGCGGCAGGTCTGCGGCGGTGATCAGCACCTCGCCCGGCGACTCGCTCACCTGCAGGCCGGCGGTCGACCCGAGGATCGACCAGCGCCAGTCGGCGCCGCCGCCATGGACCCGCACCCGGAGGTGGGAAATGGCGGCATCGTGGGCGCCCAGGACGACCCAGCCGGCCGGAAACCAGGGCCGCTCCGTCTGCTCGTAGTCGAGGCCGAGCACGGCGCCGGCCGGCGCCCCGGGGAAGCGCACCAGGCGCAGCTTGGCGGAGGTGTGCAGCACCTCGTCGTCGGCGAGGTCGGTGGTGTCGAAGCCCTTCCGCCCCACCTTCTCGGTGGTGCCATCCGGGCGGCGCACCCAGGCGGTCACGGCACCGAGCTCGAGATGGTCGTCGATCAGGATGGGGTAGGGGGACCAAGCGGCGAGATCGGTGGCGGTGTCGAGCCGCACCTCGAGGTGGGTGCGCCTGGCGACGCTGCCGTCGCCGCGGATCTCGATCTCGACCGTCTTTTGCAACACCGTGGCGGCTTCGAGAGGTGCGCCCCCGCCCAGCATCACCAGGGCAGTGCCGAGGAAAATGAAGGCCGCCGAAGAGATTTGCAGCCGGAGGGGAAAGGAGAAGGGCCTCTTGCGGCGAAGGTCCTCCGGCCGCCGTTTGGGCGCACCGCAGTCCTCCAGCCCCTCCGTCCACACCCAAGCCCAACCGGAGGCCGGAGGACCTTCGCCGCACGAGGCCCGGCCGGGAAGGGTTCCCCGGAGGCCCCGGAGGCTAGCGGCGGGACAAGACCAGCGGCTGGGCATCGCTTTTCTGTGCCTCTTCGAACAGCGCCTGGACCAGCTTGAACTGCTCGGCGGTGGCGGCCCTGCGGTGGGAGTTGTCGAAACGCCGCCGGTACACCAGCGTGCGGCCGGCGCCGTCGACGTCGACGCTGGTCTCGACCGCTCCGGCGGCGCTGTTGTGCTTCCAGGCGCGGGGCAGCACTTCCGGCTGCCAGCCGGCGGCCCAGTGCAGGGTGAGCTCCACTTCGTTGCGCTCGGCAAACTCGAAGGCCACGGCCGAGAGCCGCTTGGCGCCGGACGGGAAGAGCTGGCGCACCGGGCCTAGCGGACGGCTGACGACGAGAGTGGCCTGATCGCCGAGCGCCTCTTCGGGGTGCTGCGACAGGGTCCACGCCACCTCCACCCGGGCCTCGTCGAGGGTCTCGGCAACGGTGACGCCGCCGACGTCGTAACCGTGGAACTGCTCGCGCAGCCAGTGCTCCCAGGCTTCGGTCGAGGTGGCGGCCTCGCCGGTCCAGCGGGTGCGCCGCCAGGCGGAGTGGCCGAGCAGGGTCAGCGTGCCGGCGCCGGTGGCGCGGCCGCCGGAGTCGAGCGTCAGCTCCAGCCGGACACGCCGCAGGTTCTCGGCGAAAGGCGCCTCGGGCAGCACGATCGATTCCGGTTTTTTGCGGTCGAACACCAGGGCGTTGGTGCCCTCGTAGCCGGGCTCGAGGTGACCGAACGCCAGGGAGCGGTCGGCGGGGTCGAGGAAGACGCGCTGGCCGTCGATCTGGGCCGCCACCAGCGTGCGGTCGAACCAGGCGGGGTTGGCCACCCGCATGTCGATCGCGCCGTTCTCGCGGTCGGCTGCCCAGACCAGGCGCGAGTCGATGCGCGCCGCCGCCAGCATCGCCTGTAGCAGGACCGCTTTCTCCGCGGGCTCGCCGCGGCGCTTGTCGAGCACCGCGCCGGCGGTCGAGTACTGCGGCAGCCAGACGCGATTGGCTTCTTCGGTGGCGATCTCGTCGCGCACGAAATCGTAGATCGCCGCGGCTTGCAGGCGCTGCAAGCTCGGGCTGGGCGTGGCCGCCACGACAGGTGGGGTTACGGCGGATGGGGCAACGGACGCGGCGGCGACGGATTTCGCCGGCGGGGCCGCCGCCACGCGAGCAGCGATCTCGCGCGCCTGGCGGGCGGCGCCGCCGTCCTTGCGCCGCGCCTGCTCGTAGTCGTCCTCGAACACCTTACAGGTCGCCGGCCAGCTCTCGAACAGCCGGTCCACCTCGTAACTGGTGAAGTAGGCGGTGGGCACCATCATCTGCTGGGCAGCCATGTCCGCGAACGGCAGGCCGTAGGTCTCCTCCGGCACCGGCCCCAGGCCATCGGCCCAGGCCCGCACCCGCGTGCCCAGTAGACTCTTGCCGCTTTCGGACTTGATGCCGACGTGCAGCGGGTCGCTCTGCCAGACCGAGACCTGCAAGTTCCTGGGCACCTCGTAGGCGATCTCCGAGTGCAGGACCGGCACGCGGTCTTGGAAGAACCAGGGCTCGAGGAAGAAGATCGAGTCCCACCGGACGCTGTACTGGTAGTCGAGGATGGCGCCGACCTGGACGGCAGGGAAGGCGATCGAGGTGACGTAGAACCGCCGCGCGCGGGAGGCGGTGCGCTTGAAGGTGGCGTCCTTGGGGACCGGCACGACGGTGCCGTCGGGCAGGACGGTGCGACCCTCGAATCCCTGCAGGCGCACCGAGCCGCTGTGCACGATCTGCACGTTGCCTCTCTCCCTGCCCGCCTCGGTCAGGATCTTGAGCCGCACCCGGACCACGAGCTGCGAGGAGACCTCCTGGCGGGAGGGGTCCATCATGCGCAGCTCCCCGTTGCGGAACAAGACCACCGCCGGCGCGTTCGGCTGGCCGGGCGCGGTGGTGAGCGCGCGCTCTTCGCCGGTGATCGGCGGAAACGCCTCGGCCGAAGCCGCGGCCGCCAAGGCCAGGGCGGCGGCCAAGGCCAAGGCGGCGGCGAGAGGCGCGGCAGCGCGCAGGCAGCGGTGGAGCATCGTCGTTGCCCTCCAACGGAAATCATGATCTGGCTGAAGTTCGATTCTATCGCAAATGCCCGGGGTCAAGCCGACGAAGCCGACGATCGCAGGCCCAGCGCCCCCAGGGCGCGATAGAGCTCGATCCAGGCCGCGGCCGCCACGGCAGGCGGGAGCGGCGAGGCCGGAGGAGACGGCGGGATCGGTGGCGGCGGCACCTCGAGGCGGCCGTCGAGGAGATCGGCTAGCAGCGCGGCCAGGGCGGTGCCGGCCGCGGCCGGGTCGTCCGCGAGCGAGGCCGCGAGCAGCAGGCCGGAGCGCGCGGCGGCGATGCGCTCGGCGACGGCGCCGTGATCGAAAGCGACCACCGGCACGGCGGCGGCGGCGCACTCGTCGAGCGTGAGGCCATATGACTCCGGCACGATCGACAGCAGGAGCGCAAGGTCGACGCCGTCGCGGCGAAGCAGCGCCGGCAACGAACCGGCACGGTAGTAGCCGCGCACCCGCAAGCCGGGCAGACGGCGCCAGCGGGTGAGGATCTCGGCATCGCCGCCGCCGTAGACGGACAGGCGGAGACGGCGGCCGGCCGCCGCCAGGCGCTCGACCGCCGCTTCGAAGACCAGGGCGCCCTTGTGAGCCTGCACCGCTCCGACCCAGGCGATGTGACGCGGCGGCCGCGGCGACCGCCGCGGGCCGGGCCGCGGGATCGCCCGGTTGGAGCGGAGGAGGGCAGGAGACCCGGCAGGCGCGATGACCCGCGCCGCGGCGCTGCCGGCGCCGCCGAACAGCTCGTCGTGCGTGCGAGCGAGGAAGGAAGAGGGGTAGACGACCGCGTCGGCGCTGGCCAGGAGTCGCCGCGCCAGCTCGCGACGCAGCGCCTGGTACCCAGGCGCCAGACCGGCGGCGTCGCGTCCCAGGCAGCGGGCGCAACGCAGCGCATCGCGCGAGTAGTGGCAGAAGCGCGGCGGCGCCGGCGGTGGCAGGCTCTCGAGCAGATGCGGCCGCGGGCAGAACGCGGCAAAGTCGTGGACCGCCAGCACCAGGCGCAGGCCGGCCTGGCGCAAGCGCTGCAGCGAGCCAAGCGGCATTCCCGCCAGCCCCTCGACCTGCAGCAGCGTCGCGCCGCAGTGCGCCGCCGCCCAGGCGACGGCGCGCTCGAGCTCAGGATCGGCCAGGGCGACATTGCACAGCGGCATGCCGTCCGCGCGCGACGGCGTGCCGTCCAGCCGCCGTCCGCTCGCGCTCAGGTCCTCCGCGCTCGCGTCCTCGTCCTCGCGCCAGTCCGCGCTCGCGTCCCCGTCCGTACCCCGGTCCGCGCTCGGGCCCTCGCCTGGGCCCCGGTGCTCCTCGTCAAGGCCCCGGTCCGCTCTCGCGCGCTCGTCCGTGCCCCGGTTCGGGGCCTCACTCCCGTCGTGTTCCGCGCTCTCGTCCCGGCCGCCCGGCGCGGCGCCGGCGGGTGGCTCGGCGGCTGCCGCTCGCGGCGCCGTTGGCAGGTAGAGTGCTCGCCGCTCCTTGCCCGATTGCAGCTCCAGGCGGTAGCCGCGGCTGGCGGCCCTCTCCTCGGGGTAGAGGAGGGCGACTGGGCGCAGGGCGGCCTCCGTTTCGAGGCGCCAGAGCAACTGCGCCTGCACCCCGCCCAGGCGCGGCGCCGGCGCGGCGCCGGCGAGGTTCAGAACCGCGCTGACGAAGCCTGGCCGCGGCGCCGAAGCGGGCCGGAAGGAGCGCCGGCGGCGGGCCTCGGCCTGGCGGTCGCGGAGGCGGTCGAGGGCAGCCGCCAGCCCTTCGGCGCGCACCACCCGCCAGAGGACGGTTGCTTTCACCGCGCCGAATCCTCATGCTCAGTCCCCCGCGATTGCCGGCGGGGGTCTTCCGCGCCCGCTTCGAATCGGGCCTCCATCACTTTGGCCGGCCCTTTCGCCCGACCCCCGGCTGCTGCCGGCGGGGGTCCCTTGCGCCCACTTCGAATCGGGCGTCGCTCACCGGGGTGCCTCGCCGCGGCGGCGGGCCGCGATTCCGGCGAGGATGCTCCGATAGACCTCCTCGATCTCCTCGGCGTGCTCGTCAGCGCCCTTGACCTGCGGCAGGCGCCGGCGCCAGCGCGCCAGCAGGTCCGGTTCGGCGATCAGGCGATCGATCCATCGCCGCAGGTCGACCGGATCGGCGGGCTCGAAGAGCGCGCCGGCACCGTCGCCATCCACGTGCGGCACCCGCGCCGCCGCGCCGTCCGCGGCTTCCGGACCGGCGGCTGCCGCCCCAACCGCTGCGACCGCCGCGACCGCTCCGGCCGTTGCGGAAAACAACTCCGGCAGGGCGCCGCGGCGGCTGGCGAGCACCGGCACGCCGTGATGCATGGCCTCACGAGCCACCAGGCCGAACGACTCGAGTCCCAGGGAGGGCACGATCAAGACGTCCAGCTCGGCGAAGACCTCCGCCTTGCGGGCCTCCTCGAAACGCCCGGCGAGCGTCACCGCCGCGCCGCCGCCGGCTGCTCCGGCGGCTCCGGCTGCGCCGGCCGGGCCGCCGAGGCTGGCCCCCAGCGCCGCCAGCTCGCGGGCGTAGGCAGGGTCGATCGCCGGGTCGCCCCAGAGGGTCAGCCGGGCCGCGCGGGGATCGATCCCGAGGAAGGCCTGGACCGCCACGTGGATCCCTTTGTGCGGCAGCATCGATCCGATCACCCCGAAACGCAGCGGCCCTGCCGTGGGGCGCGGCTCCGATGCCCGGTGCGCCGGCGGCGCCAGCTCGATCCCATAGGGCAAGACGTGCACCGGATCGCCGGGCCGCAGCAGTCCCAGCCGCAGGTAGCTGTCGTGGATGAAGCGGGAGCCCATGACGTAGGCGGCGGCGCCGCGCAGCGCACGCCTGGTGGCGGCGGCCCGGTAGCGGTAGAGCAGGCGATTCCAGGCCGGCGCCGGCGGCAGCCCGGTCAACGGCAGGCACGCCGCGCACTTGCCGGCGGCGGGTCCGCTGCACAGGCGGCGCGCGCTGTCGCACAGGTTGGCGCGCGCGCAGGGTGTCCACCAGTCCTGGATCTGGTGGACCAGAGGGATGCCGCGGCGCCGCACCATCGCCGGCACGCTGGCGGCGTGGCCGGCGAGGTGATGGACGTGGACGAGCTGCGGCCGGACCTCGGCGAGCAGGCGGGCAAAATCTCGCTCGACCGGCCGGCTCGCCAAGGCGTTGCGCGAGCGGGGATCGCGCTCGTCGAAGTTGCGCACCAGCAGCCGGACGCGGGCGCCGCCGTCGAGCAGCTCGAGGGCGTCGCCGAGGCCGCGCCCGCGATCGGCGATGCGGCTCCAGACCGTCACCTCGCGGTGCTGGGCCTGGCGGCGCGCCAGCCAGGCGGCGTAAAGCTCGGTGCCGGCGTGGTTCCACGGGGGCCAGCCGTGCACCACGTGCAGCACCCGGGCCGGAGAGCCGGGCCTGCCCGCCTGCCCCGGAGGCCGCCGTGGCGGCCCGAGCGCCGCCACCACCCGCTCGCGCAGCGGCCGCAGCGGATCGTCGCGCAGGAAACGCGCGACGGTGGCCAGATACTCGGGGTGGAGGCGGGCGAGCCGGCGATGAGCGGCGGCGACGCGAGTGACGTGAGAGGTCCCGAAGCTGCGGTGGCCCTCGTGGAAGATGAAGGTGGCGTCGTCGAGCACGTGGGCATAGCCGGCCTTGAGAGCCCGCATGCAGAACTCGCTCTCCTCGCCGTACCCGAGCCCGAAGCTGCGGCGGTCGAACGGCCCGAGCTGCACGAGGGCCTTGCGCTTGATGTAGAGACAGACGCCGACGCCAGTCGGGAGCCGCGGGTAGGCGGGGAGGGCGCGCTCCTCGACCAGCCGCGCGAAGCCGTCCACGTCCCAGCCCGCGGGCAGGGCGTTGGCGGCAAGGAAACGCGGCAGTGAGCAGATGGTGGCGCTATTCGAGAACGGCGTCGCAGTGGCGATCTCGGGCGCCGAGAAGGCGGCGCGCTGGAGCTTCTCGAGCCAGCCGGCAGTGACCCGGGTGTCGCTGTTGAGCAGCACCACGTCGCGGCTGGATTCGCCCATGCCACGGTTGACCGCGGCGACGAAACCGCCGCGCTCCCCGAGCTCGATCACCCGGATGTCGCGGGGACGGCCTGCGACGCCAGCGCCGCCGCTCGTGCCGGCGGTGGCTCGATCGCCGCGGCTGGCAGCGGCATCGCCGCTGGTCGTCGCAGGTGCCCCCATGGCCGCGGCCACGGCCTCGGCCACCGCCGCCGGCTGCGGTCCGTCCAGCACCAGCAGCAGCCGGTGGCGCTCGAGGTCGGTATGGGCGAGCAGCGAGCTCAAGCAGCGGCCCAGCTCTGCCGCCGCGCCGTGGATCGGCACCACGATATCGACCGGCCCTGGCGGCTGGTCGGGCGGCACGCGGCGCGCGTCGCCGGCAAGGGGCAGCGGCCGCCGGCGCAGCCATCGCGCCAGCGCCGCGACCAGCAAGAAGTACGGCGCCAAGGGACCGGCGGAGCTGCGGCCGGCGACCTCGAGCGGACGCGACGCGGAAGCCGGGCGTGCGGCAGGCAACGATTCGTCGATGGCGGCGGCAGGCATCACACGGTTCAGCCGCCGGCGCGGGTGGCGCGTTCCCCGCCGGGCGGCAGCGGCACGCGGCTGCGGCAAGCTATCACGGGGCCAGCGGTCCGCACGCTCGGCCGCTCGCGCCCGGCTGGCGCGCTCATTGCGTTAAGCTGTTCGGCATGGCCGAGAACGGCGGCGCGGGCGTCGGGACGGTGTGCATCACGGGCGGCGCCGGCTTCATCGGCTCGCACCTGGCCGAGGCCTTCCTGGCCAGCGGCCGGCGGGTGCTGGTCATCGACGACCTGTCGAGCGGCCGGCGCGAGCACGTACCGGCGGGGGCGGAGCTGGCGGCGCTCGACATCCGCTCGGGGGCCGCCGCGGAGCGGATCGAACACGGGCGCATCGGCCTGCTGGTCCACCACGCCGCGCAGATGGACGTCCGGCGCTCGGTCGCCGACCCGGTGTTCGACGCGGACGTCAACGTGCTCGGCGGCCTCAACCTCCTGGAGGCGGCGCGCCGCGGCGGCGTCCGCCAGGTGATCTTCGCCTCCACCGGCGGCGCCATCTACGGCGAGCAGGAGGTCTGCCCGGCGGCGGAGGACCACCCAGCCCGGCCGGTGTCGCCGTACGGCGTCAGCAAGCTGTCGCTCGAGCGCTATCTCTACTATTACCACGTCACCTACGGCATTGCCGTCACCTGTCTGCGTTACGCCAACGTCTATGGCGAGCGCCAGAACGCGCACGGCGAGGCCGGCGTGGTGGCGATTTTCCTCGATCGGCTGCTCGCCGGCCAGGCGCCGACGATCAACGGCTCCGGAACGCAGACCCGCGACTACGTACACGTCTCGGACGTGGTGCGCGCCAACCTCGCCGCCGCCGGCCGGCCGGGCTTCCACGTCTACAACGTCGGCACCGGCATCGAGACCACGGTGCTCGATCTCTACCAGGCGCTGGCACGGGCGGCCGGCTGCCTGCTGGCGCCGGTGCACGGTCCCGCCAAGCCCGGCGAGCAGCAGCGATCGGTCATCGACGGCAGCCTGATCCGCCGCGAGCTCGGCCTGCCTCAGCCGCTCTCGCTCGCAGAAGGCCTCGACCGCACCGCCGCCTGGTTCCGATCGGCCGCTGCCGGCGCCGGCGCTGGCGGCGACGGGGGGGCCACCCCTCCTGGGCGAAGCAGCAACTCGGGCAAGGGCTGGCCGTCGATCTCGAACTGCACATAGGCAATGCCGCGGAACTGCAGCGCTGTCTCGGTGAGCTGCGCGAGCATGCGTGAATTGTCGCAGGAGTCGCCGAGCTCGACGTAGCCGGTGAGGCGCACCTTGACTTGCGCGCCCTGGCGATCCAGCCCGGCGAGCACGAGGCGCGAGGCATAGAGCGGATTGAGCAAGCCGGAGCCGCGGTCGTAGCGGTCACCCATCGCCAGCAGCGCGCGCAGGGCTCCTTCCAGGGCCGGCGCCGGCCGCGGCAGCGTCACCTCGACCGGCACGGCGCTGTCGCCGCAGGCCACCTTGCGGCCGGCCCGGCCGCCGTCCTGCGGCGCGATGAGGTAGACGCGCACCCGGTCCGCAGACGCCCCCGGCTCGGGCGCGGGCCCGGAGCCAGCCGGCGCCGCGGTCTTGCCGGTGTGGCGGCAGGAGACGCCGAGCAGCAGTGCGAGGCCCATGAGGCGCCAGGCACCGCGACGGCCTCTAGGGCCTTTATGACCTCTGTCGGGGCCGCTCATCGCCCCGGCGCGCATCGACGCGGCTCGCGCTGCTCGGCGCGGCCGGTCGGCGGGCCGGTCGGAGGCAGGGTCAAACCGCCACCGGCGCCTTGATCCCGGGATGCGGGTCGTAGTCGAGCAGGGTGAAGTCCTCGTAGTGAAAATCGAACAGCGACCGCACGGCGGGGTTGAGCTGCAGCCGCGGCTGTGCCCGCGGCTCGCGGCCGAGCTGCGTCTCGGCTTGCTCGAGATGGTTGAGATAGAGGTGCGCGTCGCCCAGGGTATGAACCAGCTCGCCGGGAACGAGGTCCGTCACCTGCGCCACCATCAGGGTGAGCAAGGCATAGGACGCGATGTTGAACGGCACGCCGAGGAAGACGTCGGCGCTGCGCTGGTAGAGCTGGCAGGAGAGCGTGCCTTCCGCGACGTAGAACTGGAACAGCACGTGACAGGGCGCCAGCCGCATGCGGTCCAGCTCGCCGACGTTCCAGGAGCTGACCACGAGACGCCGGGAGTGCGGCTCGCTACCCAGCCGCTCGATCAGCTTCGCCATCTGATCGATCGTCCGCCCGTCGGGTCCCGGCCACGAGCGCCACTGGCGGCCGTAGATGGGTCCGAGATCGCCCTGCGCGTCCGCCCACTCGTCCCAGATGGTGACGCCGCGGTCGTGCAGGTAGGCGACGTTGGTGTCCCCCGCCAGGAACCAGAGCAGCTCGTAGACGATCGAGCGCAGGTGCAGGCGCTTGGTGGTGAGCAGGGGGAAGCCGGCCGCCAGGTCGAAGCGCATCTGGTAGCCGAAGATGCTCAGCGTGCCGGTTCCCGTCCGGTCCTGCTTGGGCTTGCCCGATTCGCGGACGGTCCGCAGCAAGTCCAGGTACTGTCGCATCCCGAGGCTACTCTAGTGTCGCGCCACTGATCGCCGCAAGTGCTGCAACTGGGCTCGAACCCTTGGAGCAGCATCCCGGAAGGTACTGCTTGTAGCAGCTGGTCGCCGAAGAGACCGATAGCCGTAGGGGCGGAGGAGGGCCCTGGCGACGGGCGCGGACAAGCGTCCGAGGACGGCGACCGGCGACAGGGCGTAGGTGGCGCGAAGCGGCCCGCCGGTCGCCGCCCGCAGGAGCGCTTGCTCCGCGCCCGCC
>Ga0209118_1000161_pt1 | contig 43969 bp, 41 predicted proteins | sample BlaSpr_A8_Ref_M1_FD_187988 | JGI IMG/M metagenome (GOLD analysis project Ga0209118, IMG submission 187988) | Forest soil microbial communities from Thunder Bay, Ontario, Canada - Black Spruce, Ontario site 2_A8_Ref_M1 (SPAdes) (version 2) | ecosystem: Environmental > Terrestrial > Soil > Boreal... | reverse complement strand
GCCCGAATTGCGTGATGCTTCCGATGATGATCATATCCACGCCCAGCACTTTTCCGATCTTCGCCGCAGTCGACGAGTCGGCGCGATTGCTGTTCGAAAAGTTCTGCTCGCCGAGCACCTTTTCCAGCGCGGCCCGCTCGATCACCGAGTACTTTCCGTCGTTGACCAGCTTCATGACGAGCAAATCGGAAATGCCTCTGCCGACGTCCTGGTTTGTTCCGAAGATCGCTTGCACCGCACTCATCACCGTGCCGTACTCGAAACTCATCACCGCCACGCGCTTCTTCGGCCCCTGCGGCTGCGGCGCTACCGCGGGTGTGGCAGCAGGCGCCGAGGCGGGTGCCGCCGCCGGCGCAGGCTTCTGCTGAGCTAGACACGCGGAACTCAGAAGGAAAACCGCACAAACTGCGATGAGCCGTCGAGACATGGTTTGGGACTCCTTTATGGGAATTTCCATTGCGGGCCCTCAGGTCTGCGGCATTCTATCACCATCATGTCCTGCCTGGGAGTCTTTGGCGGGTGGGGCAGGCTTAACGCGGTAAGACGATTCGCGTGGCCCACCCTTTCTGGAAGAAAGCGTGGGAAATTCCTCGTATTGCACCCAACTACTTTTCCACGAATCATTCGAATGGCAAGTCAGCACCGCCAGAACCCACTATCTTCTTGACTCCCCCACCCCCCAGGAGTACAAGCCTGCTAGCCCATCCGTAGATTGCGGCAAAAGAGAGATGCGTCATGACGCACAAGACATTTTCCCTGGTCGCCAGCGTGATCTTCTTGCTCATCGCACTCGGCCATCTGTCGCGGCTGGTTTTCAAGGTGTCGGTGTTGCTCGGGGGCTGGGCTGTTCCGTCTTGGGTAAGCTGGGTGGCCGCGCTCGTCTTCGCGTATCTAGCGCTCGAGGGCTTCCGGCTCGGCAAGAAGTCTCCCTGAAACTTACGGCCTAACGAATTCAGCGGTTTGTCAACGTCACTACGACGGCAGAGTCCCTTTTTCGCGCTCGTCGGCACTACGTACATTCTTCAGAAAGCGATATACTCCGGCTCAACTAGAGGAGGCCATCCATGCCGCAGAAAGTCATCGAAATCGTCGGATCTTCCAAGGAGAGCTTCGCCAAAGCGGCGGAGAATGCCGTTGCCGAAGCCGCCAAGACCGTGCGCGGCATGAGGTGGGCGCGCGTTTCGGAATTCGAGATGGAGCTTGACGGCAAAAAAATTGCCGAGTACCGGGCAACCGCTCGCATCTACTTTGAAATTGAGCGCTAGCGCAGCCGGCTGGCGCACTCTAGGTGTTTGGCGGGTGGGCCCATACGCCGGCGGCGTTTACCCCGACCCTGTCGGGGCGTGTGCCGCTTTTGACTTTTCGATTGTCCCGTTCCAGCCCCGATAATTGCCATTCAACCCGCTAATTCAACCATTCCCTGAATAACCCTTAGGTTATCGTCACCCGCATGCTACCATTCCGCGTGTTTACTCGATACCAGTTCGATTCGACCGACCGCCTCCCCCGACCTCGCCCGGCACTCGATTCCCTGCATTTCCTTCAAACTCTTTGTTCTCAGCTTATTGCGCACACTTTACCCACTTCCAAAAAGAGGAATCCTCGCAACCCCTTTCCAATCAAATCGTTGCGCACACTTTGCAAAACACCCGGGATAGGGTACCCCCCTCGAATTTCATCCTTTGTTTTCAGCGTGTTGCGCACACTTTGTTTTTGCAGCGAAGATGAAGGCAGGTCACTACCGACTGTTCACCCTGAGCCGCGCTGGAAGGCCGCTAAGTCTTTTACAATCCGCTCTTACGAAAACCGCGTCTGCAACCCTTTTAGAATCCGCTCTTACAAAAACACCGGGGGGAGGGGGGTGAGCCTACAGAAAGAAACGCTGCGGGGGAAAATCTCAGGAAAGCCCGAGGTGCTCGAGCTGGTAGCGGCCGTTTTCGATCACCTGGTCGTCATCGATCCATACGTTGCATTTCCGGGTCAGCACGTCAACGTGCGTCCTGGACTTCCAGTTCGCGTGGGTCTGGCTGCCGTAGGGATCGCCGAACGCGATGTGCACGCCGGGAAATTTCTCGTCCTGGAGCAAAATTCCGATCATTTCGGAAAGCCCGAGGTTGGTGCCAAAGGCCAGCTCGCCGACGCGGTCGCTGTTTTCGTCCGTGTGGCAATACTCCCAGAATTCCTGCTGCAAATCTTTGTTCGCGCATTCGACGCCGGCCAGCCGAGCGCCCTCGATTTGCAACACAAGCGGCGTGGCCTGCAAATCGCCGTACTTTCCGCCGAAGTGGTCGCCCGCCGTGGCGTCGCACACAAACGTGCCGTCCACGGTCGCCGGCGTCGTGAACACTTCACCGGCGGGCAGATTCGACCAGTAGCGCCGGCTGATCAGCCCGCTGGTCTTGACCCAATCGAGTCCGCCGTCAAAGTGCGCTTTGAACGCCGTGCCCGCTTCGGTTTTGACGGTGAGCGTTTCCGCGCGCAGCATGCGTTCGCGCAGCTTGTCGCTGAGCTTGTCCACGAGTCGGTAGTCCGTGCGCATGCCCTGCTGCATGATTTCCGGCGTCACGCCGACCATGTGGGCGTAGCGAATCTGGCGGCGCTCGACGATGCGGACGATGGCCATGCGCACGCTCAATTCGCCTTGTTGCGGCTGCATGCACAGGATGCCGACGTCGTCGGTTTCGAGCGCGTGCAGCACGTCTACCGGCACAGCGCGCATCGGCCGCGGACCAAAATCTTCCAGCAGAAATCCGCTGAAAGCCGCGTGCCGCTCTTCAAGCGCCGCGGCAATGCTCGCGGCGACCGGGGCGCTTGCTTCGTCCGCGATCAGCGCTACGTGCTCGCCCGGCTGCACGGCCAGGCACGTTTCCACGGCGTTCCTTGCGCCCGGCATCAGGTCGGCTTGTGCGGAACCAAATCTCATATTCATTATTTTAATGGATTCGGCCGCGTTTTGCCTCATCTGGCGAACGTAGTTGCTTCGGAAAAGACAGCAGATGCAAAAGCATGTGCTAGTGGGCGTGGGGGGAGACGCGGAAGGCGGGAACCTGGCCTCCGCCGCTGGTTACATTCGCGAGGCCGGTGGCGCTCAAGCGCGTCAGAAAACCGCACAGTTTCCCGCGGAACAAATATGGCGCAAGGTCCACCAGCATGTCGCGAAATTCCAGCTTGCCGGTTTGCGAAACATAGGGAAAAACTTCGCGACGGATCGGAATTCTTTCCTGAACGATCCACACGCCATTTTTTGCAGAGAGCGCACGCCCGATCGCGGCGTCCCAGGCAGCTTCGTCCGTTTCCCAGCCGAGCGTTACTCCCGAACCGCCGTACTCATCGCTCGGTTTCAGGACCAGGTTATCCCGCTCGCGACGGATGAAAGCCAGCAATTCGATATGCTCTCCGTAATGCGCGGTGTTCACGTCCGCGACCACGCGCGTCCAGGGGACGTGCCGCTTGATCATCTCGCGTTCGCGGTGCGAAAAAAGCGCACCGTTCTGCTCGTCCGTGAGGACCGCGAAAAACGCTTTCACGTGCGGGATCTTGCAGCGAAAAGTATTCGCGACGCACACGGCATTCGCGGCGTAGGCTCTCACGAGCGCGGAGCATTCGTCGGACCGTGCGACGATGTCGTTGATGAGCACGCGGCGGTAAACCAAATCGATCTTTTTTTCATCCGCGACGAGCGATTTGCCGTCGAATTCGAGCTCCCGCGGATCCGCGATCAACGTGGGAACACCCATTTTTTCGAAGCGCGCCTGGAGAATTTGAAATTCGCTCCAGGTGGGCACGCCGCGCCAATCCACGATGGCGATTTGCGGCCTCTTGGACGTGCCACCCCAGTCGGCATAGCTCATCACCAAAGCTTCGAGAAGTTTCGCGCTGAGCGGGTAACTCTGCACATCAAATTTTTGTTCGAATTTTCCCATCACCGGGAGTTCGCGGAAAATCTCCGCAAGCGTTTCCGCGTAGCCCAATCCTGCGGGCGATTCGCCGTTGTATTCCGCAAACTTCAGCGATTCGGGAAGAAGAAAAGCATCCAGCCTCGATGCCGTGCTGGCGCGTCCGTAACCCGCATGCATTCGCGCCAGGTGTTCTTCCTCGGGGCGCAGATGAAATTGAACAAAAAGATTTTTGTCCTCGAGCGCCGCGGCGGCGACGCGCTCGCCAAGGTCGGCGATGGTTTCGGCGACGGTGCGCACGCGCTCTTCATCGTCGGGAGAAAGAAAAAACGGACGCAGGAAAGGGCAATGGACGCGAGTGCCAAACGTAAGCTTGGCCTTACGCATCCTTTTGAACAAGACTTCCGGAAGCGCCGACATGCGCAAGAGAGTGGATTTCAGGATGGAGCTCCACTCCTCCGCCGGATCCAACGGCACAACAGAAGGCATTGTCTCGCTCGTCATTTGGTTTTCGCTCCGGCTTGTCCGGCGGCAGTTTGGCCAGCCACGGCCTGCGCGCCAACGCTCCTGGGAGCGCCGGTGAATCCGCCCGCCGCGCCCACGCCGAGCATTTCTTCCCACCGGGGCCAGGGATTTGAGACAGCGCCGTTCAGCGCGCGGTCGATGACCAGACGTGCCATTTTCTCGACAGCGTGCTGGAAATAAAAATCGGTGATGCGGTCGCGCTCGAAATCCGGCGCGGGATTGAGGAAGTCGATGGCATAAGGCACGCCGTCTTTCACGGCAAACTCGATGGTGTTCATTTCATAGCCGAGCGCCTGATTGATCGTGCGCGCGTCTTTCACGATGCGCGCGCCGAGTTCCGGTGACAGATAGTCGTGGTCCACCGTGTAACGCCGCTCTTTGGGATCGTAATGCACGGGGAGAATGTCGTTCTTTCCGAAAGTGAAGCAGCGCACGTACTGCTTGAAATCGATGAACTCCTGCAGGGTCATGCAATAGGGAGAAGTCTTGTCATAAGCAGCAAGAAGTTCCTCTTTGTTGTCCACTTTGTAGACGTGTTTCCACCCGCCGCCGGAAAACGGCTTCAAAATTGCAGGCCTGCCAACATAATCCAGCAGGGCATCCCAATCCACTGGATATTTCAGGTTGTGCAGGGATTCCGAAGTGATGTCCACATCGCTCGGATAGCCTTTCTGAGGCAGCAGCACGGTTTTCGGTATGGCGATTCCGAGTTTCGATGCCACGGTGTAGTTGAAAAATTTGTCGTCAGCTGTCCACCAGAAAGGGTTGTTGATGACGTAGGTGCCCTGCAACACGGCGTGCTTCAAGTAGCCGCGGTAGTATTCGACCTCGTGGGAGATGCGGTCGACGATGACTTTGTACTCCGCCGGCTCGCCCATGCGAGTTCCGCCTAGCTTCACGAATTCGGCCGCGACGCCGTCCTTCTTGCCCAGTTCGTTCACGCGAACAATGAACGCCGGAGGAAAACTGTATTCGCGCCCGCAGAGAAGGCCAACTTTAATCATGTCCGTGCTCCCGTGAGGAAATTCGAGGTTTGCACACGCCGTGCCGCTTGGTTCAATTCACCGCGTGCGCGGAAGAAGTGTGCGGTTGTGTGACGCCAGCTCGTGTTTCGGCCACCAGATGGCGCACGACCGCCTTCAGATCGCCCGTCTCCTGGTACACGCGCAACTGGCGTTCCGCGCTCGTGCCTTCGTTCAAGATGGTATGGACATACTCGACGGCGCTGCGGCTGCCGAGCTCGTCGAGGACGTCATCCACAAGCTCCAGCAATTCCGGAATCAGCGAGCGCATGGGGACTTCCTCTTCCTTGCCGAAATCGATGAGCTTGCCTTCGATGCCATAGCGGGCGGCGCGCCACTTGTTTTCATCAATGAGCGCGCGGCGGTAGAGGCGCCAGCTCTGGTTGCTCGTATACAGCTTGTACAACTTCACGACGATGGCCTGTGTCAGCGCCGCAATCGCGACGGCTTCCTCGACCTTGGTGGCGACGTCGCACATGCGGAATTCCAGAGTTCCGAACGTGGGATGCGGGCGCACATCCCACCAGATTTTCTTGCCGTTGTCGATGCAGTGGAGTTTGACAAGCAGATTGATGAAATTTTCGTAAGCGCTCCAGGATTCAAACTGTTCCGGCACGCCGGTGCGGGGGAAGCGGCGAAATACGGTCGTGCGGAAGGACTTGAGCCCGGTGTTGCGCCCCATCCAGAAAGGCGAGCTAGTGGAAAGCGCAAGCAGGTGCGGGAGGAAGTATCGCACCATGTTCATCATGTCGATGGTGGATTGCTTGTCGGGCATGGCGACGTGCACGTGCATGCCAAAGATGAGCAGCGACCTGGCGAGTTGCTGCAGTTCTTCGATGATGTTTTGATACCTCTCACCCGGCGAGATCACTTGATCGATCCAGCTTGAAAAAGGGTGCGTGCCTGCCGCAGCCACTTGCAACCCCGCGCGCTCCGCGGCGGCCACCAGCTCGCCGCGTGTGCGATGCATTTCGACACGAAGCTCGCCGACGTTCTGACAGATATTTGTCCCCGTCTCCACGATGGATTGGTGCATCTCGTTCTTCACTTGCTCGATGATGTCAGGAGATGCCGCGGACACGAGCTGGCTGACGTGTGAACGCAGTTCGCACGTAGCAGGATCAATGATCTGAAACTCTTCTTCGACGCCGATAGTAAAGCGGTGAGCCATGGGGTGGCCCTCCGGGTCTCCTAGGTGTCACTGGGGACTTCGTAGCCGTATCATACTCCGCCGAGCCCGGAAATTCACTATGGGCGATGGCGCGAAGTGGGGAGAAGCATTTGGAAGGACGAACGCACACTGGCAGAGGCGACATATTGCGTGCGAGCCGCAAGATGCTGATGGGACAGACTTTTCTGCCTGTCCCATCCCGGGCCTTTATTGGTATTTCCAGCGGGCCTTAGAGTGAACGCAGGAAGTTCAAGAGATCCTGCTGCTGTGGTGGAGTGAGGTTGTTGTTGAAATTGCGGATGACCCCGTTCGCTTCGGAGCCCGGGCTGGCGTGCTGCTGGATGGCGTCGAGGAGATCCTTTGTGCGCCCGTCATGGAGGAAGAAGATGCGCTGCCCGAGGCCCCAGAGCGGCGCGGAACGGAATTCGTCGGGGCCTGCGCCACCTTGAGAAACGCCATCGGCCAGGTTCGAGCCCATGTGGTGGACGAGCAGGTCCGAGAAGAGCTGTGCATTCTGCTCACTCAAGCTTGCCGTAAACGAAGACGGCGCGGTGCGCATCGCCGGGGTGTGGCAGAGCGCGCATCCGGCCGTGCCAAAAGCGCGCCTGCCATTGGTAATCGAGGACGCCCCGCCTGGACTCGTGGTGGAGGCCGTGGGCGGAGCCAGGAGGCGCATGAACATCGCAAACTGCACGGTGTCACTGGGAACCTGGGCGTTTTGCGCCGTGGGATCCGAGTTCGCCAGCACGGTGAAGTTGGAGGTGTCTTCCGGCGTCTGGTTCAGCTTGCAACTGGCGGAAAGACCTCCGTGTGCTGCTTCGTCCGGGCTGGGCCGCTCGTTGGGAAACAGCTCGTTGGTCACGCCCATTTCGACGTTGTAGGCTTCGCCCGCGAATACTTCGAGCGATTTGTTTTGAGCCTTCCAGCCGAAGCGGGAGATCGTTCCGTCATTCCCGTTGCGGTTGGGATGGCCGGAAATGCCCAGGGCTTGCTTGCGCTCGCCATCGGAACGCATGTTGGCAAGGATGGTTTCGTCGGCGATGTTCTCCATAAGGCCCGCGCCGAACACAGGGGTGGGAATGCGGAAAATGACATTGCCCAGGTCGAGATGGTAGGCGAAGTTCGGCTGCTTGATGGAACAACTGCCTGCATCGTGGCGGCCCGTAATGACGAAGAGGTCGTGCACCCCGCCATCGGGTGTGTTGCTGAGCGAACCGTCCGGATTCAAGAAATACTTAAACCGCGCTTCGCGCACCGGACCATCGGGAGTGATGAAGGAAGGGAGAATGTTGTGTGCCCCGTAAAGGTTGTAGACGAGGGTTTCCGGATTTTGTTCGAATTTGGGGAAGATTTCCTTACTCGGACTTGTGCCGCCAACGGCGGGTTGCGCGTGACAGCTCGAGCACTGATCGGTATTGAAGCGGGGACCGAGGCCGTTGCTGGCGCCTCCGCGAACAGCTTCCACATCCTGAAATCGCATAAACCCATTGGTAAAGAAATCCGATGCGCCCGGCGTGCTTGAAAGGGAACTGAGCGGCTGCCCGGAGTCGACGGTACCGCCGCGCACGCCGAAATCGCGGACCACAAATTGCCCAGCCAACACCGTTGCAAAGGAAAGTATCGCCAAGAGCAAGCTGCATGCAGCGATCTTGGCTGAACGACTTAATCCAAGTTTTACAGCTCGACACCGGAGAAAGTGCAGCAACATGGTCTTACTCCTTCAGGCAGTCCGGTAGCGTGCAGTCTGCAGAACGACCGACGCCGGGCTGGGGGAGGCGCAGACGATTCGCGCCGGATTGCAGGACACTTGAGATGGCTCGAACGCGAAGCGATGGGACCGGGGGAGCTGGGGAAGGGCCTTGCTTCAAGCTTGCTTAATGCGCGAGCGACGATATGCCAGCGTTCGTGTTAAGGCAACTGGACGGATGGGCAGAATTGGTACAGGGTCGAAATACGAAGACAAGCGGAAAATAGCGCGAGAGCAGCCCACAAGAAAAATGGGACAGACGGGAATGTCTCTCCCATGCAAGCTTTGCTTGGTCAAATTTCAGTGAAGCTAAAACTAGGCCGCTCCCATGGAGCGCCGCTGCTGGAAGCACTCCCGGCAAAACACCGGGCGCCCCTGCGTCGGCCGGAAAGGAACGGTAGTTTCCTTGCCGCACTGCGAGCAATTCGTTTTCGTCTCCGACCGCATCGAACCGCCGCCCCCGCCTTCGGCTCTCTTCGCCTTGCAGGATTTGCAACGCTTCGGTTCGTTCTTGAAACCTTTGTCGGAGAAAAACATCTGTTCGCCGGCAGTAAATACGAATTCAGCACTACACTCGGAACACTTCAGCACCTTATCGTGATATTCCATGAGCCGCTCTCCCCTTGACCCGGGTCTGGCAGGGTACGGGCGAGCTTCTCACCTTGGGCCGAACCGCCTGAGGAAACCGGTATCCCGGGGACGCCGGGCTGGGATCCCATGGGCCTGCGGGCACGAAGCTGCTACAGAAACCCAAACGTTCTCTGCCTTACGGGGCCTGATTCTCGGAAGTGCGGCGCCGAGCCGCAGAGGGAAGGACTGGCAGCCCCGACCCAAATCGGATGGGGGCCGCACTCGACTTAGTCCGCTTCCCGCCGCTGCTTCTTGCGCAGTCGCTTCCGCGAAAGCGCTTCTTTTGCCCGTCGTTTCTCGCCGGGCTTCATGTAAAAGCTGTGCTTCTTGATTTCCTTGATGATGTCTTCCTGTTGCACCTTGCGCTTGAAACGGCGCAGTGCATTTTCCAGAGATTCACTCTCCTGGATAATGACTTCAGCCACTTTGTAATTCACCCCCAATCCGGTTCGGATTGGTATCAATGCGGCGCCACTCGTTTCCGGCACCGCCCCAGTAGATTATCGCATGAGGTTGCTGGCATCTTCTAATCAAATGGGGGCATCAAAGTCAAGGAATCTTTGTGTCTCGACGGCTTTCGTGGCCGGGCATCGTCCCTCGGTAATCAACTTGCCCAGACGATATCTACAAAGTTAACTAAGACGGCCTGAAATTTGCGCCCAAAGACTGAACGGGCCGCTGCTTTCAGCCCTAAGGCGTTCCGCCGCGTCTTGTCTTTCCCCTTCCTTCTCCTGTTAGAATGAGCCGCTTATCCACCGCGCTCCCCTGAGGCCGACCATGTCCGCAATGCGTGACGCCATCGGAGTACTCCTCGCGGGAGGCCAGGGCGAACGCCTGTGGCCTCTGACGCGCGACCGCGCCAAGCCGGCAGTGCCATTCGGCGGGGTCTACCGCATCATTGATGTGACGCTTTCGAATTGCATTAATTCCGATTTGCGCCGCGTGTTTGTGCTTACGCAATACAAGGCGCTCAGCCTGAACCGCCACATCCGCCGCGGCTGGTCGCCGCTTGCGGGACTCGGCGATTACATCGAAGTGCTGCCACCGCAGATGCGCGTTTCGCAGCAGTGGTATCAAGGCACGGCCGACGCGGTCTACCAGAACATCTATTCGATCGGGAGCGAGCGGTCCAAGTACGTCATCATCCTTTCCGGCGACCACATCTACAAAATGAATTACAGCCGGATGCTCGCGCAGCACATCGATTCTGGAGCCGACGTTACCGTTGCCACCATTGAGATAGCTGCGGACGAGGCTTCCGGGCGCTTCGGCGTAATCGAAACGGACAAGGACTGGCGCATCGTTGGATTCGAGGAAAAACCCGCGCTTCCGAAAATGTCGCGGCACAATCCGGAGCGATGCAATGGCTCGATGGGCGTCTACATGTTCAATACGCAGCTTCTCATTCCCATCCTGCTGGCCGATTCCGAGGATCCCAAATCGAGTCACGACTTCGGCAAGGACGTTTTGCCACGGATCATTTCGAAGCACCGCGTATTCGCGTACAACTTCGTGGACGAAAACGCGAAGGACGCGCTCTACTGGCGCGACGTGGGGACCATCGACGCGTACTTCGAAGCCAACATGGACCTTGTCAGCGTTTCGCCGGTCTTCAACCTATACGACAGCAATTGGCCGCTGCGCACCTGGCAGCACCAGTATCCACCGGCGAAATTCGTCTTTGCCGATCCGGAACGCATGGGCGTGGCGCTTGATTCGATTGTTTCCGGGGGCTCGATCGTTTCGGGCGGGCGCGTATTTCATTCCGTGCTGGGGTGCAATGTGCGCGTGAACAGTTACTGTGACGTGTCGCACACGATCATCTATAACCACGTCACCATCGGCCGGCACTCGCGGATCAAGAACGCCATCATCGACCGCCACGTCAGCCTGCCTGAGCACACAGAGATTGGTTATGACGCTGAGGCGGACCGGCGGCGCTTTCATGTCTCCGATGCTGGAATCGTCATCGTGGTCCGCCAGGAATCCCTGATCGAAGAGCCCGAAGGGGCAGAATAGCGACAGGGAGCTGAGTTTCTTCATTTTCGTATCCCGGTGCGCGCTGTGCCTCAGTGGCGAATTTCTGAAGAATCAGCGATTCGCATGGGCTCAGGAGAAGAGACGAATGTCCACGAAGATTACCCGGGTGCACGCGCGGCAGATCCTTGATTCGCGCGGCAATCCAACGGTGGAAGCGGATGTGTACGTTGGAACTAGCGCGCGGGGGCGGGCCGCGGTTCCTTCGGGCGCATCCACGGGAGAGCATGAGGCGCTGGAACTTCGCGATGGCGACAAATCCAGATATTCCGGCAAAGGCGTATTGAAGGCCGTCGGCAACGTGAACACGGAAATTGCGAAAGCCGTGGCGGGGATCGACGCCGCAGACCAGCGCGCGCTCGATAAGCGCATGATCGAGCTCGATGGGACGCCTACGAAGAGCCGACTGGGCGCGAATGCGATTCTGGCGGTTTCCATGGCCGCGGCGCGCGGGGCGGCGGCGGCGCAGAATCTTCCGCTTTACAAGTACCTGGCGCGCTACTCCACCGACTCCAGCGCAAATCTTCTGCCTGTCCCGATGATGAACATCCTGAATGGCGGGGCGCACGCCGACAGCTCGGTGGACTTCCAGGAATTCATGGTGATGCCGATTGGCGCGCCGAAGTTTTCCGAAGCGCTGCGCTGGGGCGTGGAAATTTTCCACGCGCTGAAAACCGCGCTGAAGAAACACGGTTACTCGACGGCGGTGGGCGATGAAGGCGGCTTTGCCCCGAGTTGCAAATCGAACGAAGAGGCGATTCAGATCGTTCTGGAAGCGATTGCCGGCGCAGGCTACAAGCCCGGCGAGCAGGTCAGCATCGCGCTCGATCCGGCTTCCAGTGAATTCTACGACAAGGCCAGCGGCAAGTACGTTTTCAAGAAATCGGACAAGACCGTGCACACTTCCGCGGAGATGGCTGCTTACTGGACGTTGTGGGCCGAGAAGTATCCCATCGTTTCGATCGAAGACGGCATGGCGGAAGATGACTGGGCGGGCTGGAAATCATTGACGCAATCGATTGGGAGCAAGACATCGAAGAAGAAAATTCAACTGGTTGGCGACGACCTCTTCGTGACGAATACAACGCGGCTCTCGCGCGGCATCAACGAAGGGATCGCCAATGCCATTCTCATCAAGCTGAATCAGATTGGAAGCGTGAGCGAAACGATTGACGCGATCGAGCTAGCCCGCAAGGCGGGATACAACTCCATCATTTCGCACCGGTCGGGCGAAACTGAGGATACGTTTATCGCGGACCTGGCGGTCGCTACCGCTGCCGGGCAGATTAAGACGGGCTCTGCGAGCCGGACCGACCGCATCGCCAAGTACAACCAACTGCTTCGGATTGAGGAAGAGCTTGGCGCGAGCGCGCGTTTCCACGGCAAGGCCGCGCTTAGCTAAAAGCCTTGGTTTGCCTTGCATCGGGCAAACGAAACCATACCACCGCTTTGAAATTCAAAATAATCGCAAGCTAGGGCAGCGCGGCGCGAATCGTGTCGGGAGAGGCGTTGTCTCCGAACGTTTCGCTGATGTGGGCGAAATAATCCACGTTGCCCGGGCCGAAGACAAAGCTGCCGCCAAGCTGAAAGGGATTCTTCCCGAGTTTGTGTTGATGATGACCTGCGGCGCGCGCGCGTTTGCGGCTCGCGGCGTTATCACTGCGAAGAAGATGCAGAGGGTTTGCTGAGCCGAGTCCGGCGGCACAATAGGCGCGGCGCTCTACGTCGATCAACAGGGGAAAGGTGATGCCGGTCTCTTCGCGGAACACTCTCGCATAGTGACGGTCACCCAATCCGATGGCGGCTAGCGTGGCTCCTATGCTGCGGAAGGCTTGCTCGCGTTCGCGCAACTGCGCGACGTGCTCGCGGCAGAAAATTCATCCATAGTGCCGAAGGAAGACGATTACGGCTGGGGAGGCGGCCCACAGAGAGCCTAGTCGAACTTCGCGCCCGTCGGAATCGGGGAGCACGATATCCGCCAGTTTGCTGCTAAGCGATTGCTGCATGGCAGTTCCATCTTGAGGAGCGTGTATTCCACTGTCAAGCCGCGCACTAACTTTGCCGAATAGCGGCCCACCGCATCTCGGGGGCAAGAAATAACACTGCTTTTGGTTGACTAGCCGGCCGAACGCGCCTAGCATCCTGCCAGGTTCCTTCCCGATATGCCGCAAGGAGACCCATCATGGCAAAAATACTTCGCTGCAACGATCTCATGCCCGGCTGCGATTTCGTGGCGAGAGGCAATTCAGAAGAAGAAATCATGGCGCAAGCTGCAGAGCACGCCAAGACGGTTCACAACATGACAGAAATTCCCGAAGGCGTTGTCGCCATGGTGCGCGGCGCGATCCGCGAAGAAGATCAGGCGCGCGCGCAATCCACAAGCTCATAGTCTTTTTCCCGCCAGTATTCACGCCCCGATATGGTGAGGCAGACGCTTATTTGGGGGAAGCTCGCCCTCCCATCGGGCGATCACGGCGCAGGCGAGGCAGTTGCCCGTAACATTGACGGAAGTGCGCACCATGTCGATCAATGCATCAATGCCGAGGATCACGAAAATCGGTTCGGTAGGAAGATGAAACGTTGCCGCAGTTGCCAGGAGAACGAGGAGCGTCGCTCGGGGCACGCCGGCAATGCCTTTGCTCGTCAGCATCAGCGCGAAAACCATGAATAGTTGTTCGCGCCAGGACATGTGAATTCCCCCGGCTTGTGTCACAAAAATCGATGCCAGCGCCAGATAGAGGGTTGAACCGTCCAGATTGAAGCTGTACCCCGCGGGAATTACGAAGGCGACGATGCGGCGCGGCACACCAAATGCTTCCATGCATTCGATCGCGCGCGGGAGGGCAGCTTCCGAGGTGCTGGTAGCAAAGGCGATGGTCGCGGGCTCGGCGACGGCCTTCAAAAACCTTCCAAGCGGCAATCGCGCGAGCAAAATGATGGGGAGAAATACGAGCAACAAAAACGAGATGAGGGCCGCGTAGGCAGTAAGGAGCAGCTTGCCGAGCGGGAGCAACACGCTCAGCCCCATGTGCCCGACGGTATAGGCCATCGCGGCGCCCACACCAATCGGCGCGTAATACATCACCAGGTTTGTGAAAGAGAACATCGTTTGCGTGAGCGATTCGGCGAAATTCAGCACTGGAGCACGCTTGGCTTCGGAAATACGCGTCAGCGCGATGCCAAAAATTATGGCGAACACGGCGACCTGAAGAATCTGATTTTCGGCGGTTGCTTTTACGATGTTGTCAGGAAAAATATGCAGAAGAAAATCGTCCCAGCGCAGCGGCGCGACGTTCTGCGGTGCAACTGCCTCTGCGGACTGCGAGAGATGCAAACCTTCGCCAGCGCGGCTGAGGTTAATGGCTGCCACGCCGAGGAACAGAGCGATGGTCGTTACGACTTCGAAATAGACGAGGCTCTTGATTCCAATCCGCCCCACGCTTTTTAAATTGCCATGCCCGGCGATGCCAGTGACCAGCGTGCCCAGGATCAGAGGGGCAACGATCACTTTGATGAGCCGCAAGAAAATGTCGCTTAGAATTCGCAAATGCTCCGCCAGTTGAGGGCGGTCGAGGCCAATCTCCAGACCGACGAGCATGGCGACAAACATCCAATAGGTGAGCGATTGTTTTCGCAATGCCAGCACCAAAAACGCCAGCAGCCCGCCCCAACGCAGCGCGGCCATCCAGACATGCACGGCGGAGACGAGCGGCAAAATCGCGCCGGCCAGGAAGAGCAAAACGCCGAGGAGAGCTAGGCCGCCAAGGGCCGCGGGCTTTTTTTCTGCCACCGCGCTTTTTTCTGTGGAGTCAATCGTCATTTTGGGCAGCGCAGATCATATACTGCCCGGGCCTCGACGCGAAAATCGGTTGCAAGCGTTCTGGATCGCTCCGCTAGCAACTTGCTGGCGATTCCAATGCGCTGGTATCTTCCTAAGGTGCCAACCATCACGCATTTCGAATGTTCGCGATGTCGCGCCTCCATTCCTGTAGGCAAGCCGCAAACCGTTTGCCCGCAGTGCTCCGGGGCACTTTACGTTCGGTATGACCTGCGTCCGCTGCGAGGGGCGGCCGCACGAGAAAGCATCGCGAAAAAAGCAGCTTCCTCTAATTGGTCCGGCATGTGGCGGTACGCTTCCGTGCTTCCCGAAGTCAAACCTGTCACGCTCGGTGAAGGCTGGACGCCCATGCTGCACAGCCGGCGTTATCCAAATGTATTCGTAAAGGAAGAGGGCGCCAATCCCACCGGAAGCTTCAAAGCGCGCGGGCTGGCGCTGGCCGTCACCATGGCCAAGCACTACGGTCTGCGAAAACTCGCTGTGCCCTCCGCGGGAAACGCCGCCGGAGCGCTCGCCGCGTACGCGGCTGCTGCCGGGATCGAAGCGAATATTTTCATGCCCAAAGATGTGCCCAACGCCAATTACGTCGAAGCGGTGTTGTACGGCGCGAATGTCACACTCGTCGGCGGGCTCATTTCCGATTGCGGGCGCATCGTCGCCGAGAGGAAAGAAAAAGAAGGCTGGTTCGATATTTCCACGCTCAAGGAGCCTTTCCGGATCGAAGGAAAGAAAACCATGGGATACGAACTGGTCGAACAACTTGGCTGGGAATATCCGGAAGCGGTTTTCTATCCCACCGGCGGCGGCGTGGGACTCATCGGCATGTGGAAAGCTTTCGCGGAGCTCGAAGAGCTGGGTTGGGTGAAGCCAGGCAAACGCCCTCGCATGGTCGCTGTGCAATCTTCCGGCTGCGCACCGATTGCCCGCGCATTCGAGCAAAAAGAAAAAGTAAGCCAGATGTGGCAAAATGCATCCACGTTTGCGGCGGGCTTGCGCGTCCCAAAGCCTTACGGGGATTACATCATACTGGAAATTTTGCAGGAGTCCGGGGGCGTCGCGCTCTCCTTTCCAGATGAACGGATTCTTGCTTCACTTAAAGATTGGGCGCGCAACGAAGGCATCTTCCTTTCTCCTGAAGGGGCCGCCGCCACTGCCGCCTACGATCATTTGATTTCCACCGGCTATCTCAAGCCCCAGGACCGCGTGGTGCTGTTCAACACCGGCTCCGGTCTCAAGTACAGCGACGTGATCGCGAGCGAGATGAAGCTGCACCGGCCAGTTTGAAGCGGCGAAACGCGCAGTGCGTTTTCATTTCTCTTTCCCTGACCGCATCTTCCACACCATCTGCCGCAGCATGCCTAGCCAAACTTCCGCATCGCCGGCGGAGAGGTTCAAACGGCGGACCAGACGGCGTACTTTTTCCTGGGTGGGCGCAGCGGAGCGAGGCTTGAGGTAGCCGCTGGATTGCAGCGCATCGAGCAGCATGCCGGTGATGCGCTCGACTTCGCCGGCGGTGGCAGGCTTCTGTTTTTCCGGCTGCCGCAAGGCCTTGCGATCGCGCGCGAGCTCGTACAGACAGATCGCTACTGCCTGCCCGAGGTTCACCGAGGGATGTTGTTCGCGAGTTGGAATGCGCATCAGCCAATGGCAGTGGCTGAGGTCTTCGTTCGAGAGGCCAGTTTTCTCTGAACCAAACAGAAGAGCGACGCGGCTCGAAGCGAGCTGCTTGCGGACGAGGCTCGCGCCATCTCGCAATCGTTTGAGCGGAAGCTGCAATTCCCGGCGCCCGGCAGCAGTGGTTCCCACGACGAGCGCACAATCCGCGACGGCTTCGGCCACGTTTTTGAACTCTTCCGCGCTTGCGAGCAGCTCCGCGGCTCCGACAGCAGAACGCGCCTCGCGCCACGCCACTTCGTATGGGTTCACCACGCGCAGGCGGAGAAAGCCAAAGTTGCTCATGGCGCGCGCGGCCGCGCCGATATTGAGCGGGTTGCGCGTACGCACGAGCACAACGCGGAGGCAATCGAGTTCGGACGCAGCGACCAAGAGCAGTTATTTTACGTCAGCTCGGGTCGTGCGTGCGGGGGACAACTCACTCTGCGGGCAGAGACAGTTATTCCGTCGCGCTAAGAGGTTTCAATGCGAATGAAATGAGGCGTGCTTCTTTGTCGCCGTCGTTCTTGAAAACTTGTGAGGGTTTGGCCGCTTCGAGCCACACAATGTCGCCGCGGCGGAGTGAATTTTCCGGGCCTTTACCGCCTGCAGTCGCGACAGCGTCGAGTGCGACGATCAATTCCGGATGGCCGGGATCGCCGAGCTCCACGCTTTGATGGGGAAGGACGCGGATAAGAGTTATGTACGTTTGGCTTGTCTCAAATTGCGGTTGATCAATGTGAGTCGCGGCCGGAGATTGGGCCTGCGCGCCGGGGCAGTTCAGCGGCAAGGCGGCAATCACGGCCGCGCAAAGATTGCGCGCACTTTGTTGAGGGAGAAGAAGCTCGACGGTGACGTTGCGGTAGGTCGTATCGCCGTCGATGGAAGTCGAATGCACGTAGCCGCGGGCCTGAAGCCGCAATTGGCCATCGACGAGTTTCTGATGCACATCCGGCTTGCCGGGGGCTCGCACGGTGACTGTCGAGTTGCTGAGCATGATGCTGATCGCATCGGCGTCGTGCCGGTGCAAGAGGACGGAATCGTGCGGCGCGACCTCGACTTGATAGACGTTCACGTAAGCGTTGTGAAGTGCAAGATGATGATGAGGTTCGGAGGCAAGCGGAATGACGGCGGGCTCCTGCGCAGGGGCAGCGATGGCAAGACAACACATCACAATAAAAAACGCTTGCCCGGCTTTCACCGAGAGTCCTCCCACAAGATGACGGCCAAAAAACAACTCGCCGAGTTTATTCACTCCGACAGAGTCGCCTCGTCGAAAAGAGGAGTGCAACGGACGAGCCGCGCTTGGGTACCGTCGTGGACGGCGTACTGCGCGGGGCGCTTGTCATACAGATTGCTCCACAGCGAGGCCGCGCCGTGAACGCCGTCTTTATTTAGCGCATAAAAGAAAATGTGGAAGGTTTTCAGTTTCTTTTTGTCGTTCTTGTAATTTCGCGCGATGCGATGCAGGGCCTCCAGGCACGCATCGATTGGCGACATTCCCTTGCGCATCATTTCTATGATTGTGTGGCCTCCCGAAATCTTTATGTTTTCTTCTCCTTTGCCAGTCGAGCCGGCGGCGCCGACTTCGTTGTCCACGCAGCAACCCGCGCCAATAATCGGTGAATCCCCCACGCGGCCGGGAATTTTCCAGGCCAGTCCGGAGGTCGTCGTGGTAGCGGAGATTTCTCCTTTTTCATTTACCGCCATGCAGGGAATTGTCCCCGTGGGCGGGTGGGCGATAACGCTTTCAATCCAGGGTTGCAGCGCCTGCTTCTCCGGTGTGTCGAGTAGCGCGGCCATATGTTCCTTCCATTCGGGACTGTCAATTCCCGGGCGCCAGTTGAACGACGAGGAAGCTTTCCAAGCGAGCCAGGCGAGACGCGATTCTTCGGTGAGCAGATTCATCTCTTCGAAACCTTCCGCCACGCCGAAATGCCGCGCGCCATCGCCGACAATCATGACGTGATTGGTTTTTTCCATCACGGTCTTCGCGAGCCGCGCAACATTCTTGATGTGGCATACGGACGCCACGGAACCTGCGCGCCCCGTCGGGCCATGCATCACGCTGGCATCCAGCTCGACTTCGCCTTCCTCATTGGGCAGGCCACCGTAGCCGACGGAATTGTCCTTGGGATCGTCTTCGACGACGGTGACTGCGGCAATCACGGCGTCGAGCGTGTCGCCGCCCTTTTTCAATATTTCCATACCCTTATCGAGAGCGTGCACGCCGTTGGCGCTCGAAATAATGAGGGGCCGCGTGCCTTGGGCTGCGGGTGCGACCGGAAGCGTCTTTCCAAAGAGCTTGCCCGCACTGGCGGCTGCGCTCCCCGCTAGCGAAGTAAGAAAAAACTTACGGCGTGTCCAGCGTTCCATGGTTGAGTTCCTCCGCAATCTGAAAAATGTCTACCGGGCTGCCACTCTATTCGATTGGAGGTAGAAAGAAAACAGCGGCGAGCGGAGAAAATGGGATGGCAACTATTCCGAGGCGCCAAGGGGGAGGAAGTATTGGGTGCCTTTGACGGGATCCTGGAGACGGCGGAGCAACTGCTGGAGATCCTCGCTGCGCTCGACGAAATCAATCTCCGAAGTGTTGATCACCAGCAAATCCGACGCAGCGTAGCGGAAGAAGAAATGTTCGTAGGCGCGCGCCACTTCCTCGATGTATTCCAGCGAAATCTGCGTTTCCTCGCGGGAGGCTTTTTTCTCGATGCGCGCGCGCAGCACTTCGGGTTTGGCCTGGAGGTAGATCACCAGATCCGGCGCGTGAATATCCGCGGTCATGGCCTCGTAATATCGCTCGTAGAGCTTCAGTTCCTCATCATTGAGATTCAAGTTCGCGAAGATGCGGTCCTTTTCCATCAAGAAATCGGAGAGCACCGGCCCGGGAGCCTCCACGGCCAGGGCCTCGCGCACGCGTTTCTGGCGCTCTATCAGGAAATACATCTGAGCGCGAAGCGCCGAACCCGGCTTTTCCTTGTAGAAGTCAGCAAGAAAGGGATTGTCTTCGCAATCGTAAATCCGCCGCGCGTGAAGCCGTTCGGCAAGAATCCTGGCGAGCGTGGTCTTGCCGACGCGCAGCGGCCCTTCGATGACGATGAACCGAGGCGCCTGCGGGCCCCTCTGTGGGATGGGGGCGCGCTTGGCCGAGGACGATTCGTGGGCCATTGGGAATTGTGCCCCGAGTTGGTCGGGGTCAACTTGCGGGAATTATACCCTGCCCGATAGCGGGTGAATAGAGCAAGCGGGAAGATGGGCGGGGAGGCTCCGCGTTCAAAATCCACGGGAGCAGATGGCCGCACGTTACCGGAAATGTGAATACTTGTTCGTATTTTCGCCTAGTACGAGTGTTCCAAAAGAGGCTGACCAATGGTCTAGGGAAGGGTACCAATAAGAATGTGACCAATAGGCCAGTGTTACCTGAACTTTAGAGCAGTAAATTGTACCTAGTAGCAAGTGGGGACCGATTTGCAGGGCAAGTGGCGGCGGAGGTGAATTATGTTGCTGGCAGCATTTCTTCTTCTGTGTCCTGTTCCTCAAATGACGGACACACCAAACGCAGTTTCCGGCGCACCAGTGGCCGCTATCAGCAACCAGACAACAGATTCTTTCCTCTCCGAGGATGTGCCTTTAGCGCCCGCGCCAAAGATCAGAACGGATGTCGAGGAAGCGTCCAATTCCACACCCCCGTCGTTGGTGAATAGTACCGGCGTCTCGGCAGCTCTGGTGCTGCCCGCCGCTGAACCGATCCTTCCGCGTTCGGCGGGAGCCCCAGCGCCGCCACCCAGAGCACCTTTCTTGCGCACCTACGAAACCCGGCAGCAGCGAAAACTGTGGTACACACTCACGTTCGCTGGGCACGGCGCAGCGGCGTTCGATGCCTGGTCCACGCGACGCGCAATCTCCGGGAATTACGGAACGGAATCGAACCCGTTGCTGCGGCCTTTCGCCCATAACGGTTCTCTGTATGTGGCGACGCAGGTCAGCCCGGCGTTCATGGATTTTCTGGGAAGGCGCATGATGGTTAGCCAGCACCGCTGGATGCGTAAGATGTGGTGGCTGCCGCAGACGGCGGGTACGGGAATGTCGCTGGCGGCTGGCGTACACAACGTCGGCGTTGTTCCCTAAGTTCTTCTGTAGGACACCAGCAAGAAAGTCCCGGTGAGAGCCCACTCACCGGGACTTTTTGTTTCCGGGGAGGCGCGGCAGCCTTTGTATTTACTTCCCCTTGTGCTGGTCGAACCAGCCGGAGATATACAGCATCTTGGCGACGTGGTGGCTTGGGCGCCGGGCGATTCCGTGCGGCTCTTCGGGAACGCGCACGAGAACAGTTTCTACATTGAGTAGCTTCAGCGCCGTATAAAACTGCTCGGCCTCCGAAATCGGCGTGCGATAGTCCGCTTCGCCGGTCATGACCAGGGTCGGGGTTTTCACCTTGCCGACCAAATTCGTCAGCGAGCGCTGCATGTAATGATCAGTGTGGTCCCACGGCATGCCGGGGAACCAGTATTTCGTGATAAACGGAATATCCGAAGTGAGCGCAAAGCTGTACCAGTTGATGACCGGGTACAGCGAAGCCGCCGCGCGGAATCGCTCGGTGTGCTCGATCGTCCAGCAAGTGAGCACGCCGCCGCCGCTGCCGCCGGTTACGAACAAATTGTTCGTGTCGATGAAGCCTTTGGCGACGACCGTATCCACACCGCTGTTCAAATCGTCGAAATCGTCGCCGGGATATGCGTGGTGAATCAGATTGCCGAATTCCTCCCCGTAGCTGGTGCTGCCGCGTGGATTAGTGTAGAGCGCGACGTAGCCCATCGCGGCGTACACCTGCATCTCGAAATCGAAGCGGTCGCCATAATCGGCGAAAGGCCCGCCGTGAATTTGCAGAATGAGCGGATATTTTTTCGCCGGGTCAAAATCCGGCGGATAAACAATCCAGCCCTCGATCTTTCGTTTGTCCTTGGAAGACTCGTACCAGATTTCCTCGACGCGGCCGGGCTTTTTCTGCTCCAGCAATTCCTGATTCAGAGAGGTGAGCACCCTCAGGGCGCCCCGGTCATAGATGGCGACGTCGCCGGGATTGTCCGTGCGCCCGGTCGTGAACGCAATCATGCCGCTGCGTGCAAGCGAAAAGGTGCCGCTGCCTCCCGCACCTGTGGTGGAGGCCACGTGCTCCGTGATTTTCTTGAACGCTCCATCCGTCGAATAGAAACCGATCTTCGTGTCGCCCAGCTCGTCGTACTGAAAATAGACGCCGCTGTTGTCCGCGGCCCAGATAGGATTCTGGACGTCGCGGTCCAGTTTGTCCGAGAGAGAATGCGGACCGCTGCCATCACGATTCATCAGAAAGAGTTTCGTCGTTTGGAAGCCTTGATAGCTGTCATCGAAGCCGATGTAGGCGATCCACTTGTTATTGGGTGATACAACTGGTGAATTGTCCGGGCCTTTGCGGTTGGTCAGGGCGCGCAACGCGCCGTCCGCGATGCTGAATTCGTATACCTCATCATTCAGATATTCGTGGTCGGATTCTGGATGCCGGTTTACGGAGACAATCAGGTATTTTCCGTCCGGCGTCCAGGCGGCAAGGTTAGGACTGAACTCGTTGCCGCCATTCGGAAAATTACCGTTGGTAATCTGCCGCGGCGCGCCCCCATCCGCAGGGACGACAAAAATCTGCCGGTAGCCGGGCTTCAAATACCCAGCGCCATTGAATCGATAAACCAAACGGTCGTAGGCCACGGGCGGGTCCGCCCATTTCGCTCCCGTCGGTGCTGAAGGCAGTTCGGCAATGTGCGGTCCTTTGCCCGGAACGAGAGCGGAAAAAGAGATCATCTTTCCATCGGGCGACCACGCGATCGCTTCAGGCGCTTGGTCAAGATTGGTGACCCGGGCCGTCTGTCCCGTATCGAGCCAGCGCACATAAATCTGTTGTTTCCCATCCGCATCGGAAAGATACGCGATGCGCGTACCGTCCGGCGACCAGCGTGGCGAAGCGTCGCTGCGATTGCCCGTTGAGAGCGGCCGATGGTCGGTCCCATCAGAATTGACGATCCACAGATTGGTGTAGCGGCGGTCCGTCATTGGATCGGCGAATCGCCGCGCGTAGACAACCTTTTTCCCATCGGGGGAAATCTGTGGGTCCACGGCGATTTGCAATTGAAACTCATCCATCGCCGTCAATTTGTGCGCGCTGTCTTGCGCTCCAAGGTCCCTTGGCGCGGCAAAAAATAACGCCGCTGCGATCGCCAGAGCAGCCATTGCGTGCTTCATGCGATGTGCCTCCATATTTTGCTTCCGCGCGAGTAAACACCCCCTCTCCAAGACTGTCAAGGCGCTACTGTCCTGTCTGTCTGACAAACCCGGGTTCTCGACTCAACTCCGCGAGTCTGCAATCACGATCCGCGCTCGCCTGTTATCCTTTACTTTGAGGAAACTGCGGGGTGTCGTGAGGAGGTTCCATGCAAACTGCAACCGTGAAATGGATTGGCGCACAAGAATTCGTTGCCACCAGCCCTTCGGGTCATGCGCTGACGATCGATTCCGATCGGCAATCCAACAAAGCTCCGGGCCCGATGGAGCTGCTCCTTGTGGCGCTGGGCGCGTGCACCGCATCTGATGTCGTCATCATTCTAGAGAAAAAGCGCCAGAAGCTTGAATTGCTCGAAGTCATCTGCTCCGGCGAGCGTGCCACGGAACCTCCCACTGTTTGGACGAAGCTCGAAGTCCTTTACCGCCTCCGCGGTCAGCTTGAGGAAGCCGCCGTCAAGCGCGCCATCGAGCTCAGCGAGGAAAAATATTGCTCCGTTTCCGCCACGCTCAAGAAATCCGCTACGCTTACGTGGCGTTACGAGATTCTTCCGCCCGCGTCATAAGGCCAGCACATCGAATCCGCGCCAGCGCAGCGCCGCGAACCCTTATTTCTTGTCACTTCACGCCGCCATCGCATACACTTCCGTGTCTCTTGGGCTGTTCGCGTTTTCCCGGGGAGAGCTATGTCTCATCGCATTGCGGCAAAAATCACGGGAGTCGCCGGGTACGTTCCGCCCAAGGTGATGACCAACGCCGACCTGGAGAAAATGGTCGCGACCAACGATACCTGGATCCGCGAGCGCACCGGCATTCGCGAGCGGCACGTTGTGGAAAAGGGCATGGCTACTTCTCATCTTGCGACCGAAGCTGCCCGAGCCGTACTCGCGCAGACCAAAACCGATCCTGCTGACATTGAACTGATCGTTCTCGCGAGCGTTACGCCAGACATGCTGTTTCCCGCCTCCGCCTGCCTGGTGCAGGATCGCATCGGCGCCAAGAAGGCCTGGGGCTTCGATCTCTCCGCTGCCTGTTCGGGATTCGCCTATGCTCTTACTGTCGGCGCGCAGTTCGTTGGGGCGGGCACACACAAGAAAGTTCTCGTCATCGGCAGCGACACCATGAGCTCCATCCTCGACTACACGGATCGCGCCACGTGTGTGCTATTCGGCGACGGGGCTGGCGCTGTCCTGCTCGAACCCTCCTTGCCAACGGAAGGCATTATCGACTTCTCCCACGACATCGACGGGTCCGGGGGACAATATCTGTATATGCCGGGCGGCGGCTCTCTCCATCCGGCGTCGCGTGAAACGCTTGAAAAAAATATGCACGTGGTGCATCAGGAAGGCTCGCAGGTTTTCAAATACGCAGTGCGCCGTATGGCGGAGCTGTCCGCCACACTGCTCGAACGCAACGGATTCACGGGGAAGGATCTCTCCCTCGTCGTGCCGCACCAGGCCAACTTGCGGATTATTCGAGCGATGCAGGAACGCCTGGGGGTGGACGATTCCAAGGTGCTGGTGAATATCGACAAGTACGGAAACACCACGGCAGGCACAATTCCTCTCGGTTTGCGCGACGCCGTCGAGCAGGGCCGGTTGCGCAAAGGGGATTTAGTGCTTCTCGTGGCCGTCGGTGCGGGTTACACCACGGGGGGAATATTATTGCGCTGGGCGTATTGAGGCAAAAAGGGCAGCAACCGGAGGAAGCGTTCGGGCGCTAGCAGGAGCGGAGAGAAGCGGCGAGGGCCATGTTGGCTTGCAGGCGGCGGTCAATCTGCACGGCGGCGTAACGCGCGCAGATGGTGCGTTCCTGTTCGATCCATGCCGCCAGCGCGGGAATGCGGCTGGAAGCGAGAGTGCTGAATCCATCGATCACGTGATAGTACAAGCGAACAAGACCCAATCCGCCACGGTCGGGATTCAGATCCGGGGTGAGGTCGTGAAGGCCGACGAGTTTCTCAAAGTCGCGTCCCGTCAGGCCCAGGCCGCCGTTCTCGACGTGCACTGCCTCCAGCACGCGGTCAGAGACGGGCTGCGCTGCAACCCCTGCCAGTACCGCTCGCCAGTAGTAGAGCGCGAACTGGGTGAGGGCAACTATGGAGATCGCAAATAGCATGATGGAGAACATCCCTCAACCTCAAGGGGAATTCTGCCAAACACTCGGTCCCCAGCCAATAGCTCTGTGGTACCAGTGCGCTGAGCCCGTCAGGTATAACGCATTGGGAACATTTTTCGTTCGTTTCGGGATAGGCGCAAGTCTGCCGGCTCTTGCCAGGTCTAGGCGTTGCCTCTATCATGTTTATTTTCAATAGTTTGTGGGGGTGTCACGCCCGTGAGAAACTCGATGTTTGTACCGTTTACTATCGCAACCCTTGTGGCCGGAGGTTTGGCGGCAGCCAGCCGAAACGCCCCTCCTGACAAGAATCAAGTTGACCGGGCAGCCATTACGGGTGTCCTTACAGGCCAGCAGAGTGCTTGGAATCGAGGGGACGTGGACGCATTCCTTCAGGGGTACTGGCGCTCACCGGAGCTTACGTTCTCCGGAACCGGCGGCATCGCTCGCGGGTGGGACGGCGTACGCGCGCGCTATAAGGAGCATTACCCCGACCGCAGCGCGATGGGAAAACTAGAATTTTCGGGTCTCGAGTTTCGTTTCCTGAGCCCGGACGCGGCACTGGTTCTCGGGCACTGGCACCTGGAGAGGCAAAAGGGCGATGTTGGCGGAGTCTTTTCGCTGGTTTTCGAACGATTCCGGGAAGGATGGCGGATCATCCATGACCACACGAGCGAGGTCCCCGCGGGCCACACGCCTTAACAGATGACAGAAGGATTTCTTTACCGGCGCCTGGCGCGGCCAATTCTCGAGCTGTTGCGGCAAGGAATAACGCCGGAAAAAATCGCGCTGAGTGTCGCGCTGGGAGCGGCGCTGGGAGTTTTTCCAGCGATTGGATTGTCCACGGCTATTTGCGCGATCGCTGCGCTGTTTCTACGGCTGAATCTGCCTGCCATCCAAATCGCGAATTATTTTGTGTATCCGCTACAGATCGCATTGCTGCTTCCGTTTTTCCGGCTGGGAGAGAAACTCTTCCGCGCGCCGCACTTGCCGATTTCCATCGAACAGATTCATGCGATGATTCGCGCCGATGTTTGGCACGCGATCCGGCTGCTGTGGATAACAACTTGGCACGCAATTGCCGTGTGGTGTTTGATCGCGCCGGTATTTGTGGCCGCCACGTACGCGATCCTGGCGCCGGCCCTGCGCTACAAGATGTCGAGGATTTCCTCGTAGCGCTTGAAAGGCGGAATGAGGTAAGCGCCGGCAAGTTCGCTGCGCGACCAGGCGAGCATTTGCCGCGCTACTTCGAAACCACGGTCTCGCGCGGCGGCGCCCGCTGCTTCCAATGACTTGAGTACGGGCTCGGGAATTACAATTCCCGGCACTTCGTTGTTCAACCGCAACGCCTGCTTATAACTATTCAGCGGCCAGATTCCGATCAGAACGGGAATTGGCGGCTTGCCCCCGAGTTTTTTCAAGAAGGCGTGCCAGTGTGAAGGATCGAAGAGCGGCTGGGTCATCGCGAAATGCGCGCCGGCTTCGATCTTGGCGTGGAAGCGCTCGATTTCATTGTCGAGATCGTCCGCGACGGGATTGATCGCGACGCCGATGGTGAAATTCGTCGCGCCGCCGAGAGTTTTTCCGGCCCAATCCGTGCCCTGATTCAAGCGATGGAGAACCTTGACGAGGCCGACCGAATCGACTTCGTAAATGCCGCTCGTTTCCGGGTAATCGCCGACCGACGGGGGATCTCCGGTGATGGCGAGAACGTTGCGTACGCCGCCGACGGTCCACGCGCCAAGGAGCATGGCTTGCAGGCCGATGATGTTGAAATCGCGCGTGGTGAGATGCGGAACCGTTTCGATGCCGCGTGCTTCCAGCGCGCCTGCGGTTATCAGCGCGTCCATGCCGACGCGCGCCATCGCGCCGCTATTGATATCGATGGCGTCGACTTTCTTCGAAGCCATGATCTTGTCGACCTGTTCGAAGATACGGTCAAGGGAAATGCCCTTTGGCGGATCGATTTCGACGCAGACGGTGAATTCTCCAGCTTGGAGTTTCTTCCAGAACTTGCTTTCGGGCTCGCGTTGCAAGACCGGAGCAGGTTTTACGGCGCCCTCGGCGGTGTGGGCGTGCGAAGCCGATTTCACCGGCCGAAGCGACTTCACCGCTTCCGCCATTGCATGGACATGCGCGGGCGTCGTGCCGCAGCAGCCGCCGAGGATTCGCACGCCAAGTGCGGCGGCCTCGCGCGCAAAAAGCGCGAAATATTCCGGCGAGGATTTTGGATAGACGATACGGTCGCCTTCGCGCTTGGGGAAGCCGGCGTTGGGCATGCCGCTGACACGAAGATCGTCGATGCTGGTGAGCTCCTGAAGAATCGGGAGCAACGCCTGCGGGCCCAGTGTGCAATTTGTGCCGATGACCTGGACGTTTTTGTTTTTTAATTGCGCGGCAGCATCGGAGGGACGCACGTCGCCGTGCGTGGTGCCCTCTTCGGAATAGGTGAGCTGCGCGATGATGGGCAAGCCCGAAAAAGTACGGATCGCATCGATGGCGATGAGCAGTTCGTCGAGATACGAAAACGTTTCCAGGCAGTAGAGATCCACGCCGCGCTCTTCGAGAGCGAGTGCCTGCTCGTAGAAAATATCCCGAATCTCTTCGGGTGAAGGGTGGCGCGACTGCACGCCGAGTCCCAGCGGGCCGATGGAACCGGCGATAAGAACTTCCCGCGAAGCGGATTCACGTGCTTCACGCGCGATTTTCACGCCGCGGCTGTTGAGGCGCTGCACTTCGTCCGCGAGGCCGTGCGGCGAGAGCTTGAAACGGTTGGCGCCGAACGTGTTGGTCTCGATGATCTGAGCACCCGCTTCGATATAGGCCTGATGCACGCGGAAGACCGCTTCCGGCTCGGTGGAGTTCAATTCATCGAAGCAGCGCTGCGGACCCACGACTTCGTGGAGCATCGAGCCCATCGCGCCGTCGGCGATGAGAATCGAATCTCTTAGGCGCTCATTGAAATCGAGAATCTTCAAGTTTGTTCAATCCTGTCCGGTGCTGTCATTACTCGGCGTAGAACTTAGCGCTTTTGTTCCATGAGGCTGGCGACGGTGCTCATCAAGTCATATTTGGTGAGAATTTCGAAGCGGGCGTCGCCCATCTCGACAAACACGGCCGGGTTTTCATGGCTGAGGATATGCGTGACGCGCTCGACGGGTGAGCTCCCGGGAATGCGCGGAAGCGGCTTGCTCATGACTTCGCGGACGACGAGCTTCCGAAGGTCTTTCCCTTGCAGCGCGAGGTTTAGAATCTGATCTTCGTAAATCGTGCCGATGGGAAGATTTTCTTCGAAGACCGGGATCTGCGAAATATCCTGCTCCTGCATGGTTTTCAGCGCATGGAAAACGGTCTGATAGGGCCGCGCGACGACCAGCTCGCGTACTTTTCCGGCCTGGTGCTTGGCGTTGACAACTTCCGCGGCGGTGATGGCCACTGCGGCGTCAACGTAGCCCCGCTCGCGCATCCATTCGTCGTTGTAAACCTTGCTGAGATAGCGCATGCCGGTGTCGGGGAGAAGCGCAACGACGAAATCGCCGGGGCCCAGATCTTTCGCGAGCCGCAACGTTGCGGAGATGCAGCCGCCGCCGGAGCCGCCGGTGAATAGGCCCTCCAGCTTAGCGAGCCGGCGGGCAACGACGAAGCATTCCTCGTCGTTGACCTGAAAGACATCATCGACGATTTTCAAGTTCATGGTGGTGGGGAAAAAGTCTTCGCCAATGCCTTCGACGACATAGGTTTTGGCCTTGATGGTTTCGCCGCGCTTGACAAAATCGTAGTAAAGCGAGCCAAAAGGGTCGACGCCGATAATTTTGACGCTGGGATTTTTTTCCTTTAGAAATTTTCCGACGCCGCTGATCGTGCCGCCCGTGCCCATTCCGCAGACAAAGTGTGTGATCTTGCCTTCGCTGTCTTCCCAGATTTCCGGGCCGGTAGTGCGGTAGTGCGCCTCGGGATTCATGGGATTCTCGTATTGATTCGGATAGTAGGAATTGGGAATTTCCCGGGCCAGCTTCTTCGCTACAGAATAGTAGCTCCGTGGATCTTCCGGCTCGACGGCAGTGGGGCAAACAATGACTTCGGCGCCGAGCGCTTTCAGGAGATCGACTTTTTCCTTGGATTGTTTGTCCGTGGTGGTGAAAACACACTTGTAGCCGCGCACGGCAGCGACCAGGGCGAGCCCCATGCCGGTATTGCCCGAAGTGCCCTCGATGATCGTGCCGCCGGGTTTGAGGAGGCCCTTCTTTTCGGCGTCGTCGATCATGGTGATGCCGATGCGGTCCTTCACGGAACCACCCGGATTGGTGAATTCCGCTTTGACGTAAATCTGCGGCTTGAGACCCTGATTGATGCGGTTCAATCGCACCAGCGGCGTGTGCCCGACCGCCTCCAGAATGTTGCTGCATTTCATGTCGTTATCTCGAGCAAAGGCGCGCTGCCAACCGAGGGCATCGCCTGTGCCATAATTATTCCAGTTTAGCACGCAGCTTCGTGAGGGCGTAGCGGCGCGGGGCGAAGGAGATACAAATGACACGCCAGAATATATCGAGCGGAGCGCCGTGGGAGCCGATTGTGGGCTACTCGAGGGCAGTACGCGTCGGGAACTTCATCAGCGTGTCCGGGACGACCGCGACGGGACCTGACGGAAAGATAGTCGGCGTGGGGGACCTGCGCGCGCAGGCGGTGCAGACGATTAAGAACATCGAAGCGGCGCTGGCGAAGGCGGGGGCGGGTTTGAAAGACGTAGTGCGGACGCGGATTTTCGTGACCAACATTGCGGAATGGGAAAAAGTGGGGCGCGCGCACGGGGAATATTTCGGAACGATCCGTCCGGCAACGAGCATGGTGGAGGTAAGCAAACTGATTTCACCGGAGATGTTGGTGGAGATTGAGGCGGATGCGGTGGTTGAGGAGTAGCATTGGCCTCGGCGGGCGAATTAGCCCAACATGGAGGAATCGAGCCGGCGGGACGCCAGCGCTGCCTGAGAGATTTCATGAGCTCGGCACTCTACGACAGTTTCATTGCGGACTATTACGATGCGTCGCCGGTGGTGGCAGGGCGCACGCAGGACATCGCGTTTTACCGAAGCGCCGCACGTGAATACGGAGATCCCATCCTGGAGCTTGGCTGCGGGACGGGGCGCGTGACGATGGCACTAGCGGAAGAAGGATACCGGGTCACGGGACTCGACAATTCCGAGCAGATGCTCGAGCGCGCGACCCAGAAGAGGGCTGCGCTCGTCACAGAAGCGCGCGAGCGCGTGCACTTTGTGCAGGGCGATATGACGGGGTTCGACGTGGGCGAGAAGTTTCGTCTAATCATCATCCCGTTCCGCCCGTTTCAACACCTCATCGAAGTCCATCAGCAGGTGGATTGCCTGATGTCCGTGCGCAAGCATCTCGCCCCACGCGGGCGGCTGATCGTAGATTTTTTTCAGACGGACGCACGGCGCATGCACGACCCGATGTTCCACGAGGAACAATTCGTGGCGGAATACGAGATGTCCGGAGGGCGGCGCATCCGGCTCACGGAGCGCGTCGTCGCGTTTCACCGCGCGGAGCAGCGCAATGACGTGGAGATGATTTACGGGGTGACGCATCCCGACGGCCGGAAGGAGCGGCTCGTTTTTGCCTTCACCGTGCGGTATTTTTTCCGTTACGAAGTCGAGCACTTGCTCGCGCGGTGCGGATTTCGCGTGACCACGGTGTATGGAAATTTTGACCGGCCCCCGCTCCGAGATGATTCGCCGGAGATGATTTTCGTCGCGGAAGCAGCGTGAGGTATTAGGGGCACACGTCACAGCGCGTGCCCCTTCGGACCTATCCTCACAATTACCAGCGGGCGCGAATGCGATACTTCAGGACCGACGTGCCGTTCTTGTCCACGGGCACGTTGAACTGCGCCGCAAAAGCTGCCGTCTTCGTGAATTTGTAGCTGGAAGAGAGCATCTCCCAATCTCCGCCGATTGGCTCGTTCACCTGCACGGTGACGGGCGTGTCCTTGTGGTTGCGCAGCGTGATTTCAAACTCCATTTCCCAGACGTGGTTGTCAATACGCTTGTAGTCGGTCTGCTTGCGCTCGGCGACGATGTCAAAAGCGTTGCCGATGTGCACGGTCACGTCCTCGTCTTTGGGCGTGTGATCGATGCGGTCTTCGCCGATGAACAGCACGCCGCCTTTGGAGTCTTTCTGAAAGACGCGGACATTCCCCGCGGGCAGGGGCATGCCGAGGCCCGCCTTTTCCTCGTTCTTGAATTTGTAGTAGACCATGACGGCATCTTTGAGAGGCGAGCCCGGATTTTGGGCGTTGTGGTAGTAAAAATTCTGTCCGTTGACGATGAAAAGCTTCTGGACAGGCACGCCGCTGCCTTGCAGTAGGCTGATCTGTTTCGTTTCTTTGTCTTCGACCGAAGTGCGTCGCCCAAGCGTGTACAGGTGATACTCGGAGAAGTTTTCCTGCTGGAATTGCGGGGCCGCTGCTCTATTCATAGCCATTTCTTTTGCTGCCCCGCCAATTACCCCGCCCTGAGGAATTCGATTTAAATCGCCGGCGACAAGCTGCAGGCGCGCGTTGCGAAACGCCGTGCCGCTGTTATTGGCGAGTGTCACCCAGCCATCGAGGTCGGCGCCTTTGTCATCACGCCCGACGGTCAAGACGTAGTCGGCGTTCCAGGAAAGATTCGAGGCGAGATACGACGCTTCGATCTGTTGTTTGCGCGCGCCGGAATTTTCGAGCGACATGAGCAACGTGGGTCGCTCGTAAAGATTCGCTGGCACTTCGGGAAAGCGGTAGCTCTCCGCAAACATCCCGGTCACGATGTCGTTGCCGATCTTCCAAACGGGACCGTTGTTGTCGGCCAGCAGCATGGCTTTGACCTCCTCATGCTTGGTCGTGCCGCTGTCCTGGTAGGAGCGCACCAGCGTCACTTCCTTGCCGACATACTTGTGCAGGAGTTTTGCAGGCTCGAGAAGGTCGTATTCGTAGTTTTGCTCGATGACACCGAGCTTGTCGGGCTCGTTCAGCGAGCGGAAATGCACCGTGGCAGGATTCACGGTGGCGGCTATGTCCATGAACTTGAGCCGGAACGCGCCGCTCGGGAGCGTCAACTGACGGACATCCCGCACGAGAGCGATGTTGGAATTATAGACCGTCACGGCGAGGTCGGTCTGGTCACCCAGGCTGGTGGCCTGATCGGCGGACGCCACGCGAACGGCATCTTTCTCCTGCGCCGCATAAACCTTATGTGTGTGGTGGAGCGCGTAAAGCAGCGCCGCGCAGGCAATCAGCGCTACCGCCGATGCCGCAATCCAGCGCAAACGATTTCCGAATCGGGAGCTATGACTCTTCATAATTATCACCTCATGCTGATTTCGCCTTCACACTTAGAACGGAGCAGAAAGAAAATCTTGCAGATGACAACACAGGCTGTGGGTCCGTGCTGCCTCACGGGCTTGAGACTTGGGTCCAGGTGACGCCGCCGTCGTCAGTTTTGAAACTGTTCCGCCGGGAGGCATCCCACACTCTGGCATGCAGTGCGTCCGAGGCACGAATCAGATGAAGATTTTGCGTGATGGGTGAGGCGACAGAAATCCAATGTGCGCCGCCGTTGGCGGTGCGAAGGATCGTGCCTCCGTTGCCGATCACCCAGCAGACTTGCTCCGACGGCGCAGAGCCCAGGAGAAGATCGGCGGTTGTGCCGCTGATCTGCGAACTCCAGGTGAGACCTCCGTCCACGGATTGCTCGATGAGTCCAGCCACTCCCAATCTCCAGATCACTTTGCCGCCTGGCGCAGGGACCGCATGAGGGCTGCGACTCTTCGCCATGCGAAATGCAGGCGCCTCCCGCAATCCTGAAGATAGTTCCAGTGCCGTTTCAGGCGCAGCGGGTGCGGGCGGGGCTTTTTTCATTCCCTTGGATTCCGTTTGGGGTAAAGGGGCAGGGCCGCCAGCAGCGACCTTTGCCGCAGGGGCTTGCAACTGAACGAGATTATCTACTCCTCGCTGCTGCATCGGAAGCTCTTCAGTCTGCTTCGATTTCGAAGCATCCGCTACGCCGCCAACACTGGTCGTTTCCGTCACGACTACAGGGGCTTGTGCGACACTATTCAGTTCCGCGTCTTTTCGATCTGACTTCGCGAAGGCGCCTTCGGGAGATGCCGGGACCGCTTTCGCTGCCAACTCGGCTTTGCGATTCTGAAGAACCTCGGAAGTGGCCGCGCGTTTGTCAGCTCCCATAGTTGCCTTTGAAGAACGAACAAGCCTTTTGGCCTTTTCGCCTTCTACAGTCGCGGGCGTTTCAACAGGCGGTGGCGGCGTGGGCGGGCGATTTTCGGCGACCTCGATCTTCACCGTCTGCAGCGCTTTTGCCGGCTGCTTTTCATGCACAGCGGCCCACACAAGCAAACCCGCAGCCAGTGCGCCCGCAGGCGCAAGCCAGCGCCAGTGAAGAACTTGAGGGTGCTTCGGCTTTCGTTGCAAAGGAACCGAAGCGGCCGTTATCTTTGTCTTCCCAGGCGCCTCTTCCGCCACGTAGACAGCCTTTGACAAGTCTGAAGCTTCGACGGCAGTGCTTTGCCCCTCGCCCGCGCCTAAGGGAATTGCATCGGTCGCCTCGAGCCGCGCGAGAATTTCCTGGCAGTTCGAGCATGCAGCAGTGTGCTGCTCCCAGGCGTTCATTTCTTCCGCGGTGAGCGAGCGCTCGTGATACGCCGCCAGCGTTTCGGTGTCGGGACACGCGGCCGCCGCTGCATTCGCACGCACACGGCGGGCGAGCGCTTTTTCAAAGCTCCGGTCGCGGTCGTCAAGCGCCATGGACGTCACCATCCTTAGAACGGCCCTGCGCCGCCTTCTTGCAGCGCGCGGTCATGGTTTCCGCCTTCCTGCCGCGGGGCCTTGTGCGCTTCGCCGCGGAAGCAGCGTATCCAAATCGACCGGGGCGTCTTTTGCGGCGTATTCGAAACACAGCGCAATTTCGGCGTCGCTGAGTCCCAACTCCCCCGCAAATCCATTGGCAGTGGTCCTACCTTCGCGAAGCATTTCTTCCACGATGCGCCGAAGATCGCGCCGGATGCGCTCCAAGTTGCGCGAGACGCTGGACTCATGTTCACCGAGACGCCGGCCGATATCCGCAAGGGTTTGTTCCTCGGCGTAATACAAACGGAGGCGCTCGGAATCCGGGGGATCGAGGCGCGCTAGCGCCGCATCCAGCGCGCGGCGGAAGATTTCCATGTAGCGCTCGCGATGCGGATCGTCGGGCGACTCCAGGGACAAGCCTGGACGCAATTCGAATTTTTCGCGCCCTGCCTCGCCGTCGCCCAATGAAGAAAAACGCCGGCCCACGCGAACGGCATCGATGTGGCGCTGGGCAAGCACGGCCCGCAGCCAGGTTTTCAACGAGCTCCGGCCGTGAAAATAACGGAAGAGCGAGCGCTCACCGGTCTTGCCATCGTCGAGCCCATAGAGTTCGGCGAAGAGCGAATCGGCCAGCTCGTGGGCTTCGGGAGAATCCGCGCGACGTCGTAGCACCGCGGCGGCGGCGCCACGCAGATAGCCGCGATAGACGGCGACAAAATGCTCCCATGCGGCCTCGCATCCAGCGACGCAAGCGGCAGCGAGGACTAGGTCCTCAAGGTGGAGGGCGGCGAGGTATTCTTCAAGCCTTGCGGGCGAGAAGGTTCCGCAGGCAAAGTGTTTGCGCACGCTGCGAGTGAGCGCAGCGTGAAATTGTTCCTGTGAGAGGCCCCAACGCGAAGCAGAAGACCGGGCATAGAGCGCGTCAACCAGCGCTGCGTTCTCCATCAGGAATCTTGCCGGATCGGCAGGCCCTCGATCCCCGGAATGCTCTGCGCGGTGTGTGCTCATAGTCCGCAAGCCACACCAAGTCGCCCCCGAAACCAACCCCGAGGGATACCCGGTGCATCCTAAAGCATAAGCCCATTGGCGGAAAGGGGCATACAAAACTCGCGCCGTTTATTCGGGTTTACGATATCCTCGCAGGGGCAGATTCTCAAAATTCCTATATAGGTTGCCCACCAGCCTGGCAACCCCACCAGCGTGGCCGGGTTAGAATGATGGGGTGAGCAGGCGTCCGCAAGAACAGTAGCGATTTCGCGGCGCTAGTACGAAAGTCCTATTCGGGCTTCTTCATCCTCGTCAGTACTCTGGTACTGCAAGAAGGCACTTCCTGTTTTTCCAGCTGACTTGGGAGCATGGATCTTCCCAGACCTCCCTTTGTTCACCTGCTGGCACAGCATCGAGGCGATAAGCGGATGACCACGATGATCGCAGATCCACCGCCGAGGACGACTCGGCTGGGCGTTGGCTTCGACGCGAACCGTCGCGCGTCGCCCAATGCCGATGCGTGGAAAAGAGCTATCGGAACGAAGTCCATTCCCGCGCGTCTGGCGCTGTTGCCGGAGGGGAAATCGCGCTGGGACCGCATCGGTGTCAGCGCCGGCGTACAGATTGCGATTCTGCTTTTCTTGCTGGCCATCCCGCTTTTCTATCCTGAGAAGATCAAGGTGGCGCTCAACCTGCAAGTCGTTCCACTGACCGCACCCGTTACGGAAGTACCGGTGGCCCCGCCTCCTCCAGAGATCAAGCCGAGGGTTCGGCCGCCCGCGCCGAAGCCGGAAGTTGTCGAACCGGTGAAGCTCAGCCCGAAGCAGCCACACATTTTCTTGCAACACAAAGCGCTCCAGCCAAAGATCGAAAAGGTCGAGGCGAAGGCGCCGGAGCTAAACCCCGTTTTTGAAGCCGCGAAAATGGAAACTTCCGTGAATCAGCCGAAGCGGCCGAAGGATGAAGTGAAGATTGGAAATTTGTCCAACGGCAGCGCCGCGCCGGCAACGGTGAACCTCCCGGTCCAGAAAGTGCAAACGGGCGGATTCGGGGAAGTAAACGGTCTTCCCGGTAAGGGCGATCCCAAGAAGATGACGAATGTGAATCGGCAGGGCTTGCCCGCACTTCCCGGTGGCCCTGGCTACGGCAACGGCACCGGCGGCGACAAGGGTGTCCGCGGAACCGTGGTGAGTACGGGATTCGGGAACGGCACCGCCATCACGCCATCGGGCGGGAAACATGGCACCGTGCAAACAAGTGGCTTCGGCGACCAGACCGTGGCCGAAGCGCCCAAGAAAAAGGCCGCTTCCTCGGAGAGCCCCACCACCCCTGTTGACATCCTGGACAAACCTCGCCCCGAATACACCGCCGAAGGCCGTAATCTTAAGCTGGAAGGCGACGTGGTTATTGACGTGGTGTTTCTGGCCAACGGCGTCGTCCAGGTGAATCGCGTCGTGAGCGGACTTGGCCACGGCCTGGATGAAGCTGCAACCCGCGCTGCCCGGCAAATTAAGTTCAAGCCCGCGAAACGCGATAGCCAGCCGGTGGATTTTCCGGCGCGCGTGCGGATCGAATTCCGTCTAGCCTACTGAGGGAGAAAGAAAATGCGTAAGTTTGTTTGGGGAATCGTGGTGATCCTCGGGTGCGTACTGGGAGCGACGGCCGTCATTGCCGCCCCGGCCGACCAGCTGAAAACCATGGACCAGGTCGTCGATCGCATCGTCACCAATGAAAATCGCTTGAACCAACAGATTCGCCAGTACACACCGTTGGTCGAAACCTACATCCAAGACTTAAAGCCCGATAAGGATCTCGGGTACGTACCCGCGGGCGACAAATATTTCCTGGGACGCGCTGACTTCCAGAAAGGCGTCGAGCTCGTCTCTCTGAGTGAAACGCAGACCAAGGGCAAAAAAATCTTCGGTTCGATCGGCAATTTCTTTTCATTCGCCATGCAATTTCTGCCTGATGGCTTCCTGCAGATGATCTTCCTGGACACCAACGGATTCGACCGGCAGCACTACAAATTTGACTATGTGCGCCGCGAATTCCTCGGCGAAGTGCGCTGCCTTGTATTTGACGTAACGCCACTGGAAAAATCCGGCAAGGGCCGCTTCCTGGGCCGCATCTGGGTGGAAGACCAGGATTTCAACATCGTGCGCTTCAACGGTGCCTATGGCGGTGGCGGACACGCCAGTTGGTACTTCCATTTTGATAGCTGGCGCACCAATGTTCAGGCGGGATTGTGGATGCCCTCGTTCGTGTACAGCGAAGAGAGAGAACTGCACTACGCGATAGGAAAGAAGCTGGATTTCAAGGCGCAAACGCGACTGTGGGGCTATAACCTGGGTCACGCCGCGCAGGAGCAGGAGCTAAGCAAGGTCCTCGTGGAAACGCCGGTGCAAGATGACTCGAAAACCGCCAACGATCTCACACCCGTGCAGGCACAACGTTCCTGGGACCGCCAGGCCGAAGAAAACGTCGCCGATCGTTTGGAACGCATTGGATTGATGGCGCCGAGGGGAGAAGTGGATAAGGTCCTGGAAACGGTGGTCAACAACCTGGAAGTGACGAACAATCTCGACATCGATCCGGAAGTGCACTGCCGCGTTTTGATGACCACCACCTTGGAGTCTTTCACTCTCGGCCACACCATCGTCCTGAGCCGCGGCCTGATCGACGTGCTGCCGGACGAGGCCAGCCTGGCCACGGTGATCGCCCATGAGCTAGGTCACGTCGTTCTGGGCCATCGCATGGATTCCAACTACGCCTTCTTTGACCAGTTGCTGGTGGAAGACAAAGATACCTTTCGCCATTTCTACTTCGCGCGCACGCCTGCGGAAGAGCAGGCCGCCAGTGCAAAAGGGATTCAGTTCCTCGGCAATTCTCCGTATAAGAACCAGCTTGGAAACGCCGGCCTCTTCCTCTCGGCGCTGCAATCCCGCCAGAAGGAAATTCCGAACCTGATCAGCGCACACCTTGGCGATCGCGTTCCGGTCATCGCCGACCTGAAAACGGCGGCCCCGGCGGATGTCAAGCAGAATCCCCAGATGCTCGCAGCCCTGCCGATCGGCGGACGCGTGAAGCTGGACCCGTGGCTTGACAGGCTCGAACTGATCAAGAGCAAACCGATTGGCACCATCGCGGAACGCGAAAAGATGCCGTTCGAAGTAACACCGTTCATGCCCTATTTGACGCGATTTGGCACCGAGGCGGTCAAGCCCATCGCTGCCAGTGCCGCCGCGCCCGCGGATCAGAAGCAAGGCAGCGCACCCAGCAAGCCTTAATGAGGGACCGCTGACGCTATGATTGATTCCGGCCCGGTGAGCTTCGTGCTCACCAGGCCGTTTCCCTCATCACTTTTACAGGCGGCAATTTCCTGCGCCACTTGTATTGCTACTTTGCAGCCAGCTCGCGGATCAATTGATACATGAACTCCACGCCCTCATCGAAAGACGTTGCGCGAATCCGTTCATCTCGTCCATGCGCCCGTACGTCGTCGGAATCGAGGAATACGCCGGAAAACACGTAACTCGGGATGCCGCCGAGGCGCAAAAAGGTGGAATCGGAGGCGCCCTGGGACATGTCCGGAATCACAGGAACTCCAGGCCACATTTTGGAAACGATTTTCTCCACTGCGCTCATCAGCTCCGCACTCGAAGGGGAAGGCGGCACACTGACGGGAACGACGACGCGGCCATCGGCGGCGTGCTGTTCGACGAATCGAACGCTTACCTGAGGATCGGCAATCACGCCAACCAGAGTCTTCCTAACCTCGTCAGGCTCCTCTCCGGGGAAAATGCGGCAGTTCACGTTGGCGCGCGCGGCCTGGGGGAGCGCGTTCGGGGCGTGTCCCCCCGAAAGCATTGTAGCCACGCAGGTTGTTCTCAGGACTGAATTGTAGTTGGGATCCTGGGAGAGCCGCTCGACTGCCTGGGGATCGGGCGGAATTTTCGCTGCAGCAAGCAAATCGGCCGAGCGCTGTCCCTCGGCCCGTCGAGCCGAATATTCCAGATATTTCCGAGAAACGTCGTTGAGCTTCAGGGGAAAGGAAAAGGCCTGAAGCCGCGTCAGCGCTGCAGCGAGAGAATAGATGGCGTTGTCGTGCCGTGGTACCGAGCTGTGCCCGCCCGGATTGGTCGTCTCCAAAGTAAAATCCGCGTAGACCTTTTCGCTTACGTCGATATTGAAGAGCGAGGGATGCCCCTTCTGCGATTCAGCGACGCCGTCCAAATTGATGGAGTACTCCGCGTCAATCCAGTCGCGATGGTGCGCCACAAGCCATTGAATGCCGTTGTAGTTTCCGCCCTCCTCATCGGCAGTCAGCGCCAGGATGAAATCGCGATCGGGCAGGAAGCCCTCCTTTTTCAGCCGGATAAAATTTGCGACCAGGATCGCATCGCCTTCCTTCATGTCCTGGGTGCCGCGGCCGTAAAAATAACCGTCCTTTTCTATGAATTGAAAAGGGTCGGTGGTCCAATCCTCGCGTCTGGCCTCGACCACATCGAGGTGGCCGATGAAGAGAACGGGCTTGCGTTTTCCCGTGCCGTGAAAACGGACGACAAGATTCTTTTTACGATCGTTGGGACCCTCGACAACGATGTCGTTATCGGAAACGCCTGCGTCGCGCACGCGCTTGGCCATGGCTTCCGCCGCCGTCGTCACATTGCCAACGGAGTCGGTTGTATTAATCTCAACCAGCTGCTTGAGAATCTCGCGCGCAAGCTGTCTTGTCTCTTCCTTACTCTGCGCGCTGCCAGCAGGCACGAAGATCACCAGTGCGCAGAACGAGATGATCAAGTATTTCTTTAGCTGCATTTTATCTCCTAAATCCAGATCATTCTGTGGATGGCGGTAAATTCTCCGCTGGAAACGCCAGCGAAGCAAGAGCGCGGCGCAGGCACTTGGACACGTGGGAAAACGCCACGAACAGCAAGATCAAACCAAGGCCAGGATCGAGCAGCAACCTCACAATGAAGGCGGCGAACACAGCTATCCCCACGGACTGTGGCTTCATGAGAGGCTTCCGCAGGCGCCAATTCACGAAACGCGCGATTTCCTGCGGCCACTTGAAAACCCAATAAAAATTGTAAAGGGGAATAAAATGAAATCCGACGGCGCGCGCGGGTGAGATCGGATGCTTCCATCCGGCGACCTGCGCCAGCACGACGTGATATTGATAGACGCACACCAGCCAATAAACACCACCAACAAACGCTGAAAGAAAAAGATATAGCGGCGGGATGGTGATGCCGTCTTTGGCTATCTCGGGGTGCAACTCAACAGCGACGATTTCGGCAACAATCGTTGCCACACCAAGCAGATATCCGATCCAGACTTGTGGCAATGGCGGCAGCACAGCCGGTTGCGGTTCGCGCGGGATATTTTCACGATTCCAAAATTCCATTCGGGCCTCAAAAAGCGGTCTTGTGAGCGTAGCGGTCTTGCGTCTCCCGCGTCAAACCCTGAAGGTGCGCAACGGGTAGCGCAGACCGCGGGTTGCTTCCCCTGTGGGGAGTTGCTTAGACTGGCTGCGGTTCGCACGTGGGGAGGGAAGGCATGACATCCGCAAGACGGCATTTGGCCCGCATCGCTCTTGGTGCGCTCTTGTTCTTGGCGGGAATCGCTGCTGGTAACTGGCACGGGCGGAACGCGGCGGCGCAGAACAGATTCGGCCAGCCGAAAACGGTTTTGCACGTGGTCGTATACAAGTGGAAGCCAACCGTCTCTGAAGTGGACCAGGAAAAGACGATCAGCGGGATCAAGACAATGGCCGCAAAAATCTCCGGCATCAAAAATATCTGGCTGAAGACGGAGCGCAACCAGATACGGGACTTCAGCGGCGTTTACGCGATCGAGTTCACGAGCGCGGACGCCGCTGCTGACTATGCGGAAAGCAAAGTACACGAAGCATGGTCAAAACAGTGGCAGGAATTGCGCGAAACAAGCCTGTCTTTTCAGGTCTCCAACCCGTGAGGAAAGGCTTGCATTGGCGCTGCCTCGAATCTGCGGTAACATGTTAATAATTTCAGGTCTCTACCGGGAGCATGAGATGTCCATCAGCAGGATCCGCTTAACTAGCGGATTGTTATCTTCGCTTCTCGTCATTTTTCTGTTTTTGTGCCCGCCCGCACAAGCGCAAACTCCGACCCATCCGAGTCGGCAGGTTCCAGAGCAAAAACTAAGTAACCTCACGATCGAAGTTCGCCAGCCGAACGGAACACCGCTGGACTTGGGTGGGATTATCAACCTATATCGTTTCGGGGGTATATCGGCTGGCTTTGGCCAACTCAACGCCGGCCGGGCCGAGTTTCACAATCTAACTGTCGGGCAATACACGGTCGAAGTAATCGCACCGGGATATGCGAAGTTGACGGAAACCGTGAGTATCGAGGTTCCTGGGCAGGATGAAAGGGTATTGGTCACGCTGTCGCCGGAATCCACGGCTGGCACAAACAACGCGCCACCGGAAGCTCCGGTCCTGGCTCCCGAAGCGAAGAAAGAATTCAACAAGGCACTCGAGGCGATTCGCGAAAATAAGACGGACGAGGCTCGCAAGCATCTGGAGAAGGTTTCGCACGTTGCTCCGTCGAATCCGGATGTGAACTATCTCTGGGGAGCGTACTACTCCCGAACCTCCGACTGGAAGCTGGCAAAATCGTATTGGGAGAAGGCGCTGCAGATTTATCCGCGCCACGTCTTCTCTCTCGCGGCGTTGGGCCAACTCGCTCTTCGGGAGGATGATCTGCCCGCCGCCATAAACTATCTCGGCCTCGCTGTCGAGGCAGATCCTTCTTCCTGGCGGTACCAGGAGTATCTTGCAAACGCCTTCCTGCAGCACAATGAGTCCCTTCAGGCACAGGCGCATGCGGAACGCGCCGTGGAGCTCGGCAAGGATCGTGCCAACGGCGCACGCCTGGTGCTTGCGCGAGCTCTTGTCCAGCGAAACGACCAGGAACGTGCTATCAAAACGCTGGAGACTATTCTTGCTGCCCAACCGCCCGACCCACACTCGGCCGAAGCCAGGCAATTGCTCGACAATTTGCAACACAGTGCCGCCGTATCAGCTGACATTCCAACTGCAGCTACGATTGCGCTTCTAGCTTCGAGCACCACGATGAATGCGGAGGAGCTCTTTGCTCTCCCGAAGTGGATGCCGCCCGATGTTGACGAAAGCATGCCGGCAATCGAACCCGGCGTTGCTTGTCCACTGCAAATAATCCAAGACGAGACCGCCAAGCGAGTCCACGAATTTATCGATGCTGCGAACAAGATCACGGCCACGGAAAAGCTGGATAATGAAGTTCTGGACCGTTCTGGTTTTCCCGCAATACGCGAATCGCGCAGCTATAGCTATGTGGCCTCCATCACGGAAATCCGGCCGAACATGCTCAACGTCGAAGAATATCGAGACGGCAGCATGGACCCGGAAATTTTCCCGCAGCGCATCGCTACGCTCGGATTGCCTTCCCTGGTGCTGATTTTTCACCCCATCTACAAAGACGATTACGAAGTTAAATGCGAAGGCTTGAGCCGCAGGCGCGGGGGGCTGGCGTGGCAAGTGCACTTCCGGCAGAAGCCCGACCAGCCTTCGCGTCTGCGCGGATACCGCGTGGGCCACATTTTGAATCCGGTTTCGCTTCGCGGACGAGCGTGGATCGCCACGGATTCGTTTCAAGTTCTCAGCCTCGAAACGGATATCGTTTCGCCCATCCCGGAGATCCGGCTAAAGGCAGAGCATCTCTCCGTCGACTATGCGGCGGTTATCTTTCACAAGGACAATCAGAAACTATGGCTACCCGAGAACGCGGAATTGTTTTTTGATTTTGGCGGACGCCGTATGCACCGGCGCCACCATTTCAGCAACTACCTGCTGTTTAGCGTCGACGAAAAAGAAAAGATATCCGCGCCGAAGACGAACACGGATGCCGATTCGTCGCCTTCCACTCCCTAACAACCTCCGATGACGTGTTTCCAGGAGGAAAGTAACCCGGACGGTGAAAATCGAGAGAGGGTTAGCAGCGTTCGTGCGGCAGGTAGACCCGGATAGAGTGCGTCGCGGTACTTTCTAGATTTCTCCGAAGAACGGCAAAAATTATTTCGCGCGAGGTTAGAACTTTACGCCCCAGAACGAGGCATCCGGCTTGACCAGCTCCAGCCCGACATCCCAGGCTTCGTGATCGCGCCAAACCACCTGTGCTTCAGCGATGCGGCCACTCTCAGGATTGATCAGCCGGACGCGCTGGCGCAACGGCAGGCCTGCTCCCACCACAGCGAGGCAGCCGGATTTACTCACGTCTACCGTGACGCCGTTGGCTCGCTGCCGAGAAGCGCCTTCTTCCCACTCGACTTCGAATTTCACACGCGAGACAACCCGAGGGTACGTGCGCAATTTTGCCCAGCGGTCCTGGAGTGCATTGCTGGATGCGTTCGGGGCGACATCGGGGGTGGCATCTGTGCCCATGACGAACCTCACTGCGGAAGGTTTTACGTACCGAGCCGGGTGAAGCAGAAACTCAAAGGTAGTCCGGCCCTTGGTTGCAGTCAATAGTACTTCTCCGGATTCGCCTACTTAGTCAATCGGTTCAACAATCTCAAAACAAAAAAGCCGCCCTGATTGCTCGGAGCGGCTTTTGTATTTTAATCCCGGCGGCGACCTACGTTCCCACACAGTTACCCGTGCAGTATCATCGGCCCTGCGAGGCTTAACTTCCGTGTTCGGGATGGGAACGGGTGTGACCCTCGCGGTATAACCACCAGGAAACTTTTAGCTCGCAAGCGCCCTTAGCGGGCACGGTCGCGAGCGCGACAACAGAATTTGGCTGGCATTACAAGTTCGACTCTTCATCGAACGCACTGTGCAATCCAAAGGACTGCTTTTTATTGAAACTCTCTCAAAGACAGTTTGAGAAAGTTTTATGATTAAGCCGAACGGGCGATTAGTACGGGTCAGCTTCACACATTACTGTGCTTCTACCCCCCGCCTATCAAAGTCGTAGTCTTCGACTGCCCTTCTTATCCGCCGAAGCGGATTGGGAGACCTTATCTTAGGGCGAGCTTCTTGCTTAGATGCATTCAGCAATTATCTCTTCCAGACTTCGCTACCGAGCGGTGCCGCTGGCGCGACAGCTCGTACACAAGAGGTCTGTTCATCCCGGTCCTCTCGTACTAGGGACAACTCCCTTCAA
>Ga0209118_1000160_pt1 | contig 44342 bp, 34 predicted proteins | sample BlaSpr_A8_Ref_M1_FD_187988 | JGI IMG/M metagenome (GOLD analysis project Ga0209118, IMG submission 187988) | Forest soil microbial communities from Thunder Bay, Ontario, Canada - Black Spruce, Ontario site 2_A8_Ref_M1 (SPAdes) (version 2) | ecosystem: Environmental > Terrestrial > Soil > Boreal... | reverse complement strand
CTTTCTACACCCGAAACATCGTCAGCGGTTCTTCTTCGTCGGGATCGAATTCGCGGAGCGTTTCGAGCTGCTTCAAAGTGAAGGCGAGCATCAGTTTCATGCCGTGCACGCGATCAAGGCTCAGACGTTCCCCGGAAAGCGCCGATGCACCGATCAGGTTCTCCTCGGAGAGGGGATCTGCCGGCACCTTTGTGCCGGGGCACCCCGCCATCAGAACGCCGGCCGCACCGAGGGCGGCACCCTGGGTCAGCAATTCACGGCGGCTGAGGCGCTGCTTGGCGTCACGCGCTTTTCTGGGTCCAGATTTGTTTGAACTAGCCATGGGCACCTCGTCGGAGTAACGGATGGCGAGCATCCTAGGCCGCACGTATGGGCAAGTCAATACGCCTGGCCGTGCGCGAGAGACTTGCCTGCCCGGTGCGTGGCTGGCGGATTCGAGTTTCATTTTGGTCCTCGATTCTTGGATGGAGGGGGATACCCCCCCTCCCCCCCCACTAAAAATGCAAGTGTGGCAAGGAAAGGAGTTATTGCGAAAAAGTGCGCAATTCGTGCGTTCCTGGAGCGCACTCTGGGCAAAGGAGTGGGAAATAAAATAGAGGGAGGGGGGTACCCTATCCCGGGTATTTTGCAAAGTGTGCGGAAGCGATTGAATTCAAAAGAGTTGGAGGAAACAGTTGTTTGAAAGTGTGAGGCAAGTGTGCGGAAGGGGTTGGAAAGAAAAGATTTACGAGGGAGTGGAGAGGCAAAGAGGCTTCGATGTAGAGACGGATTCCAGAGGCGACAGGGAGCTGGCGGGGGGTGAGTGCTGACTATCATAAGCCATGATAGCATGGGACTTTTAAACTGTCAAGTATAATTATTATATAGTACTCATTCGAACGGGGAGAAGTGGAGGTCCGAGGCTGGAAGTTAGAGATTTGAAAGAAGTTGTGACCCAAATCGACGGAAAAAATGGATCGTATGTTCGAAAGGTTTTGGTGACTGGAAATTAGAGATTGGTGACTGGAAGCCGAAGAAAAGAAAGAGTTAACGGAGAGAGGCAGAGGACTTGGAAGGGTACGGATCGTTCGAACGAATCTACTCGCCCCGGTAGAAACCACCGGGATACAAGAAACGCACAAGAACGGCGAGTGGCGGAGGGGGCGAAGGGCAATGGCGGGATGCTTCCAACGACCGTGCCTGCGTTCAGGTCCAGCCACGATCCCTCCGTCCCGCAGACTCTTCCGGGACGCAAGAGACGCGCTACGGTCGGGATGACACCTGCGGAGGGGAATTGGGCAAGATGGCGCCCTCAGGGGACGCTGCTACAAGGGCGAGGAGCTACTCAAGCGGTCGCTTGTACTGGCGGCGAAGGCGTTCTCTTCCGTTTCCTGTAACTCTCGAAGCAGAAGAGGAAACCCGCAAGAGCGACTCCCAAACCGGTCATGATCAGGCCAGCCCTTTTGTCGTCGGACGGCGCACGTCCCGCGTGCACTAGCCAGACAGTATCCGCCATGGGGGTCCCGTTCTTTTCAAACGCGTACTTCACGTCACCCTCGAGTCCCTTGTGCGCAATTCCGCGCACGCCGTAAGTGCCGTCGGCTTCTCTGTGCACGTACTTGCGGATTTCGTTCTCGTTTATTCCTACTACCAGCGTGACTGGGCCGGTCGCGTTTTCTTCACTCGTCATCGGGAGGTATAGATAGTTGTCTTTGCTTAGATACGGCCTGTTCAGATGCCCGCGTACCTCTGCGTACACCAGGTGTGCCTGCAACTTCCCGGTCTGGAAATCGGCGGCACTCAGTTGCCGCAAGCTTCCCGCGTGCGCTCCGTTGTAGTAGCTATTGGCCCCCATTCCGAAGATCACAAAGCATGCAAGAAGAAGAGCGAAATATCGCACCAGCTCCAAGGTAAGTTGCCGTGTATCGTTCGCCGCGACTTGGGAGACCGGCGTCGCAGTTGGCATTCCGGGAACGGGCATTTCCGCACCTTTCAATAGGAATGCCTGAATTGCTGCTATGCTTGCGGTAACTAAAAACAGACCGCTAAACACGATTATGTACGTGATTTTTGGCGCGTACGACCCGAACCATTGGATCTGCAGCTCGGCAAAATAGCGGTACGGCCCGGTATAGGTAAACATCCAATAGAAAGTGACGCCGACGAGAGCCAGGGTCACCAGTGCTACCAACTTGCTGTTTCGCGGTTTTGTGAATACAGACACGAGATAACGGCCAAACAATCCGTGCTCCCTTATTTCCGCCCACTTGCTGTTTTGCGGTTTGACCTGATTCATGATCGCCTCAGAGCCGGAACTGCTCGTATAAGCTCATCTTGTCAGAACCATTGAAAATGGCGAGGCCCGGCACGCGCAGCTGTTTTCAATGCAAAACCGTACCGAGGGACAGGCTGGATGACGGGCGGAGGGGGGAGGTTATGTCGAAGCTAAAGCTCCGATCCCTGGCAACGGCTGTGGATACGGCTTAGCGAGACGCGTCTCGGCCGTCGGGCTCCCACAGCTGAATGGGATTGCCCTCAGAGTCGTTCAAACGAGCGAAGCGGCCGTTAGGGTAGTGTTGCTGGTCGACCTCAACGGAGATGCCGGCTGCGCGGAGTTGTGCGACCATCGCGTCGAGGTTGCGCACGCGAAAATTGATCATCCAAACTTTGCTGGCATCGCCGAAGTATGCTGAGGTCTCCGGAAAAGGCGCAAATACGGTTGGCCCGGCTTCTTGCCTCCAGGGCAACTCATCATAGTTCGACGGGACAGGCGTAACGCCCGGGTGATCGCGGTACCACTGACCAACAGCGACAGGGTCCCGCGCACGAAAAAAGAGACCTCCGATGCCGCTCACTTTTTCCATACCAACCTCCAAGAACCACTGAGCCCATCACGGCGAATCACTCGGCGGATGTGGCGACTGGGCGAACAATCGCCTTTTCACTCCGAAGCGCTCGTGCAGCGGTCATACACGTGTTAAGCGAGGCAGAATCACTTGGGTATAAGACGAACGACGCACACTTGGAGTGGGCCAGCCGTGCGTTTATTTTGGCGCTCCGCAAAAGATGGTGCTTATTCGTGCAGGACGACACTTAGGAGGGAAGAGTCGACGTGGAGACCGCCATTGTACCTAATGAAGCCCAGTTTCCTGAATTTATTCATGAAAAAATTGACCCGGGGGCGTGTTGTGCCAATCATTTCCGCCAGCATCTCCTGGGATACGTTGGGAAGAATCTTCAGAGCTTGCGTTTCCTTGCCATAGCGAGCGAGCATCAAAAGGGTCCGAGCCAGCCGTTTCTCACTGGAGTTAAAAAGCTGATCGACCAAGTCCTCCTCGATGCGGATATTCCGCGAAAGGACATAAGACATGAAGCGGTCGGAGAGGGCACGTTCAGCGTGGAGCACGCGCATCATCTCATTTTTTTCAATGACTAATACAGCCGAGGGGGTAATCGCGGTGGCCGTTCCCATACGAATATGCTGACCTGCCAAGCACCCCTCGCCAAAAAAGTCGGAGGGCCCAAGTATCGCCACGACTGCCTCTTTGCCGACCTCATTGACGACGGAGAGTTTTACACCGCCTTCTTGAATGTACATGATAGTCGCGGCGGGATCACCTTGAGAGTAGATCTCCTGTGATTTTCGATACTGTACAACTTTTCTCGCCACGCCGGCCGAATCGAGGAAAGCCTGGGCATCGAAGGCGCACTTTTCCTTGAGTTTTATTTTGGGTTTAATATTTCTTAAACTCGCGATTGCCTGCATAACACCACCGTTTAATTGATATTTTAGCAAGAACTTGGGATTCGGAGCAAGATTTTTTCAACTTCTTCACGGCTGGGAGTTTCCTGCCCTGGTCAACGCCACCGAGCAGGCGACCTCTTTACTTTCGAGGCGGGGTTCGCGTAGTTATCCCGTGCGGATTTGGCCAAGCGCGGCTTCGCCATCTCCTTTTTGACCCCGGCAAGTGTTGCTTTGCTGTGATCTATCTTAGCTTTCTCTTTAGGCATACATCCATGCAGTGAAGCGACGGCGGTTTGACAAAAGTCTACTGCCCAGCGGTCGCTTCCTTAGACTCTAGAGCGACAATTCTCTGTCGCTTCATCGAGTAAAGTGCCGCATCTGCCTGGCTCAAGAGTCTCTCAATCGTATCGCCGTTTTGCGGATAGACGGCAATACCGACGCTGACGGAAATTGTTGGACCTTTGCCGTCATCGGCAACACTTTCGGAGACACGTCGTGCCACCAGGTTGGCCACCTCTGCGTTCGTCTCCGGTAATACAAGAGCGAACTCGTCCCCGCCGAAGCGCGCAGGAGTATCGATGTCCCGGCAACAGGAGAACAAGACATCGGCTACCCTGCAAAGCGCTTGGCTTCCTATCAAATGTCCGTGGCGGTCGTTGATTCGTTTCAACCCGTCCACGTCAAAGAACAACAAGGCAAACTCCCGGCTCGTGCGCTTGCTACGCTTGATTTCCAAATCGAGCACATCTACTAAATGGCGATAGTTGGCAATACCGGTCAGCGCATCGCTGTCTGCCTGTCGACGGAGGTGATCCTCGAGCTCTCGCTGCCGGGTGACGTCTTCGGCGATGATCTCGTAGGCTTCCAACTCGCCCCGCTCGCCGAAGGCTTCTCGCCCGCTAAGGCGGACTTTCACGGTCGCAAGGTCCTTCCGCTTCCATTCTATTTCGATGGGATCGACGAGAGCATCCGCGCCCGATTGACCCAGCAATTGCGCTCGTCTGCCAGGGTCTTGAACAATGTCGCGCGCAAGATCTAAAGCCAGGAGTTCCTCCCTCGACTCATAGCCGAGCATCCGCATCATCGCCTCGTTCACTTCCAGAAACCCGCCGTCGAGACTGCAGCGGCAAATTCCGTAGCTTAGATTTCCTGCCAGGGCACGGTACCGTGCCTCCGAACGCCGCAAATCCTTTTCGGCGCGATCGCGTTGATCGCGCAACCCTTTCTCATCGAGAGCTCGATGAATGGCCACAGGCAGGTGGCCAATACTATCCATCTCAATGCAATCGGCGGCACCTTTAAGAATGAACTCCGCAGCGGTTTCGCGTTTCATGCCGTGGACTAAAAAGATGAGGGGGATGTCCTTATTCATCTGGCCCAGGAGGTCCAGCACCTCCGTTTTTTGCCAGTTTGGACTGGGGTACTCGGCCACGACAAGGTCAAAGAGCTGCGAACGGAGGTGATCGGCGAACTGCTCGGGAGTCACAACTACCTCCGAGCTGACGCTGAATCGCACTCTCTTGAGTTCATACAAGCAGCGCTCAACATCTGCTATGGACCTATGAACAAAGAGGATTCGCACGAGCTTCTGTCTGCGACGGGGTGCGTCGGGGGTAGAAGCTTGTTTCACTTGCTCGAGATCGAGTTCAAGTTTCGTTGACATGGCCACTCCGGGCAAAATTCCGGGGTGGCAGTTTCCTCACGCGCCAAACTGACCCCCGGGTCTAGTCGGAGTTAACTCATGGTAAGAGTATCGAGCGAAGTATTCGACGTCTGTGCGATATGGGACATTTGGTACTAGCACTTCGTTAACTGATACGGCACATTTCCGGCGTTCTCCGACCTGAAGCAGCAGCGAGGTGGAGGGATCAGAAAATAAATTCGGAGGGCGGCTGCCACAAAAGAGTGGAAGGAACAGGTCTGAAGACCCGCCACTACAAAGAGCGGGGTAAGGAGCTGGTGTCGCATCCCCTGAAAGGTATTCTCAGAGGCTGAAGCCGCATTAATTCCGCTGATTTTACGGCACGACTCAAGTCGTGCCCTGATGAATAAAGAAGTTGCCACACAGACTCTGAAGTGCGGCCTCCACAGAATCGAAAAGGGGGAGCTCTGACAAGAAAAACCTGGAGGCGATCCCGCCTTGACGTCCGGTTGTCATGGAGTCCGCAATCCACGCCTGGGAGGGAAACTTATGAAGCGCACAATCGTTGTGTTACTGCTGGCGGTGGGCGCCCTGACTCCTGCGCAGGCGCAGAAGAAGCAGCCCGTGCAAGGGATCGACGCTACTGCGGATGCGCTGATAGGAATTGAGAACCGGTGGATGGAGGCCCTGGTGAAATCGGACACCGCGAGCCTGGATTCCATCTTCGCCGATACCTTCGTGGACACGGATGAGCACAGCCATCGAAGCGACAAGCAAGGCGTTCTTTCCGTTATGAAATCGGGTGAACTGAAGATGGAGTCCATAAAGCTTTCCGACATGCGGGTGCACGTATACGGTTATGCGGCAGTTGTGACGGGCAGCGCCGCGCAAGTTGGAAACTTCAAAAACCAGGCGCTTGCCCCCAAGATCATATTCACGGACACCCTCATCAAGCGGAATGGGAAGTGGAGAGCAGTGGCGTCGCATCGCTCTGTCACTGAATAAGGCAGGCGCACGCAAACGTCTGGGCCTCCGCACAATCAGAGCACGATTCCCTAATTGGCTTTCACTTACTCCATCCGATAGAATCGCCATTCTGTCCCATTGCGAGCGAGGGGCGCCAGCCAGCGGCGAGGCGAGCAGCGCGGCGCTCAGCCGAAAACGAGGAATCACCATGAGCAAGACCACGGCAGCGAATGAGCGGATGAACAGGCCGCTAGAAGCGGTGGATCCGCAGACCTCTGAATTGCTGAAGAGCGAAGCCAAGCGGCAAGCGACTGGACTGGAGCTGATACCTTCGGAGAACCTTGTTTCGGAAGCGGTGCTGGAGGCGATGGGGTCAATCTTCACGAACAAATATGCCGAGGGATATCCGGGGAAGCGGTACTACGGCGGCTGCGAGAACGCGGACAAGGTCGAACAACTGACGATTGACAGGGCGAAGGAACTTTTTGGCGCGGAGCACGCCAACGTGCAGGCGCATTCGGGTACATCGGCGAACGTGGCCGTATACATGGCGACGCTGCAGCCGGGCGATACCGTGCTGGGGATGAATTTGTCGCACGGGGGGCATTTGACGCACGGACATCCGCTGAATTTTTCCGGGCGGATGTACAAGTTCGTGGCGTACGGGGTGCGGCAGGACACCGAGCAGATCGATTATGACGAAATCGAGCGGCTGGCGCGCGAGCACAAGCCGAAGATGATCGTGGCCGGGGCGAGCGCGTATGCGCGAGTGATCGAATTCGAGCGCTTCGCCAAAGCCGCGAAGGCGGTGGGCGCGCTGTTTTTTGTGGATATGGCGCACATCGCGGGACTCGTCGCGGCGGGGGTGCATCCAAGCCCGGTGCCGCACGCGGACATCGTCTCGACGACGACGCACAAGACGCTGCGCGGGCCGCGCGGGGGAATGGTGCTGTGCAGGGCGGCCTTTGCAAAAGAAATCGACAAGCTGACGTTTCCGGGGACGCAGGGCGGGCCGCTGGTCAACACGATTGCGGCGAAAGCGGTGTGCCTGAAAGAAGCGATGGAGCCGGGCTTTGCGGAATACCAGAAACAGGTGGTGGCGAACGCTCGGGCGCTGGCGGCGACAATTGCCAAGCGGGGCTTCCGCATCGTGAGCGGCGGAACGGACAACCACTTGTTTTTGGTCGAAGTGCACTCGCGCGGGATCACCGGAACGGATGCGGAAAAGGCGCTGGACCGCGCGGGGATAACGGTGAACAAGAACTCGATTCCGTTCGATCCGCTGCCGCCGATGAAGGGCGGCGGGATCCGGCTGGGGAGTCCGTCGATCACGACGCGCGGCATGCGCGAAGCCGAGATGGAGCAGATTGGCGGGTGGATCGCGGACGTGCTCGGGCACATGGGCGACGCGGCGGCGGAGCAGAGCGTTCGCAAGCAGGTGGCGGAACTGGCGGGGCGGTTCCCGATCTATGAGGCGCGTGTACAGGGCGGGCCGGTGCGCGCGGACCACGCGCGGGTGTAAGAGTAGATGACAGGCAGGAATGCGTGTCCCGCCAAACAGAGCAATGGCTAAAGCGAAAGAAACCCGGGGAAAAACTAACCAAGCGGCGAAAGCGATGTGCGCGGCGACGATGGAAGATTGGAAAGATTGGAAACCCGCCTGGAAACGCGCGTCGAAGAACTAAGCAGGCCTGTTCTTGCGAAAATCCACTTACTAGAGTGCGGCTGTCCCAAGACTGTCCTCCGGGTCAGTAGATTCCCCCATAAATAGCGGTTAATTTCAGTAAGGACTGGGATGGGAACCGCACACGCCACACTGATCTTTGTATCCAGCAGGCTAGGGCCGTGCATCGCCTGGATGACTGGAACCCACCTTCGCTTCCATGCCCACCGGCGGACTGCGCCGGCCTCCTTCGTGGCGCGCGGATTTTCACAAATTGCCGGTGAATTTGATTCTTTGTCCGACCTTACGGGGCCGATGAGGTGACATTATGATGGATACCGAAGCCTTCCGCGAATTCAAGCAAGGATTGACGTACCTCCGCGACAATTATGCCGAGAAAGCGCTGCCGCACATGCAGCGCGCCGTGGAGCTGGACAAAAACAATCCGTATTACATGTCTTACCTGGGTGTGGTGCTGGCGCGCTCGGAAAAGAAGTGGGGTGAGGCAGAAAGACTTTGCGACACCGCGGTGCGCATGAAGAGAAATCAGGCGCAGCTCTACCTGAACCTGGCGGAAGTATTTGCAACTGCGGGAAGGCGCGAAGATGCTGTGGAAGCGCTATCGGCAGGGATGAAATTTGCGCGCCGCGACGTGCGGCTGACCATCGCGATGAACCGGCTGACGGAGCGCAGGTCTCCCGTGCTGAGATTCCTCACGCGGAAGCATCCGTTGAACCGGCAGCTAGGGATATTCCGGCACCGGGCGATGCAGATATTCCAGAGCTCTGATTAACGGAATTCCCCAAACCCCCAAACACGGGAAAGGGCGTCCCAAGCCATTGGGACGCCCTTTCTTGTTTCTATAACCGCAAAAAAGGGAGTGCGAAAGCGCTTACTTGCGCTGTCCAGTCGGGGTGAACGAATACGTGTGCTGCATCCCCATTTCCATGAGGATCTTGATGCCGATGCCGTGCAGGCCGCTCGGCAAAAGGTTCTTGCGGACCACTTCCGCGAGATATTCACGGCTCATGGCCACGGGGTCATTGGTATAGGGAATTGTGACAAACAACCGCATGCCGAGTTCATAGCCCGGTTCGCTGGAATGGAAGTAAACACCGCTGCGGGAAACGCTGACAGTGCCGCGCAGGTCCTCGAAGTGCTCCTTCTCCGGGTCGGAGGGGCGGAGACGCATAAGCTGGGTGATCTTGCAGCGGCGGCTACCGCGCCGTTCGCTGCCTAAGGATTTACGATTTGCTGCAAAACCGCTGGGGGTAGTCTTGCTCATCAAATCCTGGGTCGCCATTAATCTCTTACCTCATCTGGGGAATGTGTTTCCCCGGTGGTAAGAGTCTATGTCCGGTAAGACAGAAAACCTATAGGTGCGGCGTACCCGGACAATAGATGGACGCCCTCCGGAGATGGTAGTACGGAAGTACCAGAAAAAGAAAGCCGAATCGTCGAGATTTCCATAAAAAATACAAATCCAAGTACTTCTCGGCGGAGCACTCGAGGTTAGGATCGCAGGTACGAGCTTGTTTTGTCCGGAGGCTGGTGAGGGCGCCGGCCAGGCGAAAAGCCCAGTGATGACTTCGGTGCTCGCTTTGTGCGATTCTTCTCCCGGACGGGAGTGGCGGAAATAGCTCAATGCTGAAAAAATTCAAGGATCTGACGGAAAAAGAGATTCTGGCGATCGCGATCGGCGCCGAAGAGGAAGATGGACGGATTTACGGTGAGTTTGCGGACGCGCTACGGGATGAGTATCCATCCACCGCGCAAATGTTCGAAGAGATGCGCGAGGAAGAGGTGGGGCACCGCGACCGGCTTTTCGCGATGTTCCGTCAGCGATTCGGGGATCACATACCGCTAATCCGGCGGGAAAACGTAAAGGGGTTTTTGCAGCGGAGACCGGTTTGGCTCATCCGGCCACTAGGCGTGAAGGTGGCCAGAAAGCAAGCGGAAGTGATGGAGATGGAGGCGACCCGGTTCTACGCGCGAGCGGCGAGCAGAACCACGGATGCTTCGACGCGGGAACTGCTGAACAAGCTCGCGGACGAAGAGAGGAAGCACACGCAGACCGCCGGCGAGCTCGAAGAAAAACACCTCACGGAAACAGCGAAAGCGAGAGAGGACGAATCCCACCGCAAGCTGTTCCTGCTGCAGGTCGTGCAACCGGGGCTTCTGGGGCTAATGGATGGGTCGATTTCGACGCTTGCGCCGCTCTTCGCGGCAGCGTTCGCGACGCACAAGAGCTGGTATGCGTTTCTCGTTGGGCTTGCGGCTTCGATCGGTGCGGGAATCTCGATGGGATTCGCGGAATCGCAATCGGACGACGGATCACTGACGGGGCGCGGGTCACCCTGGTTGCGAGGAGCGATCACCGGACTCATGACAGCAGCGGGCGGAATCGGGCACACACTTCCGTTTCTGATCAACAATTTTCATGTTGCGATCCTAGTGGCAGTCATCGTTGTGGCGGTGGAACTCAGCGTTATCAGCCTTGTGCGCCACCGGTACATGGACACGCCATTTTTGCAGGCGGCGTTCCAAGTCGTTGTGGGCGGCGTACTGGTTTTCTTGACGGGGATTCTGATTGGGAGCTTCGTAAATAGGGGTTGATGTTTGCCCTGCGTTAGAGCGTGGCGGGAAATCAGGGCTAGTCAGTCTGCGGAGCCGGCGCGACGGCAGGGGCGCCGTGGGCACGGGCGCGCTGGATCCAGGACTGCAAACGATCCATGTAGATGTATACGACGGGAGTGGTGAAGAGAGTGAGCATCTGGCTGAGTATGAGGCCGCCGACGATGGTGATGCCCAGCGGGCGACGAAGTTCGGAACCGACGCCCTTTCCCAGCGCGAGTGGCATGGCACCGAGAAGAGCGGCCATGGTGGTCATTAAGATAGGCCGGAAACGCAGCAAGCAAGCTTTGTAGATGGCTTCGAGGGGTGATTTCCCCTCTTCCCTTTCCACTTGAACAGCGAAATCGATCATGAGAATGGCGTTTTTCTTGACGAGGCCGATCAGGAGGATGATGCCGATCAGCGCGATGATGTTCAAATCGGACTTGATGAACTGAATGGCGAGGAGCGCGCCGATGCCAGCAGAAGGAATCGTGGAGAGGATCGTGATGGGATGAATGAAACTCTCGTAGAGGATGCCGAGAACGATGTAAACGGCGGCAAGAGCAGTGATGATGAGCACCATCTGATTTGAAAGGGAATCCTGAAAGGCCTGAGCGGTGCCCTGAAACGTGGTATGGACCGTCCCGGGAACACCGAGTTCGCGCTGGGCTGCCTGAATATGCAGGACAGCAGGGCCGAGTGAAGCGCCGGGCGCAAGATTGAAGGAAAGCGTGATGGCCGGGAAGATGCCCTGGTGGTTGACGGAGAGTGCGGTGTTGGAGTGCTCGTAATGGGCGAAGGCGCTGAGCGGGACAAGCTTTCCGGACTTGGAGGGAACGTAAACCGAGTTGAGGGCGTCCGGACCTGGCTGGAATTCGGGCGCGACTTCCAGCACAACGTGATATTGGTTCAGGCCTTTGTAAATGTTGGAGACCTGACGCTGGCCGAAGGCGTCGCTCAGGGTGTTGTCAATGTCCAGAACATCGACGCCGAGACGGCCGGCGGTGTCGCGATCGATGACGATGGCGCTTTCGAGCCCGTGCATCTGCTGGTCGGAATTGACGTCGCGAAGCTCGGGAATCTTGGCCAGGCGCTGCTGAAGGATGGGAGCCCAATGCGTGAGATCGTCAAGACTATCGGCCTGTAGCGTGTATTGATATTGTGCAGCGCTGCCCCGCCCGCCGACAGTGAGGTCCTGAACGGCTTGTAAGTACAAGGCGGCGCCGGGGATTCCGCTGGTCTTGGAGCGGATGCGCGCGATGACCCGGTCGGCGCTCAGCTTCCGCTCGCTGAGCGGCTTGAGCTGAGAGTACATGCGAGCCGTGCTGCCACCGCTGCCGCCGCCGGTGAAAGAAATTACGGAGTCAACTGCAGGATCTTGCGAAACAATGTCGGTGAAAGCGCGCATCTTCTTCGACATCGCGGCAAACGAGAGATCCTGGTCGCCTTGAATGCTGCCATTGATGCGTCCGGTGTCCTGCTGCGGGAAGAAGCCTTTGGGCGTCTGGTAGAAAAGATAGCCATTCAGGCAAACCGTGCCGATGGTGACCAGCAAGATCAGGAACTGATGGCGAAGAACCCAGCGCAAAGAGAAATCGTAGGTCCGGAGAAGGCGGTTAAAGGAGTTTTCGGAGAAACGGTAGAGCCTGTTGTGCTTGCCCGTTTCATGGCGGAGGAAGCGGGCGCACATCATGGGAGTGGTAGTGAGAGAAACGAAAAGAGAGACGCCGATGGCCACGCTGAGAACAACGGCAAACTCGCGGAAAAGCCTGCCGACGATGCCGCCCATCATTAAAATGGGGATAAAGACAGCGACGAGCGAAGTGCTCATCGAGAGCACGGTGAAACCGATTTCGCTGGCGCCCTTCATGGCGGCAGCGAAGGGTTGCATGCCGCCTTCGATGTGACGTGAGATGTTCTCGATGACGACGATGGCGTCGTCAACTACGAAACCCGTACAGATGGTCAGGGCCATGAGAGAGAGATTGTCCAGGCTGTAGTGGCAGAGATACATCACGCCGAAAGTCCCGATGAGCGAAAGCGGGACGGCGACGCTGGGGATGATGGTGGCCCAAACATTCCGGAGAAAGGCAAAGACCACGAAAATTACCAGGATGATGGAAATGATGAGCGCAACTTCCACGTCATGGACGGAAGCGCGAATGGTGGTGGTGCGGTCAACGGCGACGCTCAGATGGAGAGAGGGAGAAATGGAAGCGCTGAGTAGCGGGAGAAGCGCGGTGATGCGGTCCACCGTCTCGATCATGTTGGCGCCGGGCTGGCGAAAGATGGCGAGAAGCACAGCACGCTTTCCGCCTGCAAGTCCTAAGTTGCGTGAGTCTTCGACGGAATCAATGACCTCGGCGACGTCCCGCAAACGCACCGGAGCGCCAACGTGTCCAGCAACGATCAGCGGCTGGTATTCGTAGGCCTTGAAAAGCTGATCGGTATCGGAAACGGCCCACAATCGATTGGAATCAGAGACGGAGCCTTTTGCCAGGTTTGCGTTAGCCCCCTGCAGCGATTTACGAACCGTTTCCAAACTGATTCCGTAGCTATTGAGCTGATTAGGGTTCACTTCGACGCGCACGGCAGGGCGGGCGCTGCCCCAGGTAAATACCTGGCCGACGCCTTCAACTTGTGCGAGCTTCTGGGCGAGGATGGAATCAGCCGCATCGTAGATTTCCGCAGGCGGAATGTTCTCTGAGGTCAGGACCAGCAGCATGATGGGAGCATCCGCGGGATTGACCTTGCGATAGGTGGGCTGGCCGGGAAGATCGGCGGGAAGCTGGCTGCGAGCAGCATTGATGGAGGCTTGAACGTCGCGCGCGGCGGCGTTGATATCGCGATTGAGATCGAATTGGAGAGTGATGCCGGTGGAACCGAGGCCGCTGGAGGAGGTCATCTGGGTGACGCCGGCAATGCGGCCGAACTGGCGTTCGAGCGGCGTTGCGACTGCGGAAGCCATGGTTTCCGGACTAGCGCCGGGCAAAGAGGCGCCGACCGAGATGGTTGGAAAATCGACTTGCGGGAGGGGCGCAACGGGCAAGAACCGGAAGGCCACGAGGCCCGACAGAAGGATGGCGAAAGTGATCAGCGAGGTGGCCACGGGCCGCCGGATGAAAGGGGCCGAAAAGTTGGAGGAGAATTTCATGCTAAGCCCTAGTCTCCCGTAACGGGCTCCTCAGTGGGGTTGCCGACGTGGAACGAGAAGCGGTGCGCCAGCCAGTCAAAGGCAAGATAAACCACCGGCGTGGTGTAGAGCGTGAGCAACTGGCTGAGAATAAGTCCGCCGACGATGGTGATGCCGAGGGGGCGCCGCAATTCTGAGCCGACGCCGGTGCCGAGGGCGAGCGGCAAACCGCCGAGCAACGCCGCCATGGTGGTCATCATGATGGGCCGAAAACGCAGGAGGCAGGCCTCATAGATGGCATCGAGCGGGGCCTTGCCTTCCTTGCGCTCGGCCTCGAGAGCGAAGTCAATCATCATGATGGCGTTTTTCTTGACGATGCCGATGAGCAGGATCAATCCAATGAGGGCGATGACGCTGAAATCCGTGCGGAAGATTAGAAGAGCAAGGATGGCGCCGACACCGGCGGATGGAAGCGTAGAAATGATGGTGATGGGGTGAATGTAGCTTTCGTACAAGACGCCAAGAACGATGTAGACGGTGATCACGGCCGCGAGGATGAGGATGGGCTCATTCGCAAGTGAGTTGAGAAAGGCAGCGGCGGTGCCCTGAAACGTGCCCTGAATGCTGGCGGGCATGTTGAGATCCTGTTTGGCGAGGTTGATGGCGTTGACAGCATCACCGAGCGCGGCATTTGGGGCCAGGTTGAACGAGAGGGTAACAACGGGAAACTGGCCCTGGTGGTTCAGCGCCAGAGCCGCGGCGTCGGGCTCAAAACGCGTGAAGGCGCTGAGGGGAACCTGCAGGCCGTTGGAGGATTTTACGTAGATGTTCTTCAGGGAATCGGGATCCTGTTGGAACTGGGGATCGACTTCCATGACGACGTGATACTGGTTGAGCTGGGTGAAAATGGTGGAGACCTGTCGCTGGCCGAAAGCGTCGTAAAGAGTGTTGTCAATATCGGCGGGAAGAATGCCGAGGCGCGAAGCGGAGTCGCGGTCGATGGTGAGCGCGGCGACGAGGCCCTGGTTTAACTGGTCGCTGGCCACATCGCTCAGCTCGGGTAGCGCTTTTAATTTATCAATGAAGCGGGCGGTCCAGTAAGCGAGCTCCTTGGGGTCGACGTCTTCGAGACTGTACTGAAATTGGGTGCGGCTCACACGATCTTCGACGGTGAGGTCCTGGATGGGCTGCAAGAAGAGCGAGATGCCATCAACCTGAGCAAGGGCGGGCTGGAGCCGGCGGATGACATCGGAAGCGCTGATTTTGCGCTGGGCGAGCGGCTTCAGATTGATTTGGATGCGGCCGCTGTTAAGGGTGGTGTTTGTGCCGTCAATGCCGATGAAGGAAGAGAGACTCTCAACGGCGGGATCCTTGAGGATGACAACGGCTAAAGCCTGCTGGCGCTGGGCCATGGCGGCGAAGGAGGTGTTCTGTGCGCCTTCGGAAACGCCCAGGATAAGGCCAGTGTCCTGCACCGGGAAAAATCCTTTGGGGACGTAGATATACAAAAGAATGGTGCCGACAAGAGTGGCGACGGTAACGAGCAGCGTGGTGGTGCGAAAGCGCAAGACAAACTGCAACGTACGGCCGTAGAAAGCGATGACGGAGTTAAAAGCATCCTCAGATTTGCGATAGAACCATCCCTCGTGTTCTTTTTTGTGAACGCGTAGGAGCTTGGCGCACATCATGGGAGTGAGGGTTAGGGAGACAAAGGCAGAAACGAGGATGGTTACGGCCAGAGTGACGGCAAACTCGCGGAAGAGACGGCCGACGACATCACCCATGAAGAGAAGGGGAATGAGCACGGCGATGAGCGAGACGGTGAGAGAAACGATGGTAAAACCGATTTGCTCGGAGCCCTTGAGGGCGGCTTGCAGAGGCGAGTCCCCCGCTTCGATATAGCGGCTGATATTTTCGATCATGACGATGGCGTCGTCGACGACGAAGCCGGTGGAAATGGTGAGGGCCATGAGCGAAAGATTGTTAAGGCTGAAACCGAGGAGGTACATCACCGCGAAGGTGCCGATCAGAGAAAGGGGAACAGCCACGCTGGGAATAACGGTGGCGCGGACACTGCGAAGAAAAAGAAAAATGACCATCACGACGAGGCCGATGGTGAGCACCAGAGTGAACTGCACGTCATTGACGGAAGCACGAATGGTGGTAGTGCGGTCGGTGAGAATGTCCAGCTTAACCGCAGCGGGAAGCGCCCCTTTAAGCTGGGGCAAAAGCTTTGTCACGCGGTCGACAACGGCAATGATGTTCGCGCCGGGTTGCCGCTGAATATTGAGAATGACGGCGGGGTTCAGATTGGCCCAGGCGGCTTGCTTGACGTTTTCCACGCCGTCAAGAACGGTGGCGACGTCGGTGAGGCGCACGGGGGCCCCGTTGCGGTAGGCCACGATAACGGGGCGGTAGGTGTCGCTGGAGATCAACTGATCGTTTGCCCCGATGGTATAAGCCTGATGCAGGCCGTCGAAAGTACCTTTGGCCTGATCGACATTGGCCTGGCTGAGGGCGGTGCGGAGATCTTCGAGGCTAAGCCCGTAAGAAGCGAGAGCCGTGGGATTCGCCTGGATGCGCACGGCGGGGCGCTGGCCGCCACTGATGCTGACGAGTCCGACTCCAGAGAGCTGAGAAATTTTTTGGGCCAGGGTAGTGTCGGCAAGGTCCTCGACTTTGGAAAGAGGGAGAGAGGTTGAAGTGAGCGCGAGAGTCAAGATGGGGGCGTCAGCAGGATTGACCTTGCTGTAAATCGGCGGATTGGGAAGACCTTGAGGAAGAAGATTGGAAGCGCCATTGATGGCGGCTTGAACTCCTTGCTCCGCTACGTCAATGCTCAAGTCCAAACCGAATTGAAGCGTGATAATCGAGCTGCCAAAGGAGCTGGTGGAGGTCATCTGGTTCAGGCCGGGAATCTGGCCGAACTGGCGTTCGAGCGGCGCGGTGACCGAGGAAGCCATGACGTCCGGGCTGGCACCTGGATAAAAAGTTTGTATTTGAATCGTGGGGTAGTCGACTTGGGGCAAGGCAGAGATCGGCAATTGCCGGAAGGCGACCCAGCCGACGAGCAGGACGCCAACCATCAAGAGAGTGGTGGCGACCGGCCGCAGGATGAACGGCCGTGACGGGCTCATCGCGGGGATCCCCCGGGCTGGGCGCTCGGAGATTTTGCGGAGGGAGGGACGGTTCGAGCGGCAGGCTGAGCCGCAGAGCTTCGACCGGCGGCGTTTGTGCCGGATGCGGTGCTGGGATTGATCTTGGTCCCATCCTGCAGTTTGTCTTGGCCGTCGATGACCACGAGGTCATTGGGATTCAAGCCGGCGCTCAAGCCGACACTGTCGCCGGTAGTCTGGGCGATGGTGACAGCATAAATTTTCGCGGTGGTGTCCTTGGTAACCGAGTCTTTGGCGACGGCATAGACGTAAGTGCCCTGGGGGCCGCGCTGTATAGCAGCGGCGGGAATGACGATCAGATTGCGCTTGGTATCGACGAGAAGGTGCACATTGACAAATTGATTGGGGAACAGTGAGTTGTCTTCGTTGTTGAAGATGGATTTGAGCTTGTAGGTGCCAGTGGTGAGATCGATTTGATTGTCGATGGTGGCGAGCTTGCCGGTGGCGAGCTTGGTGGTGTCGTCGCGGTCGTAGGCCTCGACAGGAAGTGGAGCGCCGGCGCGGAGCTTCGCGACAACCTGGGGAAGCTGATCCTGCGGCAGGCTAAAAATTACCGAGATGGGCTGAAGCTGCGTGATGACGAGAAGGCCGTTGGTGTCGGTGGCGTGCACAATGTTGCCGGCGTCCACGAGGCGGAGGCCGATACGTCCGCTAATCGGAGCGGTAATCCGGCTGTAGGTAAGCTGGAGCTTGGCGTTGTCAATTTGCCCCTGATCGGAACGGATGGCGCCGTCAAACTGGCCGACGAGCGCGCCTTGGGTATCGAGCTGCTGCTGAGGGATGACGCCTTCGTTGAAGAGCAATTTGAAGCGTCCGTAATTGACCTCGGCGTCCGTGCGTTGCGCTTGATCCTTGGCGAGCTGGCCCTGAGCTTGTTCGAGCTGTACCTGGAAAGGCCGCGGGTCGATTTGGGCGAGGAGGTCACCCGCGTGAACGAATTGCCCCTCTGTAAAGGCAACGCTAATGAGCTGGCCATCGACGCGGCTGTGCACGGTGACGGTGTTGAAGGCGGTTACGGTGCCGAGACCATTGAAGTAAACGGGTAGATCGCCGCGTTGGGCAGGAGCGACGACGACTGGTACGACGAAGCCGCCTTGGCCTGACCCAGAGCGCCCTTTGGCAGCGGCCGTGGACGTATCCTGCGCCTGGCTCGTAGAGCGGCTGCGGTAATACCAAACCCCTGCGGCGACGACGGCGAGGATAAGAATCCAGAGCCATGCGCGGCTCTTCGGAGCGGGCGAATTGGCGGAGGTTTCGCCGCGCGTTCCCTGGTCCGGGAAGTCAGCGGTTTTGAGGTGGCCCATTCCTACGCTCCTGTCGTGAACCGCGGGACGGTTTAAGCGAGCCTGCCGAGGCGAGACCTTCGCGGGTAGTGACGAAGGGCCGCAATTATGCTTCCCGGCAGCGTACCGCAAATGGCGAGCTACGCATAGATTGGACGGCTTTTAGCTGAGAAAGGTTACGATGGCGGAAGGCGGAATTCCCCCAGCAAGCGATGCTTGCCGGATCAGTGGAATGCAGCTGGCCGGATGCAAATTAGCGCGCGTTTTGAGGCAGGAGAATTTTTTGGTATGCAGAAATGGAATGAAAAAGTAGACTGTGGCCGATTCGGTAGCGTGCAACAAGTTAATGGAAAACTCAGGAAGGGAGGCGGAGAGCATACATGTTTAAAGGAATGGTGATTGGAATCCTGCTCGCTATGGTGCTGGGGGTTGGCGGCGTGTGGTTTTATTTTGCAACTGGGCGTGCGCCGGTGGGGGTGACTGAGCCGCCGATGCCGTTTGAGAAGAAACTGGCGCAAGCCGCGCTGAACGCGCGCATCCAAAGAGATGGACCGAAGGAGTCACTCGTGCCGGCGGATGAGACGAATTTTCTGGCGGCAGCCGACGTTTACAAGGAAAATTGCGCGGCCTGCCATGGATTGCCGGGAGGGAACAAGTCGACGATCGCCGAGGGGATGTATCCCGATCCCCCGCAGCTCTTCCACGGCACGGGTGTGACGGACGATCCTGCGTGGGAGACGCATTGGAAAGCCGAGAATGGCATTCGAATGACGGGAATGCCAGGATTCAAGGGCCGCTTGACAGAGCAGCAGCTCTGGCAGGTGAGCCAGTTGCTGGCGAATGCGGACAAGATTTCGCCCGCCGTGAAAGCGGCGCTGACCAGCGCGGCAGCTGCGCCAGCAGCCGTCGAAAAAGAAACCAAGAAGAAGCAATAGAGAACAATACGAGCGAGCCGAAGAAAGTGTGACGGCTCGCGCGTGTCGGGGCGGGCTCGCGGAACCTGATTTCTTTATTGGCCAAGCACAAGAATCGTGAAGGCTCCCCCCTGATTCGCTGGGACGAAGAGATGATGCGTCTTGGGATCGAGACCCATCGTCTTCGAACCCTGATTGGTCGCGACATTTTCAAGAAAAGTGTATTTGTCAGCTGAGTCCTGATGGAAAACCGCGATGGTGCCGCCTCCCGTTGACTGGAAAACCAGTTTCGTGCCGGGGTCGAAAGCGGCAGCGTCCACACGTTCGCCGATCGGCGCAGTCGTAATTACCTTGCCGCTGTCGGCATCCAGCACGACCATCAGCTGGCCGCCACGGCAGCCTGCAAATAGCCGGCGGCTTTGCGGATCGAAAGCCAGAGCAGTTGCCGTTGCGCCCGGCGCCAGCGGCCAATGGTGCAGAACCTTCAGCGTGTTCGAGTCGATGTGAACGGTCTCAGCCTTTTCCTCAAGATTGATGTAGACGTTGCCTTTCCCATCCGCCACAGCAAATTCCGGCCCTCCACCCAGGTCGATGGTGCCCACCACTTTTCCGTCCGCTGCGTTGATCACCGTGGTGCTGTCGCTGTCTCCGTTCATGGCGAAGACATGTTTGGTTGCCGGATCATAAATAATTGCGTCAGGTTTTTTGCCGACCTTGACGTCACCTAGCTTCTTCAATGTCTTGAGATCAAAGATGATCACGGAGTCTGATTTGCCGGCGGAAATGAATCCACGGCCGAATTCAGAAGCGATGGCCACGCCGTGCACGCCCGGAGTGTTTGGAATCGTGCCGACGAACTCGGAAGTGTCTGCATCGAGGACTTCCACCTGCGTGGCATGCGCGATGTAGACGCGCCGCCCCACTTCATCCACGGTGACGTAATCCCAGCCACCTGCTCCGGGGATCGAAACTTTCTTAAGCAGGTGGTACCCGGAAGAAGCGCCGAAGGCTGAGAGTGTTGTGAGAACCAGAAAAGCTACTAGAGTTGCTGATTTGCGTTTCATTTTTTCTCCGTTCCACAAATGGGTTCTTGCGATTTGCAGACCGCTGAAGTTGCTTCCCTCGTGAGAGTCTTCAATGTCGATGTCCGAAATTACACAAGCACACCTAAACACAGGGTAAACCCAGCATGAAAATATCTTCAGCTTGTCAAGTGCTGTCTAAGAGAAAAGCGCGATGCCGACCTCGCATGTACCTCTATTCTAAGCGCTTAGAACAGTGCAAACTCGGGCCACAAATAGTACGCAAATTATCTTGACAATTTAGACTGAAGGCTATAAATCGAGCCGTAGCAGACGGCGTGCCGGTTTGTCTAAGCGCCTAGACAACATCAGACTGGCTTCCGCGAAAAAGAAAAATGATTTTGGACGGCACCCTAGCAGTTGGCGGCCATCATCTCTTTTGAATCAAGGCGGGGGCTCGAGCAAGAGAAAGCAAGAGCCGCAACCTCAAGCGTGATGAGGGGAAGAGGGGAGGAAAACATGGGCTGGCGAAATAACGATTGGATTCGAAACCTGATTGTCGGCACTCTTCTAGTGCTGTTTGGTGTTTCTGGCGGACGCGCGCAGGTCGATCGTGCCGCGCTGGCAGGAACCATCCTTGATGCCTCGGGCGCCTCGGTTCCTGGTGCGAAGGTGGAGGCTGTGGCGGTTGATACGGGGCTGAATTACCACACGATGAGCAATAAGGAAGGCCTGTACCGCTTCACGGGCCTACCGGTCGGGAACTATACGATTACCATCTCGCGGGATGGATTCAAGACGCTGGCAATCAAGAATGTCGATCTCGAGGTCGGTGAAACGCGGACATTGGATGGGAAGTTGGATATTGGAGTGGTGACGATACGAGTTGAGGTAAATGCAGAAGCGAACCCATTGCAACAGACATCCGTGGAACTAGGGACCGTTGTCGAGCGGGAGCAACTCGCCAATCTTCCGGTGAACGGCCGCAACTGGGCCAGCATGCTTCTGCTCACGCCTGGGGCGATTGACGACGGCGGAGGTGACCAACGAACGATCCGATTCGCTGGACGCGCTCGCGATGACAACAACTTTACAATGGATGGTGTCGACGCCACAGGCATTCAGGAGCAGGCCCAAAAGTCATCCACGCGACTCCAGATATCTCAGGAAGCTGTCCAGGAATATCGTGTGGAGTCAGCGCTCTATACCGCTGAGCATGGAGCTGGTGCCGGCGGACAAGTCGACCTTGTATCCAAAACGGGTACAGATGCCTTTCATGGCAGCGCGTTCGAGTATTTTCGGAATAGTGTGTTTGACGCCAGGGCATTCAATGACTTCGACGCCTTCACAGGCAAAGCGATCCTCCCGCCCTTTCGGCTGAACCAGTTTGGCGGCAGCTTGGGAGGTCCCATCGTAAAGAAGAAAACGTTCTTCTTTATGGATTACGAGGGGTTGCGTCAGTTCCAGGGGCGCACCTTTTCCGCATTTGTTCCATCCGTTCCTCTCCGCAATGCGATACTTGCACAATCTCCACAGATGAAACCCATCTTGGACACGTATCCGATAGGTCAAGTTGTTGGCACATGCAACGACCCAATAATGGATGATTGTATCGATACCTTCGTCCATCAAGGAGCCACGACGCTCACCGAAGATAGCTGGCTGGTGAGAGTGGACCACAAGATTTCCGACGCGACCAATCTATATTTCCGCGCTAGTCGAGACATCGCCGATACTGTCGCACCGGCAGGGAATCTGCTGGATAAGCAGGCAATTGATGTTCATCCCGCGAATTATGTCCTGTCCCTGCAGCACATGTTCTCAGGAAACATCGTGAATGAATCAAAATTCGGCATCAATCGGTCTGCGTATCACAATCCCCAGATCGGGGTGTTCAGCCAAAACCTGGAGATAGACAGTGACAATTTTGAGGCGCTGCTCAATTCCGCTACGGATCACGAGGTGGGGACAACCTACGGATTCCAGGACAATTTGCTCATCACGCATGGGCGGCACACTTTCAAGATGGGCGGCGAAATTCGGCGGATTCGCCTCAATCAGGGTATAACTAACGATAATATACTGGGTTTCAAAGATAATCTGTCGCTTATAAACGATGTTCTGGACTCGGCGGAGTTGAGGACGGCCTGGTGGGGGCGAGGATTTCGCCGCACTCTCTACCTTCCCTTTTTCCAGGACGAATGGAAGCTGAAGCCGAATTTTACTTTGAATCTGGGAATGCGCTGGGAATACTATTCCGTAATCTCCGAAGTAGAGGGGCGTATGACTGTTTTCGATCTCGACCGCTGCGGCGGTATTTGCCCAAAGGGGTCGCCTGCGTACTTCCCCAATTATCGAAACTTTGATCCACGGATTGGGGTAGCGTGGGCGCCCGGAATGTTTCATGACAAGATGGTGATTCGCACCGGGTTTGGCATCTACCATGGCGCCGGGCAAAACGACGATGTCAACGCGGCCCTTGAGAGCAACAACACGCGGAGTCGAGTTACCCAAGCCGACGTTTCGGGATTGGCATTCCCGCTAACTGCAGCGGATATCGGAGCTGCTGTAACCTTGCAAGCTCCCCGCGCACTGCAACGCGACCGCCGGGATTTGTATGTGGAACAATGGGGTCTTTCTGTCCAAGCGGCGCTGCCTGGGAATTTTGTCCTTCAAACAGGATACACCGGCACTCATGGTGTTCGACTGTTCGCTCGTACGGCAGAAAATCTTTGTATAGTAACAAATCCGCCGAACCCAGCCAATTGTGTCCGTCCCCTGCCGAACTTCGGACAAATCGACCTGAAGCGGAATGACGGCACCAGCAGCTTTAACGCACTTAACGTTTCTTTGCAACGGAGCTTTACGTCTGGCTGGCTCATGCAAGCGCAATACATGTTTTCCCACTCCATTAACGATGGCTCTGTCGGAGGCGGAGAAGCTAACGAACCGGAAAATATCCTGTGTCGCAGCTGCGATCGTGGTCCCAGTACGTTTGACGTTCGACACAATCTAGTGGCGAACACAGTCTATGAGCTTCCCATTGGTCCGGGAAAGCGGTTCTGGAACAAAAGTGGCGTTCTCGGGAAGATCTTCGAGGGCTGGACTGTGAGCGGGCTGGGACTATGGCATACCGGACATCCGTTGACCGTGCTGATCGGCTTGGATTCAACGCAAATTCCGGACGGGAATTCTAAAAGCGACCAAAGACCCGACCTGGTGCCTGGCCTTTCCGTTATTCCTGCCAATCAGGGTCCGAATAATTGGATTAACATTAACGCTTTTACCGCTCCGCCGGTTGACGCGAACGGAGTCATAACTCATTTCGGGAATGCAGGCCGCGGCCTTGTTCGCGCACCTCATGTCTGGCAAGTAGATACGGGGCTCTCGAAGACAACCAAAGTGAACGAGCGCCTTTCCATACAGTTTCGCGCCGATATATTTAACGTCCTCAATCACGTGCAATTTGGCGATCCGACCCAACTAGACATCACGGGCGGAAGCCTTTTCGGTGTGATCAATAGCACATCCAATGCCAATAACAATAGCGATAACGTTGGTTTCGGCAATACGGGGACGGGTTTGCCGCGGCAAATCCAGTTCTCGTTGCGGTTCATGTTCTAGTAGAGGAATAGTCTCCGCTAAGGCGAAGAATTGAGCGCGGATCAAGTGGCAGCGGCAGTGGCTTATAAATCCTTGCCCTGCTTGTCGACCATTTTCTGCAGATCAAATCCGGTTTTGATTTCGACGGTTCCCGCGCGGGCAACGAAATTCAACTCCTTCTCGTCGTCGGCAATCATTGGCTCGCCCGATTTGGTCTTTTTGGGGAAATGAAAAACGATGGCCCCGATTTTCTTGCCGTCTCGGGCGCGCACGATCTCAACTTGGCTGGGTGCAATTTTCTGCTTGGATTTCTTCGCGGCGAGGTAACTCTTGCTCTGAAGCGCGGACTCATCGGTCTTTTGGAACATCGTCATATTCGATCCGACCACCACCAACTGGTAGTCGTCTGATTCAGGGGGAATGTGCTTCTCGATCTCCGTTTGCGCGATTCTGCCTTGCAACACCTGGCTGCGCGCCGATGCCTCGCGCAGGGTCCTGGATGAAATCCAACGAACCACGAAAGTTACCTCCCCTTTATCTTCATCGTCCTCGCCCTCTGGACCTTCTTTCTCCTCGCTTGCGCCTGAGGCGCCGCCGGCAGTCGGGGCTCCTTCCGGCGCTTCTAAGCCGCCGCGACCTTTGATCTCGATCTTCTTCGCCCAAGGCGATTCATTCATGATTTGACGCACATCCTTCTGGTCCCAATCCTTATAGGATTTGTCCTTCCACGGATCACTCGCCCAGAGAGCAATCGCGAAGAGACTAGCAACGACTAGTAGGAGCGTCCTTTTCATAAATTTCCCTCGTTACACCTGGGTGCAATCTCGAATCTTGCAAAGCTGCCCGGTGACATTAACTACCAGCCCTGGACGTGCTGTTTGTCCATTATGCTCTCGAGAAGTGAAAATTATCGAAAAATAGGCCAAAACTCGGCTGAAAAACCCTTCAGAGAGCCAAACAAGAAAGCAGATGCCGGAACACACACCCATTGAGCGGCCCTATTTGGAAGGAAGAATAAGAATGGGAGATGAATGGAGATTGTTGGTTGGTTAAAAATGACCTGAAGAAATTTTAATCTTGGTTCGTGGGCTCAATCGCGACAGCTTTGTCTTCTGCCCTCCACTTGAAATCTCAGGAGCTCGCGGCAAGTGGAAAATGGAGACGAAATACGGAGCCGTTCCCCTGCGTGCTGTGAACCTCGATCTTTCCGCCGTGCTTCTCGACGATCCAGAGGGCAATGGCGAGTCCGAGGCCAGAACCGCCGGGTTCGCGTGAACGCGCCTGATCGGCGCGATAGAAACGCTCAAAAATATGCGGCAGGTCTTCTTCCGAGATGCCTATGCCAGAGTCGCGAATTTCGGCGGTTGCACTCCCGTGCGCGCTCGCGAGCTGGATATTGATAACGCCACCATCCGGCGTGTACTTCAAGGCGTTTTCGAGCACGATGAGGAAAAGCCGCTGGAGCGCCCGCTCATCGGCGGAAACCCAGAAAGGGCCGGTTGATGAGCCCAGAGAAATTTGGATACCCTTGGCTGTAGCAAGAATGCGAGCTTCCTCTGCAGCTTTCCGCGCTTGCGTGAGGAGATCGACACGCTCGAAGACCAGGCTTTCGGCGCCCGCATCGGCGCGAGCCAACGTGAGGAGATTCTCGATCAGATGAGTGGTCTCTTCAGAGGCTGCCAGGATTCGAGAAAGTGTTTCTCGATATTCCTCTTCGGTGCGAGAGCGGCGAAGCGCCAGCTCGGCATTGCTGCGGATGACGGCGAGCGGAGTGCGCAAATCGTGAGAAGCGTCGGCAGTAAATTGCGTAATTCTTTTTACAGAGGCTTCAATTCTTGCGAGCATTTCATTCAGTGTCTCCGACAGACTGCGCAATTCATCCTGCGGTTCAGGGACAGTGAGGCGTCCGGTCAAATCCTGCACGCCGATACCGCGAGCGGTCCGTATGATTTCCTTGACGGGAGAGAGGGCGCGGCCGCTGAGCCAGTAGCCGGTGAGCGAAGCAAGGATCACCAGAGCGGGCAGCGTTTCCGCGAGGACAACTCGAAAGCGGTCAAGTGCGTCGTCAAAGGGCTCGGTATTTACCGCAGCCCGTATGCGAAACGTTTGGCCCTCCACTGCGACGGATTGCATCGCGATTCGGTATTGCATGTCTGCCAGATTCGCCGTGAGGTAAGTGACTTGCGGGCTATTCACCGGAGGGAGGTTCCGATAAGGGCGGGTGAACTGCGGCGATTGCACGATCAGCATTCCGTCGGCGCCCGCGACTTCCAGCAGCGCACCACCAGCCCAGAGGCCCATGAGTTCGTTCAGCTCGTCCTTAATTTCGGCGGGGCCCTTAGCAGCCGTTCGGCGGATGACATTCGCCACACTTTCCAGATTCGCTCGCGAAGCATCGTTTGCATTCGTCTTGATGCTGCTCCGAAATCCATAGTCGGAAATCCAAGCGAACGCGGCGAAAGAGACTGTAAGAACGGCGAAGTACCAAGCGGTGATGCGGGCCCGAAGTGGAAGCTTCATGATTTGAGATCCGGCTCGAGGCAATAGCCGAAACCGCGCATGGTGTGAATGAGTTTCACGGGCTCACCTTCGTCGATCTTTCGGCGAAGAAGCCTGACAAAGGCGTCCAAAGTGTTTTCCTCGACGTTTTCCTCCGGACCCCAAATGGCTTCGAAGATGGCGTGGCGTGAAGCAACTTTTCCGTCCCGGCGCATAAGAAATTCGAGGAGGCGAAATTCCGTATTGGTAAGATGAACTTCCCGCTGGCCACGGAATACCCGCCGCTCCATGATCTCCAGCCTGAGATCCGCAACGCGGAGCGAATGAGTGCGGAGTTCCGTGTGGCGGCGGTCAAGAGCGCGAATACGCGCCAAGAGTACGGCAAAGGAGAAGGGTTTCGTAAGATAGTCGTCGGCACCCGCATCGAGACCCTTTACGATATCGGGGACGGCATCGCACGCCGTAAGCATCAGGATAGGAGTGTCCTGGCGACTTTCACGGAGCCGCCGGGCAACCTCGAGCCCGTTCATTCCGGGAAGCATGACGTCGAGAAGGATGAGATCGAAGAAGTTGCTTTCAGCTAACTCCAGGGCGGAACGGCCGTCGGCCGCCAGGCTGACGGCATGATTTTCCTCTTCGAGTCCGCGCCGGAGGATTTGCGCCATGCCCTTTTCATCTTCAACAACGAGGATTTTCATGTGCGCTGACTGTTTCTGGACTACCCGCCCGCGATGGTCCCTTCTGACTTCCGCTACGCCCGTTCGGCCGTTCTTGGCCGCAAATAGAAATGGATGGCGGGCGTGAAGATGAGAGACAGCACCATGGAACTGACGAGCCCGCCGACGACGGCGATCGCCAGAGGCTGAAGCATTTGCGAGCCGGAGCCGATCGCAAAGGCCAAAGGAAGCATGCCGGCGATGGTGGCCACCGCAGTCATGGCGATGGGCCGCAGACGACGCCGGCCGGCCCGAATCATGGAGTCTTCCGCGGACAAACCGAGCTCGCGGAAGCGATGTTCCGCGTCGAGAAGCAAGATACCGTTCTTGGCGACGATGCCGATGATCATAATCATGCCCATGAAGGAAGCGACATTGAACGTCGTCCGGGTGATCAATAAAGCTAAGAAGCCGCCGGATGTCGAGAGCAGCGCAGAGGCAAGAATCGCCGCTGGCGCGGAGAACGTGCGGAATTCGAAAAGCAGCACCACGAACAAAAGTACGAGCGCCAGAAACAGAACCATCAGCAAATCGCGGAACGATTTTTGTTGCTCCTGGTACAAGCCGCCGTATTCGATCCGGATCGACGAAGGCAGGTGGAGATCGTTCACGGCTTTCTGCACGGCAGCGATGCCGGTGCCGAGGTCCACACCTTCAAAACGAGCGGTAACTTGAACCAGGCGCTGCAAATTCTCCCGACGAATTTCCGTCTCGCCGGGATTCGTGGTGACGGTGGCCAGAGAGCCGAGCGTGGCGGTGTGTCCGGCCGAGCTAGCCAGCAAGGTATTGCTCATGCGATCGAGGGAGGCACGACTTTGCTCGGGAAAACGAACGCGGATAGTGTACGCGCGATCGTTCAGAATGACGGGCGTCGGCGCTGGCTCACCTTGCAGAATGGCCGACGCGTCCACGGCTACCTCTTCAGGAGAGAAACCCGCGCGCGCGGCCACGGCGGGGTTCACTTGAAACGTCACCGCCGGACCACTGATGGTGTTTTGAACGCCATCCAGGATGTCCACGACGCCGTGAATTTTCCCAATCGCGTCGGCGACGCGTGGGGCGGTTTGGTTCAAAAGCTTGCCGTCGGGCGAGAACAGTTTAATCACGACGGGCTGGGGCTGGCTGATCAAGTCGCCGATCATGTCCTGCAATAGCTGAACGAACTCGATTTTTGTGGCGGGTTCCTCCCCTTCAATCTGCGAGCGGATGTCGCCAATGATGTCGTCAATAGCACGCTTCCGGTCACTCTTCAGCTTAACGGTGAAGTCCCCGTTGTTGGCTTCCGTAACGGCAGCAAGCCCCAATTGCATACCGGTGCGGCGGGAAGTGTTTTCCACCTCCGGCGTAGCGCGCAGAATTTCCTCAATGTGCAGCAGGATGCGGTTGGATTCGGCAAGTGAACTGCCCGGCGGCGTAAAGTAGTCCAGAATGAAGCCGCCTTCATCCATCGCTGGGAGCAAGTCGCTGCCCAAGGATAGGTAGCAGACGATCGAAAGAACAATGATCACGACAGAACTCGCGGCCAGGACCCAGGGACGTTTCAGCGCCGCTTTCATTGTTCGCGTATAGAACTCCACGATGCGCCCGAAGAAGCCGGAAAGGTGAGCTTCTTCGGCGGCGAGAAGCTTTGCCATGTCCGGCTCGCCCTCGGAAGAGCCGGTGGGAGCTTCGGCAGTGTCCTTGTCTTTGCGCCGCACGAAGTACTGACTAAGGGTAGGGGTCCAGTACATCGCCAAGAGGAGCGAAATAAATAGAGAGACCGTCATCGTGATTGCGAGGGCGCGGAAGAAGCTGCCCGTGACACCGGTCATGGAAATTAGAGGGAGAAATACGACCATCGGCGTAATCGTCGAGCCAATGAGGGGGGCGGTTAATTCGCGCAGGGCGCTTTGAATGGCCTGGAATCGGCTTTGTCCAGCGTCACGGTGCAAAACGATGTTTTCGAGGACGATGATGGCGTTGTCGATAACCAGGCCGACGGCAGCAGCGAGTCCGCCGAGCGTCATCAGGTTGAAGCTTTGACCCGTGAACTTGAGGGCGATGAAAGTGATGAGCAGCGTGGCCGGGATGACCAATCCAGCGACAAGAGAAGTTCCCCAATCGCGGAGAAAGAGCACGAGGACGATGGAAGAAAGCACCAGCCCGAGCAGCGCGGCATCGCGGACACTGGCAATCGAATCATGAACGATGGTCGACTGATCGTAAAAAGATTCGAGATGTACCCCTGGAGGCAGGGTGGGAGCAAGTTCGTGGATTAACGCATGAACTTCGTTTGCTACGTCGAGAGTGTTGCTTTCCGGCTGCCGGTTCACATTGAGCAGCACAGCGGGCTTGCCGTTGGCGGTCACGACCGTGTACACCGGCGCCACGGAAGGCGCGATCTTCGCTATGTCGCCAAGACGTATCGGTACACCGGCAGGTGAATTCTTCACCACGATTTGGCCGATCTGTTCGGGCGTGCGCACCTGGCCGCTGACGAGGCCAAGTACGAGCTGATGGCCATTCTCAAGCAGGCCGGGTGAGTCAATCAGATTGGTGCGGCGAATAGCCTCGAGAATGTCGGGTACCGTGACGCCCGCGGCAAGAAGACGCGCGGGATCGGGCATCACCTGAAATTCGGGCACGCGCCCGCCCTGAATGATCACCGAGGCGACACCATCCAGGCGGTTCATGCGCGGCTTAAGGTCGTACGTGGCGATTTCCCAGAGCTTGTTCGGCGGAACAGTGTCCGATGTGAGGCTATAGGCAATGATGGGAAATACGGCGAAGGTCATGCGGTGCGTTTCCACCTTGGCCGACGCCGGAAGCTCCGTCTGCAAGCGCGCGACGACGGCATCGACGCGCTGCAGGGTCAGGATCATGTCCGAATTCCAGTCGAAGAACAGATTGACCTCAGCGGAGCCACGGCTCGTGACGGACTGGACCCTCAGCAAGCCGGGAACGCTGTTGACGGCCTCTTCTATCGGTCGCGTGATCGTCACCAGCATCTGATCGATGGGCATGACGCCGTTGTCCACACCGACAACGACGCGGGGAAAGTCGGTGTTAGGAAAAACGGAGATGGGAATCGTAAGGGCAAGATACGCGCCGACAAGGGTGATGCTAACAATCAAGAATAAGATGGGGCTCGAGAACCGCTCAAACCAGGCCCCAGGAGGCTGTACCGCGCGATGGGTTTCGGGCCGGGGATCCATGCTTGGCTACTCCCTGTCCTTCTCGGCCGGCTTTGTGGCGCCGCCCGCTTTAATGTCTTTTTTGCCGGCTGTTGCGTCTTTCTTATCACCCGCCGGGTCTTTTTTATCGCCCTCTTTGTCACCTTTATCCGCGGCTGCTTTTTCGTCAGCCCCTGGCTTTTCGATCTTGACCTGCGTGCCGTCGGGCAGCGCATAACCGCCAGTGGTAATAACTGGATCGCCCGCGCTTATGCCGCTTAAGAGCTGTGCCAGGTCGGCGTTGCGAATTCCCACTTGCACCGTCTTTTGATGCGCTTTTTCATCAGGGCCGGCCAGGAGCACATAATCCGCGCCCTCGGCGTTCTTGAAAACTGCCGACGCCGGCACAACGATTGCGTCTTTCACCGTTTTCGCGGTCATCGCCACTTCCGCGGTCATCCCGGGCCTGAGCGCTGGGTCAGGCTTTGAGGCTTCCACCCATACCTCAATGGTCGTACTGCCCGGATCGAGGGCCGGGCTGACGAGAGTAACGCGGCCTTTCAATGGATGATCCAAGGCCGGAATTTTCAGTTCGGCGGGATTGCCGGCCTTCAGGACCGCCGCTTCCGATTGCGCGATGTGCGACTTGGCGATCAGTCTGCTCACGTTCATCACCGTAAGGATCGGCTGATTGGCGGTTGCGAGATCCCCTACGTACAAGGGTCGATCGGTAACTACGCCATCGATGGGGCTGCGGATCACCGAGTAGCTAAGCTGCGCTTGGGCCGCAAGCATGTGGCCTTGGGCCGACAAGCGCGAACCGTGGGCGGATTTTAGAGCTTCTGCTTTCCCCAATCGACGCAAGTCGGCAAGCTGCTTCTGTGCAACCTCGTTCACGCTATGAGCTTGGGCCAAGGCAACTTCCGCGGAATCCAGATCACGCCTTGGAATAGCGCCTTGTTGAAAAAGTTCCTTGCGACTGTCGTAGATCTTCTGCTGCGCGTCAAATCCGGCCTTCGCGGCCGCAGCATCGAGCTCGGCTTTTTGGATTTGTTGCGGAAGGCTGGCTTCGACGGTGGTGACATAACCAGCGTCGGCCTGTTCGAAGTCTCCCTCAGTCGCCTTCGCCGCAGCATCGAGATCCTTGTTCTCCAGAACCACCAGCACCTGGCCCTTTTTCACGCGGTCCCCGCGTTGTACTTTGAAATCTGAAACCGTCGAGGTGATCTTGGGAGCGACGATCGCTTGTTGCAACGGAAAGACCACAGCTTCTGCCGAAATGACCTGCGAGATGGGGCCTTTCTGGGCGGGCGTGGTCTGCACGGCCGCGACCGGCTCCTTTTCCTTCTCGGCGCTGCTGCAACCGCTCAGAACGATGAGCATCGCAAGAGCCGCGCAGGAAATCGCCGGCGAAAAGCGGCCGGTGTGGTGAAGAGTTCTCATTTTCGGATTCATGGCGTTGTCAATACTCCTGTCAGTGTTTGCAGATTCGCAAGGGCTACGCGGTAGCGCACGGCACCATCCTGATAGCCGGCGTTCGCCTGCGCGTAAGTGGTTTGCGCATCGACGACTTCGAGAACTGTTGCTTCGCCGTTCGTATATCGCAGCGTAGTCAACCGAAGGCTGTCCTCGGCGAGTTCGGCCGAACGGTTCAAGCCGCCCAGCTCATTGAGCGCTGTCTCCGCTTCGGCGTAGAGCGATCGTATCTCCGCCAGTAGTGTTCGTTGAGCAAGAGAGAGTTCGCGCTTGGCCTGGGCTCGGCGTAAATCGGCTTGCTTGACGCGACTCTGCGTGGCGCCCCAGTTCCAGATGGGAATGTTCAGGGAGCCGACAATCGAAGTACCAAGATTCGAGAATTTCTGACTGCCAAAGACGGTATTCACTGCAAAGTGCGCCGCGTCGATGCCGTAGAAATAATCCAGGGTTAATGAAGGAAGGTAGCCCGCGCGTGCTCCAAAAACGTCGTGATCCGCTGCCTGAACAGCAGCCAGGGCGGCGCGGACATCGGGATTCTCGTGTGCGGCTTGCTGCTGAACTTCCGCAAGCGTAGGCAAAGGGATGGCCTCGTGTAGATCATCCGCCACCTCAAAGTTATCGTTGAAGTCTGGAAAAATCAGGACGGAAAAATCAAGACGCGCATTGAGCAAGCCAAGCTGGGCTTCCTGGAGCTGCCGACGGCGGTCCTGCATCTGGAGTTCGGCCTTGATGACGTCGGAGTGCGCGACCTCGCCTCCGTGTTCAAGATCCTGCGTAATTTTCAGAAAACGATCACCTTCGTCTGCGCCTCTTTTGGCGGTTTCGAACTTGTGCTGGGCGGCAGCGACGTTGTAGTAGCCCTGCACGACGGTCACGACGAGACCCCGAGATGCAATTTCTGCCTGCGCGCGAGCAACGGCAGCCGCGGCGGAAGCGCGGCGCCACCCCGCAACCGCCGCTACATCGATCGATTCATGAATATTTGCCTGGCTGATGTATTCGTGAACCGTGTTATTGGCAATGAAGATGACAGGAACCTGCGTTGCAGCTGTCAGGCCCGGCCCGGCGCTCTGGGTGTAAATCGCTGAATTGTTATAAGCAACGGAAGGAAGCAAAGCATCCCGCGCTTGCGTGCGATCTTCGCGAGCCAGCCCGGCGTTGGTGACCGCGGCTTGATACTTCGTGTTGTTTTTTCGGGCGAGGTTGAGCGCGTCTTGCAGTGTGATGCGGATCGGCGCCCCCGGGGCAGTTCCCTGCTGTTTTGCCGTTTCCGCGACTGGAGCTTGCGCAGGAGGTGCCGCGTCTTGCGCGAAACTGACCTGCGGGCAAAGAAGCACGGCAGCCGCGGCCATGAAAAGCGAAGTTCTTAGAGTAGGTACAAGGTTCACAGTTCAAATCTCCTGAGCCACACGGGAGACTCCCCGAGGCTTGGACTATACGACGCTAGCGATAGGAAGATAAATGGAAGATTAACGTCCCGCCGGATCGGCGGCCGTGGAACTTGCGGGAAAATAAGCAGTAAAGGTGCTACCTGATGCGTCAGAGCGAGTGAGTTCCAGGCGCCCGTGATGAGCTTCCGCAATCCAACGCGCGATGGAGAGGCCCAAACCGGCGCCGCCTCCATCGCTCTCCGCGCGCGACCTAGCCTTATCAGCACGGAAGAATCGTTCGAAGATGCGAGGTTGGAGTTCGACGGGAATGCCGGGGCCTGTGTCCGTGATGCAGAGCGCGTATTCTCCGCCCTCGGACCGGCAAGCCACCGATACGCGGCCGCCTTCCGGCGTGTACTTGATAGCGTTGTCAAGGAGATTGAGGATCATCCGGCGCAGCAGGGCTTCGTCGGCGTGGATCGGCAATTCTTGCGCGGCGTCGCAAGCAAGCGCGATGCGCTTTGCAAGGGCGAGAGTGCGCGTCGTGCGGGTGCAGTCTGCCACTAACTCATCCAGATAAAAATCATGCGGTGAAAGCGGGTGCTGTCCCGCATCAGCGCGGGCCAGCGTGAACAAATCTTCGACGATGTGCGTGAGGCGTTGCGACTCCGCGCGAAGGACAGCCAGCGATTCCCGGTATTCCTCGGGCTTGCGGTCGGGCCGTGCGAGCGCGACTTCCGCCTCACCGCGCAGGATTGCCACCGGAGTGCGCAATTCATGGGAAGCATCGGCCATGAAGCGGCGCTGGCGGTCGAAAGATTGATCGAGGCGGTCAAGGAGTTGATTGAAGGAGCGCGCCAGATGGCCTAGCTCGTCTTTTTCGTTCTGAACCGGCAATCGCTCGTGAAGAGTAGCGGCGCCGATGTGCTCCGCTTGGGTGCTCATGGCGACAACGGGAGCGAGGCTCTTGCGCGCGAGAAAATATCCGCCCGCGCTGGCCAGCAGAACAGCGATCGGAATTGCAAACGAAAATGTCTGGGCCACTTCTTCGAGCATCGCTTCTTGCGGATGCAGGGATTGCAGAACGATGAGGGTGTACGTCTTGCCGTTCACGGCAAAATGGCGGACGAAACTGCGATAGCCGCCGTTGCCGCCTCTCACGTTCTGGAAAAAACCGTCCGAGCGGGAAGAAGATTCCACGAGCCTGCGAAAGGAACGGGAGTCGAAGATCCCAGGAGAATCTTCTTTTGGTGAAGGCGGGTTCGTGGCAGGAAGATCCTTTGATGAGGTGATCCATTCGCCCGAGGATTCCAGAACTAGGTAGAAATGGTCGCGAAATCGATGTTCGACGATAGCTTTGAGCGCGGCGCGTTTAAGCGCGCCCGGGCCCGACTCGTCTTTCATCTCCGCCTGCAGCGTGGTCAGAAACGCATCTGCTAATTCAGAGAGGCTGCTGTCCGCGCGCTGCGCAGTGTTTTGCCGAAGAATGAAATACGTGGCGAGAGCAAGGATAACGAGAACCAGCGCAAGCACACCTGAATACCAGAGTGTGAGCCTTACGCGAACGGATTCAAACATGGCTCTTCCTGGGAGGCGGAGTTACTCTGCCTCGGGAAACTCGCGACGCACCGGGAGCTTGCGGCTCTCCTTCGGGCACCTCGGAAGAAACACCCAGCATGTAGCCGGCCCCGCGGCGCGTGTGCAGAAGCGGGACTTTGGCGCCGGCGTCGATCTTACGGCGAATGCGATTCATATAAACTTCGATGAGGTTGGAAAAAGCGTCGAAGGTTTCGTCCCAGACGTGTTCGGCGATTTCCGCGCGGCCAACGACGCGCTCCGCATTGCGCGCGAGATATTCAAGCAGGGCGTATTCCTTCGCCGTGAGTGGAATGTTCCGGCCGGAGCGGGAGACACTCTGCGCTGCGGTATCCAATAGGAGATCGGCGACAACGATCTTGGGAGGACGCAGTTCGCCGGAGCGCCGCAGCAACGCGCGCAGACGCGCGAGCAGCTCGCGAAATTCAAACGGTTTCGTCAGGTAATCATCCGCGCCGTGATCTAGGCCGGTGATGCGGTCTTCCACGGCGTCGCGGGCGGTCAGCATGAGAATGGGCATGCGCTTGCCGGATTTTCGCAGCTCGCGGCAAACTGCGAAACCGTCGCGCCCGGGAATCATCACATCGAGAATCACGAGGTCGTAGGTATTGATGTCCGCTTGATAGAGCGCGTCGTCACCCGTGGTGACTATATCGACGGCGTACGCCTGTTCACGCAGACCTTTGGCCACGAAGCGCGCGATGCGGGTATCATCTTCGACGAGTAGCAGCCGCATGAGAGCATCATACGGCAGGTGGCGGGAAAAGTGAGAAATTGGCGGACGGGCCTGTAAGCCGGATTCTGTGCGGAATGCAATCCGAAGAACGGACTGCAAACCGCGGCGATCATTCCTCTAGGCCACGCCTCGCGGCGTGACTCCAGCAGCCTACCCGAGGGTTTATCTTTCAGAGCGGCTTGCGCCGCGCTGAAAGGAGTGCGTTCGTTGCAGCTGCAACCGCAGAGCGGTCGGCTGCATGAACGATAACTCATCGAGCCGGGCCGGCTCTCCCCTCCTATTTGGCCTTGCACCACGCGGGGTTTTCCGTGCCCCCGATGTTGCCACCGGGGCGGTGGGCTCTTACCCCACCTTTTCACCCTTGCCAAACGATGCGTGCGATTCGAAGACGTCTCGCAGGTTTCCCTGCGCGATGCCACCGTGCTGCGCTCCGCCGGCGGTATATTCTCTGTGGCACTTTCCGTGACGCCGTTGTAGCGGCGGGTTACCCCGCCGGCTTCAACTTCGCCCCCTGGCGTTACCAGGCGCGTTGCCCTGTCAAGAGTTCCGCTCCTCACAAAGTGAAGAGCGTGCCTCAGGACGGTGTCCGGACTTTCCTCCCGCCCAGCCATCTCGCGATGACCAAGCCAGCGATCACCCGGCCCGCCCGCCAGCTTTATTATACCGCGTTACACGTAGGAAATTCCGCTGATGTAACACCCTTTCGCTGAAAGCAAGAAGTAACGACTGCCGAAGAATCACTTGATCGCTAGCAGTTTTTCGAACTCGGATTCGGTGAGGACGGGAACTCCAAGTTCCTTGGCTTTATCGTACTTCGACCCAGGGTCGGTGCCCACGACGACGTAATCCGTCTTCTTGCTCACCGACCCCGAAACCTTGCCGCCGTGCTGTTTGACGAGCTCGCCGGCGTCTTCGCGAGAGCGATTGGCGAGGCCGCCGGTGAAGACGAACGACTTGCCAGCAAATTTCTGGCTCTTCACCACGCGTTTTTCCGCGGTGGGACGCACGCCGGCCTTATACAACTTCTTAATCAGCTGACGATTGGCAGGCTCGGAGAAGAATTCGGCGATGCTCGCGGCAACCTTTGGCCCAACCTCCGGTACTTCGACCAGCTGCTCTTCCTTCGCGGCCGCAAATTCGTCCAGTGAAGAAAATTGCTCGGCAAGGAGCTGCCCCGTGCGCTCACCGACAAATCGAATCCCCAGCGAGTAAATCAGCCGCGCCAGGCTATTTTTCTTGCTGGCCTCGATTTCAGCGAGAAGATTTTGGGCGGATTTTTCCGCCATGCGCTCGAGCTCCGCGATTTCATTGCGCTTTAGCGAATAAAGATCGGCGACGTCTTTCACCAAACCTTTATCCACAAGTTGATCGACGATCTTGTCGCCCAGGCCGTCGATGTTCATGGCGTGGCGGCTCGCAAAATGCAGTATCGACTCCTTCCGCTTCGCAGGACATGCAGCATTTACGCAGCGATACGCGACCTCGTCTTCGGACTTATGGATCGCGCTGCCACATTCAGGGCAATGCTTCGGCATGCGGAAGGCCTTGCGATGTTTACCTTCCTTCGTAACCTTCAGAATGTGCGGTATGACTTCACCGGCGCGCTCGATCAGCACCGTGTCGCCGATCTGGAGGCCGAGGCGCTCGATCTCGTCCATATTGTGGAGCGTGGAACGGCTGACAGTGACGCCGCCGACTTGCACCGGCTCAAGCATCGCTACCGGCGTCAGAGCACCCGTCCGGCCAACCTGCACGCGAATGTCGTTGACGACCGTACTTTCCTGTTGCGCGGGATATTTGTAGGCGATGGCCCAGCGCGGCGCCTTCGCCGTGTAACCCAATTCATTTTGAATGCCTACGGAGTTGACCTTGATGACCACGCCGTCGATTTCGTAAGGGAGTTTCTCGCGCTTGGAGTCCCACGCATCGCAATAGGCAAAAACCTCTTCAATTCCCGCGCAAAGCTTCCAATCGTCCGAAGCGTGGAAGCGCAATTGCTTTAGAACTTGCAGGGAATCCGAATGCTTTGCGAAAGGCACTTTGCCGTTAACGAGGAGATAGTAGGCGAAGAATTCCAGCCGCCGCTGGGCGGTGATACTCGGATCCAGAACGCGCACTCCGCCGGCAGCTGCACTGCGCGGATTGGCAAAAATCTTTCCGCCCGTTTCCTCCTGTTGCCGGTTCAACGCCTCGAAAGATTTGCGCGGCATAACGATCTCGCCGCGCACTTCGAAATCACCTGTCAACCTGGCTTTCTTGAGAGCGGCGCTTTCGATGCGCAAAGGAATCGAGCGTATCGTCTTCACATTTGGCGTGACGTCTTCGCCGGTCGTGCCGTCGCCGCGAGTCACCCCGCGCGCCAGCACGCCGTCTTCATATTGCAGGGAGATGCTCAGGCCGTCGAATTTGTGCTCGGCAATGTATTCAATCTTTTCGCGGCCGCTGCCCTCGCGCACGCGCCGGTCCCAGTCGCGCAGCGCATCATAGGAGAATGCATTGTCCAGGCTGAGCATGGGGCGCGCATGGCGGAGGGTCTGAAATCCTTCGCGGGGCGCGCCGCCTACGCGCTGGCTCGGCGAATCGGGTGTGATCAGTTCCGGATGCGCGGTCTCCATCTCTTTGAGGCGGTCCATCATGCGGTCAAAAGCGGCGTCGGAAATCTCCGGGTCGTCGAGAACGTAGTAGCGGTATTCGTGGTACCGCAGCTTTTCGCGGAGCTGTTCGATTTCGTTTTTCGCACCAGCAGCGGCGGCTTTGGCCATGAAACCCTCGGAAGAACACATAGCTGGAATTCGACCCATATTATATAGAATGGGTGGTTTGCGGGAGGGACGAGACAGGCGATGACCGCCGAGCTGCGCAACGCGCTGATGATTCACAACCCCAACGCCGGGAACGGCGGCAAGGGACGCGAGCGCCAGCTCGAGGAAGCGCGGCGCATTTTTTCATCGAGCGGCATTGAAACCCAGCTCATCGAAACGCGCGGTCCGGGAGACGCGACGGAGATCGCGTATCGCGCGAGTGCGGAAGGCCGCCAGCTCGTGATCGCCTGCGGCGGCGACGGCACCCTGAATGAAATCGTGAATGGCCTCGCTACGCAACGGAATGGCCATCGAGTGCCGCTGGCTTTGCTCCCCGGCGGAACAGCCAACATTCTTGCAAAAGAATTGGGCCTGCCGTGGGATATTCCGCGCGCTGCTGAGCGCCTTGTGCGCGGCCAGGTGAAAGAAATCGCATTGGGGCTCGCCACTCCCCTTGAGCAGCTCGAAAAAAGGCGCTACTTCCTGAGCGTCGCCGGAGCCGGTCCCGACGGCATCATGGTCTATTCCCTGGATCTCGATTTGAAAGCAAGAATCGGCATTCTGGCGTATTGGTGGCAAGGCGTCCGCGCGATGTTTCGGTATAAGTTTCCGCGCTTTCGGATCATAACGGGGGATCAGCAGTTGGACGCGTCGCTGGTGGTCGTCGGCAGAACGAAAAACTACGGCGGACCATTCATGATTACGACGCGCGCGAACCTCTTTGAGGACAAGTTCGAAGTGATGGGCGTGACGACGCAAAGCGGCTTGCGTTACTTGAGCTATCTGCCCTCACTCTGGCTAGGTGAGTTGCGCAAGACCAAAGGAGTGTTTTTCTGGAAAGCCGACAAGCTGGTTTGCGAACCGCTCGATAAGAATCCGGTTTACGCGCAAATTGATGGGGAGCCGCTGGCGCGCTTGCCCGTGGAATTCACGATCGTGCCGCGCGCGTTGAGGCTGCTGGTCCCCCAAGGCGCTTCAACCGGAGCACCGAACGGGCACTCCTGATTTGGCATGGACCTTGGCACCCACGTACTCGCGTCCTTCGCCTTGACGCGAGCTGCTTTCCCACGCGCGCCTCGTTCGGTTTTGCCCGTCGCCTGCGCCGCCGGAATTATCGCGGATGTGGATGGAATTAGCGCGCTGTTCGGACCTTCCGCTTATTTGAACTGGCATCGCACGTATACGCACTCTCTTTTCGCCGCAGTTTTGGTCGCCGTTCTTTTTGCCGTCGTTTATCGCTTTGTCGCTCCTCAGCAACTGCAGAGCCGGTTCGCAGTCCTTGCCATTTTTGTTCTGACGCTCCTCGCGCAGTGTCTGCATCTGCTTCTGGATGTCTGCCAGCCGGAAAACGTCCTGCTCTTCTGGCCTTTCAACGCGGCAGAGATTGCGGAAGATTGGCTGACATTCGTTGATCCCGTAATTCTCTCAGTCCTCGTCGCAGGCATCTTGTTGCCACTGCTCTTTCGCCTTGTGATCGACGAGATTGGCGCCAGGGACAAAAAGCCGCGCGGCAAAGTGGGTGCGATCATAGCTCTGGTAGTCATCGCTCTCTATATTGGCGCGCGCGCGATGTTTCACGCCAACGCGGTGGCGGCCCTGGATTCCAGAACGTATCAGGGTGAATTGCCCCACCGCGTCGCCGCTTTTCCTGTTTCCACGTCTCCTTTACGCTGGAACGGAATCGTGGAAACAGAATCGGCTTTGCATGAGATCACGGTAAGCGTGGCTCCGGGCGCTTCGTTCAATACCGAGGTGTCCGTGACCATCCATAAGCCAGAAGCTTCACCGGCGTTGGACGCGGCGCGCAACGCTCCCATCGCTCTGGCCTTTCTCAGGTTCGCGCGCTTTCCTAAGGCCACCATCGAGAAGACAGAAGCTGGCTATCGGGTGCAACTTCAGGATTTGCGATTTGCCGCGGCCGGGTCGTCGAGACGCGAGATCGCGGCTTTTTTCGAACTCGACTCAGCCGGGAAAATCGTCAGACAGGAATTGGTGTGGGCCCGGGATCTTCGCCGTCGTTGATCGTTCCTTTACTATTTCTTTGGCGAATCCTGAGGCTTACGGCGCAGCAGTAAACGCGAAAACGAATAGCTTACTGTGACCAGCGCGACTACAAACGCGGACACTTGCAGCTTGTGAGCGGCTAGGTAGGGCATGGCGTCCGCGCCGTAGCGCACCGCGAGATAGCCGATCCCGAAATAACGAATGGCTCGTGCCAGCGCAATCGCAGCCGCGAAACTTGCGAGCGGCACTTCGAATACACCCGCCGCGAGAACGAAGAATTTAAACGGTGTTGGCGGCGGCAAGAGCGCGGCCACCAGCACTCCGCCGAATCCATTCCTTTCCACCCAGTGGCGAATGGCGTGCGCGTGTTCACCCGCTTTTTTGTGAAAAAATGCTTCCTCACCCTTGCGCGCCAGGAGAAAGAGCACTACGCAACCCAGGAGCGACCCCAGCGCGGCCATTGCCGCGTACAACGGCATGCGAGCCGGATGCTGGATGGACAGTTCGATAAGAAGTAAGTCGTTGATGACGGGAAACGTCAAAAAGGACGAATCGAGAAACGAAATGAGAAATAGGCCGGGAGCTCCGAGGCCACCGGCAAACGCGGCAATTTTCTGCTTCCATCCAATGGAATTCGAGGGCAAACGCCGATCCTCCAATCGATTGGATGATCAGTTTAGCAGACGAAGATACGGCGTTCAGAACAGCGTTTGGATTGCTTCCAGGATGACGTCGTAAACGCGATGCAGTTCATCCGGCGAGATGACATAAGGCGGTAAAACGTAAACCACATTCCCGAGCGGGCGCAACAGCACGCCGCGGTCAAGAAAGAAACGGTAGAGCTTCGGCCGCATCGCCGAAAGATAACCTGAATCTTCGGCGCGCAGCTCGATTGCGCCGATCGTGCCGATCTGGCGGGTATCTCCGACCTGATGCAGCTCGCGGAACTGCGCGAGCCGCTCGGCGTTGATCCTCGCAATGGTGTGGATGCGATCGAAGACCGGCTCATCTTCAAAAATTTGCAGGCTCGCGTTCGCAGCCGCGCACGCCAGCGCGTTCCCTGTGTACGAGTGCCCATGATAGAAAGTGTGCTTTCTGTCTTCGCTGCGAAAAGCAGCTTCAACCTGATCCGTGCACAGCGTCACGCCCATCGGCAGAAACCCGCCCGTGATGCCTTTCGATAGGCACATCAGATCCGGCACGACTCCCCCCAAATCGCAGGCGAACATTTTTCCCGTCCGGCCGAAGCCGGTCAGCACTTCATCGGCAATGAGGAGAACCTCGTGACGCGTACACAGCGCGCGAATTTTCTGCAGAAATTCCACAGGATGCAGGATCATGCCACCCGCCGCCTGGAGCAGTGGCTCTACGATGACCGCGGCAATTTGATCGGCCCGTTCTGCAAGCAGCGCTTCGATCTGCTGGATGCATTCGATGTGGCACGTTTCGCGCTTCAGCCCAACTGGGCAGCGGTAGCAATACGCAGAGTGCACGCGATGCACGGGATAGCGCATCGAGCGAAAGGGATCGGTGAAGGGTGAATCGTCGCTCACCGACATGGCCCCTGCGGTGTCGCCATGATAGCCATGCTCCAACGCAACGATCTCGCGCTTTTCGCTGCGTTGTTGGTTGCTGAAATATTGCACTGCCAGCTTCAACGCAACTTCGACCGCCGTCGAACCATCGTCCGAAAAAAATAGATGGGTCAGTTCGGGCGTGACCCATTTGCGCAGGCGCCCCGCAAGCTCTTCCGCGGCATCGTGCGTGAATCCCGCGAGGATGACATGCTCCATCTTTCTCGCTTGTTCGGCGATTGCCGCGGCTATCCGCGGATTCGCGTGCCCATGCAGATTCACCCACCACGACGAAACAGCATCGAGGATTTTCCGGCCGTCTGCCGTGTGCAAATAGACGCCCTCGGCCCGCACGACGAGCAGTGGCGGCGGATCGAGCGCGGCGTTGGTAAAGGGGTGCCAGATGCGCAGCGGCGAAGACATTGCCGGGTCTTACTGGGAGAAAGCGGCGCGGTCGAAGTGGTTTAGGAATACCTGCATGAGCGCAGTACGGTGAAGATTGGGCAAGCGCGGAATTTCGCCGATGACGCGGACGTGGCCGAAGCGCTCAATCGTCTCGCGGTTTTCACGGTTCTGATCGCCGATCAAAACCACTCCATGCACCTGCAATTCCGCCGCATGCAGCGCAGCCAGCGAAAGCAAGGTGTGATTCACCGTTCCCAGTCCGCTGCGCGCCGCTAGGATGACGGGAAGCTTCAGCTTGACGATGATATCGAGCATGAATTGCTTTGGATTGACCGGTACAAGCACGCCGCCGGCGCCCTCGATGACCAACCAGTCATTGGCTATGGTCGAAGGAAGCGTGATGCGCGCGAGATCGATCTCCACACCGGCCCACCGCGCCGCGAGATCCGGAGAAACGGGCGGGACGAACTTATAAACTTCATCAAGCGTCCGATCTGTGCCGATGCCCGCGAGCCGCATGACCGTCACGCGATCGGAACCTTCGAGTGTGCCCGTCTGTATCGGTTTCCAGTAGACCGCGTCCAGCGCCGCGCAGAGCAGCGCCGCCAGCGTGGTCTTGCCGACGCCCGTGTCCGTCCCGGTAATGAAGAAGTGTCGCCTCATGCGCTTCCAGCCAACGCTGCTGCTACAGTGGCTCTTCCCGGCACGAGACTCTGCGCGCGCCAAGCCTCCAGAGATCGTTCCAGGCGGACGATTTCATCTGGCGTAATTGTACAGGTAAGCGAGAATCGCAAACGCGCGGTCCCTTCAGGAACCGTGGGCGGCCGAATCGAGCGCACCGCGAATCCTTCGCGTTGCAGATATTCCGCCGCGCGAAGAGCCTCTGCGTTTGTACCGATGAGAGCAGGCACAATCTGGGTCGTGCTCTTAGCAGTATCCCAACCCTGGGCTCGAATGGAATCACAAAACTGCGTTGACATCGCTTGCAGCTCGACTCGCTGCGCATCCATCCCGCGAGCCAGCTCCAGCGCCGCGCGAATCTGTCCCGCCATGTAGGGCGGCATCGCTGTCGTGAAAAGAAAGGTGCGCGCGTGATTAATCAGGTGCTCCCTCAACACAGAATTCCCGCAAACGAAGGCCCCGGCGCTGGCCAGCGCTTTGCTGCACGTATGAACCGAAGCGACCACCTCGCGAGCTGCCTCCGCTGCGGCCACGATTCCGCGGCCGCTGGGGCCATGCACAGCCGTAGCGTGCGCTTCGTCCACAATCAACCCCGCATCGTATCGCTCCGCGAGATGGAGAAGCGCCGCGATATCTGCGACGTCCCCCTCCATACTGAATATGCTCTCCGTCACGATGAGCTTTCGGCACGGCTGGTGCCTGTGTTCGCGCAGCCTGGATTCCAACGCGTCCAAATCGAGATGCGTATAGATTACTTTGCGCGCCCCTGAGAGACGGATCCCGTCAATGAGGCTCGCATGATTGGATGCGTCGGAAAAAACCAAGTCCGCTTTTCCAAGCAAGGTGGACAGCAATCCAAGATTAGCCGCGTAGCCGCTCCCGAAATACAAAGCTGCTTCCGTCCCCGCGAAATGCGCAAATCTTTCTTCCAACTCGCTCCAGACGTTCCGGTGGCCCGAAAGCAATCGTGAGCCGGTGCCTCCAACCCGGGCCGCCTCCTCCACAGTCTCGACTACAGCCGCCTGTAACGCTGCATCGCTGGCAAGGCCGAGATAGTCATTCGAACAGAGATTCACGCCCCTTATTTCGGCGAGCGTACGCCTCTGGCTCTTCGTCTCCAGCGCGCGGAGCCCGCTTTCGAGTTCACCGTGAAAAAAATGATGGAATTCAGACGGCATGCGATTCGATTGGTTTGAGTCCCAATTTTTGGAACAATTGCTCATCTTCATCGGGTACGGGATTGGGTGTCGTCAAAAGTTTTTCACCGACAAAAATCGAATTTGCGCCGGCGAGAAAACAGAGCGTTACCGCTTCCTGCGACAATTGTTTGCGGCCTGCAGCCAGGCGCACCCGTGACGCGGGCATCAGGATGCGCGCGGCAGCGATGGCGCGCACCATCTCCAGCGGATCAAGCGCCGGCATGGATGCAAGCGGAGTGCCCTCCACTCTGACCAGCATGTTGATCGGCACGCTTTCCGGATGCGGGTCGAGTGTCGCAAGCTGGTGCAGAAGCCCGATCCGGTCCGTTTCGCCCTCCCCCATTCCCAAAATCCCTCCGCAGCAAACGGTGATGCCTTCCTTTCTCACCGC